>Ga0209400_1000153_pt1 | contig 60723 bp, 84 predicted proteins | sample M_130807_EF_Meta_FD_187313 | JGI IMG/M metagenome (GOLD analysis project Ga0209400, IMG submission 187313) | Freshwater microbial communities from Lake Montjoie, Canada to study carbon cycling - M_130807_EF_MetaG (SPAdes) (version 2) | ecosystem: Environmental > Aquatic > Freshwater > Lake... | reverse complement strand
GCACATGCGTTGACGGCTGCGGGGATGGGAAGAAGTGCTGCGGTGACGCAGGATGTAAACCAACCTCTGCCATTTACAATATCCAAGTTAATGTCGCCGTGAACGGCTGGCAAGCGGCTGGTGTGACCCTTACTGCGGGCCAAGCCATCAGTGTCTCCGCAACCGGCACTGTGCAGTGGAGCGGTCCCGGCAGCACCGCCACTCCAAGCGGTGTTACATCCGGCGCATGCGACTGCTGCCCCGGCTGTTCGCCGTACCCTGGCTGTCACATGCGTTTAATGATGCAGGTAGGTGGCGCGGTATTTTCAATTGGCACTTCGTACTCTGGAACCCCCGGGGCTGGGGCTGTTTCATTCCGCGCTAACGACAGCTGCGTCAATGATAACAGCGGGATATTTGAAGTCACCCTTTCCACCACGGTGGACCCCTGCCCAGATGTCGCCCCGCAGTCCGTTTCGGAGCCAGTGCCCGTCACTGGTGGCCCGGGGACTGAGCTAAAAACACTGCTGAAGTACATCGGCATCGTCTCCACCCCCAATTGCTCCTGCAATGCCCGCGCGGCGGAGATGGACCGCCGGGAGGCCGAAACCCCCGGTTGGTGCGCCGAAAACATGGAAACCATCTTGGATTGGCTGAAAGAGCAGGCCGACAACCGTGGCCTGCCATTCGTCCGAATGGGCGCAAAAGTGCTTGTTCGCAGGGCTATTTCCAATGCGCGTAAAAAACAGCCCCAGAAGGACAGTAATCAATAGGAGGTTCTATGGCTGCGATTGACGACTGGAATAAAAGCTGGGACAAGATCAACGCTGGAGTAGGCGCAGCTGTCCTGCCCGAGGTCTACAAGACCAAGCAGGCGATGATAGCGCAGCCTGCGGCGTTTGCCGATCAGCGGCAGAAGAACTACGGGAATTTTGTTGCAAGCCAGAATGCCTACCAGCAAGCTCTGGCTGGTCTTGGCGGCTCGTATGCCAACAACTATGGAGCATATGCTTCGGGACTTGGAAATGTGGCACAGGCGCAGGCTAATGCGCTGAACAACCAGAATGCTCAGAACGGCTACAACTCCATGGCCGCTGCTGCCCAGCAGGGCGCTATCGGAAACATAGGATCTGCAGCCCTTGGTGCCGCCGGAAGCGCGTCGAACGCGGCCATGCAAGCGTGGGCTGCAAACCAAGGGGCGTACAACAAGGCGATGTCCGACCTTGGCGCGGCCAACCAAACGGGTTTGAGCCAGCTTGGGCAGAGTCGCAACAACGCTATTGGCAGTCTGGGGAATTCTTATGCAAAGGCCGGACTTGGGTTCGGCATTGCAAGCTCCCTTCCCGGTCTGTTTGGTGGCATGGGCGGCGGTGGGGGCTTCCAGGCTAACGGTCCTGACGGCTCCATCGCATCTGGAACGTATGACTCTGGTTCCGCCGGACAATCGGCCCCGCAGGGCAATGGCGCTCTGAGCGGCATGCTGGATCGCACCATGGCTGGACTGGATTCAGTGCGCGGGGATCTGAACTCCACCGACATTGCCGACCGCCTGGATCGCAACTACGCGGGTGGGGTTGGGATGCTGACCGACCAGCACATGTCTTCCCGCAACATGCCATCACAGATGATGGGACAGGCTCTCAGCGGTCTGTACGGTCTTAACGCGCTGAACTTGGACGCTTCGCAGCGCGGCATGCAGGACTACTACGGTTCGCTTACCAAGCCAAAGGATCCGCACCAGATCAACGTCACTGATGTTTTGTCTGGCCTGACCTATGGATACGGCGATTCTGCGGGGCGCATCGGCGGAGTTCAGAATCAGATGGGTTCCGGGTGGAATGACAACAAGGCCGCTTACAGCGATTCCAGCAACGCAATCGACAGCATATTCAACAACACCATCGGCAAGTCTTCCATGTGGGGCGGGCAGAGCGAGGTCGTTGATGACCTGGAGCGTATGCGATCCGCCTTGTACCAGCGCATGGCAGACTACTCCGCTGCCGGTTACTCCGGTGACCCGAATGCAGCGCGGACGCTACAGATGGTGGAGCAGCGTCTTGCACAGCTTCGACACAACCAAGACGCGCCCAACACGGCATTCGGTTCTTCTTTTAAGGCTGTTAGATGATTACTTACAACAGCGGCTTGCGAAATGCGCCGCCCGCCACGGCACCGATTCTGGCAGATGCCAAAGCGGACTTGCTGCGTAAGTCGCCATACGGCTACCCGTCGAATCACCAAGACATCCTAAATGCTCTTGGGCAGAAGAGTCTTGCCAATCTTCAGCATTCCGCAGAGCGGGCAGATACGGAGTACGCACTGCAGCAACAGCGCGCCCAAGACGACCTGACGCTGACCGGCCTGCAGTCGATGGCCAATGCGCAAAAGCAGCAGCGTGACGTTGAGAATGCCAAGCAGGGCTTGGCTATGAATGCATACAGCGGACTTCTTTCTGGGCTGTTCCAATGATTCAGAACTCCATAACCGTCAATCAGCAGAAGCCGCCCGGGTTTTCCCCGCAGGCGACTCAGTCGGTATTCAACAACAACTATGCCAGCGCACTGGCGTCCGGTGACCCGCGCTTCAACGTGAAGCAATACGACCGTGGCGGCATCTCACGCGGCGGCGCGCAGTGGGGCCAAGCTGGCATAGACGCTTCTCAGAAAATGGTGCAGGGCATTGCGGACGCATATTCGCAAAAGTCTGCGGATGCCGTGTCAAACGCCACCACTCAGCTGCAGGGCGACCAGCAGCAGCAGGCGTATTCACAGCAGCTTGCATCGCTTCAGCAACAACAAAACAACGACAGCGCTATGGCAGCACTGCAACGTCAGCAGCAGCAGATGAGCTTTGTCAATTCGCTTCTTGGAGGCTTGCTTAACTAATGGCCCGCATTGATTTTGATTTGGACGACCTGACGCAGGCAGGATTGAAGCGACTGGTGAAGCAGCTGCTTTCTGCCAGCGACAAGGACGAGCAGAGAATTGTTGCGAAGTTGGGCAAGCAGAGTCCCGCCGAAGAGAAGGCGGAGGGCAAGCCCCACAAGCAGAAGAATGATTTGGCCGACCTAGATGAAGAGATGCACGGCAAACCGAATACGCCGATGGTCACAGACGACGACCTTCCCTACGAAGGCGACGACCTGCCGGATGTTCCTAAGAAGAAGAAGGGCAAGAAGAATGGCTAATCCCGTTGGCGGTATGGGCAGCTGGATGTCTGGTGTCACTGCGGCAACTGGCATTAATTCCGTATGGATTAAGAAGGCGTTGGATGCTGGCGTGATCACGCCCGACATGCAGCCGGATGCCATCTACAAGGCCGTTTCTGAAATGGCTACTGGTGCCCGCCCACAGCTCCCCGCAATCTCTGATGCTGCCGGTCAGAGTGTTCGGGATCTAGTGACAAACCCGACCGCAATGATCCCGTTCGATAACGGCGCTCGCGGATTCCAAATGGGTGCCAATACCACCACCACCCCTGCCATAGCACCCTCCCCGGGAACTGGGCTAATTCCCGCTCCGCCGCGTCGCCTTCCGGGTCCGCAGCCGCGTCGCCTTCCGGGTCCGCAGCCGCGTCGCCTTCCGGGTCCGCAACAACCTTTGGATGCCGCACGGGCTCCGCAACGGCAGCTTGGCGAGGCGATGACCGACGCTGCTCTGGTCGGCGCTGTCGTTGCCGGTGGTGGTGCCCTTACCGATTTGTTCGGCCCCCAGCCAGCCCTGACCAGCACGTCTGGCACGGCTGAGCTTGCCAACCAATCTCGTCCAGTCCCCGAAGTTCCGGCTAGTACGGACCCACGGGAACAGGCTCAGGCACTGATTGCAAAGCTGAACCAGATGCGGCGGTCGGCTGGTGGTGAAGTGAAGGAAGCTCCGCAGATGATGGCGGATGTCAACCGATTGCTGGCAATGAGCGACAAGAGCCGCAACGCCTCGCCGCCTGGTGGTGCATATGACTACCACATGCAGGCCCAGTCGATTATCGCCAAGCTCAACGCCATGCGGCAGCAGGCTGGCGGTGAAGTTCCACAGGCCGCTCAGATGATGGCCGAGGTGCGACGGCTCCAAGCCATGGGTGATCAACGCCGCAACGCCATGCAGACCCGCTAGGAGAAATGATGGGTAGCCAGAACGATCCGCTGTTTGCCGCCGGTACTCCAATTGCCGTTGACCCCCAGCTTGGCCCAGCTAGGCCGAGGGGTGCCGTCACGCGGCAAGAGATGATTGCTCGCCTCGTTGCTGCTGGGCACACGCCCGAGGACGCTGCGAAGATCGTAGATGCCGAAATTGCGAGGTCCGGCCCTCGTCCACGCGAGATGTTTGACGAGGACAACACGCCGCAGGGAAACGCTGCGTTAGCCCAGCGTGTTCAGCGAGGCAATCGCACAGCAGACCGCCAAGCAAGGTTTGAAGCCCACTACAACGACGTGACTGGGGCACCTGTCTCACAGGCCGCTGTGCCCGCCATGCCCGCAGAGGAGCCAGACGTTTCTCCAGAAGAAATTAGGGCGGCAGGTTTTATGGCGCAGGCTGAGCCTGGTCAGAGGACGGCTGGAGGTGGAAGCAAGGTTCCGCAGGGCAGGCAGTTCACTAAGATGAGCGAGGCGGCTGGGTATGTGGATCGCGTTCCGGTGACTGATGCCAACCGAAATATGGCTCAGCCAGACGCCGCCTTTATGCCATCGCAGCGTGACCGGGATATGATGGCCCGTGGAATGTTTCCGGTCTACTCGCCGGATGGCAGTGTCTCCTATTCGGTTGGGACAAACTACGAATCCAGCGGCATGCCTCAGACCGGCGGACGCACAGTGCCAGGAACTCCAGGGCGCGTAGGCGTTCGGCAGGACTTAGAAGACGCTGGCTGGGAGCTAAGGCCCGTCCAAGGTCCAACTGGAACCGTGTACGCCTATCGGCCTGGCGAAGAACTAAATAAGAAAATTGCCGCTCGCAATGAGGAATCGCAACTCGCTCGGTTTGCTAATGCCTCTGGCCTTTCGGAATCTGAATTGCGGGCTATGACACCAGAGGGTCGCCGGGAGGCGGTGCGTGGCGCAAAGCGCAACGACGCCAACGCGCGCAGGGACGCATGGCGATCTCAGATGATGTTGGCGGGCAGCAACGGCAGGAAGAATGCAGTCAACGCCTACAACCAGCTTGGCGATCCCAACGTCAGCGATTGGCAAAAGCTCACCCTGGCTACGCGGCTTGGGGTGGGTGTCGATGGCGTTACCCCAATAGGTGCAGAAGCCGCGCACAACGCGCAGCTTACTAAACTTGGGCTTGCTGTTGCTACTGGCCAAGGGTTCCAGCATATGGACCCAGCCCAGCAGCAACTTTTACAGCAAAAGATTAATTCTGGAAAACCGCCACAGGTGCTTGCCTCAGAAGCCGTTGCGGCTGGTCGTATGAACGATCCGGCAATTATGCAGCATGCCGATGACCTTGTACATCAGCACTACTCTTCTCGTCCGGGCGCGCTTGGCGTGTCCACGCATTTTACTGACAACGAAGTGATGATTGCCGCGCAGCGTTTGGCGGATGACACTGGCATGCCCGTTGCCGATGCTGAGAAGGTTATGAGGCGCATCCAACAAGACCGCAACCAGAACACACCGGTATCAACCATTGGCGGATGGATGTACAACCAATAAAGAATGGCACGCTCCCCGCTATTCGATATCTACGATCCTTATGGCGACTTGCAGCAGCAAGCCCAGTACGGAGTTCTTCCCGACGACTACTTGGAGATAGATCCTCTAGGGATCGCCCCGCTGCGAAAACGCAAGCCCCAGCTGGCAGACCTTATGCCGGAAGAGGAGAAGTCCAGCCTCCTGCGGTCGCTCGCATCGCAAGGTTCATCCGGCCTTGCGGGGCTTGGATGGTTGCTAGATACCCCCGGTGCCATTGTGCGTGGAGGTTTGTCTGGCGGTCCAGGCAAGGCTTTGTCTGCCCTATGGGAGACGAGCGACGACCGGGTCGATGGACGTGAGCTACTTCGTCAGTACGGCATGGCTGGCAGCACGGACAGTTGGGTGAATTTTGCAGGCGGATTGGGGGCTGAACTCCTTTTAGATCCGTTGACCTACGCGAGCCTTGGGCTGAATGCTGTGCTTGGTCACGGCGCTAAGACGCTTGCTGGCCAAGCTGCACAGAAGTCCGGCCTGCTAGACAACTTCAACCTCTATGCTAGGAACGTCGCCAAGACTGGACCTCGCCAAGCACTACGCGAGAAGTCGGCACAGGCACTGCTAGACAACATCCCAGACGCTGCCGCTCGCCAAGAAGCAGCACAGCGGTTCTTCCGAAACGCTGGCGTGGCCGACGATGCCGTAGCGCAGCGTGAGATGCTTGCTGCACCGCTTGCCAAGATGAACCGTGTCAGCATGCCGTTTATGGGTGACGGTGCCACGGATCTCTTTGGGAAAGGGGTTGGTGATTACGTTGCCAAGACCGCCGACGCATTGGGCGAGGGGTTGCAGACCAACAGATTCACCGCGCCAATTGCCAACAATTTGGTCAGGGCATTCGATCCGACAGTCTTGGGGATGACTGACTACAACCGGCAGTGGGAGGCCAGAGGCATCCACGCCGCAGAACAGCAGGCAATGGCCACCCGACGCAAGCAGTTGGCTGGGATTCAATACGACGCCGACAAGGCTCTGCGCGAGGCGGGATCGTCGCTGAATGACCCGCAGTTCTCCAGTGCCCTGCGGACATACTTTGAGCATGGGCCTGAGAATGTCCCAGAAGAGATGGCTGGCCTGTTCGACATGCCAGCCATCCAAAAACTCACCGGATTCTTTGAGGGTTATCGGGACACGGCAGTAGCCAACGCCAAGAAGCTGGGCATGCCTCTGGAGGAATACAACTCCCGGGCCGGGACTGGCTTCTTCCCTCGCCAGCAGCTGCACTTTGACGTTCCGCAGAACGCAGCGTGGCCAGCAGGGGCTATTACACCAGACCGCGCCGCCCGCCCCTATGCCAAGGGCGACCGGCCTGTGATGTTCAACGACAACATGGGGCGTGGGCGAAGAGACTACACAGACGTGGTGGGCGGCACGGACATCCTCAACCGCATGTCGATGGATGCTGAGCTACAGAAGGGGCTGAGAGAATCCAACCTTCAGCAAGCCCGCGAGATGTTTGAGGGATGGGGGAGGGACAACCTCCCAGACGACTCGCCCGATTTGTACGGCTGGATGGATGCTGTGGACGATGAAGGGAACTACATCCACAAAGCCCCCGATCTACCAAAGGATCACCCGCTCGCAGCCGATGCGGCCAGAATTAACGACGAGCTAAAACGAGCGACAGCAGCTGGGGAGCTACACCGTGTCCCGGCATTGGAAGCGCAGGCTAAATCGATTGCCAGCCAGATTCCAGAAGCACAGCGTGAAGCCTACCGGGACCAGATGTACCGTCAGCTGAGCGGGTTTGTTGCGAACATGGACCCGCAGCATGCCGCCAAGCAGATTCCGATCTTTGGGCAGAACACGTTCAACGAGATGGCTCGCTATGTGTTGGGGCAAGACCGGGTGCGAAGCAACGCATCGCAGATGCTGGGCCTGCTGAAGCAGCATGCAGATGACTTCCATGCAGACGACGCGGAAGGGCTTCTGAACTACACTCCGCAGGAAGCACTGTCCAAACTGCGGTTGAATGGCGACACGGCGATGGATGTTCTAGAGAATGCGATGGGTCGCCCTCTAGACAACGTGTCGTTCAACAAGAAGTTCATCGATGACTACTCGCGCGTGATGGAACGGGGCAAGCTAGACCCCGTTCTCAATCCTTTGCGTGACGCATACGACAACTACACAAAGTCATTTAAGACGCTCGCCCTCGCTTGGCCCTCACGCTATTCACGCGATCTCTATTCTGGCGCATTCGCTGCGGCGATGAAGGGTTCCTACAACCCGCTAGATCGCAACGCCGGACGTTTGATGAGGAACGGAGACTACTCCGCATTGCTGAAGCGGCTGGAGGGTGTCCCTGCGTTCACCGACGTTGTTGAGAACGGCATCCGCCGACCAATGACCGACGAGGAGAAGATCCGCAAGTTCCTCACGGAAGCAGGTGGAGAGGGTCTTGGGACGAGCATTGCAACAGACGAGACTCTGTCGGATGCAGCCGGTACGCAGCTGAAAGAATTGTTCCCCGGCGCTGCTAGGCCGACATGGAGCGACCTTGGCGAACGAGCGAAGAACGCTTCTTGGAAAGACTGGCTGAACATCTTCGCCACGCGGACGGGATCGGGTAACCGCAACCCTCTCCTAGAACTTGCAGACCGCACGTCCGAGACAACGGACGCAATGAATCGCTACGGCACCTACCTCACCCAGATCCGCAACGGCGCATCGCCCTCTGAGGCGAAACGCATCGCGGACCTGACTCAGGTTAACTATTCCCCAGAAGCGTTCACCAACTTTGAGCGCGACTATCTGAAACGGATTCTGCCGTTTTATAGTTACAGCCGTGGCATTACTCCGCTCATCGCAGATCAGTTGCTGCACAAGCCAGCCGGTCTGATGGGACAGAGCATCCGTGGCATCAACCGTGCCGGGGCTGCGAGCGAAGACAACTTCACGCCCGAGTACCTGCGGCAGTCCGCGAGCATTCCTGTCCCGGGCGGGTTCCCGGGCATCGGGCTTGGTGACAACTCCAACCTGCGCCGCTACCTGACCAACATCGATCTTCCATTTGAGAGCGTGATCAATCTCTTCACGCCTGGTGTCGGCAACAACGCCTTTGACGCACTGGGCCACACTGCCCAGAAGACCGCGCTGAATCTCTTGGGCCAGACCAACCCGCTCATCAAAGGCCCACTGGAGATAGCTACCAACAGGCAGTTCTTCAGCGGTCGCCAGCTGTCGGACTTGTACTCCATGCTGGAGCAAAGCCTTGGCACCCCGGGCCGGACGCTAGAGAACGTGTTGATGAACTCCCCGGGCGGCAGTCGCTTGGTGGGAACCGTCAGGCAGTTATCCGACCAACGTCTCTCCATGCCAGAAAAGCTGGCCAAGTTCGGAGTCAACGCACTGACGGGGCTAAAGCTGCAGGACGTTGACCAAGAGAGGACGCGGCAGCTGGCCGCGAGGGACACGCTCAACCAACTCCTCACGGCTACCCCAGGTGTGCGGACCTATGAGAACGTGACGGTCCCAGACGAGGTTCTGCGGGCCATGCCCGAGAAGCAGCGGCAGATGTATTTGCTCTACAAGATCATCCAGTCTGAAGCCGCCAAGCGGGCTAGGGCAAAGAAAAAAGCCGACACAATGCTAGACCCACTGCAAATGCTGGGTGTCGTCCAGAACGCCTAGCGCATCCCAGCCATCTCTATGCTGGGCACGGCTCGTTTCAGATCCGCAAGAATCACGGGGTCTAGGTAGTGCTTTTTCATCCCCGGGGTCAAATGACCTAAGTGTCCAGTTGGATCAATTCCAGCTAATTGGGCGTATGTGGCACTGCTTCTTCGCAGGTATTTGCCACTTCCGGTCAGCCCAGACCGTTTGACCAAATTTCGCATAGCGACAATAATCCGCGACCGACCGACGAGGGAACCGAAAATCTTCGGCCCTCTCCGGGGTAGCGAGCTAATCGCTGTTAGAGCATTTGCGTCAAGGACGACCACATGTTGCTGGCGAGTTTTCTGCAGAACCGTAGCCAAGCGATCTCCCCGCAGGGAGTCGTAGGTGACTGCCAGCAGATCACCCAGCCGCAGCCCGCTGCTGTAGCCCACCAGAATCCACGCGGGCAGCAGCACTTTGTGCGGGCAATGCAGCGTACCCCCCGGCATCTCCGAGGCTACCGCAAGCAGGTGAGCCATCTCTTGGTGAGTCCAAGCACGGACCATCGGAAGATTGTGTTTGACTCTGCGGATCGGACGTGTACAATCGTCCACCAACAGGCCGTCCCGGAGGGCGGCTTTGCGAAGGGTGCTAAGCATTCTTCTGTGGTTGTGGACCGTGGAGGCGGCGAGATGACCCAGCGCTTTGGTGAGGTAGGCATCGATGTTGTCGATTGTCAAATCACCCACCCCCCAAGGCAGCCGCTTGGTCAGGACAACGAGTTGCTCCGTGTAGCCGGGACTAGCCCCCGCACGGAGGGCATAGGCTCGCGCAAAATCCGCCAAGGACATGGGTTTTGTGGTTTGAAAATCAGTGGTGTAATTCCCGCCCCGGGGGGTGAAGATATTGCCCACTTTCAGAGCGCCAACCCCCCTGGTATGATTCAGTTCCGTATGGCACCCCTAGCTCAATTGGATAGTGTCGGTCGCAGAATCCCCCCATCGGGGTGGATCTCCCGAATCATACGCGGTGCAGTCCTAGCCTCGCTGGTGACGCTCCTCTTTCTGCATGCGGTGGGCACTCTGCTCACGCTTCTCGCTCTTGGACAGTTAGGTCGGGCTGTCGTTTTGTTTCGACGCGACCTTCGGATGGAGTCGATTCGCCGCACGGAGGCGGCTTCTTTTTAGGAGGTGTACGCATGGATAGTTTGCCACGGAAGATCATCGGTATGTCGAACTCCGACTACCAAACTCAGAACGATTTTCTCGGTCGCTCCTACCTGCATGCGGTCTACCGCTTCGGCGGCGAGGCACAGCAGTGGATGGACCGGGGCTACTCGCTCTTCAGCGGAAACGCTGGGACGAGAACCGGGACCAAGTTCGACACGCTGGTGACCGGCATCTGCGAGGGGAAAAAGTTTACTGACATTCTCGCCATCCCCCCGGCGGATGTCCTTGCCAGCAACGGGCACAGACGGGGTCTGAAGTACGACGCTTGGAAACTGGAGGCCGACCGGAAGGGGCTGGTCGATTGCAATGCTGAAGAGGCATGGCAGTTGGAGATGATGGTGGAACATCTGCTGGCCAACCCTGCTGCCAGAGAATTAGTTGAGCGAACCACAGAGACTCAGGTCAGTGTGTTCTTTGAATTGATGGGCCACCGCTGCAAGGTGCGGCCTGACGGTTGCACCCCCAGCCTGTGGTGGGATCTGAAGTCCACCTCGTCCACTTGGGACAAGGTGTTCCGCAGTGCCATCGACTTTGGCTATGCGGAGCAGGAGTGGTTCTATGTCCAAGGGGCTATGGCTCTGGGCATGGATCACTTCCGCATGCCGTTCGTCTTTGTTCAGACGATGCCGCCCTTTGGGTGCCGCGTCTTCTATCTGCCGACAGAGATCGTTGAGGAAGCGGGCAAGCGTATGACCCGCGTGATGGAGGAGGTTCGCCTTCGCCGGGAGACTGGCATCTACGAATCCGCCGACGTTGGCGAGATCACGGAGCTTCAGTTCCCGGCGTGGACTAACAAGGAAAAGGAGGAGGTAATCACACTATGAACGATTCCAATGACATTCTCGGACCCAGCACTTCGCCTGACACCAGCGCACTCACTGAGGCGTTGGCAAAGGCGCAGGCTGAGTTTAAGCACGTTGAACTGGATGCCAGCAACCCGCACTTCCGCAGCAAGTTCAGCAGCTACGCGACCTGCTGTGACGCTCTGCGTGGCCCGCTGACACGGAATGGGATCGCCCTGCCGGACTTCCGGCCAGGGATGGTCAACGGGCAGTGGGTTGTGGTTGGGACGCTTCGTCACAAGAGCGGCCAGTACCTCACCGGCATTGCCCCTCTTGTTAATCCAAAGGGCGACATGCAGGGGTTTGGTGCCGCGATGACCTATGCCAAGCGCACCCTGCTGATGGCCCTGACCGGCGGCTTCTCTGGCGAAGCGGATGACGATGGCGACAGCGTTCGTCCCGAGGCGGCTCCGCAGAGGACACCGCAGCGTCAGGAACCCACCAAGGCCATCCGCAACCTGCAGCTGGAGCAGGGCTGGAAGACCGACATTGCGAACGCTGACGACCGCGCTGGTGCCGTCCGCGTGATGAAGACCGTGGAACTTCGTCTTCGGGAGAAGGCGATTGGGCGTGATGTGTATGACCGATGCAAGGCCGAATTTGTTCGGCTGTGGGACAAGGAGGTAGTGACCAATGGCTAGTTTCAATCGGACGATTCTTCTGGGCAACATCACCAATGACGTTGAAGTGCGTCAGGCCGGTGAGCGTGATGTGGCCAAGTTCGCTATCGCAGTGAACAGCCCCTTTAAGAAGGGCAAGGTTCTGTTTATGGATTGCGAGTATTGGCGTGGCGGCGGTGTGCTGGACTTCCTGCACCGTGGCACTGCGGTCTTGGTCGAAGGCGAACTGGATCAGCAGACCTGGGAGAAGGATGGCCAGAAGAGGAGCAAGATCGTCCTCAATGTTTCTGACATCCGGCTGGTCGGAGGCAAGAAGGACCAGGCTGAGAAGGACGAGTTCATCGACGCTTTCTAGCGAACGCGCGACCCCGGGTTGAGAGCGGCGAGATCCTCCGCTCGTCGCTCTCCCCGGGGGTTCTTACACGGAGGTAGGGATGCTGAGACTACGTGACTATCAAACGGAAGTGATTGAGTCGCTGCTGGATGCGAAGGCCCGAGGCGTTCGGTCGGCACTGGTCGGCCTGTTTACCGGCGCGGGCAAGACAATCGTATTCACCGCGCTGGCCGACCGCATCAAAGGCAGGACGCTGATCGTCGCCCCCATGCGTGAGCTTGTCTGGCAAGCCGCCGACAAGGTGCGGCAGGTCACCGACACAGACCCAGACATTGAGATGGCTGACTTCGTTGCCGAGCGCGACTACTGGCCCGCCAAGGTTGTGGTGGCCAGCAAGCAGACGCTGCTCTCCAGCCGCCAAGGTGCGAAGCGATACCGGAGATTCGATGGCTTTGAGCTTGTGATTGTTGACGAGGCTCATATGCAGTGCAGCGAGCCAGTGATTGAGATGCTGAAGTATTTCCAAGACCAAGGAGCGATGGTCATTGGATTCACCGCCACACCATTCCGCATGGATGGCCAACCAATGCTTAGGAGCGAAGCATGCAATTCTACGAACGATCAGTCTGTAACTACGACCTGCAGTGGGCCATCGCCAACGGATGGGCAGTGCCTCCCATCTGCAAGCTGAGCAAGGTGGAGTCGCTGGATCTGTCGAAGGTCAACCTTGTTGGTGGGGATTTCAATCAGACGAAGCTCCAGGCGGAACTGAACAAGGAAGCGAACCTGCACCGAGCCTGCATCATCACCGCTGACGAGATGGAAGGTCAGACAGTCTTGTTCACAGCCAGCGTGTTCGCAGCCAAGGGTGCGACCGAATACCTGACACGGAACTACGGGATACCAGCGGTGTGTGTGTGGGGAACGATGCCTGACGAGGAGAGGAACGATGCACTATCCGCCTTCAAATCCAAGCAAGCCAGAGTCCTTGTCAACTGCCAAGTCGTCGCAGTCGGATTCGATTACCCACCGACCGCAACCCTCATCCTCGCCAGACCAACCCGATCCCGATCCTTCTGGCTGCAGTGCGTTGGGCGAGCCACTCGTCCTCTCCCCGGTGTCGTTGACGGGGACAACCTTCTCACACCTGCCGACCGAATTGCTGCAATCGCACGTTCTGACAAACCTCATTTTAAGATCGTTGACTGCACAGCAGGAACTCTTAACCACACAGTTATCACAAGCGTGGACATGTTCTGCACCTCAGACGACGAGGAAGTCAAAGCAGGTGTACGGGAAGCGGCGGCGAAAAAACCACTCACGCAAGAAGAGATAGACGCTCTTGCGAAGGCGGCGGCGGAAGAGAAGGCGGCGAAGATCGCCAGCGCCAAGCTCATCGAAGAGATGCGCCGCAACACACAAGGCCGTGGCGAGGGCCGCATCCACGGCAAAGACGTTGACATTACGTGGAAGGGTGTCCGCTCAGTCGGCACATACAACAATCCGCTAAAGGGTCGTTACGCAGGTTACAAGCTGAGCGAACTGCCAGACCACTATGTCGGATGGGCCGCTGGCAATGAGAAGTTGAACGGCTGGATCAGGGCAATGTTCAGAAAGGAACTGGGTAGACGACATGGACGAGAAGACAGATTTGTTAGTCGATGAGACGGTGTCCGAAATTCTGGAGGTGTTCGATGTCCCGCATGCGTTCCCACCGGAGCATGCATTTGTACAAGGAGGTGACGATGTTCAACCTGTCAGTTTCTGGAAACGATTGTGGAATCGAATTGCGGCATCCTTTGGCTTTCGCCGCAGTGCTGTACCGGCGTTGCGTGATGAACAAGGAGAGCGCGGCCAGGGTGGCCACGCAGATGGACTTTGAAACCAACACCTGCCGTGGTGTGGTTCGCATTCTGAGGAAGTTCAAAGGCATCCCGAGCCAAGAGCGACTGGCTCTCATCTCCCAGAAGGACTGGGGTTTGGGTGATGCAGATATTGCCGAGATATTTGGGATGACCCCCGCGTGGTCTGCGGATGTTCGACGCCGAGCAGACGAGATTCGGGCAGCGGAATACATCCCCATGCACATGGAGTGGATTGACGAGGGGTTGCAGCCCAGCGATCCAGAGCCGGAAGAGTTGTACCGACGCGCCAAGGAAGTGCGCCGCCGGTCGGAACGGCGGGTGCCCGCTGTCCTTCGTTCCTATGCATGGAGGTCCACTGGTGCGTTCGTTCAAATCGGCACTAGCTGACGGCCACCGGGCGGAGCGGGCGTGGGTTGATACCACCCGCTCCGCCGGTCGGTCTGCGGCTCACGGTCGCAAGCTGATTATTAAGGGGCACAACAAAAACACCGACCACTGTGAGACGCCGGATGCGGTGGCGATGGTAAGCCTGGAGATAAAGAGCCGGTCGATCACATTCACCTCGCCAAACGATTACCCATACGACACCGTATTCGTTGACGATCTGAATGGTCTGGCAAAGGAACGGATCAGACACTTTGCCTACGTGTTCATCAGTCAACCGACCGGCAAGTGGGTATGGATCAGCGCACTGGACAGAGACGATACGTGGACTGAGCAGGATGTATTTGACCGGGGGCGAGGGTACTCAGTGCCGACATTGGTTGCGCCAAAAAGTCATTTGCGTTCTGCAGAAGAATTACTACAACTACTGTACCCCCATACACTGCTGGAGTTTGTTGACGGTGACACAGGATTGTTCCGATGCGGGGGAGGAAAAGTTGAGACAGTTAACAGAGAAGATCCGGCGGCTAGAGGCCGAGGTCGCAAGGCTCCGAGCAAAACTGATAACAACATGGGGTGAGGTATGAGTTTCTTGCCAATGTTCAACAAGCCGCAGCGGTTGTACGAAAACATCCTCGCATTCCGCACTCACTCCACGGTGATACGAACGTGGGTTGAGAGGACAGAGGAAGGCCCGAGCGACCAAGAAGACTTCTCCGATATCAACGCTTACATCCAAGTGAACCGACCGACAATCGACGGCCAGCCTTTGATGGAATCGGCTGCGATGGTCGCCAAGCAGTTCCCGAGGATCTGTGCGATTGAGGTTATGAACGGAGCGAAGACGAACGGAGTTCTTATTTACCCGAGGTGGACGTGATCATTTCCATTGAGCTTTCTGATACTGACTGGGGAATTATCTGCGGCACATTGGATGTCGCTGCAGATGAGGCTGACATGTACGTGCAGCAGCTGGACGAGGACGAAGAGGAAGAGGTTGACGAGAATGTCACCGACGCCGCCCATTCTCGCCGGATCGCTGCCTACATTACGACCGTTGTGAACCATGCTTACGAACGTGCCCGGGTTAATTTTTCTAACAATTGAGAAAGGATTCCTATGCGTTACTTTCTGTTCCTTGTCCTTGCCCTGACCGTCACTGCCGCCCAGGCTGAAACCACTGTGGTCCGCACTCGCACCGTGACCCGCTCCGCCTATGAGGATGCCTGTGAGATGGCCCGCACTGGTCGCCTCGCACACCGGGGTGGCGTTGGATGCGAAGGGGTAGGTTACTCCAGCAGTTCTCCAGAGCAGGCCAAGGCCAACTGTTGTTTCTGGGGCACACGCAAGCTGAAGGAAGTTGCCGTTGTCCGTGGTGCCCGAGGCTGGTTCGCCTGCGCCCGCTACTGGTGATCACATCCGGGTTTGCTTTGGGTTCCCGGGCATCAAAAACCCAGCGTTTAATACACAGAGGATGGCATGGAAGACATCGTAGAACGCCTGCGTGATCGGGCCTACTGCACCTATCGCAAGGATGCCCTGTGCGAGGAGGCTGCGGATCTCATCGAACAGATGGGCGGGACGCGAGATCCTGGCGACATCGTCTCCGCCGCCCGGGCGCACATTGCCAGCTTGCCGACGCATCTGAAGGACCGCTACTCAGCCAGGCTCATCTGCAAGCTCATTGCCAAGGTGCTGTTGCTGGAGGAACTACGCGAGCAGGACGGCAAGGTCATCAGCATCTTAGTGGAAGATGGCCAGCGGCTGCGTGATCGCATGGTGAATGGAAACCAGTCATATGTGAAAAGCGACGATATGTGTGGTGTTTCAAATACGATCAGTCTCACCGACGAGGAGCGGGAAGCGGTTGAGTTTTTTGCAGCGATTCACAATGAGGGCTACGGACTGTTCGCAACGCACACAGACACGCTCCGCAAACTACTGGAGCGAACCAAGTGACCAAGCTGATCCTGGCGATAGCCGCCGCCCTGCTACTCATCTGGAGCTACGGCGCGGTCCACGCTGTGCCGGTTGCAGAGAAGCCAGCGCCGAAGGCCGACAAATCAAAGTGCTTTTGTAATAGTCTGAGCCTGCCAGAGGAGCGTCAGTGCCCACTGATGTCTGACCTGTGAGCGCGCACCTAATAATCCTCACTGGGATCATTTACTTGTATGTGTCCTTTGAGCAGGCACTGCACGGAAACGTAGCGATGACAATAACTTACGCATCGTATGCAGCTGCGAACATTGGACTCTGGATGATGGCAAGCAAATAACTCCGCACACATAGCCCCCGGATGGGCAACAGGTCTGAAGATCGGCCTCCCACCTACCGGCCCATGGAATGGACGCAATAAGAGGGGGCAACACCGCGTAGACGCGCCTACGGGCAATCACGCGGATGGATGGGATTCTCTGCGGTAAAGGTGGTTGTCTGCCGACTCCACTCCCACCGAGGCGTAAGCCAATCGCAGCGCAGTGTCAGGGTTGAACCAAGCAGAACTGCGATACCAAAGGTCACGCTTGGGGTAGAGGTCTGTCGGCTCCAGCCGAACAGATTTCTTTCGGCTTCCTGCACGTTGCAGGGAGTCGGTCTGTCTTCCGTGCCGAACAGATTGGGGGTTTTATGAGCGAGCGTAGCCTGCCGAAACACAAGGGTTTCCTGGTCCGGTGTAACAGCCTTGGTGGTGTGAGCGGTAAGTCTCATCTGTGGACTGGCTACGACACCGTTTGTCGGATGTGGTCAACCAACCTGGCCGATAGCAAGAAGACCTACGTGGTCCGCTGTGAGCCGCCGACGCAGCTGTGTTCACTGTGCCACCCCGAGAGGTATGACATGGACTTGTGGGTAAAAGAATCAATTGCGCTGGGCGCTGCACAACCGTATACTCTTTGGAATGAATAAGGCTGAGCAAAAGGAATTGCTGGCGTGGGTTGAACAGCACCGCTGCTGTGCGGTGTGCTGGTGGCCTGAGTCCGATGGTCGCCGCAGGCTGGAGGTGCACCATCTGATCGGTGGCTCCGGTCGCAAGCATGACATTCGACAGTACGTTCGTCTCTGTGATCGCTGCCATGGTGTGTTACATAGCGGCAAGATTTTCAGTGGACAGCCTGACCTAGACAGGCGTATACTTCTCGGCATTAAACAAGAGTGCGACCCCGAAAACTACGACCCTGCGTTCCTCGCTTCATTGAAACACAAGAAGCATCTTGGGTATGACCCGGAACCATTGCCGGATTACTACCTCCAAGAACGAGAACGTAATACCTCCGCATGGCAGGAGAGATCACCGTGATCACAGGCACTATGCTCCGCACGGCCAGCTATACATTCCTTCTGTACTGGGAACCACAGGGTCCGAATACGGATCTGAACATGGGCGGCAGGCTGGGGAAGTGGCTCTCGCTGAATGAGCGGGCCATCGACAAGCAAAAGGTTCCGATGGATGCCATCCGCCTGGTGTGCGAACAATTCCCCAACCTCTCATTGGTGGAGTGTCGGCATTCCAACGGGCTACTAGGGAGGTTTGAGCAATGACCAATGGACGAGCCAAGGGTTGCCGTGGGGAACTGGAAGCTGCCAAGAACTGGGCCAACGTGATGGGCGGCAAGGCCCGCCGTGGCCAGCAATTCTCCGGGGGAAACGAGTCACCGGACGTGGTGTCATCCTTCCCGGGCATTCACTTAGAGGTGAAGCGGACTGAGCGTGGCAACCCCTATGACTGGCTGGACCAAGCCCGCCGGGACGCACAGGGTAAGTGCCCAGTTGTACTTCACCGCCGTAATAACCAGCCTTGGATAATGATTGTGGAGCTTTCCGATGCCCCGAGATTTGTGCTGGAGGCGCAAGCTGGCCCGCAGGTTGAAGCTGTGGGCGGAGGAGCGGTTTCCCTGCACGTTCCCGGTGCGGGTGTGCGTCAGGTCAGCGGCAGCGATGCCGGAACATCTGGGGTACTTCACCCTCAACGACGACGCAGACCGAGGGGTGATCGCGCTACGCGATAGCCTGGACCGGGACGCTCTGATCGAAACATTTGCTGAAGAATGGGCACATGCCAGAACTGCGTTTCTTTGCGACGAGGAGGAGACAGACGATGACCCCTACCACCACCCAAGTTTCTGGGCAGAGTTTGGCAGAATCACAAAGGCTTGCCGAGAACGCTCTTGGTGAGGCGCTGGGCCTGCTGCCAGACGATCCCTACCTACCCGTCTGCGTGGCCCTCTGGCGGCTTCTGAGCCGAAAGCGGGGGTATTACGGGTGCGCTGACGAACACCCGCTAGAGAACGCGCTAGGCGTTAAGGAAGAGGGTATAGACCCGTGGGTCTACCAGCTTGCCAGGATCGGGGAGAAGTGCCGCCGCCTCCGGGGGATGGTTGACGGTGGCGGGACACTAGCTATTAGGGAAACCCTCTTGGACATTGCCGGACATGCCGTAGTTGGAATTGCCCTCCGTGACCACGCTGCTGGAGAGACTAATAATGAACATTAAAGTTGTTAAGTTCCTGCTTGCCAACCAAGCTGCGCTGCTGAAGATCGTTGAGATCGCCAAAGGCTGGCGCAAAGACCTGCCGTTCGCAGACCAGTGGGCGATGGTCGATTCGATTGCCCGCCTGCTGATCCCGATCTTGGAGTCGCAGGCTCTCGCCCCCAAGGCGCTGTGCAAATACCAGCTGTTTGATGAGGACGAATCCTACGAACACCACCTGTTGTCCACCGGCGCAGAGGTGGCGGCTCTCGGCATCGACTGGAAGCTGATGCTGGATGTGATCGTTCCGATTGTTCTTAGCATTCTGAAGGCGCTCGCCGCCGGGAAAGAGGAGTGAGCGTAGTCCACCTACCCCCTTACCGGGTAAACCTAGACGCTCCCCGCGCACTTCAACACGGTGTGGATTGGGGTGTCAGCAGTTACGGCATCCCCTCCTTATGGCAGAAGAGCCAAGGCGAAGGCGTGACTGTGGCGGTGGTCGATACGGGAGTGGCCCACCACCCTGCCCTAGACGAAGCGGTCATCGACCGGCGTAACTTCACCAGTGACTCTGAGGCAGAGGACACTGTCGGTCACGGGACGCACGTCGCCGGGATCATCGCCGCCCGCAACGGGCTGGCCAAGGGTATTGCGCCAGCCGCCAAGATCCTGTCGTTGAAGGTGCTAGGGCACAGCGGCATGGGGTCGAATGACTGGGTGGCCAAGGCTGTGCGTCACGCCACAGAGGCCAAGGTCCAGATCATCAGCATGTCCTTGGGCGCAAGCAAGCCTGACGATGGTGTCCACTCAGCGATCCGCGAGGCGTATGCCGCCGGGATCATTGTGGTCTGCGCAGCAGGAAACGACGCTGGGAATGTGAACTACCCAGCTGCATACAAGGAGACTGTGGCAGTGGGCGCAGTCGATGCGAACGGTGCCGCGTGTGAGTTCTCCTGCCGTGGGAAAGAGATCGCAGTCGCCGCACCAGGGCAGGACATCACCAGCACTTGGCTGGCTGGTGGCTATGCCACAGTGAGCGGGACGAGCATGGCCGCACCGTTCGTCTCCGGTGTGCTGGCACTGTACATCAGCGCGGAGCGCAAGCTGGACCGGGAGGTGCATCACTCAGACGTGATGGCCGCACTCGCCAAGACATGCAAGGACGTTGGCGTGGCAGGCAAGGACGATGTGTACGGCTGGGGTCTGGTCGATCCGCACTCGCTCCTCAACTACACCATGCAGGCCAACATCGGTGGGGTGACAATTTTTATCCCGGGAGCCAAGGTCATATGAGTTCAATTCAGATTCTTTCAGTGGTGGCTGTGGTGATTGCCGTCATCGCAACCTACGTTCCGTTCAGTGCCATCCGACTGCCGTCTGCCAAGAAGCCCACTGTGCTGCAGCAGATCGAAGCGGTGGTTGCAGTGAGGGAAGCGCACACAGAACCCGCAGTCCTGACGGCATGCAACGCACTTCTCCAGGCATTGCTGGAGGTGAAGGCGTGAAGCACCTACCCATCATCATCGCCTGCTTGGTGGCCGCGCTCGCATTCCTACCTCCCTCAAAGAAGTCCGAAGGCCCAGTCGCTGCAGCGTTGATAGCCTCCAGTCGATCAGACCGTGCCCATTTGAAAGGCATCTACCTATCGCTTGCCGACGTGACCGAGAAGGACAGCGGCAAGCTCATCACCACGGTCGGCATGTGGCGGCAGCTGCACAGCAATGCGCTGAAGCTGGCCGCGTCTGATCTGAAGGGCAAGTATCCCGGTCTGGACGTGGCCGTTGAGAAGGTGATGTCCGATGGCTTTCCTCTGGATGACGTGGCTATGTCCCCTGCCATGGCAGGCAAGATCGCAGGGGCATGCCGGGAGGTAGCGAAGCAAAGTGAGTAGCGACTTCGTTCCCCTCAAAGCGTATGACGATGGACTGCAAGGCTGGATCAACAGCCCCCGCGACCGTGTCCGTTGGCAGGAGACGCAGCCTCGCCCAATCTACTCTGAGCCTAACAGCGTAGGGTCAGGAGAAGGCAAGCGCGCATTGCTGTGGCAGTACGTTCGTAAGTTGGACCCACTGTCGTTCACCGAAGTCCAAACGGAATCAGATTGCGTCAGCCATGGAAGCCGCAATGCCCGCGACTGCACCCGTGCCGTGCAGGTTCTGCTGGAGAACAGGCCAGAGTCTTTCGTTAAGCGCGGTGCAACTGAGCCAACCTACGGGGCCAGAGGGCACAGCGGCGAAGGGATGATCCCTGCTAGGGCTTCCACGTTTGAGCGAGACGTTGGCTTTTGTATCCGGCAGAAGTATGAGCCAGTCGATCTGTCGAAGTACAACGGCAGCATCGGTGCCAACTGGGGATCTTCTGGGGTTCCCAAGGATGTGGCAGACATCTGCCGCCAGCACAAGGTCGGCATCATCCGCCAGATACAGACGGTGCGTGATGCCATGGATGCACTGGCTAATGGATACGGCATCCACTCAGGGCAGTTCGCCAAGTGGGATAGCGCGCCTAACTCACAGAACATCCATGCCCGTCTGCCTGGTGGCTGGGCGCATGACATGGCCACTGTCGGCTATGACGACACTAAAGAGTTCTGGCCGTTCACCGTCTTCTTCATCCAGAACAGCTGGGGCGGGTGGAACAAGCCAGTGAAAGACTGGCCGTCCTCCTACCCGGAACAGGTGCCAGGGATGATAGTCACCAAGGCAGACGACTGGGCTGTGTGCGTGACAGATGGTGACGCATGGAGCTACGGCAGCGTCGATGGATTCCCACCGCAGAAGCTGCCCGACTACGGCGCAATAGGACTACTGCAAACGTGATACTTCTCATCTTCTCACTGTTCTTCCCCGTGCCCTTCTACCCGGAGCGGGTGGCAGTGGAAGCGGCCTATGTCTGCACAACCTACACCGCGCCCAAGAGCAAGTGCTGCGGCCAGTGCAAGCTCGGCAAGATCACGCACGGCGACGGGCATGTGACCGACTGCCCGTGCCCGAAGGACTGCCTGTGCAGAACCAAGTCGGTCCTGCTGAAGGAGTGCAAGGAATGCTTGCCAGCCAAATAGCCAGACGCTGCGCCGAAGAGACTGGTGCCTCCCGACTGTCCCGATACAGCGAAGAGGTAACGCTGATCGCACTGATCAAAGCAGACCAAGACAAGCCAGCCTGGAAGAAGGCAGTGCGGCAAGAGTTCCGCGACCGGCACAAGGAGTGCGGGTCGATTCTTCTGATGATCCTCATACCGATCATCGTCAACCTCGTCACGGCATGGCTAGCCAAATGGATTTTCCAAGAACACCCGACAAGCCTGGCACATATTCAGTGGGAAGCGGGGATCGCATTAGGCTCTCTGCCACATACGGCGGGCATACCTACATGTACCGCTACCCACAAGAAGCAGTAGCGGAGATTACCCACGTAATTAAGCAGCACGTCGGAGAGGGACAGCTGCATCCATACGCGGGATTACTTTTGATTTCGATAGCGAGGGGGAGCGATGTCACCGGAGACTGAACTTTGGATGCTGGGCATAACCGTAGCCGCAGCAATTGTCCCGTGGGCGTTTTCGCTCCACGCAAAAGTGGCCGTGATTGCGAACAGCGTGGAGTCCTTACCCCGCATGCTGGACGAACTCAGGCAGACCATCGAAGAGCATGAGCATCGCCTCAACCAGCATGAGCAAGAGATTACGACTCTCCGCCAAGCGGCAACGCCTGGTCGTTGAATACGTTCCCCTCGCAGAGATCCTCGCCAAATACTTTGTGCAGAACCGACCGCACTGGCAGCGCGGTGTGCTGATCGAAGACCTGCAGAGCGAGGGGTTCCTCGCCATGTGCAAAGCGGCCAGGACATACGATCCCAAGAGGTTGCCCTACCCCAAGGCGTACTTCGCCCGGGCCTGCCTCAATGCAATGTACAAGCAGATAAAGAAGATCAACCGCCAGCCTGGGGAGATCCGCATCACGCTGGAGGAGGCGGCTGAACTGCTGCCTGAGTTCGACCAGCTGGACCACATCCGGCTGGCGATTGACGAGCTACCGGAATGGGAGCAGGAGCTGGCGACAGACAGGTTCATCCATGGGCAAACGCTCAGAGCGCTTGCTGAGTCGCATGGAATATCGCTTCGCGCTGCAGCCCGTCGATCCACTCAGAATGCGAAAGCCTTGGCGGAAGCCTTGGGTATCCAGCTTCCGCTGCCCTGTGCAGATACGTGACATCCGTTAGCCCGTAGTAGCCACGCACACCCTTTATGTTGGGCGGCTTGCGTAGCTCACGCTTGCACAGGTGCAAGCAGATGGCGCTATAGGACTTGCCCTCGGCCCGCATGGCAACCACCATGTCACCGATCTCACGCTCTGCCTTGCACGGGACGAATGCTTTGTCCTTCGACACCCAGCCGAAGGGGCGGAGCTTGCCGTATGGACGGCCAGACTTCTTGCGGTAGGCGATGCTCTCCTTCTGCCGCTGGCCGATCATCTGGCTTTCAAACTGGGCGAACGCACTCATCTGGTTGAAGAACAACTCGCCAGCTGGAGTGGTGACATCGATGCCGGTATCTAGGAAGATGGCACCAATGCCCAAGCTCTTCCACCTAGCGATGGTAGTGACGGCATCCAGCACAGAACGAAAGGCACGGTCGCTCTTGGTGAAGACTACGCGGTCACCAGGCTGGAGCTTGTCCCACAGTATCCGCCCCTGCCTGCGGTGGCTGAACTTAATCTTGGACGCAGACTGATCCTCGTCTACGAACACGCCACCGAACTCCATGCCAGACCGCTCGGCGTACTCACGCAGGCGGATAGCCTGGTCATCAGCTGAGTCTTCCTGCTTGTCGGTTGATACCCGTGCGTACCCGTACAGCATGGTCAGTTACCTCCACTGTGTGAACTCCACCATAGCAAAAGCAGAACGCCAGCGCCACCCAATAGGAAGTCCATCATCTCGCTCATTGCAAACATCACTTCACCTCCACGGGTTTGTTGTCGTCGTATCCACCAAGTTCTTCCGGTACAGACTGACCGGCAATGAATCGCTTAGCCAAGTCCTTGGCCTCATCCAGCGTGAGCATGGGTCGGCTCCCCTCTCCATAGCCTCCGCACCAATGTGTGCCGTTACTGTCCCAGAAAGAAGTAACACTGTATCCGCCGCTAGATGTCCTGCCCACAACAGCCTTGCGGTCGTTGCCCTCGTACCAAATCATCCCGTCCTCTTGTGAAACTTTCATCGCTCGCCCTCCGGTTTGATCCAGTCAGCTAGGTCTAGCCGATGCGGCTGGGCCTGCTCACGGAGTTGTGCAATCACAAACGCCACTACCTTGTCTGCTATGCTAGACACCTGCCACTCTTCATCGCATGTGACATGCGCCGCCATCATAAGCTCAGCCATCACGCGGTCCATCAGCGGTTTGAATTCCACCATCTTCATAGGTGGATAGGAGTCGTCTATCTGCCATCGTTTCCGAACAGCCATCACTTCACCTCCTTCTTCACGTCGAACGACACCTCGTCCACAGAATCTCCACGCATCCGCACGTTCGCAACGACACAGCCGGTCGGCTGGTCCCAGACAACAACGTAATCATCATGCTCACGCCAGGGCTTACGACTCCCGGCATCCACATACACCAGCTTCTGCCACTCGCCACGCTCCAGCAGCAGTGAACCCATACCCTCCACGCCAAGCGCCGCCGTAGCGACACGCCACTGCTTGGCGATCTCGTCCGGTGGGGCAAGGTCGTCTTGGCACAAGGCCCGCAGTTCCTTAATGGCACCAACGAATCGGGCAACGTCAACGGGCCAGTTCATCGCAAGGCCCATGGGCTTGGTGTCAAACAGGGACTGCATCACATCGATATCACTCATCAATCACCTCCGGGGTAGTTGCCATCATTCGTTCAGCCCGCAGGATTGCGGATGCGAGTTCCGGCAACGCGCCGTACTTGCCAGCCCAGTTGGGCATGTCCTTCGCCCAGTGCAGGTTGATGCGGTATACACCAGACCCATTGGTGGTGGCTAGGTAGCGGTGCAGCAGCGTGTTGTGCAGGCTGGACTTGGACATGGCGCTGTGCGGCATTGGGCATATGGTTGTGCCAGACACACAGGCCACCCAGCCCTTTCCCTTACGGGTCGCATGCAGTGTCACAGATGGATGCGTGGAGAGAAACTCTGCCGCCTGCGCATCAGTGTCGATCCACTCACCAGCCATCGGAGATTGGTGGCGTTGCTTGGGTTGGCATGTCCAGTTCATTTGTTACCTCCATTCCAATCGTTTGGGAATCTTCTTGCCGTCCACAAAACGCTGGGCTATCTCCAGCGCCATCTTCCTGGTGAGCGGTGCCGTGTAGCCGTAGATGACACCGTCCCTATCAAACCTGCTGCTCGGGTTGTCCTCGCAGTGAACAGCGTAGCCCTGCCCCGTGTGCTTGCGGTAGATGACCGCTCGCCGCAGTCCATCGTCGCTCTCGTAGATCGTCTCGTTCAACGTGGTGTAGCTGGTAGACATCACTCCTCCTCGTCCGTAGGTTCCATCTCCATCTGACGCATCAGCAGCGGGCAGGCTTGCTCCAACCAATCCAAGACACCCTGCAAACCGGAAAGCCGACTGTCGTAGCGGCTGTTCTCAAAGTTCAGATCATCGAAGTACACGCTGCTGCCGCCACCGGAGTAGCTACACGCAGCCCACTGCTCGGCCCGGACTTCCGGGTCGTTCCATCGCTCTCGCTGGTAAGCCACACCGGCCAAAGCTTTCCTCGCTGCCAAGACGTATCCCTTGGTGCCGACCTTGTGTCCGCACTGTGCAGCAAACCCTGCAGCTGTGGACTCTAGCGTAACCCGCGTGCGCTCCAGCCTCTCGGTGTGTGCCTCATCGTCCGTGTATAGACGAGACACCCCGCCATCACAGTAATCGCTGAACAAGTCGCTAACATCACTCAGCGTTTTCAGTTCTCCAAAGTCAGCGGACTTTGCGTACCCATTGTAGCGGTACTCCACCAGATCGGTAAGCAACTTACGCAGTGTGGTTGTTGTCCAAGCACTGCCTGGCTCTCGGTTGTAATCGTCATATCGGTCGTCGCTCCCGTCCCAGTAATAAACATACTGCAAACTCCTGTCTCCGCCCAGGCGGGCCAGCGTTCGCTCAACCTCTCGCTTGCAGCGCACGGCATGTGCGGCCATGCCGTAGCCCTCCCCTAAGAATGTCAGCATCAGCATTCCTCCTGTCTGCGTATGATAATCAACTGAAAATCGGGAGCGCCGTGATGCACTCGCACTTGCCCAACACGCACCGCGTACTCAGGCAGCGGCTGCTTATGCCCAAGGTGAGTGGCGAGCCATCCTCCTCTCAGACCAGCCTTTGCCAGCGACCTTGCAACGTGTGCGACTGCATCGTACACGCCGATGTTGTAGTAGTTGTGGTAGCCAACCGCTGTCTTCACGCCGTTCACAATGTCTTCGTCCATCAGCATTCCTCCTAGTGGTTTCTGAGTACACCCCACCAGACGATGTTGTCCTTGGCAGGGTAGTCAAACTTAATCGACAGTGCCTTCGCTGATACGACCGCATTCTCTGGCTTTGCGGAGAACGGGCAGAAAGATTGCAAGCCACCCACCACGCTTGCCAGCCCGTCACGGGTCTGCCAGAGAATGCAGATGTACTCAGGCAGGCTGGGTTCAGTCTCGTCCCGGTAGACCACACCCCAGTCGCAATCCTTGGGCGTTCCACCCTCATAGTCCGGCGGGTTGTTCATTGTCCAAGCCATCAGCATTCCTCCTTTAAGAACCTGTGAATCTGTTCGTACACCCTACCCCAATCCCCCTCCTGGTCACGGAACGGTTCCAACAACCGCTCGGCCTGGACCAGCAGGCGAATCGCATTCTCAATCGTCTCGTCTTTCCAAACGTCCAGCATAGACATCCCTGTCCTCCTTGTTAAGGGTTAGCCTCCAGCACCTTCTCGCTTTCATAAGCACAGAACACCATGTCTGCGATGTCGTTGCACTCCACATAATGGTGGTCCGGCATGGCGTGGGTCACAACCAGATTGCCGATGTCCCGGTTCATCTGGTCGTAGGCACCGGCTATACGGGAGTTGGTCCATCCCGCTTCGATCATCCGCCGCATGCACAGGATCGTCGCCCACTTCACAAGCTCCATCAGACGATCACGCTCAGCCCGCTCCTCCTTGGATATCTTCCTGCGCTTAGACATTGATCCTCCCCTCTGCCTTGTCTAGCGCTGGCTCCAGCGCAGTCAGGAAACAGGTGAACAACTCGGTGTCGCTCATCCCGCAGAAGTCATCGCCATCCAGCAACCGATGCAGATCGTTGGCCACGGCCCGACAGGCGTGAAGCAGATCGGGTGCTGCCGACATCAGATGCAGGTCAGCCAGGTTGTAGCGTGGCTTACCGGATGGGAACTCCGGGTCTGTCACATCGCTCACTTGGTAGACCGTCGATCCATTGAGGCGGATGCGTTCGACATCTGCCTGCCACACAATCCCCCACGGTCCCGGCGTATGTTCACTCATCGCCGTCCTCCTTCGGTGTGATCCCAAACCCAAACGCCACATCGAACTTCTCCAACGCACGGGCGAGGTGGGGTGCCACCCGCGTTGGCGGTTCCTCATACTGGATCGCCACCCCTACCGCACTGAGCATGGCAGCTGCCTCGTCAGACGTGAGGGTCACCGTCGCTGCATCCGCAATAGATGGGAACAGCGTCTTCTTCCTGCGCTTAACCTTGCTCATCACACATTCCTCCTTGTTGGGATGTCCAGATAGTCCACATGGAACGACACACCAGGCACAGACGAACGGCTGAAGTGGTTGTACATCTCGCTGTCTGCCTCCTCTCGCACCCACTTGTGGGCCGCATCCTCCGATACGAACGGCCCGAACACCGTAGTCCCACTGTGCATCGACTGCATCAGCACAACCCAGTGGTGAGCGGGTGCCCACTCACCATGCGAGGCATCCGCATCCGGCGTGAACCCGATGCCCTCATACAACTTCCACTTCTTCTCAACCGGAGCCACGGTCTTGGTCTTAGCCATCACTTCTCTCCACACCCCACTGGGTAGCCATCGCATGTGCAATACCGGGGTAGGTAGCACTGCGGATCTTCCACCGATCCGGCGATGGCCCTAACTTGTTCTGTCCACTGGGAGTCTGGTTCTCCCACCTGCATGGTTAACCGAACACCTCAACGATGTTGGTGATGGTTTCCCAGTCACGCTCACCGCTCTCAGGAAAGAACTCCTTAAACTCCTTGGCCAGCACCTCCCACTTGGGGCTGTCCGGCTCGCAGTCGCCATCGTCAATCAGTTCCTTTGCGATGTCAGCCGTGTTGCAGTTCCAGTTCCATGCCTCGCATCGCTCCCGTGCCCACGTTTTGTAGTTCGCCTTGGTTGTCATACCGCCACCTCTTTCTGTGCTGGAGACAGGATGAACTGTTCGCCCGTACACATTCTACCAAACAACGCCCCCGGCCCATTGCCTTCGTAGTCCTGCGACCCGAAGATCACGGACCCATCTGACAGGGTGATGGCAACCGCAGGGTCGTAGCCACCATCCCATCCCTCGTTGGTACGCTCAGTGTGGGTGAGATACCGCACACCCGTGATCGTCAGCCCATTGGGATAGGGCGGCTTCTCCGGTGCGACGAACTCACACGCTGTCAGCATGGAGTATGGCACTTGCCAGATGCTGCCCACTGGGTGGCTATTGCGTGCCTCCAGCGTCTCCACCTTGGCCTTCTTGTCGTTGACCTTCAGCACCCGGCCCCGCGTATGGGCACCACGGCCACGGCCAAACGACACGGTCATCCCGATCTTGCAGTCTTCACGCAGCATCGCTGTCTCCTTAGAAAGGTAGGTCCATCATTGCTGCCAGAAGATGGTTCTCTGGCAGGGGAATCTCATACTTAGCCACCGCATCCAGCAGTTCACCAGCGGTGCCGTAGCCGCCGCCGGTCAGACTGCCCACCAAATCCTCCACGTCCGGGTAGTCGCCGTCCGTAGGCGTATGCTTCTGCAGGAAATACTCCTGCAGCGGACGGTCAAACCCGTAGGCGAACGTCGTCTCACCTACCTTCACAACGTATCTGCTCATACCAGTGCCTCCTTCAGTTTCTGAATCACCTCCGTGGCCAGCTTGTCGTAGTCGATGCAGCTGGACACATCGATATCCTCGGCCACCTTCTCAGCGATCTCGTCAGCATCCACATCCACATGTCCGGCAACATCTTCCGCATCCATGTGGTCGGCAACGTCGGCGGCACTGATCGTCTTGGCCACCTTGCGGGCGATCTCGTCCGTGTCGATGTCCTCCTCCAGCTGCTCGCGTACCTCGCTGACCAGCCTGCTAGTCAGGTCATCGTTGGCCGCAACTAAGCAGGCCAACGCACCCAAATCCATGCGATTGACAACCTCGTACAGCAGGTCATCCGTGCGGGGCAGGTTGGCCCTGACGGCATCAACAACCATGCCCTGCAACCACGCATTGAACCGCTCCCTCAGTCTCATCCGACCCTCGCTTTCTTGTAGTTGTAGTCACTCACCGTAATCGCCTCACGTTCGTACTGCTGGGCCAGTGCCTCCACTAAACCCACCCGTCGCAGGAACTCAGTCCTGTCCGCCTGGTAGTCACCGCCAATCTGGTAGTCCCGCCCATGCGGTTGCCACGTTGCCATCAGACCGACAGCATCTTTCAGAATGGCACTGACTCGCATCATCTGATCGGCCAAATCTTGGGCCGATGACCCATTGAGATTGGGCACAGGTGCTATCCGGTGCATCAGTCGCCCTCCATCTTGTCACGGGCGTTCTCCAACTTGCGAGCGGTCGCAGTCAGGCCAGCGATGATGCGGGCATAACGTGCGTGCTCCTCATCGTTGCCACCACAGTTCTCCCAGTGGCGAACTTGGTCATCCAACGCATCGAACAAACCATCGATCTCGTCAGCGGTCAGGTGGACCGCAACAGTCTTAGCCATCAGTCATCCTCCCCCGGTAGCACCGGAATCTCACGGCTCCACACCATCTTGCCGATGCCGTTCTGCCCATGCATACGCTTCACGGCATACAGAAAAGCCCGGCCCGATTCGATCCGCACATACATCTCGGGATCGACATCGCCATCCTTCCATGCCAACACACTCTTCAGATCACTTAGCCGCACGTTCAGCGGCAGACGCACATCACTCATCACTCATCCTCCTCGTCTATGGGGTCGATGGACCACACACCTACGGTGTTGCCGTTGGTGTCCCGAAACGACCCCTCGGTGTCTCCGCTCCTGTCGATGCGGGCGGCTGCAACACGCAGCAACCTCGCCACCTCCGTTGTCCACGGACTGAACGCATCGTTGTCCGTATCAATCTCCAGTCGAAACATCGGCATCCTCCTCATTGTGAAAGGCAGTGATCCACCCACATGCACGGCAGCACCAATGCAGCAGGCATCCAAGAGGGGCTGCATAGCGACACTCGCCGCAGCCGCATTGCTCACATTCCATGTTGCACCTTTACGCTTGGAGGATGGGCAGGTTGGCGACAGCGGTCATAATCGCCTTGCCACCATGCCCGGGTATGTAGACATCAACCATGTCCAGACCGATCTTGCGGACACCGGCACCGTCGCACAGTCTGCAAGTCAGGCAGCTGAGACGATGGCCAGCCTCCACGGATGCTGGACACAGAACCTCATCGGGGGCAGGCTCACCTCCACGCATGGTGCGGAAGGTGCGCCAGCCGAGAGACTTCGCATGCTCGCGTGACCACGGCCCGGTAAGACCGTGGACGCTTGCCATAAAGAACTGCTTGTAGCCCGCATAGTGCAGGTTGCTCCACTGGTGTGTGTAGCCTGTCCAGCCGGTCGAAAGACTGGCCAGATGGGCGACAACGTCCAGAGGAATCAGCACCGGCTCGCCGTATGTGCCGAAGCGCACGCGGCGACCGACGATGTACTGGCTGTGCAGGGCAGGATCGTAGTCAACGTACCTGCCCCGTTGGTAGGCACCGTAGACCATTGCTGGCCCCTGGCCGACGTTGACATAGCATGCCCGAAACTTCTTAGTTTTCTTGGGCTTCTTCGGCTTGCCATTCTTGCCGATTGTAACGTAGTTGTGAGTACGGTTGGGGAAACCAACCAGACCACGCATCGGGCAGTTGTGGCAGATTGTACCATCTTCTTCTTGCCGCACCGCTTCTACTGGGTGCATATCTGACCTAATGATATAGGTCTGAAGCATGGAGCCGGTCTTTTTGTTGGACGATTTACCCAGTGGCATTATCACCACATACGGCTTACCGTCAAACGGAGACTCGCCCCGGTGCAAGATAACACCGAGCGGACGGGCGGCACGTCTGGCTTTCGCCATAACATACCTCCGTGAAAGAGAACCCGATACCAGAAACGGCACCGGAATACGGGCAGGTAGCATTCGGACTTAGTTGGGCGAGCGCCCGTTAGCCGCATCCACCTGCCCGTGATCCGTAGTCGTTACCAGCTGCCCAGTAGCCGCAGCACCAGGCAGACCAGAATCACGCACACCGCACCAGTGTTGGTCATACGACCTTCACCGGCTTTCCATCCCGCATGGTGACCTTGGCGTACCACCTGTGCGGTTGGGGATAGTGCGGGCCTTCGACGGTGAACGTACCGTTCCGGCAGTCACCGCCACCGAACGGGCCGACTTGGTGCAGCCCGAACAGCATCCCCTGACTGACAGCCTCTTTCAGCTGTTTCTTAGTCTGGAAATTACGAGTGCAGTACATAACCTACCTTTCGCTGCCCGCATGCGTTTAAGTTAAACGTGGGGCGTAAGGGGGAAAGTTGAACCTATACGACAAGCGAGAGAATTAAAACGGAAGTTAATCCGCGGTAACTGCCCGCGTGCGTATGAGTTAACTGTTACTTACCCGACACGCCGCGAACCGCGAAAAACGCGGCGGCGGCGGGCGAGAATCGTAAAGCGGCGACGGTCGCCGCAAGAACACACCTATACAACGGGGGAGAGAATTATTGTTGGTGGCGGTTCGGATTTATTGTGCGGCGGTATTGTAATGGCCGATAGTATCTGCAATGCTTTACCAACCGGGACAACGTCGTCCCGGCATTACCAACGGAGTATCTGCAATGATCCGAAGTCTAAAAACAGTCCGAACCGCCGCCGCCGCTTTGTCTTGCGATACGTGTCCGATCATTCCCGGGAAAGCCGGACCGATTGAACCGTTTTCTGCCGCTTGTTTCGGCAGCTCCCCGGAAGTCTGGGAAACCGTCGACAACTATTTCGAACGGGCATTCCGTTGGGACATGGGGACGTTGGCGGGTCGATCCTATTCCCCCGGGGACGTTGACGATGCCGTATCGCTCGCCCGTTGGCTTCTCTGGACCACAACTGGGGAAACGTGGCAACGCTTGGGAATCGGCTACGGGGACCGCTACCGTGCGATTCTCGCAGTCCGGGCGAGACTCCGTCGGATGCGGTGGAGGGATCGGTTCGCAAACCACGGGGGACGTAAGGCGGTCCGGAAGTATCGGTCATACGTGGCCAGCATGTCTCTCTCCGCTCCCTCCCCGGTAGCGGTGGCGATTGCCGCCGAACTAGCGGAGAGGCGGGGAGTGTCTGGGAGTGTCGCCGGAAGGGGTCGACCCCGGAAGGAAACAAAGATTGTTTCCGCCAACGTGGCACGGATCGCCATTGTGGGCGAGCCGATGGCCGAAGTTGTTTTTGAAGGGGTGGCGGTTTCCGGAGGGATCGTCAACCGGGAAACCGATGGCCAGATTCAGCGTGTCCCGGTCCGGACCGTAGTGTTCCAATTTCATACGGGGGAACGGATCGACGGCCGATGGATTCCAGACGGGGGGACTGAAACCGTTGAAGCGGCGGAAACCCGCTACAAAATGGTCGCTGGTCATACTCGGGAAGAATATCCCCGTACGTTTGTTCCCCATGCTATCGATGCGGGGACCGAATTGGATCGGCACGTATCGACCCCCGTCCCCGGACCGTCCCCGTGGTCTGAGGAAACCCGGGAAACCCGGACCACGTACCGTCCCACGGGAACGGTAGCCTACGCTGCTGACGTTGAAACCTACAGGGAACGGCTCCGGGAATACTACGGGGACTGAGCCGACGATCAGCCCCGCTTCCGGGAAACCGGGAGCGGGGCTTTTTTGTTTCCCGGGGGGATAGTGTACGGATTGCCAGTGTACGGGTGGATAGTGGGGAGGGGTAATGCATGGCGAGAAATCTCCGGGGAAAACAGCCACCTGTCGGAAAAGTAAGGTAGGGGCATTTCCGGCCAGTGTGCTGGACGGGTGACGTAAGTCTAGCAGCGGCAGGGGGTTACGGCTTGTCGCAGCGGTGTACAGCCGTCCACCAGGCCCCCCTTCCCCCCCGGCGCTAAAACGGTTTCTTGTCATACCCACTCCCAGATTTTTCCCACCCTCTGGCCCCCATATGTCGCTTTTCCCGCGTTTCGCATTTCGCAAAACGCAAAAGCCCCGCGTGTCGCCGCTCGCTTAGCCCTGTTTTCCTGCACTCTGCGTGTCCGCTGTCGCAATTGGACACTGGCTAGATAGGGGGCATCGATGCCGATCAATCCGCAGCTTCGCCAGTATCTGTCCACGCTCACCCCAGAAGAGCGGGCCGAGTATCTGCAGAACCAGCTGGATCTCAATGCCCCCGAGCCACCAGATGCCCCTGTGAGCGCACCACAGGCCCGTACAAGCCCGTTCCACATGCCAGCCTATGGAGTACCCCATCCGATGATGAGTGGCCTTATGAGTCCAGCAGAGCAAGGACAGCACCTAGCTGGCATGGCAGCGCAGGTGAACCAAGCCTACCAGGACGAAAACGACTCCCGCGTAGCCCAAGAGCGGGAGATGCGGCGCATGCAGCAGGAGCGGGACATGGAGTCCATGCGGCAGGAGGGATTGCTGCAAAGGCTTGCCATAGAGCAGCAGGAACGTAACAAGGACCGTATTCTCCAGAAGCAGTTATCTTCTGGTGTTACTACGCGGCAGTTCATCAATGGACAGTGGGTCGATGTTTGACTTCCTCTTTGACGATGATTGGTGTGAGTAATGGACCATCACGGTCATAAGATTCGGGAATTGAAAAAGGGGCTGTGGGCCAACATCCAGGCCAAGCGTGAGCGCGGCGAGGCACCGGCCAAGCCCGGGGACAAGGGGTATCCAGACTCCAAGCAATGGAAGAAGCTCAGTGGATCACCACGGCGACAAGATTCGTAAGCTGAAGGCCGATGCGTGGACCCGCAAGGAAGGGCAAGACCCTGACGGCGGGCTGAATGCCAAGGGGCGAGCGGCCTACAACCACGCCCATGGGGCGCACCTCCAAGCTCCGCAGCCGGAAGGTGGACCACGCAGAGATTCTTTCTGTGCCCGCAGTGCAGGGCAAATGAAGATGTGGCCCGAGGCGGCGAAAGATCCGAATAGCCGATTGCGCAAAGCTAGACGGGCGTGGAAGTGCTGATGTTCCGCTGGCTGTCCTATGCCGTCGAAGCACTCCGCGCTGGTGCGTGGCCCCGAGTGCGACGGGAACACTTACTCAAAGAACCCGAGTGCGTGGCCTGCGGACGAGCGAAGGATCTGGAGGTCCATCACATTGTCCCCTACAGCAAAGACCCCGGATTGGAATTGGACCCCGCTAATCTGGTCACGCTGTGTGCGGATCATTGTCACTTTGTCCATGGACATCTGATGAGTTGGACAAGATTCAATCCCGACGTGAGGGAAGACTGCGCCCGCTATCGGGCCAAACTGGAGAGAGCAAAGCATGGCTGAGATACGGGATCTGATTGGGGAACTACAGCAGTATGAGAAAGAGGCATCCCAGGAGAAGCACCAGCTTCCCGGCTACATGTCTCTTGCCATAAATCACCCTGGCATCTTGGCGTACCAAGTCAAAACACAGCCGCACTATGAGCGGGACATGCAGCGGGCATCGTTCTTGGGCAAGGTCGCCAATATGCGAGACAAGATGGTGCAGGAAGGCAGGGGATTGGAATACGAACAATCCATCCACCCATCCCTGCGTAATGCCGTGGAGCGCCGCCAAGAACAGGCCACTCCCTACTGGAACCGGGGAGTCCTTGCCTACGGCCAGCCCCTGCGTAACGGAACCGACTGGATGCAGTCTATTTCTTCTACAGGACTCAACGCCGCTCGCATGGTGGCCGGGGTGCCCGATGCCGATGCGGACTTTGAGAAGTCGGCAGACCGTGCGTTGCTTGGTATTCCATTCGCAATGATGCATGGCGGTAACGACCATCAGACCGCGTGGGAAGCAGAGCGAGTCGCAGAAGAGAACAAGCCCATCGTAGACCTTGGGTTCGCTACGCAACCCAAGCAGAACGGCGCAAGAGTTCTCCCAACGCCTTCTCCCTACGAAGCATACGCCATGCAGGGGCTGACCGATGGCAGGCAGGTCGCAGGAGAGATGGGTGTCCACGGAACCGCAGGGAAGGTTCTTGGTCTAGGCATCGACATCGCCACCGATCCCGTGTCTGGATTCACTTCTGGCATCAGAGCATTGCTGAAGGGACAGATCCGTCGGGCTGCGGGGCACATGGCTTCTGAGGCGGCACTTCCCGGCGCATTCCTTGGTTCCAGCGAGTACCTAGAACGCCAAGCCATGGAGAAAGCACGGAGGAACGGCTATGCCAAATCCAGTCCGGTTCGTTGACCAAGCAGGCGATGCGATTCGCGCGGTGATTGGTGGCATGCGTGCCAGTGATCAACCCAGCCGCTTCCAATCAATGCTTGCCGCCCGACGCCAGTTCGATGTCCGACCGGCAAGTTTGGATAATGTGGAATCTGGAAAAGTTCCCGCGCAGGCGTTTCTTCGCTTTGCAAACGGCGACGGTCTGTCCGGCACGTATTACCGCAGCCCTCTGTCTGCAGGTGCCCCGGTGCCAGAACTGGGGCTGAAGCGATCTATGGCGCTCTACTTGCCCGGGAATCGGGGTGCGAGAAGGCATGAGATAATGCACGGCATATCGCATGTGGCTCGCACCGATCCATCGGTTGCCAATGCCTTGCCGACTTGGGCACGCGGTGCAGGACCAAGTTCTTTTGCGGACGAGCTTCTGGCAAGGCTTGCCCAGCGTCAGCCAGGAGCATTGCTGGATTGGCCCATGCAATCGTACAGGTCCAACGATCCTTTGGCGTATTCAATAGCCATGCCGGTGCAAGCAGCAGCGCGGGCGGTGCGCGACAACCCACTCGCTGCCGCAGCGGCGGGCGTGGGTGCGGGTGTTGCGGCTTATCAATACGGATCAGAGTAGCGAACAACCATCACCGTAACCACAGGAACAGCAATGCCCAATCCCGTCCGGTTCGCTGACCAAGCAGGAGATGCCGTCCGACAAGTCATTAGGTTAGCGAAAGAGGCTGAGTCGCCGCACATAAGCCCGCGAGCAACGCAACACGCACGGATCGCCCAAAAGATTGACAACGCCTATGCATCCGGCAACTCGCGTGCTGAACAGTGGGATGCCCGCCTGGCCGCTTGGCAAGAGAAGATGGACGATGCGTTGACGGATGTTGGCGACAATTGGTCTGAGTTGTCCCAAGGTCACGCGATAGACGATGCCGCTACTGGGGTCGCTCCTTCCATGGTGGCCAGGTATGGCGAGTATGTGCAAAATCCAAACATGTTTGCTGATCGCGGTTCGTTGGTGGCAAACCTTCGCTCAATAGCCGAGGACGGCACGGCAAGATACCCGACCCCAATTCAACCGCCAGAAGAAGATGTATTTAATTTGGCTAAAGGGCTGTTTGAGGATCGCCAAGCACTCCGCGCCCGATATCGCCAACCATCTCCAGTAGGCATGCGTGTCATAAATGCCGATGAATTGATCCGGCGTTTGCGTTGACAAAGCCCCGCCAGTTGTGTACATTTGTGCATCACTAGGAGCGCCCTATGTACGGAAACGCACGCACCTTCCCTAAGTCTGAGAATTCCCTGCACGCCCCGACTCGCGTTGTGGAGTTGTTTATGGCTGGCGATATCGGCCACGCCAAGCAACTAGTCCGCCCCTTTTGCCGCGACAAAAAATGTTGCGTTTCTGTTGTGCAGACCGCGTTTATTTACCCAGGAGGCGAGGAGGCCGGGTTTGTAATCGGCTTTCGCAATTACCCAAAGTTTCCGACAGACGCCAATGCGCTCCTGTCTCTCGTTGACGCTATGGGCGATCTTCTTTGCCGCGAGCTAGGCCAGAAGACATACATGGTGGTGGATGTGCATGGCATGACAACTTGGAGAAATACCAATGCCTGAGCATCACTTTCTAAATCTCGGTGCAGGCGTCCAGTCTACTGCGCTTTACCTGATGAGCATTGACGGCGACGAACCGGAGGTGCCAAAGTTTGATGCTGCAATCTTCGCAGACGTGCAGGAGGAGCCGGACGAAGTCTATCGCCATCTGGAGTGGCTGGAGAGCCAAGGCGGGCCGCAGATTATTCGGACAACTGCTGGCAAACTCGGAGATGCCTTGGAGGCAGGCTCAGATGCCAGTGGCAACCAACGAACCGATGGCGGGCACTACATTTCGATCCCAGCGTTTACGATGAATCCTCATACGGGTGACAGGGTAATCATTCAGCGTCAATGCACGGCAGACTTCAAAGTAAAGCCAATCGACAAGATGATCCGGGCCAGTGTTGGTGCGCAGCCAGGCAGGCCGGTTCCAAAAGACATCATCATCCACCAATACATGGGTCTGTCGTTTGACGAACCCAAACGTGTTATCCGCGTGAAAGAAAGGTTCCTATGCAAGCCATCGAACTGGAAGGTGCATTTCCCGCTCTGGGAGATGCAGTACACGCGAGGCGATTGCCAATCATATCTACGCGGCAGAATGCCGTATGAAGTTCCGCGATCCGCGTGCGTGTTTTGTCCGTTCAAATCCGACTCTGAATGGAGACAGTTGCGGGACGAAGACCCGAAAGGCTGGCAGCGGGCATTGCACATTGACACAGTGTGCCGCACGGGAACGGGCTTAGACGCCCACAGGTATTTGCACAAATCCTGTCAGCCTCTTGGTCAGGTAGACCTTCGACCGGCTGACGAGAAGAGCGGGCAGAAGCATCTTTTCAGTGGGTTCCAAGATGAGTGCGAAGGCTACTGCGGGAACTGATTGACGCAAGACCGTAACAAAACCCGAAGATTAGGACACTGACTATGTAGACCCTTCCCCCGAAAGGATTTACATGTCAGACGAAACACCAGACATTCAGACGCAGGACGCTCCAGTAGCTGATACAAGCTACGAAGCACCCGCTGAGAGTACGCCCAGTTCAGAGAGTTCTTCTCCTGGGTTTGACACCCCCTACTCTGCATTCCGCCATCTGCCGGACTTCCAGGGTCAGGACGATCTCTCAATCGCCCAGAACCTTTACCGTGCTTACAACGGCTACGGTGAAACCCAGCGGCAGCTGCAGCAGTACCAGTCAGTCGTTCCCTACGCACAGGAATACCTGCGCAACCAGAGGGAATTTGAGACGTGGAAGAAGTCACAGGCCGAAGCGGCCAAGCCGAAAGAGCCAGAAGCTCCGAAGTGGTGGAACCCTCCCCAGGTCAAAGACACTTGGCGGAACTACATCGTCCGCGATCCCTCCACGGGCAAGGAGATCATTTCTCCTGACGCTCCGTATGAGGCTCAGCAGTCTCTGAGGGAATACCAGGCTTACACGGCGGACTTCGCCCGCAAGCTGGTCACCGACCCCGAAGCAACGCTAAAGCCCTTCGTTGAGCAGGTCGCCATCCAGAAGGCGCAGGAGATGGTCCAGAACCATCTCAATACCTACAAGACGCAGAACTACGTGCAGGATCTGGAGCGTCAGAACTCCGATTGGCTGTACGACCAGCAGGGCAATCCCACCCGGGAAGGTCAGGCTATCTCGCAGTACATCGACCAGGCGTCGAAGCTGGGCATCGGAACCCCCGAGGCTCGCTGGCAGTACGCCACCGGGATGCTTCAGCGGGACTTGCTGAACATGCGGTATCAGCAGATGCAGCAGGTTCAGATGCAGCCGCCTGCCCCCCAAGCATTCGCACCCCCTGCCCCTCCTGCCCCACCGGCAGACCCAGTTGCGCAGCAGAACATGCAGTTCCTCAGAGAGCGAGCCACTCGCACTCCGAATCGATCTGCAGGAACCACGGAACCGCGCGCACCGCGCTCGCGGATGAGTTTTGAGGACCGGCTGAAAAGCCAACTTGTAAATGATGGAGTAATTTGATGAGCAGTAGTACAGATTGGGCGCGTAGTATTGCTACTACGATTGTAAATCATTTGCGGGAAGAGGAGATTGCCTCGCTCCGTAAGTACAAGGTCTTTGCCGCGCTGGAAGGTTCCGGTCAGGTCCGTACTAACATGTCTGGCCGGGGTTTTGATTGGGAGTTACAGTACAGAAATCATACGCCGAGTGGTAACAACGGAGAAACTCCGCGTACCTTCGCACGTCAGAACCTCTGGAAGCGAGCCGAGTTAGAATTTCGGGGCGCACAGGTGACCGACGCTATCTACAAGAAGGAGATGCTGGAAAATCGCAGCGCTCAGGCTCTTGTTAACGTCGCAGGTAAAATGGCCAGCCGTCTCCTGACGAGCATGGAGCAGTACCTCGCAAAGGAATGGACCGTCGATGGTTACGCTTCTGGCAACGAGCTTCGGTTCCACGGCCTGGAGTCGTTTATGGCGACCAACGGCACGGTGAACGTCAGCACGGGTGCGCAGCGCACTGCGAATGCCGCCGATCCGTTTGGTTATCCCAACGACACCTATGCCGGTATTTCGACCGTGCTTGGTGCCTATGGCGGTTCGCAGACCACGGGCGTGTGGCCCAACGGCTACGCGGACCCGGAACTGGATTTCTTCTCTCCGGTGGTTTGTAACTACACTTCGACCTACTTCGGTGGTTCGACGTGGAAGGACAACTGCACCAAGGCAGTCCGTGAGGCGATCCATCAGACCCGCCGAAATGATTCGCAAGAGGATCAGATCGACATGGTACTGCTGGACCGCCGTCTGTTCATCGACTTTATGAACACGCTGGACTCCAAGGAGCGCGTCCTTGTAAGCCGTGCGAACGGCCTTCGTTCCTACGGTTTTACGGACGTGTTTGAGTTGGACGGCGTCGAAATTTCGGGGGAAAATTCTATTCCCGCCAACACCGGATACGGCTTGGCAATTGGGAACATGGAGCTTCTCTGCATGGAAGGCCAGCTGCTGAATAGCGAGGGTCCATTCTATGACGAAATCACGCAGCAATATCGCTACGTGGTGTCAACGCTCGGCAACCTTAAGTTTAAGTCGCCGCGTAACTTCTTCAAACTCACCTCCCTTGCCTGAGAAAGGTTTCTACTAAAAATGGGACTGCAAGTTGATCCTCCGTTCGGTCTTGGTCAGACTCTTGGTGTGACCAATCCTAACGACAGTATGTATGGTATTTCGTCTGGTTCGTATGGCGACAACTGGGTTGGCTGTGTGAAGGAGTTCACCGACGTGGACCCCACCACCGGCAAGGTCCGCAGTAATCGCCGTAAGGTGTGCATCGCCGTCCGCAACACTTCCGGTGCCGCCCTCCTGCCCAAGCGGGTTGTGCGTCTGGCTGGTTCGGGCGCGGTGCTGTGGGGTGCCGCCGATGGCTACGCTGCCGTGGCCAACGAGGCGCTCTGCGGCGTTGTCGATGAGTTCCTGCCAGCCGCTGGCGTTGTTTCCAACGACGTGTTCTGGGTGACCGTTGACGGTCCCACTGAGGTGGCTGTTGCCCTCTCGGGGTCGGACGTTGCGGTTCGGGATCGTCTGTCGGTGGTGACGGCTGCGACCAGTGGTGCCACCACGGCGGGACGGGTCACGGTGTCTCCGCTGTCGTCCAGCACTGCTGCTGCGAACGACAACGGCATCGGTGTCATTGCCTTTGCGGCCTCGTCCGGTGCGACCACCGGCTCGGCGGTTCTCGCTCTGGTTCGGACGCGGGCCTCGTAATACTGCCCTAACGGGCTTTCGGGGGCGGGGCCAGGGTGTGAACGCATCCTGGCCCCGTTTTCTTATATGGACCAACCACCAGCAATTCAGAACTTGGACTTCTTGCGGCAACTGATTGCGGAAATCAGATCGCTCCCGCAGGAAGATGCAGATCGGCTGCGGATGCTCTATGGCACCGGCATGGGCACTGACGGTTTAACGGCGCAACAGGGAGATCGCTAATGGGCACAGTGTACGCGGGCGGAAGTCCAAACTTTGATGAGCGGACGGGTCAATACAAACAACCCCCAGCGCAATACAAACCGCCCGCAACAAATACTTCCGGCGAATACAAGCAGGCATACCAAACGGCAAAGTCTCCGTTTAACCCAGCGGAGCTAATGAAGAATTACGGCTATGCGAATTACGGTCCAGTGACGCAAGTGCCAGCGTCCACCGCTCCGACTCCTAGCAATCAAACGTGGACTCAGGCGTGGAATCAGTCCCGCCAAGACTTCCCCACCCCGTCCACAGGGCAGTACACGCCAGCAGTGTCATACTCTGCACCTGGGACACATTATCGCCAGCAACTGCGGTTCGACGGCCAGCCACAGGCGGCTCCGGTGTTGATGGGCAACAGCGATGCGGGGAACTACTCCTACGCTCAGCAGGGATATCGCCCAGATGCGTTCACCCAGCAAGCGACTGACTTCAGTGGCGCAACGAGCGCAAGCCCAGACTATGCCCGCAGAGATGCATTCATCTCACAGCTGAACGACCGTCTCTCTCGCTACCAGAGCGGCGTATCTCCAATCTCAAACGCTCCTCCTCCCAGCTACGACATTCGGTCTATGTGGGACACCGCTGGCAAGATGGTGAAGAGCGGTTGGAGTAATCCGTATACCCAAGCAAATCCGTTTGCAACAGGTAAGTAATACTGTACAATAGATCACCATCCCCCGAGGTGACAATGCAGCAGAAATACACGGTCGGTATTTGTACGTTCAGTTACGGCGGCAATGGAGGCATCAGTTCTGAAGTTCCCGACATTAGGGAATGGATGGTGCCCATGGTGTCGGAGGCGAGCAAAGATCCTCGCATCCAAGACATCCGCATCTGGAACCTGGCCGACACGCCAATCACTATGACCCGCAACCGCGCCGTTCTAATGGCGCGGGAATATGGGTGTGATGTTCTGGTGATGGTCGATTCCGATATGAAGCCAGACATGCTGGTGACTGCGGAAGGATCAAAGCCTTTCTTTCAGTCGTCCTTCGATTTCTTGGTAGACCATTACCAGAAGGGGCCAGTGGTCATCGGTGCCCCCTACTGTGGCCCGCCGCCCGCTGAGTGCGTCTATGTCTTCCGGTGGCAGAACCACCAGAACGACAACCCCAACCCAGACTTTCAGTTGGAGATGTACGACAGGCACACAGCCATAAAGATGGCTGGCATCCAAGAATGCGCCGCCCTTCCTACTGGTCTGATTATGTACGACATGCGGGTGTTTGAGCTTACGGAGCCGCAGACCGAAGCAGACAAACCGTGGTTCTACTATGAGTGGTCGGACAAGTACGCAGCGCACAAGGCATCTACAGAAGACGTGACGATGACCAGGGATATTTCTTTGGTCGGCACCCAGCGTCTTGGTTACTGCCCAGTCTTCTGCAACTGGGATGCTTGGGCTGGTCACTGGAAACCCAAGTGCGTTGGCAAGCCCGTGGCCATTGACGCAAAGGGTGTAAGTGAAAAACTTCGGAGCTGCTGGGAGGCTAAGTGCGACAGCGGCGTGAAGATGATGGACCTTCGACCCAAGTGGGATTACCGACCAGCGAAACCGACCATTGGCTGAATACAAGGCATGCATCCAGTGCGGTCACTCTTATGAGTTGACCCAGGCGAACTGGCATAAGTCAAAGGATGGGTTCCACGCGCGGTGTCGCAAGTGCCGCAATGCCCATGAGAAGAAGGTTCGTAAGAAAAAGGGCAACAAGAAACTCGCGGAGATTGAGAAGGGCGCGGTGGATCTGTTCATCGCTTCGGCCCGCATCGGCGGAGCCAACATCCCGCATTCGTCAGAACTCTTGGAGGTTCTGATGGAATACTTCGGCGGGGTGAGAGGGTTTGCCAACTGCTATATGAAGCAGCTGTTCGACTCCCCTTCCGGCGGCGCGTTCCGCACCAAGATGCTGGACACTGTAGTCCGGCTCGTCTCTGCCAACACAGCGATGGGCGGAGCCAAGAAACCCCTCACAGCTTGGACTGAAGAGGAGTTGGAAGACGAGCTACGCGACCGCATTTTGGAAGCGGCCACAACGATCACGGTCCAAGGAATCCCTTTGAAGGAGATACAGCATGGAGTGTCAAACATGCCGATGGTGGGAGCCAGTGGGACCGAAGTCCCGGTTCGGGAAGTGCCACCGCTACCCACCGCAAGTGACGCAGGAAGAGGACACTCAGCCGACGACAATGCTGAGTGACTACTGCGGAGAATATGAGAAAACACCCACAGATCCCAGCGCCGCCCCCACCTGACGAGCCTGCGGTCCAAGGCATCACGCAGCATGCGTTGAATCAGCTGCGGGATGTGCAGATTGAACTGGCAGAGCGCAGGATCGAAGCTCTGCGTCTGTATGTCCCCATGCCCAAGCAGGAGGAGTTCCACAAGTGCATGGCGAGCGAACGCCTTCTGATCGGCGGCAATCGGTGCTTGGCTGGCGACCAAAAAATCTATGACCCGCTGACCCAAAAACACCGCACTGTCAGCGAGATCAATAGCGGCTTCTGGGTGGAGGCTTTGTGTAAAGGGGAGGTTGTTGGCGGGCAGGCAACAGCGCCCTTCGTTAAGGGCTGGGGCGACCTTTATGCGTTTCGCCTGAGCAATGGAGGGGAGATTCGTTGTACGCGCGACCACCTTGTGCTAGCTGCCTCCGGTCAATGGAAGTCGATCTGGAGTTTATTGACTCCAGAATTCGCTGCTTCCCTTCCTCGCTCCACTGAGGGCATTTTCCTGCAAGTGTCTCCCGAAGGTGATCTGCGTTTGAGTCGTACAGTTGGAGGTTCTCGGGCCTATTATCGGAAGGATCGTCGTTCTTGTGATGAACTACTTCAGACGGCAACAAAGGCCGTCCAAGGACACGTTCGCAAACGATCCGATGCTCTCGCACATAGCCGTTGCTGTTGCAGTTTGGGTGATCTGGCACATACAGAAGAATGTATCCGCCCTTGTCCACTGTGCGGCCACCCTTCCAGCAAGGATGTTCCGCGCCATTTTTCGGCCCCCGGCGGCGCATCTGAAAGCCAAGACGCTTGCAAGCCTTATTCACAGCCTTTGAACTCACGCCCATCAGTTCACCTATCTGAACCACTGTTTTGCGCTCAACCTCATACCACGTTCTTAACTGCTCAACCGGCCAGTCGATCTTATTGTGACGACCCATGCAATGCTCCTTCGGGGGGTAATGAACATGTGTATATTACCTCCTGCGAGTATTTAGGGCAAGGAGAAATATGGGACATAGAGGTGTTCGGTTATCACAACTACCTCATCGCCGGGGTGCCCAACCACAACTCGGGCAAGAGCGCCGCAAGTTTCATAGAGGATGCACGCGCAGCCACCGGACAAGACCCATACGGGAAATATCCGAAGGAGGGCGGGAATCTGGTGATAGTAGGCCGGAACTGGCCCCACATAGGACTGGTGGTGGTGCCGATGCTGTTTCGGGCGGGCGCGTTCAAAATGATAAAGGACGAGACGACAGGTCAGTGGAGAGCTTTCCGGCCTGGGCAAGACGATGTCTCCAAGGCGAAACCGGCTCCGCCCCTCATCCCGCCCCGGATGATAAAGGATATGAGTTGGGTGCTGAAGAACGCCAGTTACCTCAATAAGTGCGAGCTAACTAACGGTTGGACTATTAATTGCTTCTCTTCAGAGGGCGAACCCCCACAAGGTTTCCAAGCCGACTTGGTACATATTGATGAGGATATTAACAACGAGCGATGGGTGGGAGAAATGCAGGCGAGGCTTGCCGACCGCAAAGGCCGGTTTGTTTGGTCGGCTATGCCACATTCTCAAAACGATGCGCTGCTGGGGTTGTGTGAACGTGCGGACAAGGCAGAGGAAGAGGGGCGTGAGAACCCAATCATTAAGAAGTTCACCCTGCGGTTTTTGGATAACGCCCACATTGACCAAGAGGAAAAGAAGAAGAACATTGAACGGTGGTCTGCCTTGGGGATGGACGAGCTTCGGATGCGCGCCGAAGGCGAGTTCACCACAGAGTCCACGCTTATGTACCCGACGTTCAATCCAGCGGTGCATGTACTGCGGCGAGAGGATCTACCCGCTGGGCAAGTTCCATCAGACTGGACGAAGTACGTAGCAATTGACCCGGGCCACACGGTCCTTGCCTGCATATTTGGAGCAGTGCCGCCAGACGAGAAGTTTCTTCTGATCTACGACGAACTCTATATCCGGCAGGCAAACTCTCTCATCTTTGGCGAGCAGTTCGCCCAGAAGGCCGATGGACAGCATTACTACAACTTCATAATGGACATGCACGGCGGCATGCTCCGTGACTTGGGGTCTGGTCGGCTACCGCATGAGCTTTATTCTGAAGAGCTAAAGAAGCGGAACATCCGCGCCCAGATCAGCGGGTTTGGGTTTATGCCTGGGTCCGACGACATTCCGGCCCGCACCGCGCTCGTCCGGCAGATGCTCCACGTCCGTGGGGACGGGACCACCAGGCTGAAGTTCTTGGAGGGCACCTGCCCCAATCTGATGCGGGAGATCCGCCGCTACCGCAAAAAGACGACCACCGTCAATGGTCAGATATACGTGACCGACGAACCGCAAAGCCGAGGGGAAGTCCACGCCTGTCAGTGCGTGGAGTACCTCTGCGCCTATGAGCCGAAATACCACCCGCCACCGAAAACCTACGGTCCAGATCCGTGGTGGGTGAAATACCTGGCGGATAAACGCCGCAGGTCGCAGTCGTCCGAAGACAACTGCATTATCTTGGGACCAATGGGGAGCCGACGATGAGTGATTATGTAATGCCTACCGCCGAGGTGGGTGACTGGGTTTTGTTCCGTGCCCACAAAGACGCGGATGTTGTCCCGGCTATGGTGACGAAAGCGGCCTCGCGGACCCTAACGCTGTGGGCGGTCGCCCCGGGGTACGGCGGGGTTGAGAAGCAGTCGGTCCACCACACCACCGACCCGGGCGTGAACGACTTCCCGGCGTGGGGCGATTACGGGTTCTGGGAACACAAGCCTCAGAAGAACGCCATTCTCAGCGAGAAAGTGGCTGTTCTGGAGCGGAAGGTGGCCGATCTGGAATCCCGTAGGGGTAAGTAGGGCACTTACCTATAGGAGTATCCATGGAAAAGCCGCTTCGCCCCATCGTAGCCCGCTGGCTGGAATGCATTAAGCAGGCCCAGTCTCATAAGAAGCCGTTCACCGAAGACGGTGACGAGGCGATGAACTTCTTTGCGGGTGACCCGGACTTTATGTGGAAGGACGGGTATGCCCGGGGCGAGCGCGGCTACAACAAGGGTATGACCCCACCTGCGTTTCGCATGCAGGTCAACCGTGTTTGGGAAGCAGTCCGGCTCTTCACGGCAGTCATCCATCACCGCAACCCCAACCGGGCCGTTACCCCCAAGGAGTACCCCATCATTGGACCGGCGCTGCTTGGCATTCAGCCACAGCCCCCGGTTCCAGCAATGGGGCCAGACGGTCAGCCCATCATCGGCCCCGATGGCCAGCCGGTGATGATGCCCGATCCCGGGGTCCAGATGTACCAGCAGGGACTCCAGCAGCAGCAGGAAATGCTGGAGAAGCGAAAGCTCGTCTCCCGCCTCTTGGAAGACTATCTGAACTACACCCCCAACGAACTGGACCTCAAAGGCCACTCCCGCAAGGTGGTTGAAGAAGCGTTCATTAAGGGTGCTGGTGTCTGGTGGCATGAGCTTTATTCCGCCCCAGGCTCACAGACAAAGATGGCGGGTTCCTTCTACGACACCATCGACAACCTAGTCTGGGATCCCGATGCGGACGACTTTTCTGATATCCGCTGGGCCGCTCGCAAGCGAGTGCAGCCAGTCGATGAGGTAGCTGCAAAGTTCGGTCTGAACCGTGAGGATCTGAAAGGTCATTTGGAGAGCTACGCTTCCCGTGGTGACAACAACGAGCGCGGCTTTGAGTACAAGCGCAAGTTGGGCAAGACCAACGATATGATCATCTACTGGGAGATTTATTCTAAGACGGGGTTTGGTGACCGGCTGAAGAATGCCGACAAAGACCTGCGCGGCAAGTTTGATGCGTTCGGACCCAACTGCTACATCGTTGTGGCAGAAGGCGTGGACCACCCTTTGAACATGCCGGAAGAGTTGCTGAAGGACGAAGTGGACGATACGGGTGTGTCGCAGGCGATGTTTATGGCATCGCAATGGCCGATCCCCTTTTGGGCTGAGCCGAATGGCTGGCCGTTCACATTGTACTCCCTGCATGGCAAGCCCGGTTACAGCTGGCCAATCAGTCTGATCCGGCCCGGTATTGGTGAGCTTCGATTTATTAATTGGGCGATGAGCTTCCTTGCTACGCGCATTGCCACCAGCGCACAGGTGCTGATTGGTGTAGCGAAATCTGCAGACCCAGACCTAAAAGCTAAGATTTTGGAAAAGGATGAAGGCGGCTTTAAGATCGTAGAAATTGCCGAGGCAGTTGGTCGGTCTGTCAACGATGTGATATCGGTCTTCCAGATGCCCGGTGTCACGTCCGACATGTATCAGATTATCTCAGAGGTCACCGCGCTTTTCGACCGCCGCGTGGGTTTGACAGAACTCATTTATGGTATGACCAGGAATCAGTTCCGGTCAGCTGCAGAAGCGCAGGTGAAAGCGGAGCAAATTTCGGTCAGGCCCGACGATTATGCAAACATCTTGGAAGACGCGCTGTCGCTCTGTGCCCGCAAGGAAGCGCTGTTGGCGCGGTGGTTGATTGGCCCGCAGGACGTTGCTCCGATGCTGGGGCCAATGGCTGCGCAAGCGTGGCAGATGCATGTGCAGGGCGAAGACCCGGAGTCGGTGGTGCGCGAGTATTCGTACCGCGTTGAAGCCGGTTCGGTGAAGAAGCCAAACAACGCAACCCGCGTTGAGAACATCACCAACGCAATGCAGATCCTCGCTCCTGTCAGTCAGGGCATGCTACAAGCCGGTCGGCCAGAGCTATTCAATGCCTTGTTGGAGGACTGGGGCAAGGCACTAAACGTGGACGTGAGCCGCTATATGGTTCCGCCTCCTCCTCCGCCTCCCCCTGGTGCGCCGCCACAGGGAGGACCGCCGCAGCCCCCACCGCAAGGACCGCCAAATGGAAATCCCGGTTGAAGTTAAGCGCGCTGGCGAAGAAGCCATCGCCACGTACAAGCGTGCCCTGCCCTACGGTGAGAAGTGGGCGACCATGGTGGCGATGCAGGTCGCCCCGGGAACTTCCGGTACAGACCGTGCATTTATGGAAGGCCGGATGAACAACCAGCAGCTGGACGACATGCCAGAGCGTCAGGCCAAGTACGTTGTGGCCGAGGCGACGAAGGCCGGTGTAAGCATCTCTGGCAAATACTACGTGGGCGGATTGGCTGACAAGCGTGGCTGGCGTGATCCCAAGGCATGGGTGTCTAGCAATGACGAGATCCTCAAAGTTGCCCAAGCCCGTCGCCTCCATGTCAGCGGCACGGTGAACTATGACCCCGGCCCCGCAGCACCAAAGCGAAAGCTGATCAGCGACAAGATTCTCAGGGAAGAGATCGCCCGTGAGAAACGGCTAACGCCGTCTGCCAAAACTGCGGATCTCCGCGAGCGAGTAATTGAGAAGCATGCCTATCGGCCAAAGGGGCGTGGGGTATGAGCTACAAGGAGTTCCAGTTTCGACGCGGAACGTCTGCCGAATGGCTGTTCAAAAACCCCGTCTTGCTGCCTGGTGAGGTGGGCTACGAACGAGACGTTCCCACAGGCACCGACCCGTCAGCGGACACATTCAGCTACAGCGACGGGGCATTCGGTGTAGGGGCAATAAAGATAGGGGACGGGGTGACGCGGTGGAAGGATCTCCCCTATCTCCTGACGGCCCTCCGGTTTTCGCTACCGTCCTCCAGCGATGTGGAAATGACAGACATTAGGACCGGCGATGTGATGCGCTGGTCGAACGGGAAGTGGCGGAACCACCCCGAAGCGACACTTTTAGATGGAGGGAATTTCTGATGGCAACGATTCGTATTAAGCGACGGGCAAGTGGCAGCGGGGCTGGGGCACCAAGTAGCCTGGCTAACGCCGAGTTGTGCTACAACGAACAGACAAACATACTGTACTACGGCACTGGCACTGGTGGTGCTGGCGGCACGGCAACGAGCATCATCTCCATCGGCGGTAGCGGTGCGTTTGCCTCAACATCCTATGTGGACAGCGCCATCTCATCTGGCGTGGCATCTGCCGTATCCACGCAGCTTGCCAACTACGCTTTGTTGTCCGGTGCTTCGTTCAGCGGCAACGTCACTGTCGGTGGCAATTTGGTTGTCAACGGTACGACCACCACCATCTCTTCTACAACTCTGTCGGTTGCCGACAAAAACATTGAGTTGGCAAAGGGCAGCACAACCGATGCCGCTGCGGATGGCGGCGGAATCACTCTCCACGGAACCGGCGACTACACACTGAACTGGGTGTCATCCACCTCGTCTTGGACCAGCAGCGAGAATTTCAATCTCCTTACTGGCAAGGCATACAAGATCAACGGGACCAACGTCCTGACGGCCACGGCTCTTGGGTCCGCTGTTGTGAGTTCTTCGTTGACGAGTGTCGGAACGATTGGCACTGGCGTGTGGCAGGGCACCACGGTCGCTGTTGGTTACGGCGGTCTGGGGCTTACTTCGGCAATCACGGGGTTGCTGAAAGGAAACGGATCGGCCTACAGCGCGGCTGTTGTTGACACCGATTATCTCAGTCCTTCTTCTTCGATTGATGGGGGCACGTTTTAGTTGGCCAATGTCGTCAGAATCCTCCGTTCTACCACGGCTGGCAACACGCCAACTTTGGTGAGTGGACAGATCGCAATTAACGAAGCAGACGGCAAGCTGTTTTACAGAAACGGATCAGGGGTGGTGACTTCGTTCGCCCCTCCTGCGGCTACGAACAGCACCTTGGGCACGGTGATCGTTGGGGCCGGACTCTCAGTTTCATCTGGAACTGTGTCCGCAAACCTGACAAGCAGCACCACCGGCATAACGGGTGCTAACGCGGTAACAAATATCGTCTACCTGACTTCAGCTGCGTACACGGCTCTCGGCTCCAAGTCGGCCAGCACCTTATACATCATCTCGGGGTGAGCCTTGGGCATCAATCTCGGCACAGCAACACCGTCTGATTACAAACTGGGAACCGCGTCAGTTAGCAAGGTGTATCTCGGGACAACGCAGGTCTGGCCTGTCGCCGCTTCTGCCAAGCTAACAATCGCCAGGAACAACGGCAGCACAGCATCGTTCAGCGGAACGGGTGCTTCTGGAACACCATACGCCCGCGCCGCTGCAGTGTACTACAACGAATCAGACGGCATGCTGCGATATACGTTCACACTAACTACTAGCACAACTGTCTATATGTCTTGCAATTGCGCAGACGAAACCGATAGCGGACAGACCTTCAGTTTCAAAAAGAACGGGACAGCTTTTGCCACAAGCGGAAACGGAGGGCAGTCCAATTTCTCGGGCAACACAACCGGGAACTCTGGCGACGTGTTTACTATTGTGGCGAACGCATCGTCCGGCGACTGGGCATCGCAACTAATTGACACCGTAAGCGTCTACGCAACGTGAGGAAAGCCGGATGACCAGCGTAGTACGAGCCCTTGCAGCTTTATAGGAGCGAGAATGCCACCAACGCGGATAAAGCGCAGCAACACTCCCTCTGCCGTCCCTTCGTCATTGGAGGACGGTGAACTGGCAATTAATCAAAGCACCGGGATTCTGTACTACCGCACTGCAGCTGGAGGAGTAGGGTCGGTGGCTCAGGGTTCCGGTGGAGCCACGCTTTCAAATGCCACCCCAGCAAGCCTTGGCACCGCATCGGCGGGCGTGAGTGGTGCGGCAAGCCGCAGTGACCATGTTCATCCGATCCCTTCCTATAGCTCGCTAACGGATATTCCAAGCACCTTTGCCCCTAGTTCCCACAGCCACGTCGCCAGCGATGTGTCTGGAGTTGTGGCTACCAACGTCACTGGCAGCACCGGCGCGTCCACCGTTACGAACATCGTCGCTCTCACTTTGACGCAATACAACGCCATCTCTGCCCCAGCATCAACGACTCTCTACATCATAAAGGCTGGGTGACATGCTCACGTACTACGACGCAATCGAACATCTGATCACCGCCAGCTACGGCGGGCCGCAAGACGCGGAGCAGGCCGACATCCGCACGTCAGCCCAGCGGGCCTACAGCGAATTCTCAACGCTGCGAGACTGGAACTACTACCAGATGCATGGCCGGATTAAGTTCCTCACCGTGTGGCACGGGACTATCACGTACAGCAAAGACACCCGCTACATCGATCTGGTGTCTGGCGATGCCTTTCCTTCCAATGCGGTGCTGTGTCGGATGCGTGTGAACAACACGGTGCTGAAGATCGCCCAGCGGGTCAGCAACACACGCTTGCTCTGCGATCCCGTCCTGACCCACCCAACTGATTTGACAGACCCAACGCCTGCAATCATCTACCAAGACACATTCCCTCTCCCAGCGGACTTCCGCACGGTCGATTCTCCCATCGATCACGTAGCGTGGACTCGGTTCATCTACGTGACCGCTGACCAAGCAATGAAGCTGGAGAACGCAAACAACCTGGCTGGCCCTCCGCATGCGTGGACGGTCATCAAAGACCCGCAGGGCACGGGCTGGGCCATTAAGGTTGTTGGGTATCCGGTTGAGAACAGCAACTTGGACTTCACCTATCGTCGCCTCCCCAGGCGTTTGCGGATCTCTGGGCATGAGGCAGCGTCCCGACAGGGCACGGTCAGCATCTCTGGCACCACTGTTACGGGCACGGGCACGGCTTTCACTCAGGGCATGGTGGGTTCGGTTCTTCGGATCGGGACCGCTACAGAGTCTCCCGGCAGCGACGGGTCGATGAAGCCCTATGCGGACGAAGCGGTGATCACAGCGGTTGCAAGCGCAACGTCCTGCACCATCTCAACTCCGCTGACCGGGACGAACGTCCTATATTTGGTCACGGACATCTGCGACATGTCTCCCGGCATGGTGAACGGATTCCTGTCTTGTGCCACCTACTGGCTGGCTCGGGTGCGAAACGCCAAGCCCGACAATGCCTTCGCCATGTACCAGCGGGATCTCAGGCTGGCGATGGAGTCCGATCAGCTGACTCCGTTCCAGCAACCGCAGCGAGTCATCTTCGATGCCATGGCATGGAGGACTCCGCTCCAAAGCGACAACTTTGATGGGGGCAACCCTACGTGATCAACATTGAGAAGTTCGCCGGTCTAGTCACCAATGCGTCTCCGTATGCCCTCCCACCGGGGGCGGCTGTGACGCAGGTCAATGTGCAGTGCCTGTCTCCTGGTCAGCTAAACGTCCGCCCCGGCCTCCAAGCCTACACCCTGTCTAGCACCGTTTCCGCCACCCTCCCGGTGGTCGCATCGTTTTCTTTCCCGCATTCCGGCGGCAGCATCATTGTGTACCAAGATGCGGTCGGAAACATTTTCTCAGGAAAGCCGACGCAATCTAGCGGTGGCCCGTCGCTCACTGGCGTTCCATCTGCCCCGCTCAACATCACCGCTACTGCCAGCAACGCTTCAGCGACGGTTGCTTGGGATTCCCCGACATTCACGGGCGGCGGTGACATCACCGGATACACGGTCCAGCGATCCACTGACGGGGGCACAACGTGGACTTATGCGTTGTCGGCTACCGCACAATCTGCGACGGTCACCGGACTGACCAACGGTGTGGCGTATGTGTTTCGGGCGGCGGCTACGAACAACTACGGCATCGGTCCTTATAGCTCTGCCACCTCGTCCGTAACGCCAGTTGGCGCGCCCGACTCCCCCAGTTCCCTTTCAGCTACTGCGGCCAACTCTGGCGCATCGTTGTCTTGGACGGTACCGACCAATAATGGCGGCACAGCGATCACTGATTATGTGGTGGAGTACAGCGGCAACGCTGGTCAGACGTGGACGGTGTTTGCGGACGGCACATCCACAGCAACATCCACAAACGTATCTGGCCTGACAAACGGTCAGGCTTATGTCTTCCGCGTGGCTGCAAAGAACTCCGCAGGAACCAGTGCGTACACAACTTATTTGACCCCCGTGTACCCGATTGGTGTTCCCGACCAAGTGGCAAGCCTGACGGCGACCTACGGCAACACTCAGGTGCAGTTGCAGTGGCAGGCACCCGCCGCCAACAACGTGTCTGGCCTAACGGACTACACCATCCAGAGATCCGTAGACTCTGGGGCTACGTGGACAACGCTGTCGGATGGGACGAACACCAATACAAACTACACGGTAACTGGGCTGACAAACGGGACTGCCTATCAGTTCCGCGTATCGGCCAGCAATTCAGTTGGGGCTGGTCCGTATTCCGTTTCGACAGGCAACGTGACTCCGCGCACCCTCGCCGGGGCACCAACAAACCTGACCGTCTCCGTAGGGAACACGCAAGCGGCGTTGTCTTGGACGGCACCGGCAAGCACTGGCGGGGCTGCAATCACCGACTACCAGATCCAGGTGTCCGTTGCCGGTGGGGCGTATTCCACAATCACCAAGAGCGCCAGCACCACAACGTCCTACACTGCCACAGGGTTGACGAACGGAACCGCCTACACGTTCCGTGTTGCTACGGTTAATTCTGAAGGCGCAAGCGCGTATGTCACATCATCGTCAGTGACACCGCAGACCGTCCCGCTAGCCCCGACAAGCGTTATCGGCACAGCAAACAACGCTTACGTGACCGTGAGATGGACTGCTCCATCCGACAGTGGCGGCAGCGTCATCACAGACTATGTGGTTCAGTATTCTTCAAACGCTGGTTCGACGTGGACTACTTTTACGGATGGAACTTCGACTGTTCTTCAAACAAACGTGACGGGCCTGACAAATGGCACGTCTTATATTTTCCGCGTGGCCGCCGTCAGCGCTGTGGGCACTGGAAACTACAGCACAGTGAGCGCCGCGGTAACGCCAGTCGGCCCACCAGGAGCGCCAATAAACGCGCTGGTAAGCGGTGGCAACACGCAGATGTTCACCAACTGGACCGCTCCTTCAGATGACGGCGGGTCGGCAGTCACCGGCTATGTCCTGCAGTATCGCCGTTCCACCACCTCCTCCTACACCACCTATGGAACGGTGGGCAATGTGCTGGAGTACACCATTTCGGGCCTGACAAACGGTTACACCTATTACTTCCGCGTGGCGGCGGTGAACTCTGTCGGCACAGGCAGCTACAGCACAGAGTCGGCCAGTGTAGTCGTCGGTCAGGTTCCCGCTGCCGTGGGCACTCCAACCCTGTCGGCTGGATATGCCACCAGCCTTACGGACACCACTCTCACGCTGTCTTGGACTGCTCCAAACTCCTACGGATCGCGGATCACAGACTACCTCATCCAGTACGGCACAAGCTCGTCTGGCCCATGGACTGTGTATGCCGAAACCACAAGCACAACAACCACGGCCACAATTACTGGGCTTAATGCCACAACGACATACTACTACCGCGTAGCTGCTATATCCACTGTAGGCACTGGTCCGTATAGCACTAGCCCTGCATCTGGACGCATTGCAACCGCACCGTCCATTACCTCGGCCCTAACAGCCACCGCATCCGATGGTACGGTCACGCTGTCTTGGACTACCCAAAATGATGGCGGCGCTGCAATATCCGGTGCCTCGGTGTGGTATGGTTATTACATATCTGGGGTATGGACCGGAAATGCTACTGCCAATCAAATACCAAATGCGTTGCTGGATCTTTCGGCTCGCACTATCACGGTACCGGCATGTTACGGAGGGGAATCACAGGGGCGCTGGAACGTGTCGCTGACAAATTTTGCTGGCACTGGCTCATCCACCGTTTCGTCCGCTTTGTCCACGCCATTTGCCTCCGGTTCTACCGGCCCGCACACAGTCACCGAAACACTGACATTGGATGGCAATGTTGCATTGACCGTGAACCTGCCGACCAAGGGCTGTCCAACGGTGTCCTACATCGACGGCCAGTACAGCTTGGACTCGGGCGCAACCTGGACGGCGATTACCAAGCGCGGCAGTTCGTTTGCCGCCTATCCGACCGCACCGTCCGCAGTCACATGGACTCCCTACTACACAGGGCGAAGTCGTTACTGGATATCGCCTCCGCCTTCTAGTCCGTTCAGCGTCAGAACGCGGTTGATGGATTCGTCTGGAACCGCTCTGAATGACTACGTGACAACCAGCGGGATATCGACTGGCAGCACTTCCGACCCATATTGGAGCCGCGTGTGCTTTTTGTGGGACGCTAACAGTCAGAGGCTTGTGACCCGCGCGTCTGATAGTTCGCTCACATCATCGACGCTTTCCTTGGGTGACACCGCAGCTTCTTCCGACCGTTTTGGTCGTTCTTGGAAATATGGTTATGTTGATTTTGCATACAACCTGACTACCGGCGCATCCGCTCCTAGTGACGTTTCCAAGGTGAGCGCTCAGTGCGTGGAGTGGTGGATGTTTATCCCCGATACGGGCACCAACGATGATGTAATGCAAGTGCAATCCGGTAGTTTCTCGGCTGGATCATCGTTTGTGTCATCGGTAATGAAAGTTGCACTCGTCAGTGGGGATTTGGTTTTTACTCGCATAGCATCAACTGCAGTGTTTGCGACAAGCAACCCGTATATCACAAGCACCGTCAGTCTAAGTTCATTGCGCGGGCAGTGGGCGCATATTGCAATGGAGCTATACCCGTCAAATGGTAGCGGTGGCTACACCGTGTTCATCAACGGTGCGCAGGCTTCATTTAAGTCCGGCTTTTCGTCTGGCGCTGGCGATGGCACCACGTCATACCCAAGCTCCGCACAATCGTTTGCGTCATTCAGAATTCCGCTGCTCCGCGTGACCGCTCTGGGTAGGTATTGGGTGCCATTCCAAACCCCGAATTCCCCCTTCTGGTATCCCACAGTATGACCGTCATCTCCACCCGCCAGCCTGGGTCTGTCGTCAGCATTTCTGTCCTTACTGGTGGCGCAAGCTACACCTCCCAGCCAACCGTCGCTGTTGTCGGCGGGGGCGGGACTGGCGCAGCTGCCGTGGCCCATATGGCGGGCACTGCCGTGGAGTCTGTCGTTGTCACTGCTGGAGGAACCGGCTACACCGGATCGCCAACAATCCAATTTTCCGGCGGTGGAGGCACTGGTGCTTCTGCCAGTGCGTTTGCCTACACCGGATCGCTGCGGCCCATGTCCTTCTTTAAGGGGCGCGGCAACGACATGTACGGTGTTGACGGCATGGGGCGTGGCATGCGGTGGAACGGCGACTCTGGTTCCGTGGAGAAACTTGGAATAACTAAGCCAGCCGTTGGGCCGACGATCACGGTGGGCTCATCCTCCACAAGCCGGTACGTGAGCGCCGTCCAGTTGGTGAGTTACGGAGGCGGATACAACAACGTGCCATCAGTTGTATTCACTGGCGGCACTCCAGAACGCGCGGCAGCTGCCAAGGCATCCCTCCTCAATGGACGTGTAACCCAGATCGAAGTCACGGATGGTGGTGCGGGCTACCAAGACACGCCCACCGTCGCTTTGTCCGGTGGGATCGCTGGTGGTGCCACTTTGTCTGTAGCCGTACTGGGCCGCGTAGACACAATATCGATAACCTCGCAGGGCACTAACTACACGTCGGCCCCACAGTTGGTGTTCTCCAGCGCCCAAGGACTAATTAAAGCGGCGGCAACCGTCACAGTTTCTGGCGGCAAGGTCACGGAAGTGAAGCTGTTATCGGCTGGCACGGGTGCCACAACCAGCGGCGTGACTGCTACGCTGGTTGGAGTCGGCAGTGGGGCGGAGGTTTCGGTTGACATGCTGTACCGCGTTAAAGCCCTCACCGTCACAAACGGTGGGTCTGGCTATCGATCCGTGCCCATCATCACGTTTCTCCCAGAAGCCCAAGATTCTTTTGGGTCCGGCGCAGCCGCCACTGCGGTGATATCTGGTGGAAGACTGACAGGGGCGACGGTGTACGCGGGCGGCGAATACGGCGGCATACCAACGGCATACATCAACGACTCCACGGCGAAAGCTACAGCCACGCTCTCAGAGCCGGTTAGCGGCACATACCAGTGCTGCGTTCGCTACTTGGATTCCACGTCCGAAAGCCGTGGCGGGCCTATGCCTTCCTCAATATCGGACCTTGTTGAAGTGGCGGCTACGACTGGCGCGGGGTCGATGACTTGGAACTTTTCCCATAGCGGTCTGGAGGACCGCGTAACCGCCATGGAGCTTTGGCGTACTACTGCCGATCAGTCTGTGATCCTGTTCCGCGTTGCAACAATTCAGCGATCCTCCCCAGATTTCTTTGGTTCGTATGTGGACACGCTGTCTGACGACGACCTCAAAGACACGGGGCGATCTCAGTACGGTCTGATGCCCGTCACGCTGCCCAACGGTCAGATCAACGCCCGCCGCTTTACGCCCCCGTCAGGGAACTTTGCCGTTGCGACAATGTTCCAAGACCGTGCGTGGTACGCGGTGGACACATCCGGCGACCGGCCCAACTCAATGCTGTACAGCGAAGTGGACGAACCAGAAGCTGTCCCAGAGAGCAACGAGATGGTTTTGCAGGAGAACGTCGCAGACCCGGACGCAATCGTCAGCCTCATCCCGCTTGGGTCAATGCTGGCAATTGCACAGTCTCGCCACCTCTATCGCTTGCAGTATGTTGCTCAGCCGGTCATCGATGCGTCGATAACCCTTGTGGCCTATCGCGGACTTCTGAATTCGCAGTGCTGGGATGTCCTTTCCGGCACCGCGTATATCGTTGACAGTTATGGGCTGTATGCCTTTGACGGCAACCAAGCTGACCCAGTGTCTATTCCCGTGGACAACTACTGGCGCGAGCGTGTAATCGACTTCCAAGCATCTGCATCGTTCCATGTCCGCGCTGATCACGCCACGCAGATAGTGCGGTTCTTCTACTGCCGGTCTGGTGAAACCCTTCCGGTACGGGCCTTGTGCTACGGCGTGGCCACAAAGGCTTGGTGGGAGGAGAGGTATGCCACTCCAATAACATCCTCCACATCTGGAAACATTTCTGGTCGGCAAGACACCCTATGGGGAACGGGCGGCGGGATGTTTGTGTATTACGGTGGCTACACCGATCTGCAGGGCGCTCCCATCCCTTATGAGTTCCGCACCGGCAATATGACCCTGACAGACCCTGCCCCTGACGGCGGGAGCAGGTCGGTTGGTGTGCTGTACAGCCCGACCGTCAATTCGTCTGCCCTCCAGGTGCGATTGCACTACAACAACTCATCCACGCCCCGGCCCGCCGCGATAGCAGGTGACCGTGGTGGCTTCACGTCCACTGCTGGTGGAACCGCCGCAGTGCTGGATATGAAGACTGCCCGATCTGCACTTGGATCGGCAAACGGGTTTGCGCGTGCCTATTTCTCTGGGCACAGAGACGACAAGAACGTGGGCGGCGACAGACATGTCGCAATAGCCGTCGGTGGTACTCAGGCCGCAACGCTATCTGGAGATGCCGTCCGCTTGTTCGGACTCACAATCGAAGGAGTTGGTTGATGTTTACTCAATCCGCACCCTCTCTCTTCAACGCTGTCGGTGGCTATCTTCCAGACGTTGCAGTCAAAGCTCTTGTCCAGTCTCTGGGAAACTGTCAGCAATCTCTCGTTCACCGTGGAGCGGTAACCCTATCGCCTCCGCAGCCCACAAATCGCAATGGCGTTATGGCACCGGGCATGTGGAATCCGCAGTTATACCAAAACGTCTTTCCTCAAAACTCATCCCAATACTACTACGAAGCTCCCAACATTGGCGGGTACACAAACGGCAACTGGTACACCACCAACTACGGAGGCGCGCAGTTTTCATTTCCCACCAACCAAGAGTTTGCAGCCAACAGCTACTACGGCGGGCCTACGTTCAACGTGGGTGGAAACAGTTTCTTTGATAACACCACTGCTAACAACGCCACGTATCAGAACCTGACAACAAACAACATAACCACGCAAAACATCAACGTAACGACCATCAACGGCGGATCGCCTCCCGAGTCTGGTCCAAGCGAGATTGGCGGCGGCGGTGGTGCCGTCAGCGCGCCGACGATTAGCTTCCCTAACCTTCAGCCGATTATGCCTATTTTCGGAGGTGGTGGTGGCGGGGGTGGTGGTCGGAACGGTCGGCCAGCCCGCGCGCGAGTTATCACTAGTGTGTCTATTAGCGGATTTTGTCCTGTGTCAACCGTCACCAAAGCAGAGCTTGGAGATGATTGTGAGATAAAGTTAACGTATGAAGAAGTTGACGTTCCGCTAACTCTCACAGTGTCCACGTCACCGGACTACATCACTTACCTTGCGCCATAACGTATGACTTGCGGAAAACTTGGTAGATGTTGTGTCGATAGAAAGTGCGATACAGATGTAGGCCAGTGCATATGCCAGACATGCCAAAACGGAACATGGCATTCTGATAACCTGTGTTCCCCAGGAGCCTGCTGGGTTGTAGTCGATGGCGAGTTTACGTGCCTTCAAACCGATCCATGCGACTGCGAGTTCCAAGGGGGTGAGTTTTCCGGTGCGGGCTCAACGTGCCCAGACAGCGGCAATGGGCCAGAGCCACCCCCCCCTCCTCCGCCGGACCCTCCAGACCCCGGCCCAGTACCCGTCTACTGCTGCAACAAAGACAACGGAACTTGCAGCGAGCAAATAGGATTTTGCCCTCCTGGTCAGGATCGGTGGTGGTCTGCAGCAGAGTGCGACCGAAAGTGCAAGGCCAATGTGCCTCCCGCAGACTGCAATCCTCCATGTGGGCCATGTCAGACATGCAAGAACGGCACATGCGTTGACGGCTGCGGGGATGGGAAGAAGTGCTGCGGTGACGCAGGATGTAAACCAACCTCTGCCATTTACAATATCCAAGTTAATGTCGCCGTGAACGGCTGGCAAGCGGCTGGTGTGACGCTTACTGCGGGCCAAGCCATCAGTGTCTCCGCAACCGGCACTGTGCAGTGGAACGGTCCCGGCAGCACCGCCACTCCAAGCGGTGTTACATCCGGCGCATGCGACTGCTGCCCTGGCTGTTCGCCGTACCCTGGCTGTCACATGCGTTTAATGATGCAGGTCGGTGGCGCGGTATTTTCAATTGGCACTTCGTACTCTGGAATCCCCGGGGCTGGGGCTGTTTCATTCCGCGCTAACGACACATGCGTTAATGACAACAGCGGGATATTTGAAGTCACCCTTTCCACCACGGTGGACCCCTGCCCCGATGTCGCCCCGCAGTCCGTTTCGGAGCCAGTGCCCGTCACTGGTGGCCCGGGGACTGAGCTAAAAACACTGCTGAAGTACATCGGCATCGTCGCCACCCCCAATTGCTCCTGCAATGCCCGCGCGGCGGAGATGGACCGCCGGGAGGCCGAAACCCCCGGTTGGTGCGCCGAAAACATGGAAACCATCTTGGATTGGCTGAAAGAGCAG
>Ga0209400_1000152_pt1 | contig 60934 bp, 61 predicted proteins | sample M_130807_EF_Meta_FD_187313 | JGI IMG/M metagenome (GOLD analysis project Ga0209400, IMG submission 187313) | Freshwater microbial communities from Lake Montjoie, Canada to study carbon cycling - M_130807_EF_MetaG (SPAdes) (version 2) | ecosystem: Environmental > Aquatic > Freshwater > Lake... | reverse complement strand
TTCCGCCTTAGTAAGCCAACACTCGATCGACTGCTTCCATCAAGCGGTCTGCGTCAGGTAGATAAAGTTCTTCAAGTTTGGCTGCCGGATATGGAACATCAAAACCACCGACTCGAAGCACTGGAGCCTCTAGATAGTAGAAACAAAGTTCCGCAATCTTTGCCGCAATTTCAGATGACATACTCACAAAAGTTCCTGCTTCATGAGCCACAATCAATCGGCCGGTGCGCTTAACCGATTCGACGATGTGGTTGAAATCAATTGGTGAGAGTGACCGAATATCGATTACCTCTAGGTTGATGCCTTCGGTAGCGGCAACTTCGGCTGCTTGTAATGCGGTAACAACCATAGGCCCGTATGTAACAAGGGTGACATCGCTACCGCTGCGAAGTGTGGCCGCCGAATGCAGGGGCTGCGGCGCTTCATCTAGGTTCACCTGCCCTTTTTGCCAGTAGCGACGCTTAGGTTCAAAGAACATCACTGGATCTCTAGATTCAATAGCCTGCTGGATCATCCAGTAAGCATCATTGGCATTGCTGGGGCTCACTACACGCAAACCAGCGGTGTGAGCGAAGTATGCCTCAGGAGATTCACTGTGATGCTCAACAGCGCCAATGCCACCACCGTAGGGTACGCGAATGACAACCGGCATCTGCAGAAAGCCTTCGCTCCTGTTGGTTAGCTTTGCCAACTGCGAAGTAATCTGGTTGAACGCTGGATAGATAAAACCATCAAACTGAATCTCTGCAACCGGTCTAAACCCGCGCATTGCTAAACCAATAGCGGTTCCAATAATTCCAGATTCTGCAATCGGAGAGTTAAAGATTCTCTGCTCACCAAACTCATCTAGCAATCCCTCAGTGACTCGGAACACTCCACCGAGACGAGCAACGTCTTCACCAAAAACTAAAACTTTTTCATTATCACGCATTGATTTTGCGAGACCAGCATTGATTGCTTTTGCAATTGAAAGTTCAACCGAGTTACTCATTAGCGAGTCCCCCCGTAATTAACGCCGTCATCAGGACTTGATGTGTGACCACCAATTTCAGATTCGTATTTTTGTAACCAAGCTTTTTGTTCTTCAACAAGTGGGTGTGGTTCTGAGTAGACGTGATCAAACATGTTTTCCAGTGGCGGCTCTGTTAGAGCAAATGTTGCCTCACGCACTTCGGCTGCAATGACATCTCCGGCAAGAGCAACGTCATCAAAGAAGTCCTGGCCGATGCCTTGCTTTCTTAGAAACTTTTCGAAACGACTAATCGGGTCTCTTGCTTCCCAGTATGCAACTTCATCAGCATCACGATACTTGGAAGGATCATCACTAGTGGTGTGTGCGCCAATGCGATAGGTCAGCGCCTCAATTAGTGTTGGGCCCAACCCTGAACGTGCATCATCCATGTGTTTTTTGGTAACCGCATAAGAAGCAAGCACATCGTTACCGTCAACGCGAATACCAGGAACACCGAAGCCTTCGCCACGTCTATAAATCGGAACAGTTGTCTGTGTGCCAACCGGTGACGAAATAGCCCACTGGTTGTTCTGGCAGAAAAACACTTGAGGGGTTTTATTCAGTGCAGCAAAAAGGAGAGCTTCGCTTATGTCACCTTCGGCAGTAGCACCATCACCGAAGTATGCAATGACAGCAAGATCGTTTTCTAGGTCTCCAGTGCCAACTCTTCCTTCGAAGTTCAAACCCATCGCGTAGCCCGTTGCATGCAAGGCTTGACTTCCTAGAACAATTGCATACAAATGGAATCTAGTTTCATGTGGATTCCATCCACCGTGATTGACGCCGCGATACATTTTCACAATTGACATCAAATCAACGCCGTGAGTTATTGCAACACCGTGTTCACGGTATGAAGGGAAGATGTGATCGTTGGGGCCGACACCGTAACCCGAGCCAATTTGTGCACCCTCTTGGCCAATGGCTGGAACCCAGAGTCCCATTTGACCTTGGCGCTGCAGCGCGGTCGCCTCGTGATCGAAGCGACGGATACGAGCCATGTCTCGATAGAACTTTAGAAAATCAGCCTCGCGAAGATCTCTAATAAGTTCGCCGTAGCCGGCGTGCTCTTTGGGCACGCTGAAATCGCCATCAATCGATAACAGCTGCACCATTGGAATTTCAGAATTATGGGCAGTCACAAGTACCAATTTACTTGACCCGTGGCACAATCGAACCATGAAGCGATTTCTAGTTAGCACAGTTCTTAATGCTTTGGGTCTCTGGCTGGTCTCAGCCATCATCCCTGGAGTGCAGTTACGCCCTTACGGTGGAACAAACTTAGTGAACTTACTTGTAACTCTGCTAGTGATTGGAGCGATATTTGGCCTTATTAACGCTGTAATCGCTCCCGTTATCAAAATCATCGCTATTCCCCTATACATCATCACGTTTGGGCTAATCTCATTCGTGATTAATGGGGCTCTGTTGCTTCTAGTTGCCTGGATAAGCCAACAACTAAGCCCAGAAACATTCACCATCGAAGGTTTCACCGCGCAGGGTCTAGCTATAACTTCGCTGGGCTGGGCTATTTTGGCCGCTTTGGTGATGAGTGTTTGCTCATTTATCGGCCGAGGGCTGTTCAAAGCTATGAAGATTCTCTAAGCCGGCTCTACCTTATAAACGGTAACTATCCCTTCTAAACCCTGAATTTCTTGTAATTTATTGTTTTCGGGGGTTACTAATTGCCCTCCAGACATCCCAACCAATTGGACCTGCATCGCTGGGGTGATTTCTAGAGATTCTTGTAATTTGGTCAGAATTTCTGGCTGTGGCTGACTAAAAACATCCCAGCCGCTACTTTTAGGTAGATAAAACCAGTGATTTGCTGAGCCATCAGCCATTAAATATTGCTCGTGACGGATCAGAGATTGTCCAGACCAAGTCGATTCTGCATATCTCTGCTCAATTATTTGAATATTCTCTGGAGCTAAGACACTTACTGGTGGGACATGCGCTCCGATACCAAAGGGGAGGTTCTTCAGTGGCCCCAGTTCTATTGCCCAGGAGCTTAATTCTTCGAATAGTTTTGGAACGTCAATCGTCTCAAGCACTGTTATTAGCATCGCTTCGTTTTCTAGATACGAATGCGCCGTGGTGATAATTGCTTGCTGCAAGTGCCAGAGTTTAGCCATTATGAAGGGTAGTTCGCCGGTAAAGAGTGCAGCGGCCCAAGGAGCAGTTACAAATTTATCTGGGGTTAGTTCAGTCAGGAGGCTCACGGCTACCGCCCAAAGATCCCGGGCGCTCCTGACTAGCTCTTCATGGGATGCAACGAGCGTTACTGGGGTTACAACTGGGCTCAGTGGAGTCGGCACGGGTGAAACATATTGAATTGTCATGGAATCAACCCCAACAACTGCATTTGCCACATTAGTGACTTAAGTTGGTGTGCGAGTTTCTGCATTTCGATGCGACAGGTATCTGCTGCTGGACCCCGCCACAGAGCTGGGCTTGGCTGGGCATGTTGTAAGAGAGCAATTGTGATTGCTAGATGGTTATTGAAGATGTTCATGAGAGAAGAATTGTTCAAACTTGTAAGTATGTAGTCGGTAGTGGCCACTTCTGTGAGTAATTCAGGGCAATATAGACATGTGAGTAATCTTGGAAATCAGCCCCTTAGCCCTCTTGATGGTCGCTACCAACCTGTTGTGTTTGAGCTTGGTCAGCACCTCAGTGAAGCTGGCCTGAATCGCGCGAGACTCCACGTCGAGATTGAATGGATTCTTTTCCTAGCAAAACGTGATCTGCTTTCCTCTGGTGCAGAGGTAGACAGCGTCTTTAGCAAACAACTCAGAGATGTTGTTGAGAACTTCAGTCTCGAAGGTGTTGCCGAACTTGCTGCAACAGAAGCACAGACTCGCCACGACGTGAAAGCAATTGAATATTTCATCAGAGCAAGGCTGACCAAGCTTGGTAGAAACGATCTGCTTGAGCTCACTCACTTCGCCTGCACCAGCGAGGACATTAACAATCTTTCTTACGCCATAACCATCCGAGACGCCGTCACCAATGTTTGGCTACCTAAAGCAGAAGCGCTAGTGGAGAAAATCAGATCGCTAGCAGTGGAATATAAAGATGCGGCAATGCTCGCTCGCACTCACGGACAGCCGGCAACCCCAACAACCATGGGTAAAGAGCTTGCGGTCTTTGTCTATCGTTTAGAACGCCAACTTACCCGCATTAGAAATAGTGAGTATTTAGGCAAATTCTCAGGGGCAACCGGAACCTGGTCTGCTCATCTTGCCGCTGCCCCAAATGTTGATTGGCATGCAGAATCTAAGTCATTCGTTGAGAGCCTAGGTTTGAAATTTAACCCTCTGACTACGCAGATTGAATCTCATGACTGGCAAGCCGAACTTTATTCAGGCATAACCTTATTCAACAGAATTCTGCACAACCTTTGCACTGACATCTGGACATACATCTCCATGAACTACTTCAAGCAAATTCCGGTGGTTGGGGCTACTGGGTCATCAACAATGCCTCACAAGATCAACCCCATTCGCTTTGAAAACGCAGAATCGAACCTTGAGCTCTCAAACGCCATACTTGATTCTCTTGGTGCAACTCTGGTCACTTCAAGGTTGCAAAGAGATCTAACTGACTCCAGTGCCCAGAGAAACATCGGCTTGGGCTTGGGCCATTCGATGTTGGCTCTCGACAATGCAACTAGAGGCCTTGGCGAGCTAGAGCTGTCATATCCTGTCCTAGAGGCTGACCTAGCTGAGAATTGGGAGGTTCTAGCGGAGGCCATTCAGACAGTAATTAGAGCTGAAGTAGCTGCCGGACGCAGCAATATAAAGGATCCTTACCAACTTCTGAAGGAACTAACCCGAGGTAAGCGAATCGGTGGAGATGAACTGGCCTCCTTTGTTAACTCCTTAGATATAAGCGAAGAAGCAAAGGAACGTCTTGTGCTTCTAAAACCTAAAACATACATAGGTCTAGCTTCAGCTCTTGTGGCGATAGTTAGTCGCTAAATAAATTCAGTTTCGTTCTCTTAACACTTTCCGAACTATTGGGTCTGTTTCCATTCTTTTGGTCTAAATCCGACCATAACTCAATAGGATGTTACGGATACTCGCAACCCGGAACAATCTGGGCAAACAAGAAAGTACTTCACAATGCGCAAATTTGGTAAAACTCTGGCAGCTGTTATTGCAGTTGCAATTGTTGGTTTCCCTGCTGCAGCCATGGCTGCAGACACGACCATCACGGTCACAAAGGGTGGCACAACTGCTACTTCTATCCAGGCTGGTGACACAATCAATGTGACTAACTCCAGCCCTATCGATATCTCAGGTCAGTTGAAGCAAACTCTTGCTTCAGTTTGGTCTAAGGAGTCTTTGCAGCTAACCGATACTTCATCAATTGTCGCTCCTGACGGTTGGAGCTTGGAGTATCAGGACACCGCAGACAATTGGAGCTCAACCGCACCTGGTGACCTTTCAACAGTGACAGGAATTCGCGCTGTTGGTGACGTTCAATCAAACGGTGACAACGTCTTCGTGACTGTTGCTAAGAGCCGCATTGTTGTTAGACAAGAAAACTTCCAGGGATCTTCAGGTGGAGATGGTTTCGACCTAACCTTCGGTGGCGACTACGTATTCAACGTCTTCCACCACGACGGACAGGTTCGTGTTGACTGTCACGTAAGGGCCACTGGAGAATCATGTTTCGGCGGAATTAACGCCTTCTCAGGGTATTCAACCGGTAACGCCTCTAGCTCATACTGGGATGGAAGCAAGTCACGCTTGTGGGTTTCTTCAATGCGTCAGAGCGACAACCAGGGTGGTTTCACCTGTGTTGACTACAGCAAAGCTGTCGCTGCTCTCTGCCCAACCGAATTCGTTCCATTGGGTCAGGTTGACAGCTCTCAGGCACTTGGTATCTCAACCCGTGTTGGAGACCAGGCATACGTAGTAAACGGAACTTCATTCAACTTGATGTGTCTAAACATCAAGGCAGGTACTGCTTGTGAGCACAATGGGTTCGCTCTTCCATCAAATGGTCAGGGAAACCCAAACGTGTCCCTCTACGGAAGAGCTGCGAGCCCTGGCGATGGCAAGGTTTACTGGTCAACATACAACAAGTTGGGCTGTTACAACCCAACCACTAACGCGTTGTGTGGAGACGCAGTTGACATCACCTCACAGGACGGACAGTACCCAATGTTCCCTGTTAGAAATGCAGCTGGTGCCTTGCTTGGTATGTGTGAGTTCTCAACCAAGCAATGTATTAACGGTTCTGGCGCAGTTGTTGATGTAATTTCAGCTAACATGTCGGCTTGGATGACTGCGCACCCTCTTCCATCTGTAATGACGTTCAACCTTGGACAGTGGGCAGAGCAAGGTAACCGCCTCTACGTGAACGACGGTTTCAGAAGCGGCTTCTCAGGTGACGTTTCCTGTTTCAACTTCACTACTGGCGATGCCTGTGATGGTTTTGCTGGCACCGATGTTGGTACTCGCATTTACTCAATCATTGCTGACCCATCAGTTCCTAACTGTCTCTGGACAAATGGTGACGCAGGTCAAATCACAACATTCAATGGCAAGACCGGTGTGCTTGGTTGCACCATGGAATTCCCATTGGTTGAAATACCATACACAGCAATCGCGCCGAGAATGGCTTGTGATGAGAGCGGTCGCTTGTTGACATGGGGAACCATGAAGTTCAATGCACCAGCAGGTATTTCCACTTCACAGTTGAAGGTTTCTATCTTTGACACAAGTGGTCACCCAATCGAAGGTTGGACTGACGTCTCTCCTAATGCTCAGGGTGTCATCGACATGAAGTCACTAAGCGTTGCAGTATCTGGAACTAAGCCTTCACTACAGGTGAGTGCTGGATCAGTTGACAAGGACCTTCTTGCTCAGCTAACCGCAACTGTTAACTTCGAAGCTGCTGCTCCACAGTTGTGCTTCGATCTACACGCTTCAGCTAAGTGTCCTGACTACACCCCAGCACAGGGAGACACAAGCGTTGCAGATGGTCTGATCCAGGTTATCGCTGTGTCAACAAACTCAGCTGGTAAGGCTGTTGCAGCTGGTGAAGCAAGCGCAACTCTTCAGGGAACTAACACTGGTGCTGTCTGTCAGGCGAGCATCCGGAAGATCAGTATTCCTGACGTAAAGGTTGAGCCAGAAGATCCAGTAGATCCAGTAGATCCAGTAGATCCAGAGGATACTGCTCTTGCAGACACCGGAAGTGGCACTGGAGCACTAGCAATGGTGGCGGCAGCGATCTTGATGATGGTTGCTGGTTCAGTTCTAGTGGTAAGAGCTAGACGCTAAAAACTAATACAAAGCTTAAGGCCCGTTCTGTAAAAAGAGCGGGCCTTAAGTTTTAAGCTCTGTTTGACTAAAGTCTTGTTGATCCAGGCTTTACATCTGGATCTGGTTTAGCCAACCAGTTGAGAATAATAAAACCCACAAAGACAATCACTACTGTGCCCCCTGCAAAAACGAACACTCTATTCCACTCTCTAACCGCTCCCCAAATAACAAAGCCGACAAAAGCTCCGCTAATCAAAGCGAATCTAAAAATTGAAGCAAGTGATGTTGCTGATTTTTGCTTAGACACGTTCTTCTTCTTTCGATTTTGGTGATGCCAACCAGATTGCTCTCTGAACAGCGAAGATGCTTAAGTATGCGCTGAAAAAACCGACTGCGTTTAGTCCATCAAGGTTCCCTAGCCAAAAAACTAGCGCAGTCAGTAATCCGATTGCTGCACTGATTCTAAGTTCTAGCTTGTCTGCCTTTCCACTTCTGCTAGCTAAAACAAGATCTGCTACGGCATTACCGCCAGTGAAAAATGCAATCAATCCGGTTAGAAGTGACAGAGCAAAGGAAGGTGTTGAAGGGTTCACGAGAATAGACATCAACGCGACGATAAATGAAATAGCTCCGGGGATTACAAATGAGAATAACTTATTTTCGCTACTGTCAATTTTAAAAAGGACAGCACTTCCAAAAGCTATTGCAACAGAGACATATTGAACGACAACAATTCCAGTCGAAACTGAATGATCCTGATTGAAAATCAAGAAAGCTGCTGCTGTTACAAAAATTACTACGCGAAGAATGTTCGCAAGTTTCATTAATTATTCCTTTGGATTTACGAAGCGCGAGTAATGCCCTTGGAACAAAACAGTTGATGAACCAATTGGTCCGTTACGCTGCTTTGCCAAAATCAATTCTGCCTCACCTGGTCTAGCAGTTTCTGTTCCAGACAAATCACGATGGATTAGCAAAACAACATCTGCGTCTTGCTCGAGGGATCCAGACTCACGAAGCTGCGATAGCTCTGGTTTCTTATTCGTTCCATCTTCAGACTTACGGTTCAATTGCGAAAGCGCAATTACAGGAACCTTCAATTCCTTAGCCAGTAGTTTCAGCGATCGAGAGAATTCTGAAACTTCCTGCTGACGATTTTCAACTTTCTTTCCTGAGGTCATCAACTGCAGATAGTCAATAATTACAAGCTTCAAGTCAAATTCTTTTAACATCCTTCGGCACTTAGCTCTGATCTCAACGATGTTCAGATTTGGGCTGTCATCAATTACCAGTGGAGCGGCACCGATGTTACTTCTTCGCTCGGCCATGATTGCCCACTCGTTATCTGTAATTCCACCTCGTCGCATGCTCTGCAATTGAATTCCAGTTTCAGCTGAAAGTAATCTCATCGCGATTTCTGTCGTGCTCATTTCCAGTGAGAAAACTGCAGTTGCAAGTTTGTTGTTGATTGCAGCCTCTCTCGCGATGTCAAGTGCCAATGTCGACTTACCTAGACCAGGACGCGCTGCAATAATGACTAGCTGACCTGGGTGCAATCCATTCGTATCTTTATCTAATTGCGTGAATCCGGTTGGCACTCCAGAGAGTCCGTCTTTCTTTTGGATTAATTCGATTTCATCTGCTGCATCTTGTAATGCACGACTTAGACGAACCCAATCTGTGCCAGTTGTGTCATCTGCGACTGTATATATCTCGTTTTGTGCAACGTTGACAAGTTCTTCAACTTCACCTTCGGCGTCATATCCACGTTGGGCGATTCTTGTTCCAACTTCGATAAGCCGGCGCAATACAGCCTTGTCTCTAACAATGTCTGCATAAAATCTTGCACTTGCAGCCGTAGGCACTATAGAGGTTAGTTCGTGAAGATACTCAGCTCCACCGATGGTGGCAAGCTTCCCCATCTTGGATAGTTCCGCGTTCACTGTGATTACGTCGGTAGGCTCACCATGGTTAGCGAGGGCTTCTATGGCGCTGTAGATCAGTTCGTGCTTAGGAGCGTAAAAGTCTCTAGCTTTTACTTTGCCTTCGGCCAGGATAGAGTGCACAACATCGGCTGAAAGCAACATTCCACCTAATGTGCTCTGTTCAGCATTTAGGTCATGAGGAAGCAAGCGATCTTCTGCTTTGAAGGCCTTGGCTACTGGTGCAATTGACATTTCTTACTCTCTGTTCAACCGAAAACTATAGAACTTATGTTTAGCATCCACCATAGACATCCGGATGCCAATTTAGGCTGTGATTTATTCTGTGGATAACTAATGTGACACGCCGTAACAACTGTGGATAATTTGTGGATAAAAACTGGACAAGCTGTGGATAACTTTACAAAACCCACTAAATGACTGGCCTTTAGGCACGAAGGCCCAAGATTAACGAAAGGTTAAACCTGTGCATTAAGGTTTTGAAACGAAAGGAATTTCATGAAATATTTCATGAGTTATCCACAAGTTATCCACAGATTCGGCGTGTCAAATCTTCTTAAAGCACTAATGGCAGGCTCTATGAGCCTGCCATTAGTAGTACAACTACTTATTTCTTTGCAACAACCTGTAGTTTCAAGGTTGCGGTTAGATCTGAGTGCAGCTTTACAGTTGCCTCGAAGTTACCTGTTGTGCGGATTGGTGAGAAGAAAGCTACCTTGCGCTTATCGATCTCGCCTAAGCCTGCGGCTGCAACAGCTGCTGCAACATCACCAGTCTTGACTGAACCGAACAAACGGCCACCAACTCCAGCCTTGACGACAACCTTGATTGGGTTTGCCTGGAGGCTGTCCTTTAGTGCCTGAGCTTCTTCAACGGTAGCTAGCGCACGTGCGTCACGAGCTGCCTTGATTGATGCAACTTGCTTTTCTCCACCCTTAGACCAGATAACTGCAAAGCCTCTAGGTAGTAGGTAGTTACGGGCATAGCCGTTCTTTACTTCAACAACGTCGCCGGCTGAGCCTAGGCCCGATACCTCGTTGGTCAGAATTACTTTAGACATTTGTCTTCCTTACTTATCTGCCAGCGCCAGCGTAAGGCATAAGTGCAACCTCACGGGCGTTCTTTACTGCACGGGCAATTAGACGTTGTTCCTGAACAGAAACTCCGGTGATGCGACGAGAACGGATCTTGCCACGGTCAGACACGAACTTACGAAGAGTTGCGATGTCCTTGTAATCAATTACGCCGACCTTGATTGGCTTTGCTGGTGCAAGCTTTAGGTTCTTTGCGTTGCGACTGCCCTTCTTGACGCGGTCGCTGTTTACTTTTGCTGCCATTTGTATCTCCTATGAATTCTTAGAAAGGTGTTGAGTCGCCAGCGGCAAAGCCACCATCAACTCCTGGGTTGGCCCAAGCGTCTGTAGCTGGTGGGGTGACCTGAGCGGCTGGAGCGTTGCCCCAAGCGTTTGAGTCAACTGCACCGGCTTCACGAGCCTTACGGGTTACGGTTGCGGTTGCGTAGCGAAGTGAAGGACCGATTTCTTCGATCTCCATTTCGATAGAAGCACGGGCTTCTCCGGTGTTTGCTTGGTAAGCAGAGGCAGGCTTTAGGCGACCTGTGACGATAACTCTTGTTCCCTTGGTAAGTGAACGTGCTACGTTATCGGCAACATCGCGCCAAGCTGTGCATCTAACCCAAACAGTTTCGCCGTCTTCCCAAGTGTTGGTGTTGCGGTTGTAGGTACGTGGAGTTGAGGCCACGTTTAGACCAACAAAAGCAATTCCGCTATTGGTGTTACGCAATTCTGGATCGTTAGCAAGGTTGCCAACGACGGTAATAGTTAGTTCACCGGCCATTAGGACTACTCAGCTGACTTAGCGACAGGCTTCTTAGCTCTAGCTGGCTTCTCATCAGCAGCCTTTTCAGCGGCACTGACTTCTGGAACCACTACGGCATTGATTCTGAATACTGCATCTTCAGCGCGTAGCACCTTGGTGCGAACTACTGCCTCAGAGAGCTTCAATTGACGGTCCAACTCAAGAACTTCAGCAGGCTGACAGGTCAGGTATAGGACGGCGTAGATGCCTTCGTTTTTCTTGTTGATTTCGTAAGCGAAACGGCGACGGCCCCAAATGTCAACGCTGTCAACGGTGCCTCCACCGTTACGAACTACGTTGAGGAATTTGTCTAAGCTGGCACCAACGGTACGCTCTTCGATGTCTGAGTCAAGAATGACCATGACTTCGTATTTATGCATGACTAACCCACCTCCTTTGGACTAGAACGGCCACGGCGTTTCCGTGACAGGAGGGTATATGCAGTTGCTGCCCAGGTAAAAAGCACAGGGTCTCTTCAGGGCAACTTCACTACTCTACCTTGATTGCCACCAGCCAAGCAAGCGGGATTTAGCATTATCTTCGCCAAGTGGGCCTTCATCCAAACGAAGTTCCATGAGAAACCGATAGGCAGCACCAACATCAGGCCCAGGTGAGATATCTAGTATCCCCATGATTTGTTCGCCCGTTAGGTCTGGCCTTATTGCGTTGAGTTCTTCCTGTTCCTGAAGTGAGGCGATTCTTGCTTCAAGGTCGTCATATGCGTGTGACAATCGGTCTGCTTTGCGCTGGTTTCTTGTTGTCACATCAGCTCGGGTAAGGGCATGAAGTCTAAGCAGCTGGTCATCGGCATCGCGCACATATCTTCTGATTGCAGAGTCGCTCCAAGGTTGATCACTGTATCCGAAGAACCTCAGGTGGAGTTCGATTAGCCTTGCTACCGCCTTGATGGTGTCATTATCAAATTTGAGTTCACGCAATCTCTTGGCTGCAAGCTTGGAACCAACTACATCGTGGTGATAGAAAGTTACTCCGCCGCCGGATTCCAGCTTTCGAGTTGCTGGCTTGCCAATATCATGCATAAGAGCGGCAAGGCGAAGAACTAGGTCATTTTCTAGACCGTAGTCCTTTTCGTAGTCAATTGCCTGTTCAATGACAGTCAGGGTGTGCTGATAAACATCCTTGTGATGGTGGTGCTCATCGATTTCCAGCTTTAGAGCGGGTAGTTCTGGTAACACAATCTGGGCTAAGCCTGAGTCAACAAGTGCTTCCAGCCCCTCTCTAGGGTTGTCGCCCAGAAGGAGTTTGCTGATTTCAACTTGAATGCGTTCAGCTGAGACGATAGCAATCCGTTCAGCCATAGAGGTCATGGCCCTAAAAGTGCCCTCATGTATTTGAAACCCCAGTTGGGATGCAAATCTAGCCGCTCGCATCATGCGCAGCGGATCATCACTAAAGCTATCCTCCGGTTCACCAGGAGTTCTGATTACACCATCCAGGAGGTCCTGAAGGCCATTGAAAGGGTCAACAAAGACTCCCTCAGGCAGCCGAAGCGCCATGGCATTGATTGCAAAGTCTCTTCTAAACAAGTCATCGTTTAGGTCTGTACCGAAGACCACATGTGGTTTTCTAGACTCAGCGTCATACTGATCTGCCCGATAGGTGGTGATTTCCACTGTTGTTTCAGCTATGCGAGCTCCAATTGTGCCAAAGTCTCGGCCGATATCCCATTGGGCGTCGACGTGACCTTTTAGCACAGCCAAAATCTCATCTGGCTTGGCTGAAGTAGTGAAATCTAAGTCATTGGTTTCACGGCCAAGAAAAGCATCTCTAACCGGTCCTCCAACGAGGGATAGTTCAAATCCTGCTTCTGCAAAGAGTGTGCCAAGTTTGACAAGTAACGGACTCTCACTGGTCCGCTGCAAATTGGCTAGGGCCTCTTGAACTGTTGGCATGGATTTAAGTATGCCCGTCAAATGACTCATACACTGATGAATTCCCTCGCGGGGTTAGGCTTAAGGGATGAACTCTCGAGCGAAACCTCGCGTCGAGGAGACTTCGGCTGGGGGATTTGTCCTTGCTGGTGATGGGTCTTCACGCATAGCGGTAATCGGTCGCCGTAATCGTGGCGGGCGGATTGACTGGTGCATCCCAAAGGGGCACCTTGAAGGTAATGAGACAGTTGAAGCAGCTGCGCTGCGAGAAGTTCTCGAAGAAACTGGCCTAGAAGCAGAAATCCTCGAAGCCTTAGGTTCAATTAGATACGAGTTTTCAACACCAACTGCGGTTATAAGCAAAACCGTTCATCACTTCCTCATGAAGCAAACTGGTGGCACACTCACAATTGATAATGATCCAGATCATGAAGCCGTCGACGTTCGCTGGATAAACGTTGATCTCATATCTGATGAATTGACGCATGAAAATGAACGAAGATTAGCTCTCATTGTTAAAGAGTGGGTCGCTCGTCAATAATGAAAAAACTAATTCTGGCCATTACTCTCTCAGCACTACTTGCTAGTGGAGTAAATACTGCGCAAGCAGCACTACCACCAGCCCAAGTATTTATCGTTCATGGGTCTGACATCAATATGGTTTCTCGTGAATCCAAAGTGCCTATATCGGTGCAAAATAATTACGACCGACCAGTGCGCATTCGTGTCCACGCCCAAGCTACAAATTCCTCACTCAATGTCCAAGAATATGTTTCGCTAACCGTTCCGGCTAACTCGCGCAAAGATGCGCTTGTGCCTGTTACTGCTATTTCATCCGGTTCCTATACATTGCGAGTTTGGGTTACAACTTTTACTGATCTGCGGTTGGGTGAAACCAATGAAATTAAACTGACCGCTAACCCAGATATCGAACTTTATCTGTTGTTTGGTTTTGGTGGATTGATCGTGATCTTGCTTGCGCTTGGAATTATGCGCATGAGAAAAAGAAAGCTAACTTCATGAGTGTTTTACGTTCGTCACTGATCATGGCCAGCGGCACAGTATTTTCTCGAGTGCTCGGAATCGTGCGTGCAATTATGTTGGCAGCAACAATTGGTGTTACTACAAACGCTGCGGATGCTTTTGGTGTTGCTAACCAATTACCAAATAACGTCTACGCCATCATCGTCGGTGGCGTCCTAAATGCTGTGCTTGTTCCGCAAATAGTTAGAGCAAGATTACACAGTGATGGTGGCAAGGCATACATCGATCGTCTGTTGACACTGGCAATTACTGTTTTTGGTGCAATCACCATAATTACAACTTTGGCAGCACCATTGCTAGTTTCCCTATACACCAAGGGTTGGTCTGAATCTCAATTAGCACTAGCTACTGCTTTTGCCTATTGGTGTCTACCCCAGTTGTTCTTCTATGGTCTATACACACTCCTCGGTGAAGTCCTGAATGCTAGAAGTAAATTCGGGCCATTCATGTGGGCGCCGGTGTTGAACAACATTGTTGCTATTGCAGGCATGGCAGCTTTCATCTGGCAATTTGGTTTAGACCCAACCGGTAAACGCACTGTCGAACAGTGGGGTCAAGAGCAAATAACATTGCTTGCTGGCACAGCAACTTTGGGAGTTGCCGCTCAAGCAATAATTCTTTTTGTCTTCTGGAAGAGAATGGGCCTCACCTTCAATCTCAACTTCGGTTGGAAGGGTGTCGGTCTTGCACCTGCAATGAAAACTGCATCATGGACTTTGGGCATGCTGTTGATCACACAGATAGGTGGAGTAGTTCAAACTGCTGTTGCATCAACCGCTGTTGGTGGACGTGAATTTATCAATGGGCAATATGTTGCAATTGCATCTGTCGCTGCGATGGGTATCGCCTGGTTAATTTTTATGTTGCCGCATTCCGTTGCAACGGTTTCCATTGCCACTGCATATTTCACTCGAATGTCCTTGCATGCAGTTGAGAGAAAATTTGATGAGCTAAAAACCGATCTTGCTGATGGGCTCAGAACTATTGCGATGATTAGTGTGTTAGCCACCACCGGTTTAATTGTTTTGGCTTATCCAATATCAAGAGTTTTTGTCGGAGAAATCCCAAGCGCAATTGCGCTTGGAAATGTTGTCATTGCCATGGTGGTTGGCTTACTGCCCTTCAGTTACGTCTTCATGATTCAACGAGCTTTCTACTCACTCGAAGACACTCGCACACCATTTATCTTTACTGCAGTGCAGATGGCTTTCAACGTCGCAGGGTCACTTTTAGTTTCTGTTTATGTTGAACCGGTGTGGATCGTATTCTCGCTTTCTTTGGTAACTAGTGGAAGCATCGTTCTGCAAGCAGGTCTAGCTTTCTTTATGTTCAAGAAGAAATTTGGTTCGCTGGGACACTCACATTTGACAATGGCCACTCTGAAATTTGTTATCGCTGCCGTGGTCTCCGGAGGCATAGGTTTCGCAATTTTGCAGGCGTTAGGTGGAGCACATCCCGGAGCGTTCCCTGTGCTGTCTGTCTTGGCAGCAGCATCCACGTGTGCGCTAATTGGCGGGGTAATGACGATAACTTATTTGGTTATTCTCAAGGTGCTAAAAGCTGAGGAAATTGAAACACTTACCAAACCAATTCGCACCTTCCTGAAACGCTAAAGCCAACAGATAGACTTGCCTTAGTCATCTCGACTTTCTTCCCAATTTTTGGAGTCACTATGCGTGAAGTCATCATCATCGGTTCCGGTCCAGCCGGATATACAGCTGGTATCTATACCGCTCGTGCTGGCCTAAACCCACTACTCATTGCCTCATCTGTTGAAGCCGGTGGTGAGCTAATGAAGACCACTGAAGTTGAGAACTATCCGGGCTTTCCAACTGGTTTGCAGGGGCCTGAGCTAATGGATGCATTCAGAGCGCAAGCTGAGAGATTCGGTACCGAGGTATTACTCGATGATGTGATCGAAGTAGATCTAACTGGTGAAGTGAAGATAGTAAAAACCGGTGGCGGTCAAACATTCGAAGCTAAAACTGTCATCCTTGCTACGGGAGCCGCATACCGGGAACTAGGTTTACCAAGAGAGAAAGAACTCAGTGGTCACGGTGTCTCTTGGTGTGCTACCTGCGATGGGTTCTTCTTTAGAGAGAAAACCATCGCAGTCATCGGTGGAGGTGACTCAGCCATGGAGGAAGCTAACTTCCTAACCCGTTTTGCTAGCAAGGTCTATTTGATTCACAGAAGAGATACCTTCAAAGCTTCCAAGATCATGCAAGATCGTGCACTAGCAAATCCAAAAATCGAAGTAATTTGGAATACCGAGGTTGCTGAACTTTTAGGTGAGACAAAACTTTCAGGCATCATTACAAGAAATACCGTGGATGGCAGCACGACCCAGCTAGATCTTGATGGATTGTTCATCGCCGTGGGAAATGACCCTCGCGTTTGGTTGGTTGAAAATCAGGTCGAATTGACTGCTGAGAAGTTCATCAAAGTTGAAGGTCGGTCGTCAAAAACCTCGCTGCCTGGTGTGTTTGCCTGTGGTGACGTGATTGACCCAACCTACCGTCAAGCCATCACGGCTGCGGGATCCGGATGTGTTGCAGCCTTGGACGCAGAACACTACTTAGCAAGCGTAAAATAGAGTCACTAAACAAGGAGCAATAATGTCAGCAAAGAGCGTAACAACAGCATCATTCCAGGCAGATGTCCTGTCCTCAGGCAAGCCAGTTCTAGTAGATTTCTGGGCTGAATGGTGTGGCCCATGCCGAATGGTCTCGCCTATTCTCGATGAGATTTCAGCTGAGCACGGTGAGAAGTTGACTATCGTCAAAGTAAACGTTGACGAAGAGCCTGCTCTAGCTCAGCAGTATGGAATCACTTCAATTCCTGCACTTCAGGTATTCCAAAATGGCGAAGTTGTGAAATCAATCGTGGGAGCTAAGCCAAAGCCACAGCTTTTGGCAGATTTGAGTGACTTCATCAACTAAATTAGTTCTAAGCAAAACGGCTATGGGGCCATCCGCCCTATGGCCGTTTTCTTTAACCTCAAACAAGGACAGCAAATGACAAAAGATCTTTGGTCAGACAACTACGCTTCAAGAGCCAATGGACTATCAGCCTCAGAAGTTCGCGCGTTGTTCGCAGTTGTTTCGCGGCCTGAAGTTGTCTCACTCGCTGGTGGTATGCCTTTTGTTCCAGCACTTCCTAAAGAGCGAATGATTGAAAGTTTTAATACCCTGATGGCCGATAGGTCCAACCAGGCCTTGCAATACTCCGGTGGCCAAGGTGACCCAATTCTTCGCGAACATGTCCGTGAAATCATGGGTCTTGAGGGAATCGAGAGCAATGTTGACGATATTGTCATCACAACTGGTTCACAGCATGGACTGGACTTAGTCTCATCATTGTTTTTAGATCCGGGGGACGTGGTGTTGGCTGAGGGGCCAAGCTATGTTGGAGCTCTAGGAGTGTTCCGAGCAAGACAAGCCCACATCGAACACGTATACACAGATCTAGAAGGGATTTCACCAGAAGCACTCAATAGCACCATTGAAAGAGTGCAGGCTGCTGGAAAAAAGATCAAGTTTCTATACCTTGTGCCAAACTTTGCAAATCCAAGTGGCGTGACTCTCAGCGCTGACCGAAGAAGTAAAGTGCTTGAGATTTGTCGTAGACACCACATTCTGGTTCTTGAAGATAACGTCTATGGCCTTTTGTATTTCGAAAACCGCGCTCCAGATGCGCTAAGGTCGCTAGATGAGGATGGAGTCATCTATCTAGGAAGTTTCTCAAAGATTCTTGTCCCTGGTTTCCGAGTTGGCTATGTCTTAGCCCCAACTAGCATCCGAGAGAAGCTAGTTTTGGCAAATGAATCGGCTGTCCTTTGCCCAAGTGCTTTTAGCCAAATGATGATTAGCGAATATCTGAGCAACAACGACTGGAAAGCTCAGATCGAAGTGTTCCGAGGGGAATATCGCCAACGTAGAGATGCTGCGCAGGCCGCCATGAAAGAATTTCTTCCAAATTTGACCACCACTAATCCTGGCGGAGGTTTCTACCTATGGGTAGACCTGCCAATGGGCATCAATTCGAAGACAATGCTTCCTCGCGCAGTCGATAATTTGGTCGCCTACACCCCAGGCACTGCCTTCTATGGCAATGGAACTGGACAGGAATTCTTACGGATTTCATACTCCTACCCAACGCCCGAGAATATCAGAGTTGGAGTTGAGCGCTTAGCCAAGACAATAAACGAGGAGTTATCCACAATATAGAGCGCAATATATGTGGAAACTTTGTTTATAACCTGTGGATAAGTTGTGGATAATTATCCACATCCCTTTTAGTACTTGGCTTCGTGGCCTAGTTCAGCCAAAATTCGGTTCATGTCGTCGACGCTGGCGAAGTCGATCTCGATTGTTCCCTTTTTCAAACCAAGTTTGATGCGAACTGATGTGTTAAGGCGATCGGCCAAGGTTTCAGCCAGGACTTTGAGCGCTTGCTGCTTTGTTCCGACCTTGACTTTGCCTCTTTTGCCTGGGGATTTGACCAATTCTTCGGTAGCTCGCACCGACAGTCCTAGATTAATCACTTTATCTGCGACTTCAACCATTCGCTCAACACTCTCAAGCGCCAGGATGGCCCTTGCGTGTCCCGCGCTAAGCACTCCTGCAGCCACTTTGGTCTGAAGTGCTGTGGGCAACTTCAATAAGCGAAGTGTATTGGTTATTTGCGGACGAGATCTGGACAACTTTTCAGCCAACTGCTCTTGTGTGCAGCCATATTCTTCAAGCAATTGCTGATAAGCACTAGCTTCTTCAATTGCATTCAAGTCGCTGCGGTGAAGGTTTTCCAGTAGAGCATCGCGCAACATCGTGTCATCAGCGGTATCACGAATAACAGCCGGGATTTGGCTAAGGCCAGCCGCCTTAGATGCTCTTAGGCGACGCTCGCCCATGATCAGTTCATACTTGTCAACGCCATTCTGTTTACCTAGTGAACGAACTGCTATTGGCTGAAGTACGCCGAACTCTCTAATGCTGCCGACTAATTCCGCGAAATCGTCGGGATCAAAGTTAGTTCTAGGTTGTTTGGCATTAGGCGTAATGTCCTCGATATTCAAGAAGCCGAAAGTGGCTCCGGGGACTGGCAGCAAATCTGAAGGTGCGTTTGTGGAGCCACCAAAGAAAACGCTTATTGGGTTTCCATCTGCTGGGCGCTCCATGCGATCTTGATTGGCTACCGCTGGAATCAGTGCCCCAATTCCTCGACCTAAACCGCCTTTTTTCTCAGCCATTAGCGTGCTCCTCTTTGTGCTAGTTCGATTGCCGCTTCCATGTAGGCTATAGCGCCACTCGAGCTACGGTCATAATTGATCACTGTCTGCCCGTATCCTGGCGCTTCTGCAACGCCTATTTGGCGGGGAATCAGGGTCTCAAGCGTCTGAGTGGGGAAGTGTGATCGAACATCCTCAACTACCGCAGCGTTCAACTTTGTTCTGGCGTCATACATTGTCAAAATAATCGTCGCTAGGTCTAGTTCAGGGTTTAGAGCCTTGCGAATTTCATCGATAGTTGCCTTGAGTTGGCTTAGCCCTTCCAATGCGTAGTACTCGCACTGAATTGGGATTAACACTTCTGTAGCTGCCGTGAATGCATTTATTGTTAGTAAGCCCAAACTAGGTGGGCAGTCAATGAAAACATAGTCCAATGGGTCTTCAAGGGTCGCCAAATAGCTTGAAATCGCGTTCTTCAACCGGTGTTCTCGTGACAGCATCGAATAGAGCTTCAACTCCGCTAGAGCTAGATCAATTGTTGCCGGAACGCACTTGACTCCGTCTGACTCAGGGCTAGTTTGAGCAAGTTCCGCAATTGATTTCTCATTGACGAGTACGTCGTATATGGACGGGACTCCGGCTCTATGTTCAATGCCTAAGGCTGTAGAAGCGTTTCCTTGAGGGTCTAGGTCGATTACCAGCACCTTCATACCCTTATTGGCTAAACCCACTGCGATGTTTACCGCTGTGGTGGTCTTACCCACCCCACCCTTTTGGTTTGAAACGGCAAAAATCCTCGTTTTCGCTGGCCTAGGTACCGTTGAGTTGTTTACGTTGTAGAGCCTTCTGGTGTTGTCGCTTAATTCTTGAGCGAGGGGGGCATCTTTGAATCCCCCAGGGATCCCTATATCATCTGGATGTTTCACGTGAAACCTGCTTCTCAATCAAAGTGACTTCTTGGGTATTTTCTTGCCAGCCTGTGGGTTCTAGGCTGGTTGAGTTCCGTCCATTAGGGTACCCAAGACCAGTGACAACTGTAGGTGGTACGGTCGCACTTTGTTCAGCTTGTAGCGCTGAGGGCTTTAGTTCGTCTAGCAAAATTTCTCCGTGTCTAGGTCTCTAGAGTAGCGTAACGCGAACGATAGTTGTGGGCTCTTCAAGCGACTGTTTGCCGGCTTGAATCACTTCAAAATCAGATATTTTCATTCGCTTGGCCAGTGGTCTTGACTCTTCGATCTCTTCGCTAGCTCTTGAACCCTTCAAAGCGAGTATTTGACCACCAGGGACAACCAGAGGAACAAGCATTTTGAGAAGCTTAGGCAACGCTGAAACTGCTCTGGCGGTGGCAATATCGTAGTTTCCCAATGGCGCTTCTTCTGCTCGGCCTCTAAGGACTTGAACATTCTTCAAGCCTAGTTCGGGTACAACTACCTCCGCCAGCCAATTTGCTCTGCGCTCCATGGGTTCAATCAAAACAAAGGTGGTCTCAGGACTGACTATTGCCATTGGGATTCCCGGTAATCCAGCGCCAGAGCCTACATCCGCAACCTTCTGCCCTGGCAAAACGTACTCAGCAACTACGGCTGAATTTAGGATGTGCCGAGACCAAAGTTTAGGAAGCTCCCGAGGGCCGATTAGGCCGAGCATGTCACCATCCCGGATTAGCAGTTCCGCATATTTACGGGCCTGTCCGATAGCAGAACCGAAAATAATCGCGGCTGAAAGCGGTTCGGTCTCTGGATTGAACTCAGGTACTACTGGAGTTTCATTTGCCATAGTTGATGCCACCTTCTTGAGATAAACAAAAAGCCAGGAACGGATTCCTGGCCAATTGTTTCACGTGAAACTATTCTGCAGGCTTAGCCACAATGTGGCGTTCTTTGCCTTCGCCTTCTGATTCAGAGATTAGTCCAGCTTCGCCAATCAGGTCGTGTGCAATCTTTCGCTCGTATGAAGACATAGGCTTCATCGCAACTGGCGCGTTGGTGTCCTTTACCTTATCGATGACTCTGTTCACAATTTTGGTTAGAGCATCAACTTTTGCCTGACGAGAGCCGGCGATGTCCAGAATTAGACGGCTAAATGATTCCGTCTTAGCCTGAACTGCAATTCTGGTCAATTCTTGTAAAGCTTCAACGGTTTCCGGCTCAGAGATGAGTCGTAAGTTACTCTCCTGGTCTGCAGTGATTTCCAAATATGCTCTGCCCTGACGAACATCGATGTTGATGTCACCATCAAGATCAAATATATCTAAGAGTTCTTCAAGATAATCGGCAGCAACTTCGCCTTCTTCTTCAAGATCCTTGGCTGAGCTCTTAGGTTCAGTGAGTTCAGTTTCTTCGATTACTTCTGGGGTTACTTGTTCTTCTGACATTTCGTCCTACTTCGTGCCTTTCGGCTTCTTCTTTGCGCGAGCCTTGGATACTGGCTGGATGCGCTGGTTTGGTTGGGGGGCTTCGATTTCTGGGTCAGTTTCAGTAGTTGTTGAACTGATTTTGCCTTTCTTTTCTAGGCGTACTTGACGTTCGTCATGAGCTTTAGAGCCTGGCGTGGGCATTCTACGAATTACGTAGTACTGCTGACCCATGGTCCAGAAGTTTGAAATCAACCAGTAAATAAGCACTCCTAGAGGGAAAGAGATACCGGAAATCAGGAAAATTACTGGGAAAACATAAAGCATGATCTTCTGTGTTTGAGCGAATTGTGAATTCTGAGTAGCTTGGTTTTGGTTCTTAGCCATGATTTGACGCTGAGTGATGAACTGGGAAGCAGTCATCAGGACGATCATTACACCGGCAATAATCTTGACCGATACGGTCGAGGCATCGAGGAATGTCTCTGAGAGGCTAGCGCCTAAGAAATGGGACTGTGCGAATGAACTTGCAAGATCTTGGCTCAACAAACCTACACCTGGCTTTGAATGCTGTGCCTCCTGAAGGGTTGAAAACAGTGAGAAGAACACTGGCATCTGAGCAAGTAGAGGTAAGCAGGAAGAGAATGGGCTTGAGCCATGCTTCTTGTAGAGCTCCATTTGTTCTTTAGCCATGCGTTCGCGAGACTCACGATCAGTCTTACCCTTGTACTTCTTCTGCAGTTTCTGCAGATCTGGTTGCAAAACATACATTGAGCGTTGTGAACGAATCTGTTTCACGAATAACGGAATCAGTGCCGCTCTAACTACAAGCACTAGTCCAACGATTGATAGCACCCAAGTTAGACCTGAGTCGCCATTCAAACCGATCGTGGTAAAGAGAGCGTGGAAGCTGACCAGTAGTAGCTCAATTACCCACTTAAAAGGCCAGAGTATGGCTGAAATTATGTCCATTTATTTATCCTTCTCCGAAGGCACAGCTTCGTGCTTCGCATATACAAAACCTATATTTGTCAGACTCAACCAGCTTGGGCCAGGTCTAACCTCGTCAACGCCACCTTTAGCAAATGGGTTGCAGCGCAGTATTCTCCAAAAAGTCAGTAGTGAACCCAGTAGAAAACCATGCTGCTGTATAGAGCCTAGACCGTAAGCAGAGCATGACGGGTGATAAATGCAGACATTTCCATAAAGTGGAGAAATAAATTTACGCCAAGTGATGATGAAGGCAATCATGAGATTTCTTGGCAGTAGCCAAAGATTCAACGCTATCGAGCGCATTTGTTCACTTTATTAACGATAGTCATGATTTACCGTTCACTTTAGTGAGGCAATCATCCAATTCAGAGCAAAAATCAAGCCACGAAAGCTCTGCCAATCCAGGCAAAGCCCTAACGACTAAATCCTGGCCCGAGATGAAACTGGTTAGTCGTTCTCTAATGGCAGCCCGGGCGCGACGCTTTACTAAATTTCTTTGCACCGCAGATCCAACAGTCTTAGCTACAACGAACCCGAATCTTGGGTATGGCGACTTGGTGTTGGAATTTAAATAGATTACGAGATGCTGTGCAGTGGCTTTGCGACCATTTCTCATGGTCGAGCGAAAATCCTCCGCTGATCTAAGCCGGTTCTCGCGAGCCAGCAAGGTTCTTTAGGCCGAAAGCTCGCTACGACCCTTGCGGCGACGAGCTGCAAGGATTGCACGACCGGCACGGGTCTTCATGCGTAGACGGAAGCCGTGAGTCTTAGCGCGACGACGGTTGTTGGGCTGAAAAGTACGCTTGGTCATTTGGTATTACTCCAAAACTTTGTTGTTGGATTCAAGTCATAATGTTTGAAACTCTTTGTTGCCCGCGAATCCAGAGCAGAGCAACCTGTTAAACTTACGCTACTTTACCGACATGGTCAAGTTTTTTCTCAATAATTTTAAGAACTTTAAAGCGGACTTCGATTGGGAACATAACGTTTTTGAAAAATATTGGCGAAAATGACCTTCTCGATTTGCAATTTCAATCTGTTTGGCAGTTGAATACAAAAGTGGAGTTTTCCACAGACCCAAATCTAGCGATTTTGAGTTATCCACAACCTCTCCACAGGGTAAAGCCCAAGGAGCGTGAGATGTGGAAAACTAGCCGAACCCTTTGTTTTTACTAGAAATACGGAAGTTGCGATGGCAGAAGTTACTGGCATTAGCCCTGATCAGTGGGCTGAAGTTATTTCGCAGCTACAGGCTGATGAGCGAGTGACAAAGCAACTCTTCGGTTTCGTTAAATTGGTCTCACTTCAAGGACTTCTGGGAGAAACTCTGTATCTCCAGGTTGCTAATGAGATGACCCGTGGCATCATCGAGCAACGCATAAAGCAACCACTGCTAGAGACTTTGCAGCGTATTGGCTTAGAAACAGCGCCAACAAACATTGGAATCGTTGTCAATCCCGACCTAGCTGATGCTTTTAGTGTTGCCACCCAAGTTGATCTTGATCCGGTTGAGGAAGCTCCAGTTGCGCGTGAAACATATAAACGCACTGAAAGTGGTCAAATCCCTGATGGTTCATCGAGGCTAAACCCTAGATACACTTTCGATAGTTTCGTGCAGGGAAACTCAAATCGTTTTGCTTATGCAGCTGCTTTTGCCGTAGCTGAAGTTCCGGCTAAGGCCTATAACCCTTTATTTATCTATGGAAACTCAGGTCTAGGCAAAACTCACCTGCTCCATGCCATTGGTAACTACGTTCACCAGTACTGGCCTGCAAAGCGAGTTAGATACGTTTCCAGTGAAGTATTCACCAACGACTTCATTAACGCGATTCAAAACAACACAAGTTTCAACTTTCAATCCAAATATCGCCAGGTGGATGTTCTCCTAATCGATGACATTCAATTCCTGCAGGGCAAAAAGGAAACTCAAGAGTCCTTCTTCGCAACATTCAACGCCCTCCACGAGCAAGGCAAGCAAGTGGTTATAACCAGCGATGTCTCTCCTAAACTCCTGAATAGCTTCGATGAACGTATGCGTAGTCGATTCGAGTGGGGTTTAATGACCGACATTCAAGCTCCGGAATTAGAAACTAGAATCGCAATTCTGCGGAAAAAGGCGGAAAACGACAAGATTCGCGTCAGTGACGAGATTTTGGACTACATGGCAGCTCGTATTTCCTCAAATATTAGAGAACTCGAGGGGGCTCTTATTCGTGTCACTGCGTTCGCTGCTTTGAATAGAGCCCAAATCGATATGACTCTTGTTCAAGCTGTACTTAAGGACGTTGTTCCGCTAGGCGAGGATTCGAACAGTATTGCTCCTATGGAGATAGTTAGGGCAGTTGCTGATTATTTCAAATTGACCCAAGAAGAGCTTTTTGGTAAATCGAGATCCCAGGCCATTGTCATAGCTAGACAAATAGCGATGTATTTGTGTCGCGAGAAGACAACAATGTCATTACCAAAGATTGGTGCTCTATTCGGGAACAGAGACCACACTACGGTTATGTATGCAATCAAGAAGGTGGGCGATCTGATGAAAGAACGCCGCTACATATACAACCAGGTGACAGACATTATGTCTGGACTAAAGTAATAGTTTTTCTTTATCCACATCTGTGTTGATAACTATCAATTTCACCAATATTTATGTGAATAAGACTTCAATAAGTGTCAGTAGTCAATTCTCTTTACACAACCAAGTAAGTTATCCACAGTTTTATCCCCACCTGTGTATACAAGTTTCACCGTTGTTATTTAGGAGTATTTATTGACCTTTAGCCTGTTATACACATATTCCACAAAGGCTATTACTGCTATTAATATTTAAAGAAATATCTAGAAGGACCATAACATTGGGGTTTCTGGTCTTGAACAATCTAAAAGTGAATCTGTGGGAAGATTAACTAACTATTCCCTCGAAAGGCGAGCTGTGAAGTTCCAGGTAAATCGCGATGTCTTAGCTGACGCTGTTTCGTTTGCAGCAAGAATGCTTCAATCTAAACCAACCTCTCAAATTCTCAGCGGTATGCGCTTAGTAGCTGACGCTAACTCACTTCAGATTTCTGTCTTTGACCATGATGTATCAGCTCAAACTGATTTAGTTGCAAATGTTGAAGAATCCGGAACTGCTCTAGTTTCTGGTCGTCTTCTAAATGAGATCGTTGGACGCCTGCCAAACCAACCAGTAAATTTTGAAGTTGGCGAAAATAAAGCAGTCATTACCTGCGGGACTACAAAATTTGAACTTGCGATTCTTCCTATCGCTCAGTACCCAACTCTTCCACCTGTTCCTCCAGTTACAGGAACTATAGATGGGGACGCATTTATTGCCGCCATCAAACGTGTCTCAGTTGCGTCTGCAAAGGATTCAACTCGTCCATTCCAAAAAGGTATTCAAATCAAGGCGACTCCGACATCAGTTATGTTGACAGCTGCTGATCCAAACCGAATTGCTCGTTGCCAAGTAGCTTGGTTGGGTAAAGATGTAGCTGAAGAAACTTCAGCTGTTGTTCTAACTAAAACAATGCAAGACATTGAAAAATCTTTTTCTAATTTGGGTGAAGTAAATATTTCTATCGCTGCTGAAGGTGAGCGAGGAATGGTGGCTTTCCAAGCCAAAAACAGAATTGTTACAACCATCGTTCTGAACATTGAAAACTACCCAGACATCGATCAATACTTCCCAAATAATTTGGAAGAGTCAGCCGTTATTAATAAACAAGATCTAATGGATGCAACTAAGCGTGTTGAGTTAGTTGTAAGTGAATCTGAAGACACTATTCGCTACTCATTCGAGCAAGGTTCAGTGCAATTGGATTCAACAAGCTCAGAGAACAATGCAACAGAATCCGTTGAAGCAACCCTGACTGGCAATCCAACAAATCTAAGATTCAAGCCATGGTTGTTCCATGATGGCTTGTCCCAGATAACAAGCGAGTTTGTGAAAATTGAATTCACCAAGAATCAACGCGACCCTTCAAGACCTGGACCAATCATCATGTCTAGTCAGATGGCAAAAGATGCGAAGAGTCCAGACACGTATCGATACCTACTAAACCCAAACATGCTTAAGCGCTAAAGCTTTAGTCACAAAGAAAGGCAACAAATGCACATCGGTCTTATCGGCTTAGGAAAAATGGGTGGCAACATGCGTACCCGTCTTCGAAACAATGGAATCGAAGTAACAGGTTATGCACGTAGCAAAGATGTTTCAGATGTTGAAAGCATCGAAGCTTTAGTTGCAGCACTTCCATCTCCAAAGGTTGTTTGGATTATGGTGCCTCACGGCAAGCCAACTGATGATGTCATTAACGAATTAGAGAAATATCTTGGTGAAGGTGACTTGATCATTGAAGGTGGAAACTCTCGATTCAGTGAAGATATTCGTCACGCTGCACAACTTGCTCCAAAAGGAATTGGTTACTTGGACTGCGGTGTCTCTGGTGGTGTGTGGGGACTTCAAAACGGTTATGGGCTAATGGTTGGTGGCGACTCAGCTTTGGTTGAGAAAGCGATGCCAATCTTTGATGCACTTCGTCCTGAAGGTGAAAGAGCTGAAGGTTTTGTTCACGTTGGTGATGTTGGTGCAGGACACTACGCCAAGATGGTTCACAACGGAATCGAGTATGCAATGATGCAGGCATTTGCTGAGGGTTATGAACTGCTTGAAAAGAAGGAAATCATCAAGGATGTTCACGGCACATTTGCTGCTTGGCAACGAGGCACAGTTGTTCGTTCATGGCTCCTAGATCTCCTGGTTCTAGCCCTAGAGGAAGACCCTAACCTAAGCAAGATCAAGGGTTATGTTGAAGATTCAGGTGAAGGCCGTTGGACTGTCGAAGAAGGTATTGCAAACGCAGTTCCAATGCCAGCAATTACTGCTTCACTGTTTGCTCGATTCACCTCTCGTCAAGATGATTCACCTGCCATGAAGGCTGTTGCGGCGTTGAGAAACCAATTCGGTGGTCACGCGGTTAAAAAGGCAGAGTAAGACCATAGATGCATATCAAGCATCTAAGTCTTAACAACTTTCGAAACTACGCGAGTCTTGAATTAGCTTTATCCACTGGAGTTAATCTCCTCGTGGGAAGAAATGGTCAAGGAAAGACAAATCTTGCAGAAGCGATTTTCTATTCCGCGACTCTGCGCTCTCATCGGGTCAGTGGTTATTTACCTCTAGTAAAACATCATCAAGATAAAGCCGTTATTCGAGTTCTAGCTGGTTTTCAAGATCGAGAAAACCTCATAGAGCTAGAACTCAATACGGTTGGTAGCAATCGAGCAAGAATAAACAGATCTGAAACTTCAAGAGTTAGAGATGTATTGGGTTTGGTAAACGCCGTCATCTTTTCGCCGGAAGATTTGGATATCGTAAAAAGAGATCCAGCGCAGCGAAGAACTTTTATAGACGATCTTTTAGTTCAACTAACCCCTAGACTTGCCGGCGTATTTTCTGATTACGAGAGAGTTTTGAAGCAGCGAAATACTCTCCTGAAAACTTCAAGAAACTTACCTAGTAATTCTCCAGGGCTGGACACGCTGGCAGCCTGGGATGATTCCTTAGTCAAGCTGGGGACAGAAATTATTTCTTTTAGGCAAGAACTAATCCAAAGAATGGCTAACCCACTACTAAGCGCATATCAATCAATCGCCGATGAGAAAAACAATCCGACCGTGAAATATCGAAGTTCACTAAGTGGCATTAGCGTAGTGGATCCAGACTCCGAGGTTTCAGGTGATTTTCTAACGACCACTGACCGCTCGCAGATTGAGGCAATGTTCAGAGAGAAACTTGCTTTTGTGAAACCTAAAGAATTAGAGCGAGGGATTTCTCTAGTTGGACCCCATCGTGATGACTTGGTTTTGTATCTTGGAGAATTTCCTGCGAAGGGATATGTAAGTCACGGAGAGTCTTGGTCATACGCGCTGGCTCTAAAACTAGCTTCAGCGCAATTGCTAAAAAGCGAATCCAGAGCGGGAGACCCAGTGCTCATTCTCGATGACGTTTTCGCTGAGTTAGATTCCAGCAGACGCTCGCGTTTAGCCGAGCTCGTGTCCGATAATGAACAGGTGATTATTACCGCAGCGGTTGTCGAGGATGTGCCTGAAGCATTACGAGCACATCGCATCGCTGTGACTTCTGGAACTATTGAGGCGCAAAATGGCTGACGATCAAAAACCAGATGTCGCTGTTGAGTTTTACTATCGGATGAAGGCCGCCATCACCGGTAGAAAAGACCGGGCTACCATCCGCAGAGACAAAGTCAAGAAACAAAAATCCAAGCCTTTCGATCAGGGGCGAGCGCCTAAAAGCATATCTTCGACCATGGACGGGCTAATCCAGAGTTTTGGCTGGGAAAACAAGCTCTCCGAAGGGGAATTGTTCGCCAATTGGCGTGAGATTGTTGGCGATAAAGTCGCTGAGAATAGCTTTCCTGAGGATTTGAGCAAGGGTGTCTTAACCGTTAGGTGCAAAAGTACTGCCTGGGCAACCCAACTTAGGATCATGGGGGCCGATATTTTGACCAAGATAAACAATCAATTACCAGCCTTGGAAGTCAAAGAAGTGCGTTTTATTGGTCCTCAGGCACCTAGTTTTAAGCGCGGACTTAGGTCGGTTCCAGGCCGGGGACCAAGAGATACTTTCGGGTAATGGGGTTTCTGGCTCTTTGCCAATAAATCACTGGCTTCCAGAGAGTTATCCACAGGTCAAAATTACCTTCCAGAACTCGAGTTTTAGCCCTGTTTTAGTGCTGCTCGAAGGTAGAATTAGAGGGTTAGCAACCCCGAATATAAGTCCCCCTAGACAGGTGGCAATTGTGTGGGCCTAATTCGAAGAACATAGGAGCAGTGCCAGCAATATGAGCGAACCCCAAAATAGCTACGATGCCTCAAATATTCAGGTCTTAGAAGGTCTGGAAGCTGTTCGTAAGCGTCCCGGTATGTATATCGGTTCTACCGGCCCTCGAGGCCTCCACCACTTGGTCTATGAAATTGTAGATAACGCTGTTGATGAGTCACTAGCTGGCCACTGTAAGAACATCGACGTCGTGATCACCAAAGACGGCTGGGTCAAGGTAGCCGATGATGGCCGTGGCATCCCAGTGGACATGCACCCTGTTGAGAAAAAGCCTGCCGTTGAGGTCGTTTTAACCGTTTTGCACGCTGGAGGTAAGTTCGGTGGCGGTGGATATGCAGTTTCTGGTGGTTTGCATGGTGTTGGAGCATCTGTTGTAAACGCTCTTTCAACCCAACTAAACGTGATAGTCGCTCGTGATGGTTTCTTCTGGACTCAGTCATACCTTGCTGGAGTGCCGATGGCTCCATTGGCTAAGGGTAAAGCTGTAGATTTCACCGGAACTGTAATCGAGTTTCTACCAAGCCCAGAGATCTTTGAAACCGTTGAATTCGACTATGAGACCTTGCGAGTCAGATTCCAGCAGATGGCCTTCCTTAACAAGGGCCTAAGCATTTCAATCTATGACGAACGAAATGAACGCAGCGATAAATTCTTATATGAGCGCGGTCTCCAAGATTATGTTCAGTATTTGAACTCAGCTAAGAAGATCGAACTTATTCACAATGAGATTATTTCGTTTGAAACTGAAACCAAAGAGAAGTCGATGTCACTCGAAGTGGCAATGCAGTGGACTAACGGCTATAACGAATCCGTTCACACTTACGCAAACACCATTAACACTCACGAAGGTGGAACGCACGAAGAAGGTTTTAGAACAGCTCTTACCTCTTTGTTGAATAAGTACTCTCGTGAAAAAGGTTTGCTAAAAGAAAAAGATGAGAACCTAACCGGTGACGACGTTCGTGAAGGTTTAACCGCTGTTATCTCAATCAAGTTGAGCGAACCACAATTCGAAGGTCAAACTAAAACCAAACTTGGTAACACAGAGGCCAAGGCTTTCGTTCAAAAAGTTACTAACGAAATGCTTTCTGATTGGTTCGGTAGAAACCCAGCTGCAGCAAAAGATATTTGCCGCAAAGCTATTCAGGCGTCGGCTGCCAGACTTGCCGCACGTAAAGCTAGAGAGGCAACTCGTCGTAAGGGCCTTCTTGAATCAACCGGTATGCCAGGAAAGCTTCGTGACTGTTCAAGCAGAGACCCAAGACTTAGTGAGATTTACGTAGTTGAGGGTGACTCCGCTGGTGGTTCTGCCATGCGTGGACGAGATCCAGAAACTCAAGCAATCCTTCCTCTTCGTGGAAAAGTTTTGAACGTTGAAAAAGCACGTCTAGACAAAGCGATGGCTAACAGTGAAGTTCAGGCGTTGATCACTGCATTCGGAACTGGATACGGCGAAGAATTTGACATCACAAAGATTAGATATCACAAGTGCGTTTTGATGGCTGATGCCGATGTTGATGGTCAGCACATTAGAACTCTTTTGCTAACACTTCTATTTAGATACATGAAGCCATTGATTGAGTATGGATATGTCTATCTAGCTCAGCCACCTTTGTATCGAATCAAATGGTCTAATGCAGAACATGAATATGTTTATAGCGATCAAGAACGTGACGACAAACTTGCATCGGGTCAAGCAGCTGGAAAGAAGATCCCTAAAGAGAATTCAATTCAGCGATACAAGGGTCTTGGTGAAATGGACTACGACGAACTTTGGGCTACCACTATGGACCCAGCTCGCAGAACTTTATTACAGGTGACTCTTGATGATGCTGCTCGTGCAGATGAAATTTTTTCAACTTTGATGGGTGACGATGTTGAACTGCGTCGCACATTCATCCAACAGAATGCAAAGGATGTTCGCTTCCTAGATATCTAGGACGGGGTAAAACTATGACAGAGAACAACGAACCACAAGTAGATAAGGTCGAACAAATCGACCTCACCGTTGAAATGCAACGGTCATACCTTGACTATGCGATGAGCGTTATCGTAGGCCGCGCACTACCAGATGTTAGAGATGGCCTAAAGCCAGTTCACCGCAGAGTTATCTATGCAATGTATGACGGCGGCTATCGTCCAGATAAGCAATTCAGCAAGTGCTCACGCGTTGTTGGAGATGTCATGGGTCAGTATCACCCGCATGGCGATGGCGCTATTTATGACACCTTGGTGCGCCTAGTCCAAGAGTGGAATCTAAGGTATCCACTGGTAAGTGGTCAGGGTAACTTTGGCTCTCCTGGTAACGATGGTGCAGCTGCCCCGCGTTATACAGAGTGTCGAATGGCCCCACTTGCTCTTGAAATGGTTAGAGATATTGACGAAGAAACCGTCAATTTTCAGGACAACTACGACGGTAGGACACAGGAGCCAACAGTCCTGCCAAGCCGTATCCCTAACCTTCTAATCAATGGATCTATTGGTATCGCAGTTGCCATGGCAACCAACATTCCTCCACATAACCTTCGTGAAGTTGCCGCTGGTGCCCTGTGGGCTCTAGAGAATCCAAACGCTTCTAAGGAAGAACTGCTGGAAGCTCTCATGCAGCGAATTAAAGGACCTGATTTTCCAACCGCAGCAACCATTCTTGGTTCGCAAGGAATAAAGGATGCCTACCGAACCGGTCGTGGCTCTATCACTATGCGAGCGATTGTCAATGTTGAGGAACTACAAAACAGAACCTGTCTAGTTGTTACTGAACTTCCTTACCAGGTTAACCCAGACAACCTAGCTCTTAAGATTGCAGAACTTGTCAAAGAAGGTCGCCTGCAAGGTGTTGCAGATATTCGCGATGAGACTTCTGGTCGAACAGGTCAACGTCTAGTGATCGTCCTAAAGAAAGATGCTGTCGCTCAGGTTGTTCTAAATAACCTATACAAGTTCACTCCGTTGCAGGAAAACTTTAGCGCCAACATGTTAGCGCTTGTTGATGGAGTTCCACGAACTCTGAGCCTCGATGGTTTCATCACATATTGGATCACTCATCAGATTGAAGTTATCGTTCGTAGAACACAGTTCCGTTTGCGTAAGGCAGAAGAGCGAGCACACATTCTGCGTGGTTATCTAAAAGCGCTTGATGCACTTGATGAAGTAATCAAACTGATTCGTGCGAGTGCAACTGCAGATGATGCTCGCGAAGGTTTGATGAAACTTCTTGAGATTGATGACTTGCAGGCAAGAGCAATCTTGAACATGCAGCTTAGACAGCTGGCCGCCCTTGAACGTCAGAAGATTATTGATGAGGCTGCGGAACTAGAAGCGCTGATTGTTGAATACAAAGCAATCATTGCTGATCCTCAGAGGCAACGTTCAATTGTGGCTGAAGAGCTTGAAGAGGTTGTTCGTCGTCACGGTGATGACAGACGAACAGTCATTCTCCCTGGCGAAGATGGTGTTACTGATCTTGATCTAATCCCTGAAGAAGAAATGGTTATCACCATTACTCGCGGTGGATACATCAAACGCACAAAGAGCGATAACTACAGATCACAGCATCGCGGAGGTAAGGGTGTTAAGGGTGCGAACCTGAGAGCAGATGATGTTGTCGAACATTTCTTTGTGACAACCACTCACCACTATTTACTCTTCTTCACCAACAAGGGAAGAGTTTACAGAACTAAGGCTTACGAAGTTCAAGAGGCAGGAAGAGATGCTAAGGGTCAACACGTAGCTAATCTTCTTGCATTGCAACCAGACGAGAAGATCGCCCAGGTGCTAGATATTCGTGATTACCAGCAGGCAGAGTATTTGGTTATTGCAACTAAGTCAGGTCTCGTCAAGAAGACAAACTTAGATGCCTATGACACAGCTCGCTCAGGCGGAGTGATTGCTATCAAACTTCGCGAAGAAGATGAGGTTGTCTCTGCGCTTTTGGTTAACCAGAGCGATGACCTACTGCTTGTCTCTAGCAAAGGAATGTCAATCAGGTTCTCTGCAAGTGACGAATCGCTAAGACCGATGGGACGTGACACCAGTGGAAACATTGGTATGCACTTCCGTCAAGACGATTATTTGCTTTCAGCAGATGTCATCACCGACAAGGGTTTCGTCTTTGTTGTTACTGAAGGTGGTTTTGCAAAGCGCACAGCTGTTGAGCAGTATCGAATCCAGAACCGTGGCGGTATCGGTATCAAGGTGGCCAAGCTCGAAGAAAAGCGAGGAGACATCGTTGGAGCACTCATTGTTGAGGAAGAAGATGAAGTTCTAATCGTTCTAGCCAGCGGCAAGGTGGTCAGATCTGCTGTTAGTGAAGTCCCAGCCAGAGGCAGGGACACCATGGGTGTGGTATTTGCCCGTTTCGAGGATGACGATTCGGTACTAGGGTTGGCTAAGAACAGTGAACGCAACCTTGAGGGAACCGAAACAGGTCCCGTTGAGGCTGTTGTGGAAGAGCAAGGAGAGTAAATGAGCGTATTTTCTCGTAAAGTATCACGAAGCGACTCGACCTCGGCCAAGCCGGTGAACCTAAAGCTGGTCAAGATCAACTTCTGGTCAACTGTCCGCTTCGCCTTTGTTCTAAGCGTTGCTCTCGGTATCGGTTTGGTAATTGCAATTACTGCGCTGTTCCTAATTTTGAACGTTGCTGGAGCTGGCAACCTTCTAAAAACGTACCTAAACATGGAAATCACACTGCCTGCAGTGCTCTCTGTGGCTTTAGGTATAGCTGTTTTCATGATTCTGCTAGGCACCATCCTGGCCGGAATCTGGGCAGTAATCTTCAACATTGTGGCCCGTATTATTGGCGGCGTCTCAGTGGGTTTCACCAATAACAACCAGCAATAACTTCTTCAGTTTGAGCCTTGGCTCTATATCAGATAAGGTTAAGTCTGCTCTACGGGCCTATAGCTCAGGTGGTTAGAGCGCTTCACTGATAATGAAGAGGTCGGAGGTTCAAGTCCTCCTAGGCCCACCAGGAAGCACTCTCAACCGAGTGGGCTTCCGAATGGGGACTTAGCTCAGTTGGTAGAGCACCTGCTTTGCAAGCAGGGGGTCAGGGGTTCGACCCCCCTAGTCTCCACTCAAGTGGAAAGACCAGTCAGAAATGGCTGGTCTTTTCATTTAATCCCCAATACGATTTACTTATCAACGAGAGGGGAAAATCTTGAAGATAAAACCAATCAAATTCGTTGCAGGTATAATTTTGCTACCTTTATTGGCCTCGGCCTGTTCAAGCAATTCTCTTAGTCAACCTAAAGATTCACAGTCTCCAAGTACTAGCGTCTCGGAAAGTCCCCAACCAAAACTCTCACCGATGTTTGGACTGAACTACTCCGGAGAAATTCTTTTAGCTAAGAATGATCTAGAAAGAGAGTTCCTGACTTTTGCGCTGAACAGTTGCAAGAAAGCCCAAACAGACGGCTTCATAATCACTGACAGCGAAGGAACAAGTTATTTCAGACCTTCCCTAGATGTCTCGGCACAAGACTGGCCATTTGAGGAGGTCTCTGTTGTTGATGGAAAAGTCGGCGAGGGAATTTACTACAACGAATTGCCGGCATTACTGGCCCCATGCGATTTGGAAATCCAAGCTCAGCGAGAAGAGGCTGACGCTCCATTACTTGAGCACAAAGTGAGATCTGAAGGCAATGGTAAATATACCTGGAGCCAACACAACGGTGGATACAGTTTGGAACCCATGACATATCTAGTGGTCAACGATCTAATAACAAGTTATGGCAGAGAAGTAAGTGCCGATCAAGTCAAGGTCGCTTATGGACCTCTAACGGATGATCAACAAACACTTTTCGACCAGGTGTCAAAATAATTTCACAAGCGTCTCAGCTGCAAAACTAATTGACGCGGATATCCCTGTCTGAATGTCTAACTATTTGTATTGGGTGATTGCTTAGTTGCGTTCAGGAGTAGCCTTGGGCTATGAAGAGAATAATTTTTGGCTTAGCCTTGACAGTGCTTTTGTCCGGTTGCACAAATGCAACGCCAACCCCAATCCATACGAAGACTCAAGCCCAGATTGAAACTGAGTTTCTGAAGATCGCTGATGACTCTTGCAATAAGGCGCAGGCTGAAGACATTATTGAGCGAATGACGAATGATGTGCCAGCTCGAATAATAGTTCTTGCACGTGATCACGCATACAAAAACTACAGCGCTATCTACGTAGATAACAAAGGTGTTGCTCAGGTTGTTTACGAACTTGAACTAACTGTTTGTGGCCCAAGCCATCTCATCTCAATGCAGAAGGAAGCCCATCACGATAACAGTGGCGACTACGAACATCACATCAAAGAAAATCCTGAGGGAACATATTCTTGGAATGAACATGTTCCTGGTGAAGCGGTTGGAGTGCTTTCAGCAACAACATTTAGCGTCAAGGATGGTTTGATTACCGCCTCTAAGGCAGATGATTCTAAGTACGATCGAACTTTTGAGTATGGACCAATAACAGGTGTTGATTTACAAACACTCAAAGATGCTGTTGATGCAGAGTTGATCAGAATCGGCTAGTAATGATTGAACTTAGAGAAGTCCAAGCAGGGGACATCCAGGTCTTCTTTGAGCACATGCAAAATAAAGACCAGCAGTGGTTGGCAGCATTTGTCTCAAAAGACCCCTCTGATTTGGAAGCTCATAATCAGCACTGGGAGAAACTTCTCAGCAATCCAGAGGTTCTCAATAGAACCATTACTGTATCTGGGCAAGTAGTTGGTCACATCGGTCGATACTTTATGGATGGTAAGCCGCAGATCACCTATTGGATTGGGGCTGAGTATTCAGGCAAGGGCATCGGAACTGAATCATTGCGGTTGTTTTTAGAGTTAGAAACACAACGACCTCTTGAGGCTAGGACAGCCTTCGATAATCTGCCTTCAGCTAAAGTGCTTACCAAAAATGGTTTCAAGATCGCTGGCACAGATTCATACTTTGCTAATGCTAGGAATACAGAAATAGTCGAAACTATTTGGATTTTAGAGTAGTTCTAGATATTGATTCACTAAAGATACTTCTAAGAATCAGCGCAGCTGCAAGAACAACAGCACCGCAGATCAAGATGGTGGCTCGGATGCCTATTGCGGAGGCTAGGTTACCAATCAGCGGTGAACCAATTGGTGTTCCACCCATGAAGATCATCAGGTAGATTCCCATCACTCTTCCCCTGACGCCACTGTCAGTGTTGCTCTGCACATATGTGTTAGCTGAAATTAGGGTCAGTAAAACTGTGGCACCAAGTATTGGTAACGATGCACCATAGAGCCAATAGGTAGGTAGATAAGCAGAGCCCATCAGAAGAGTTCCAAAAACTGATGCACCGAAGAGAATGTTTCTTGTATTTCGATGATGCTCTAAACGAGCCGCGATGAGTGCGCCAGAAAGAGATCCGACTGCTAGAACACTGCCCAAGACTCCAAACTCTCTAGAACCCATCCCAAATTCATGAGTTGCCATTAGAGCAATAAATATTTGGAAGTTCAAACCAAACGTCGTGGTAAAGAACACAGTCAGCATCACCAACAACAGATCTCTTCTACCTAAGACATACTCAAAGGCTTCTTTTAGTTTGTTATCCCGATTTGGTTTAGTTGAAATGTGCAGATCTTTATCTCGAATTACAAGAAGTGTGACCACCATCACAACATAGGTTGCAGTATTCAAAAGAAAAGATGGGCCGGTTCCAAACTGAAAGATTAGAAATCCACTGAGTGCAGGACCAATCAGTCTTCCCGCATTGAAGTTGGCTGAGTTCAAACTCACTGCATTAGCTAGATCTTCTTTACCAACTAACTCGCTCGTGAAACTCACTCGAATCGGTGAATCGATGGCGGTGAAGATTCCGAGAAGCAACGCGAGAAAGTAAACGTGCCAGAGTTGGACAGAACCTGTAATTACAAGAAGTCCTAAAAATACTGATGCGAAACCAGCGCCTAGATTTGTTAGCAGCAGCAGTTTCCTCTTACTGAACCTATCGGCTAGTAAACCACCGTAGAGACTCAAAAGCATGGCTGGCAAGAACTGCAGTGCAGTGACTAAACCTAAGGTTGTTGCGTCATTGTGAGTTAGTTCGAGCACTAACCAGTCTTGAGCAATGCGCTGTGTCCAGGTGCCGATGTTGGATAGCGCGTTAGCTGGGTAGAGTATCCGAAAGTTGCGATGTTTGAAAGAACGCAACGATGAGTTAGTGGACACTAGTCCAATCTACCTTGAGGTAGTTTTGAATCATGAACCTAAGACAAATTGCACTCGGTTGTCAAGACCTAACGAGAGCACAGGACTTCTATACCCGACTGCTAGGTAAAGAACCCATGGCTACCTTTGAGCAGCCAGGTTTCTGCTTCTTTGATCTTGGTGGCACAAGGCTTCTGATTGAAATAGGCGGGCCGAAGTCTTTGATATACATCGGGGTGGATGATGTCAGAGAAACCGTTGAATCGCTAAGAGAGCGTGGCTTTAGCATCAAAGATGAACCTCACATTGTCTTCCCTGACCCAGATGGGATATTTGATCACCCAGGTAATGAATGGTTAGCCTTCATTGAGGATTCTGAAGGTAACATGGTGGGTCTTATGTCTAGAGAGCGAATTTAGTACTCTTCAGGCTTATCAGGCATCTTTCGCATTGTTCTAAGCGGTGAGAATAGGACGAAACCAGCTGCGAAGAGGCCTAAGGTAGCGCCAACCCAGATAGTCGGTAACACTCCCAGATATGTTCCTAGAACACCTGCAATCAAGGCCCCAATAGGCATAGAACCCCAGACCATGAACCTGATCGAGGCATTCATTCTGCCTAATAGATGTTCAGGGCATAGCCGCTGTCTAGCTGTTACCTGAGTGATGTTGTATGTGAGGGCTAGGAATGAGGTCATAAAGGCTTGTATTGAGAGTGGAACTAGAGATATCTCACGAGGAACATACCAAGCTAAAGGAATAAGGAACTGAACTGCTCCCGAGACAAGAGCAGAGAGAACAACCAGAGGTCCTTCACCAACTAGCTTGATAAGCCTTGGGGTAACTGAAGCTCCTAACAAACCACCTACGGACCCAATCGACATCAAGATACCGAAGCTGGCTGTGTTTAGACCTAAGTATTCAGGGCGGAGTAAGTAGAGGGCAAACATAGTTCCAACTACAGTCCCGAACATGTTTGAGGTGGAGGTGGTGAATGAAATAGCTCGAATCAATCGTTGGTTCCAGACAAACTTCAAGCCCTCACTAATTTCGTGAGTAATTGGACGACGATCGGTTTTCGGCTTGGGTTGTTCTCTGTCTTTGATAAACCAAAGCGAAGTTGCGGAAACTAAAAAGCTGAATGCATCGATACCCAACAGGAGTGGTGCTTTGAAGAAATTCAAAAGTGTTCCAACAATGCCAGGACCTGCGATACCAGAAATCTGACCAGTGATTTCCAATCGTGCATTTCCAATTCCTATGTATTCCTTAGGAAGGAGTATCGGAATATAACTCTGATAGGAAACATCGAAGAATACCGTTGCAATACTTAGTACCGCACCAACAATCATCAGATGGTAAACATTCAAAACGTTTAGCATCCAGAGCAGTGGAGTAACAGCAACTGCAATCATTCTCACTAAGTCAGCCACCAGCATGACTTGTCGTTTGATCCAACGATCAACTAGTGCACCGGCTAATAAACCAAAGACTAGAAAAGCAGAAGTATCAGCTGCATTGAGTAATCCCATTTGGAATTCATTGGCATGCAGGTAAGTGACGGCGAGAACTGGAATCGCTAAACCTGTTATTTGAGAGCCAACTGCCGAAACTGATTGCCCGATCCAGAGTTTCAGAAAACCCGGTTGTCTAATTACGTCCGCACTTTTAGTCATCAGTTAAAAATAACAACCGCTACCCATTTGAGCAGCGGTTGTTATGAAGTTGAAGTGTTATTTCTTAGTTGCTTTCTGATTATTCAGGCTGATTCCAAATGCTCCGGCAGCAGCCACTAGAACACCAAGAACTGCTAGAAGATTCGATTCATTGGAGTTCTCAGAAGGCATTCCAGAGGATTTGAACTTGATGTCTCTTGACATCAAGATAGGGACACCGCTCTCTGCAATCTGGGAATCGTCAGTTACGACATCACCTGATGTCTCCGTTGCATCTGCAGGTAGAGAGCTATATGCCATTACACATGGGTCAGTATCGGTAGGTTCAGTGCCATCCACAGTTACACAGCCAGCAGCTGGAACTGGAGCTTCAAAAGTCGTTGCAACAGGTTCGCAAGATCCGTTGACGCCATCTGCGCTTACAACTGCCTCATACCCAGAAGCGCAATCTAATAGATCAACAGGTTGAGCGTTGGCGGCGGCGGCGGAACCGGTTGCGAATCCAAAAGCAATTAGAGCGATTACAGCAAGTCTTTGTAGTTTCATAAGATTCTCCCTCAATGATTGACTCCAGACTACTCCTCAAATGATTACAACTGGGTTTCGGTAGGCTGTGGATATCCCCTTTACTGAAAGCCCTACATGAACGAATCTAAATTGCTCTGGTCACAAGAATTCAACCAACCGGAAGGTCAGGTACCGGACCCTTCCGTATGGGGTAGAGATCTAGGAGATGGCACTAGCCACGGCATCCCAGGCTGGGGCAATAACGAATTACAGGTATACACAGACCAGAATGCCTTCATGACCGGTGAATACCTAGAAATTGAGGCTAAAAGAGTTGAGGATGGCTCTGCTGGGGAGGCTTATTACGGCCCAGTTCAATGGACCAGCGCAAGATTGGTCACTAAGAACAAGCTCCACATCAAATATGGACGCATAGCTATCAAAGCTAAGGTGCCGGCAGGTGCAGGCCTCTGGCCAGCCTTTTGGATGCTTGGTGAACCGATGGATGTTCAGGGCTGGCCACTAGCCGGCGAGATCGACATCATGGAGTGGGTAGGTAAGAAACCTCTTGAGGCTTTGGGCACTCTGCATGGTCCTGGATATTTTGGTGACAATGGCTGTGGCGGAAAACTAACCACAGAGACACCACTGTCAGATGATTGGCATGAATTCTCTATCACTTGGAAACCAAATGAGATCACCTGGTTTATTGATGATCGACAGTATTTCCAAGCAACACCTGAGAGCGTTGCCCCAAATCAGTGGGTCTATGAGCACCCTTACTACATGTTGCTAAACCTTGCCGTTGGCGGAAACCTAGGTGGTCCGTTAGCAGCAGATTTACCAGCAAGCAACAAGCTGCAAGTTGAATACATAAGAATTTACGAGTTTGATAGCTTCGGAGAGTTGACATGGATCAACAAGTAATTGCTCTGTTTGTCACAGTTGCACTCGCTAGTGCAGTTGAGATGGTTGAAGCGGCAACTATTGTCTTAGCTCTTGGGGCATCGAGAGGCTGGCGCTCAGCAATAGTTGGATCATTATTTGCGATTGTTACCCTCGCTTTGATTGTTCTCATTGCTGGGCCATCAATACTGTTAGTTCCAATTGATGTATTGAGATTGCTTGTTGGTGTTTTACTTCTGATCTTTGGTATGCAATGGCTGAGAAAGGCAATTCTCAGAGCAACAGGATTTAAGGCACTCCATGATGAAGAGAAAATATTTGAAGCCGAGTTGCAATCCGCGAAAACTGCAGAGAAAACAAAAACATTTTCAAATCTAGACAAATATTCATTTACTCTTTCCTTCAAGACTGTCCTTTTGGAAGGCTTCGAGGTGATATTTATTGTTCTAACATTTGGGGCTTTGAAGAACTCACTTGGAATTGCAACAATGGCAGCATTTGTCTCCTTGGCACTAGTAGCTGGTGTGGCTTTTGCAATAAGAAAACCTCTGACTAAGGTTCCAGAGAACACACTGAAGTTTGTGGTTGGCACTATGGCAACCACATTCGGAATTTTCTGGACAACAGAGGGTTTGAAGATTACCTGGGTCTATGCCGATGCAACTCTGTTGCTTTTAGCAGCACTTGTGTTGACTGCTTCATTTGGTTGCATACTTTGGCTTCGCGGTAAAACGCCTGCTTCTAAAAAACAAACCAAGGCTTCCACTGCACCAAAATCAAAACTATTCCTCGCTGTCAGAAGCTCACTAGATTTCGTCTATGAGCTTCTTATCGGAGACGAGTGGATTACTGGTGTTAGCCTCTGGCTCTTGGCTGCATTGGCTTCTGCGGTTTCGATTTCTTCAGATGCTTGGTACCTAGTGCCTTTGTATTTTGTTGTGATCCTTCCAGTTGGGCTTAGAAGACAGGTCTCGTTCCAAAATCAGTAGGTTTTGCCTCTGAGTCGATTGGCTATTAAGGACGCTAGGACTGTCGAGTGTATTTTGAGATTTCTCCGACTTTCCACAGAGTTTAAGCGTGTTCCCGTTTAAGTGGATAATATCATGTATGGATGCAAACGCATGGGGCTTGATCAAAGTCAGGTAGTTTTACAACATGGTAATTAAGCAACAACCCGAACATATTGAATCAGCATGGAACTGGTTTGTCTCTAAGTATGAGAAGCAGGGCTACAGGTCTCTAAACCAGTTCGCAATCGCGACCGGTATGCAGAAATCAAGCTTGAGCCGTTATTTCCATTTAGAACGAGAGATCCCTTCAGGGACTGTTGGAAAGCTATGTAAAGAGCTAAAGGTGTCTCCAGAGGAGTTACTCAAAGCAGTTGGCGCGTTAGGTTGGCCAGCAAAACTTACTCGCTCTCGGAAATAAGCAAGTGCCTTCCTTGTTCTAGGAAGTCTCTTTCGCAGTCATTTTCAGCCCAAAGTCTAATTACTCTATTTAGGACTTGTTCGTGAAGCACACCTGAACAGGTCTCGATAATGGCTTCTTTAGCTGTTCCCATCTGTATGATGACACGCAATATCCCCGGTTCACGCAGTTCCAGCGAGGCTAGAGTTGGACCTTTCCTAGCCAGGATCTCTATCTTCATGGGTTCCCCGTTGCGTTCAGGTTGAAATATTCCCGATGGGGAACATCTCAAACATTTTATGACCTAGGGCCGACATTTAGGCTCAGCTGGGAACTTTGATGGGTTTTCCTCTCGTGCGAGAATAGAGCCATGACAATACATACACACGTAGCAACCCTTCACACCAACCACGGTGCCATCAAAGTAAACCTATTTGGCAACCATGCCCCTAAGACTGTTGAGAACTTCGTCGGTCTAGCTGATGGCTCAAAAGAGTGGACTCACCCTAAGACTGGTGCCAAGCACACCGATACCCCGCTATACAGCGGAGTCATCTTTCACCGCATCATCCCAGGTTTCATGATCCAAGGCGGTGACCCAACTGGAACAGGTATGGGTGGTCCAGGCTACAACTTTGGTGATGAGATTAGCGACCAGAACTTCAACGACCCATACAAGCTAGCAATGGCCAACGCTGGTCCTGGCACTAACGGGTCTCAGTTCTTTATCACTGTTGCACCAACCACCTGGCTTTATGGCAAACACACAGTATTCGGTGAAGTAGCTGATGATCTTTCACGCGGGGTAGTCGACAAGATTGCAGCTGTGGACACAGGTGCTAACGATAAGCCAATTGAACCGGTAATCATCGAATCTGTAACTGTTGAGGAAGTTGCCTAACTAGTGGATCAAATCACAACCTGTTATAGACACCCCGATCGTGAGACCGGGGTGTCTTGTCAGCGCTGTGACAAATACATTTGTGTTTCATGTGCAACGCCAGGTGCAGTTGGTTTTCTGTGTCCAGATGATGCAAAGGATCGAGTAAGAATTCAGCGACCAAGTTTTGCGAAGTCTCCTTTTCAAGCAGCTCCGGTAACTTTCGTTTTGATAGCCATCAACGTGATCGTATACGTTGCAGAGCAATTGGTCCCAGGGTTATTTGAGCAGCTACTCTATGCAAAGGTGAATCAAGGTAGTGAGTATGGCTCACTGATAAGAGTCCTAACCTCAAGCTTCACTCACAGTCAGGGCCAGATCACCCACATTCTTTTCAACATGTATTCGCTCTATGTTTTAGGAACCATTATTGAACCGATGCTTGGAAAGCTACGCTTTCTGGCTCTTTATTTGTTGGCTGCATTTGGTGGGGGAATCGGCGTCTTACTTTTAGCCGAACTTGGCGTGAGTGTGGTTGGTGCTAGCGGTGCAATCTTTGGTTTGATGGGTTCATATCTTGTGCTTCTTCGAGCGCTAAAGCTTGATGCTAACCAAATGTATATCTTGATAGGTATTAACTTGGTGATCGGTTTCCTACCCGGCATTGCTTGGCAGGCACACGTTGGTGGTTTAGTAGTTGGTTCGGCTGTCGCTTTTGTCTTGGCTAAAACCAGATCTCGCGAGCAGCAGTCAACACAGATTGCACTGTTGTTTGGAATTACTGCAGTTCTGGTAGCTCTTTGGATTTATGGCAATTCAATTTTGCCGATTGGCTAATTACTTCCAGCGAGTTAGGAAGCCGAAGCCAACCATCATCAAGCCGAAGCCAACGATGATGTTTCCTGCACCTAGGTTGATTGGAGTTCCAGCACCTAGTGGGTATAGGGTCTGGCTGATGTAATAAACCATGATCCAAATCAGACCGAGAATCATCAAAGTTAGAGTCACCGGCAGGAACCAGGCAGGGTTCGCACCATCAGACTTCTTGCTTACTTTGATGGAGTCAGGCACCTCAGGCTTAGCTGGGCGCTTACGTAGGTTAGTTGGCTTCTGTTCGTTTTCAGACATGGGGTAATTCTAATACGCCATTGCCCCTAACAAGTTAGGCTTTAAAACCTAATGGTAAAGATCCTTGTTCTAGATAACTACGACTCCTTTGTCTATACCCTCAACGGGTACCTCCAGCAATTGGGGGCTGAGACAGAGGTACTCCGTAACGATGTTGTTCCTGAGAGTGAATTACCAGAGTTATTGGCTAAATATGACGCCATTTTGATCTCTCCAGGACCTGGCACTCCAGCTGCAGCTGGATTATCAATTCCAACTGTGAAGCTCTCGCTAAGCACCGGTAAACCGATTTTTGGTGTCTGTTTGGGCCATCAGGCGATTGCTGAGGCTATGGGCGCTACAGTCACCAATGCCGAAGAACTTATGCACGGTAAGACCAGCTTGGTTTACCACGATGACAGCCTCATTTATAAAGATGTTCCAGAGCCATTCACAGCCACCAGATACCACTCACTTGCAGTGGTTACCGAAACTGTTCCTGAAGAGTTGCTAATAACTAGTAAGACTTCTGGCGGAGTAATAATGGGAATTCAACACAAAACTCTTCCGATTTATGGTGTTCAGTTTCATCCAGAGTCAGTTCTTACCCAGGGCGGTTATCAAATGCTAGGTAACTGGTTGGAATCAATTGGGCTTAGTGGTGCAGCAACAAAGGCTAAGAGCCTAAATCCACTAGTGAATCTTTAGCCAATACATTCAAGTGTGAGAACTATTGTTTGACCCTGTGGTTGAACACCAGGTTCAATTGACTGAGCGATAACTGCTGTCCCAGCAGTGCCAAGACAATCAACTGCTAAATCTGTTTGAACTACATATCCAACGGTAGGTGCAGCTAACTTCGCACTTGCATCACTCAGTTCTAGGTTTACGACGTTTGGAACAGTAACGCTGCCAGTTGAAATTACTAGGTTGACAACCGACTTAGCCTTTACTGAAGTGTTTGGCAATGGGTCAGATGAGATCACTAAGTTTTTGGCTACAGTAGCTGAATCCGATTGTGTGATTGTGCCTAAAACTAGACCCATCGAACTAAGCGTTGTTAAAGCATTGGCTTCCGTCATTCCAGTTACATCAGGAACTAAAACTTCTTCTTGCCCTGCAGAGACCAATACAGTGACTGTTGTTTTAGCGCCAACCTCTTGGCCAGCTGCCGGGTCAGTTGAAATAACTAATCCGCTTTCAACAGTGTCACTCAATTGAAGTTGCTTATCAACAAGAAGATTCTGACCAGTCAGGGCTTTGTATGCTTCGTCGTAAGTCTTACCGACAACATTTTCAACGGTGATTATATTATTGGTGTTGCCGCCAAAGTTGAACATAGAGCCCCCGCTGGAAAGAATCCAAACCAGCAAACCAATAACCAGTACTGAGAGCCCACTTCCGAAGCCCCAGATCAGTCCAGCAGATGGAGCTTCACCACTGCTCTTAGCCTTTGCGATTGTTTGAGTTGGACCAACAGCAAAACCCAGTTGACTAAATGCGTTATCTTCGGCGGCGTCAAATTCAACGGTCTCATCAGCTGGGAAGTTCTCTGGCACTGCAATACCTGAAGTTGCTTCTTCGTTTGCTGCGGTGAGTAGCTCTTCGAAAGGGTCACCAGTTGGTAGCACAGGGGCTTGCGCTGTTTCGTTAATTGGTTCCATGGGAGCTGTTGCTGGTTGTTGCTCATCTGACCAACTGGAAACTGATTGACCTAGAACAGCGGCAGCCAATGCAGATCTGAATTCGCTGGCGGATTGGAAGCGTTCACTTCTTTCCTTGCTAAGTGATTTCATAACGACGGAATCAATCGCTAAAGAAATACTTGGGTTCACAATTGATGGTGATGGAGCAGTTTCACTAACATGCTGGTAGGCCACAGAAACTGCGGTGTCTCCTGTGAACGGAGGGCGACCGGTCAACATCTCATACAACAGCACTCCAGTGGAGTAAAGATCAGTTCTGTGGTCAACAGTTTCGCCTCTAGCCTGTTCAGGAGAGAAATACTGAGCTGTCCCCACGATGCCGTTGGTTTGGGCGAGTGTTGCCGAAGAATCACTGACCGCTCTAGCGATACCGAAGTCCATTACCTTGATGGCATTAGCTTCAGTGATCATTACGTTAGCTGGTTTTATGTCTCGATGAATGACTCCTGCAGCATGAGAGAACTCGAGTGCAGTTAGCACTCCAGTCGCGTAGGCAATTGCTTCCTGCTGAGTGAGTTTTCTCTGACGAAGAATATCTCTGAGAACTTCACCACGCACTAGTTCCATGACGATGTATGGGAGGTGGCGTTCAACACCGTTGATATCGACAGTGACCTCATCGCCCGCGTCATACACTCTGACTATTGTTGGGTGTGCCATTCTCGCCGATGCTTGTGCTTCTTGACGGAATCGAGCTTCGAAACTCGAATCAGCTGCAAGATCAGCTTTGAGTAGTTTGATTGCGATTGTTCTGCCAAGTCGGGTGTCCACACCTGAGTAAACCTCAGCCATACCACCGCGGCCGATGAGCTGGCCTAATTCATAGCGTCCAGCGATGATACGCGCTGAGTCGTTCATCGGTAGCTCCATTCGGGTTAAGCAGTTTCCTCAAGTTTATCTTCGCCTTAGGATTTGAAACTTAGACTTACCCTTTAGTTCACGACTGTGTTTGGATCTGGTTCCTGTTGATAGTAGTAAACCTGAATGGTGCTGCCCTTGGCAACACTTCCAAGCGGTGTGATGTCATACACCTTCGAAATGCGTGGGTCATCAGCTGGAACCGTTGTGCCAGCAATTGGGTCTACCGTCACGCCAAGCTTTGTTAGTTGTGGCACTACCAAAGAGACATCAAGACCTTCATAGTCGCCCAAAAGAATGGCAACCATTTCGATGGTGACACTAGGTGAGGGGGAAGGTGTTTTACTAACTGTCTGCGAAGGTGAAGGGGTTGGTTTGATAGTGGGTTTAGGTGCAACTACACCTGCCCAAGTCACAACTGCGATAGTGCTCAAGAGAATAATGACAAGCGCTATCCAAGGCCAAATAGTAGGAACTGGAGCGGTAGGTTTGGTGTCGGTGTTTATCAAAGTAGTTTCATCACTGACTTCGAGTATCGAAGCTGGGATAACTGCATTGATGGGAGTCACTCTAGCTGAATTAGCTAGCAGAGCCTCTGCTCTAGCTGCCAGTGCTAAGGCTGAACTTGGCCGCTGATCTGGTTTCTTAGCCATGCAATCCATGATCAGTTTTTGTAATTTAGCATCGATGTGCTCAGGTAGCGGTGGCGGTGTTTCATTTATTTGGGCCATCGCGATAGCCATCTGAGTTTCACCTTTGAAAGGCCGCTTACCAGCTAATGCTTCGTAGGCAACGATTCCGAGTGAGTATATATCTCCCAATGCACTGGCTGGTTTGCCGGTGGCTTGTTCAGGAGCAAGATATTGAACAGTTCCCATGACTTGCCCAGTCTGTGTTAGCGAAACTTGATTGGCGACTCGAGCAATACCAAAATCGGTTATCTTCACTTGACCATCTGGGGCGATAAGTAAATTGCCAGGTTTGATATCCCGGTGGACTAGCCCTTCGCGGTGGGCGGCATCAAGAGCAAGTGCAGTTTGGGCAATGATCGAAATCACCTGTTGCTCAGGAAGTGTCTTTTCTCTTTCGAGAATTGAGGATAGCGATTCACCTGGGACTAGTTCCATCACTAAATAAGCGCTACCGTCATCTTCTCCATAGTCATAAACATTGGCGATTCCATCATGATTAATCATGGCTGCATGCTTAGCTTCGGTTCTAAATCGTTCGACGAAATCAGGATCGCCCATGTATTGCTGTTTCAAAATCTTGATTGCAACTTGACGAAGAATGACTTCGTCTTGGGCTTGCCAAACTTCACCCATTCCACCGGTAGCAATTCTTTTCACCAAACGGTATCTGTCACCGTATAGCTTTCCTTCTTCTGGTTTCATTTTCCTAACACCGCCTGCATAACTTGTTTGGCGATAGGAGCGGCAACTGAGTTACCTCGGCCAGCTTGACCAAATCCACCACCGTTTTCAACGACTACTGCGATAGCAACTTTTGGGTTCTTGGCTGGGGCAAACCCAGTGAACCAAAGTGTGTATGGTTGACCGACACCATTTTCTGCTGTTCCAGTTTTACCAGCGACTACAACGCCGGGGATTAACGCATTAGAACTTACTCCGTGAGAAACCGCTTGAATCATCATGTTCGTTACTGATTCGGCAGTGCTAGTAGTTATTGCTCTTCTGAGCTGGGTTGGCTTAGTTTCTTGTAATAGGGTCAGGTTCGATGTGAATATTTGATCAACTAGGTATGGAGTCATCTGAATACCGCCATTGGCGATTGCCGCTGAAACCATCACCATCTGTAATGGACTAACTCGAACATCAAATTGCCCAAAAGCAGACAATCCGGTTTGGGCATCATCCATCCCGGTTGGGTAAACACTAGGTGTTGATTTCATGGGAATTGAGATGGAGTCACCGAAGCCAAATTTCTTAGCTTGATTAGCTATTGCTTCTTCACCTAGAGCGATACCTAACTGAGCAAATGGGATATTGCAGGAGAGCTTCAGAGCAGTTGCAATAGACACCTGAGTTGTCCCACCACAGTTGCTTCCGCCAGAGTTGGTAATGGTGGTCTTCGTCCCCGGCAAGGTATATCTTCTTGGGTTTGGCAACTTGCTCTGTGGTGTGTATTTGCCTGATTCAAATGCGGCGGCGGCCACGACCAGCTTGAAGAGGGAACCAGGTGCGTAGAGGTCGCCACCGATGGCTCTATTGATCAGAGGAGCATCCGCTCTAGTCAACAGTTTCTTGTAGTTTGCTGAAGCATTCCCAGTGTTGTGTGTTGAGAGTAGATTGGCATCAAAGCCAGGCTTTGAAACCAAGGCAATTATTCTGCCGGTTTTAGGGTCCATCGCTATTACAGCACCCTTGTTATCCCCAAGAGCATCCCAAGCAACCTGCTGAACCTTTTCATCGATGCTGAGTTCAACTGATGCTCCGGTGACAGGGTTTCCAGAAAATAGAGCGTTTAGCTGTTCAAAGAACTGCGCCGAGTTATCTCCACGAAGGGAACTATCCAAGTAGTTCTCTAAGCCGATACGTCCCTGGTATAGAGAGTAGAAACCTGTGATAGCACTGTATTGCTGACCGGAGTATTTCCTTAGGAAATGGTAGGTGTCATTGGATGGGATGGATTCAGCTATTGGTTTGTTCTCCACCAAGATTGCGCCTCGTTGAGTTTTGTATCCATCGAAGACCGCCCGCTGATTTCTGGAGTCATTGCTTAGAGCGTCAGCGTTCAGCACCTGCATTGCACTGGCAGCAATAAAAAGAGAAAGAAACATCAAGAGAATGACGTTCGTTACTCGTTTGATTTCAGGGGTCATCTAGTTCACTGTCCCAACTTTGGGAAGCGTGTCAGAGAGTCGGAGCAATAGAGCGATGATGATCCAGTTCGCTACTAACGATGATCCGCCAGCTGCAAGTAATGGGGTGGTCAGTCCTGTCAGAGGCACAACTCTAAACACTCCGCCGATGACGATAAAAACTTGCAAGGCAATAACAAAACCCAAACCGACTGCCAACAACTTACTGAAGTCATCCGAGTGAGCATTTGCCACACGTAACGCTCTAGCAACTAGAAGTAAATAGAGAGCAAGGACAGCGAAAATTCCTACTAACCCTAATTCTTCCCCTATGGCAGAGATAATAAAGTCGCTATTTGCTAGCGGAACTATTTGAGGTAACCCACCGCCTAAACCGGTTCCAAACAAACCTCCGTGAGCTAGCCCAAACATGGATTGCACGATTTGATATGAGCCACCAACCGCTGAATAGTTAGCGTCACTAAGTGGGTCTAACCAACCATCCAAACGGCCACCAACGTAGCTCATAAATTTTGAAGCAATTACTGCACCGCTAACAAACATGATTAGGCCAACAAAGACATAGAACGCTCTACCTGTTGCAACATAAATCAAAACTAAAAACAACCCAAAATAAAGAAGTGAAGTTCCCAGGTCTCTTTGCAAAACTAAAACTGCCAGTGAGGCCAACCAGATAAATGCAATAGGACCTAACTCTCTAGCTGGTGGAATTCGAAACCCCATAACCTTGCGGCCGACCACTGAGAGTGATTCCCTGCGCGAGGTTAGATAGCCAGCGAAGAATATCGTTAGAGCAATTTTGGCTAATTCACCAGGTTGAAAACTAAGTGGCCCTAGGTTCACCCAGAGGTGTGCGCCACTAACAGTTTTCCCAATCACAGGCAGAAGAGGCAAAACCAAAAGCACAACACCAACTGCCATGGAAATGTATATGTATTTGCGCAACGACAGATGGTTCTTGACTCCCCACAATATTGATCCAGCAATCAACATGGCGATAGTCATCCAGATGACCTGTCTTACTCCAACGGTGCGATCCATGTCTGTTATCGGCTTAGCCAAATCCAAACGATAAATCATTACGATTCCCAAACTGTTCAGGAAGAATCCGATGGGTAACAGTAATGGGTCCGCATCGCTTGCTTTCAAACGGAGAACGATATGGAATCCTGTAGCTATTAGGACTGGTAACCCCCAGAATAACCATCCTTCTGGAGATAGCACCTGAATGGTGGCCAGTTGAACTTGAGCCAGTGCGAACGCATAAACACCAAACGTGAATAGCAACATAATCAGTTCTAGGTTGCGTTTGGCGGGCATGACTCTGAGGCGTTTTTGCTTAGCCATTATCAACGCTCGTAGCTATCTGGTTCAACTTTTCTCTAGCCTCAGTAATTGAGTTAGCTGAGATGCTGCGTTGCAATAACTCTTGTTGGAAATCAGGGAGAGTAGCAAGATCGAGGTTTGACTTCTCATACAAATGGGAGAAGCCAAAGCCGGCAAAACTTTCCTTGATGCCTTGGTAGATAGCGACTTTGCCATCCTCGACACCAAGGTAGTAACGGGTTTGGGTATATGTGTATATTCCCCAAATACTTGCTGTTGCTACTAGTCCAAGCAAAACAAAGAAGATTAAGCCACGAAGTTTCCAATTGCGGACTTTTCCACCAAATTCTTTGACGGCTTGAGCAAATGCCGGATCATCAACAGCCAGGTATTCTTCTTTTCCTGCTGAGTTTCTGAATGAATCTAGCCAGGCTTTCGGGCTGAAAATCTCAAGTATTCGACCGGCACTGTTTGGCTTTATCACTACTTCATTCGCAGCTGAGCCCAACCAGGTGATTCCATGGGAAGGGATATCTTCATCTGCTTCGAAGACTTCAACCAGGATTACTGTTACGTTATCCGGTGCACCATATTCTCTAGCTTCTTCAATCAGTAAATCTGCTGCTTCCGATAGATCAGTTACTTTCATGTTCTCTTCGATGAGAGCATTTGGCACCACACCGCAAAGCCCATCAGAGCAGAGCAAGAATCTATCTCCTGGCAAAACATCTAGTGGATAAACATCGAACTGTGGTTCATCTGATGCATCTCCTAGCACTCTCATCAAAACATTTCGACGGGGGTGGTAGAGAGCTTCATCTTCGGTGATTCGACCAGAGTCAACCAAGGTCTGCACGAAGGTGTGGTCCTTAGTAATTTGACTCATGATTCCATCACGAAGTAAATAGACTCTTGAGTCACCGATGTGGGCTATAGCGGCAGTAGTCCCTGTAAACACCAAGGCATCCATGGTTGTGCCCATGCCGGCAAGATATCCGTATTCGCGAACGGTGTTAGTTAGTTTTTCGTTTGCGCTTTGCATAGATTCAAGCAGAGTGCCGATAGCTAAATCTGGATCATCGTACACATCATCTACTTGAGCCACCAACTGGGTTGCCAAGGCCGAAGCAATATCTCCTCCAGCATGACCGCCCATACCATCGGCAACAACAAAAAGATTGACACCTGCATAGCCAGAGTCCTGATTGCTACTTCTTATCTTCCCGCGATCACTTTTTGCAGCTGTTTGGAATTTGTATGTCATTTTTAGCCGCGCAATTCGAAGGTAGTCTTACCGATACGTATCTGCATGTCTGACTTAATTGATACCGGTGCACCAATTCGTGCTCCATCCACATATGTTCCATTGGTTGAATTCAAATCTTGTAATAACCAACCCTCTTCAACTTTTTGGATGCGGGCATGCTGAGAAGAAACATAGTCGTCGTCTAAAACAAAGTCATTGTTAGGTGCTCTACCAATTCTTAGTTCTCTTCTATCGAGGACTAACTCGGTTCCTTGCAACGGGCCCGCGATAACAACCAACTTGGTTGGCAAACTGTTCATCGCGGAGACGATTGTTGCTGATTCAGGAGAAGAAGAGAAATCTGAAATATTAGTTAGCCCAGTTGTTGGCGACGAGACTGTTGTTGGAATGTTCTTCTCGACCACTCGAGACAATACTCGTTCGCTGAACAGATCCGCACGAATGATTGAAATGATGCTCAGGATAAACAACCAAAGGACAAGTAGGAATCCTGCGCGCACAATAAAAAGTGCTAACTCACTCATGAATCGGACCCGCTCTTTGCAACTAATCTGAAAACAAAGACAGTGCGACCTGCTTCAATGCTGCTGTCGGCTGGAAGCGATTGTGACTTCACCAACCTCCCTGCGAGCTTTGTTCCATTAGTGGAATCTAAATCTTCAAGAGTCGCTGTTGCCCCGTCCCAATTGATTGCAAAGTGAATCCTGGAGAGCCCTGAGTCAGCCACCTGAATATCGGCTGCCCCATCCCTACCAACAGTGGTCCGACTCTTCGCCAGTAAGTATCGTTTCCCACCGAAATCAAGTGCCGGTGCCCAGGAGACACTCTTAACCTGAACTGCTGTGTTAGAGGCGGATACCTGTATTTGGCCCACTGAAAGTGAGGGAAGGGCCTCAACTTCAATAGTCAATTCGCCTCCGAACTGATAGCGCTGCTTTTTAGCGTGAGCCTGCAGTTGCTTCTGAACTTCAGCCACGAGCTGCTCACCCAGTGGTCTGAGTCGAGAGTAATCTACCTGCGAAAGTTGGACCTTATATTCATTAGGGGCAAGGATTCTGTCACGGTCGACAACTGCTGCGCCTGCGTCCATCTTTGCTCTGATAGCTGAACTGATTTCGACGGGCTGAATTTGTGATTTGAAAGCTTTGGAGAAAGCTCCGTTAACGAAGCGTTCAAGACGGCGCTCAAAGTTCTCAATCAGACCCAAAACGTATCCTTACTCGCTCTCAAACAAGTTTAAGGTGAATACCGCAAAGTCTGATAGAAACCTGCCAATTGGGTTACGCGAACCTGAATTCCATGAAGTGAGTTGTGAGATTTGCGTAGGTTAGGTCTTGTCAGCATCAAACGAAAGGTAAAACAATGAACATGAAAAACAGAATCGCTTCGATTGCAACTTCAGCGGTAACAGTGGGGGCAATCTTGATCGCCTCTCCTGCTCTAGCTCACACCAAGCCGGGACCAAGACCAACCAGCAAAGCTGTCGTTACATCAACTGCCGCTCCAGCCCCAACTTCAAGCCGAACTCTTGCTCCACCTACCTTCGGTGGTCCTGGTGGCGATGGTGACAATGATGGAGGTCGACACGGACGCGGTGGCCACGGCCCTAAAGGTGATTTTGCTCCTATCACCCAGACAGTAACTGTTGATGTTCCAGATACAGGCTCATACCAATTACTTGTTACTGAAGTAAAGCCTGCTAATGCTCCAGCTAAGCCAGTTGGCGCACCAGATCACAGTTTCACAGTTCCTGTTACAGGTACTGGTTCACAAACCGTTACTTTGAACTTGCCTCACCCAGGTGATTACAAAGTTTCACTGATTAGTGTTGTTTCCACACAAAGCATCACTGTCGCTGCACCAACCAAGTAAGTTCAATTCCCTCTGGTTAGTTAGAGCTAAACCCCAGGACCTAAATGGTTCTGGGGTTTAGTTGTTAAGCTATTTCGTGCTTTCTCTTACCACGGGTATGGGTTGGGCTACAGCCTAGGTTCTCAGGCTTTGCTGCGCAATCATCACAGAGCAGAATCAAATCACGACAGCCAAGAGAAGTGCAGTTTCTAAAGTGAGAAGTTGGTGCTGAGCACTTCTCACACTCACCGATAGTTTTGGCTTCCTCGGTGAAGTTGATGTTTAGTCTGTCATCGAAGACGTAGAGCGAACCTTCCCAAAGTGAGTTATCACCTTGAGATTCACCGTAACGAACAATTCCTCCATCGATTTGATAGACCTCTTTGAAACCGTTCTCAATCATGATTGCGCTTAGGATTTCACAGCGGATGCCGCCGGTGCAGTATGTGACGACTGGACGATCTTTGATGTCGTCGTATTTTCCACTTTTGATTTCAGCAACGAAGTCATGGGTAGTTTGCACATCAGGAACGATAGCGTTTTTGAACTTACCGATTTTTGCCTCAAATGCGTTTCTGCCATCGAAGAAGACAACTTCGTCACCTCTATCTGCTACCAGTTGGTCTACAGCCTTTGGCTTCAGGTGTTTACCACCGTTTACAACGCCTCGTTCGGTTACTGTGATGGCGTCTGGGGCGTTGAACGCTACAAGCTCGTTTCTAACTCGCACCTTTAGCTTCGGAAAATCATTTCCGGTACCCATGGACCATTTGAAGTCAATTTTCTTGAATCCGGTGTATTGCTTGGTGGTCTTCACGTATTTCTTTAGGGCTGACATGTCGCCACCCAAGGTGCCATTAATGCCATGCTTTGAAATAAGGATGCGCCCTTTTAGACCTAGAGTCTCGCAGAGGTTCTGCTGCCATAGCTTTACTGCCTCTGGGTCAGAGATCGGGGCAAAGCCGTAATAAAGGATAATTTTCTGTAGTTCCACTCTTGCAATTGTAAAGATAAACAGATGTCGCTAACAGCCCTAGGATTAACCTCATGACTAATACTCAAGGAATCAACAAATCAGGTTTTGACCACTCAGTTCGCCCTCAGGACGATCTTTTCAAGCATGCCAATGGGGATTGGCTAAAGAACGAAGAAATCCCTGCAGATCAAGCAGTTCACGGGTCTTTCTACAAGCTCCGCGATGACTCAGAGGCTGCTGTCAAAGCAATCCTGGAAGAAGCGGTAGCAAACCCTCAGCCAGGCGTTAGCCAGCAAATTGGGGATATGTATGGTTCATTCCTTGATGAAGCGCGTGTGAACGAGCTAGGGGCAGCCCCTATTGCTGTTGATCTAGATCGCATCAGCAAGGCGAACTTCGGAGATTTAGCTCACCTTATGGGTGAACTAGAGCGCGGTGGTATTCCAGGTCTATTTGGTTTCTATGTAAATAATGACCCAGGAAACCCAGAGCGTTACCTAGTCAATATGTTCCAAGGCGGCCTAGGGCTTCCAGATGAGTCTTATTACCACGATGAGAAGTATGCGGCATTCCGTGATGCATACACTCCTTACGTGGCGAAGATGCTGCAGCATGCTGGTTGGTCAGCAGAACAGGCTGATGCAGATGCAGCAGCAATCATGAATTTCGAAACCAAACTTTCGAAGCTGCACTGGAGCGTTGTTGAAACCCGCGATGCAGAAAAGACATATAACCTAAAGACTTTCGAGCACCTAAAGCACATGAGCCCAACATTTAATTGGGATGCCTATCTGTCAGGCAATGGCTTCGATGCGAAGATCCTCTTTGAATCAGTGGTCATGATGCCATCTTTCTTCGAAGGTCTGGACACAGTATTCAACGAAGAGAATATTGCTGAAGTTAAGCTTTGGTTGCAGTGGCAGGTCATCAACAACACTGCACCTTACCTAAGCGATGACTTTGTAAACACCAGATTCGATTTCTACGGCAAGACTCTTACTGGCCAACCAGAGATGCGTGCTCGATGGAAGCGTGGCGTTCAACTTGTTGAAGGATCGCTTGGTGAAGCTGTTGGAAAGATTTATGTTGAAAAGCACTTCCCACCAGCAGCTAAAGCTCGCATGGACGAATTGGTTAAGTGGCTTATCGAGGCGTATCGCGAAAGTATCACCAACCTTGATTGGATGACTGAAGAGACTAAGGAGAAAGCCCTAACCAAGCTCGACAAGTTCAATCCAAAGATCGGTTACCCAAGTAAGTGGAAAGACTACTCAACACTTGTAATCGATAGAAACGACCTTGTTGGAAACGTTCGTCGAGCATCTGCTTGGGCAACTGAAAAAGAAGCAGCAAAGATTGGTGCTTCTCTTGATCGTGACGAATGGTTCATGACTCCACAAACCGTTAATGCTTATTACAACCCTGGCTTCAACGAGATTGTTTTCCCTGCCGCAATTCTGCAGCCACCATTCTTCAGCCTTGATGCTGATGACGCCGTCAACTTTGGTGGTATCGGTGGAGTTATTGGTCACGAAATTGGTCACGGTTTTGATGATCAAGGTTCGAAGTATGACGGTGATGGAGCACTCATTTCTTGGTGGACTGAAGACGACCGCAAGGCATTCGAAGAGCGAACCAAAGCCCTTATCGAACAATATGATGCACTTTCTCCAGAGGATCTCTCAGATGAGTTCAAAGTCAATGGTGCTCTAACCATCGGTGAGAACATCGGAGACCTAGGTGGAATCACAATTGCATACAAGGCGTATCTAATGAGCCTTGGCGGCAAAGAGCCAGAAGTTATCGACGGTCTAACCGGCGCACAACGTTTCTTCCTGTCATGGGGATTGATCTGGAGAGGTAAGTCAAGAGACGAGATTGCTATTCAGCGTCTTGCTACTGACCCGCACTCACCAAGTGAATTCCGCTGTAATCAGGTAGCTAGAAACTTCGACTCTTTCTATGAGGCATTTGATGTTACTGAAACTGACGCGATGTGGCTTGAACCAGCCAAACGCGTTGCTATTTGGTAATAACAAAAACTTATGAAGTTATGGCTACGCCTAATTTGGGCTCATCTGAGTTGGCGTTGGCGTAGCCAACTTCTGGTTTCTGATGTTGGTGTAAGGAACTTTATTGTTTGGCCAACAGACATCGACATCTTTAGGCACATGAACAATGGTATTTATCTGACACTGTTAGACCTTGCTCGATTTGATCTAATGAAACGTTCAAGAACTTGGCAGAAACTCAAGAAGCAAAAGATTCATCCTGTTGTGGTTCAAGAGACAATTACTTTCCGTAAATCACTCACACCTTGGCTAGCTTTTCAGATTCAAACCAAAGTAATTGGTTGGGATGAGCAGGCGTTCTTTATTGGCCAAAGGTTTGTAGTGAGAGGCGAAATATATGCAGAGGCGGTCGTCAAGCTTCGATTCCTGCAGTCACCAAAAGGCACACCTAATCCAACTGAAGTAAATGAGAAACTCGGTGGCTGGCCAGGAGAGATTCCAAGTTTGCCTTCATGGGTTGATGAATGGAATAAATCAGTAGCGCTACCTAAGGGGCGAGAAGCTGCTCCATCAGATTGGGTTTAGTAAAGAAGATAGGTTTCTGCTGGCTGACATACCATCATCACGATCCACGATCAGTGCTGCTATTTGATTTTCTGGATTAGCAAGATTATGTTTCTCAACTAATTGGAGAGCTTGATTACCTGAAGCGAATAACGCGGTAGCCCAAACATCGGCTGTGACAATATCCTCAGCGATAACTGTTACCTGACTGAGAGAAGTTGCATAGGTATCACCTAACTTTGGATTCCAAATATGTTCACCGCGCTCTGCAGTTCCAGAAGTCGCTACCGCTCTAAATGAAGTTCCATTTAAATTTACGACTGTGAGCACACCAGCTTCAGGACTTGCAATCGTAATGGGTTTAGAAATACCTATTTGCATCGCGGCCCCGGGATTGATTGATTCACTAAGACGGATATCTCCACCGGCGTTCATCGCAAAATCTATAATGCCTCTTTCTTCAAGTGTCCTGGCCGCATGTTCAGCTGCCCAAGTTTTTACCAAACCCGAAGGATCGAAAGTATGTTGTGGTGTGAAGGGGCTAAACCAACCTTCGGTAATTGCGCTCCAACGCTCACATTCATCCCAGACTTCCGAGACCACCTCTGGGCAATCACTAACAGAACATTCTCCACGGGAGAGTTTGCTTAGTGGAGACTCTGGTTTGTAGAGACTAAAGATTTCATCCGCTTCGTGCAAAATCTTCACAGCTTCACCAAATGCTAAATCAAGTTCGCTTTGGCTTGCGTCAGTCCTTCCGACAAATCTAAATACAGTTCCCATACAAAACTCTGTATGGTGAAACTCTCTAATCATTAGAACTGGGCTAGAGCGTCATCAAGCGCTGACATGAACGCATCGGTTGTGTAAGTGGCGCCAGACATCATGGAAGTATCAAACGAACCCTTTTGGGCAGTCATAGCTAGCTGAACAAGATAAGGGAAAGCGTTTGCACGTCCATTAGTAGCACCTGCCTGATCCAATTGGATACTCGTTATCTTAGATCCAGTCTTAGTTACAGTCAGCTGCACTGTTCCAAAACGGTAATTAACGGGGGAGCTGGTGTGACTTACCTTGGTGGCTGGCGGTGGAGTAGTTTTCGTTGGCTTAGGTGTGGGTTTTGGTGTTTTAGTGGGTGTTGGTTTTGGGGTTGTCGTTTTAGTTGGTGTTGGCTTTGGAGTCGTGGTCTTAGTGGGTTTGGGTGTGGGGGTTGTGGTCTTGGTTGGAGTTGGTGTTGGATCAGTGGTGGGCACGGTTGGCAATGGTGTGAAGCCGGTAGCAGATTTAGCGTTAGCACCTACTTGGACACCGGTGACGACGGACACCAAACTGATGGCTCCCATTATGATTTGGCTTGATTTTCTCACCAGGCATACTCCTCTGTGTGTATTTGATTTAGCGGTGTTCCGGTTTTAGCAAGAGATCTTTCGACCGCTTTGGTGAAGGCACTTGGCCCGCAGATATAAACATCTGCGTTTGCAACATTAGGAACAAGAGAAACTAATCTTTCGTGGTCCGGGAATTCATCATTCACTCCTGCTGGGAACCAAGACTGTGGGTGCTTTCTAGAGCCTTCAAGAATATGAATGTAGAAGCCACGTCGACGAGCAATTTCTTGTATTTCAGAAATGAGTGCGGCATCATTACTGTTTCTAACTCGGTAGATGATACTCACTTCTCCCGGTCTTGCTGAGATTGTTTCAGCTAGCGCTCTAATTGGTGGAGCCCCGATACCTGCCGCAACAAGAACTACGTGCTCTTGTGTTCTTCTTGATTCGGTGAAGACACCATACGGTCCTTCAAGAATGATTCGAGTGCCAGGTTTGATGCTTTGCATAACAGCAGTGTCATCACCTCGATTACCAACAGTGAAGCGCAAAGTGTCTTTAGTAGGTGCTGCTGAGAGGCTGAATGGATGTGCACGCCACCACTGCTTCCAAGTGATAACTCTCACAATAAAGAATTGTCCAGATGACGCTCTAAAGGAATCGATGTTTCGACCAGAAACGTAAATGGATGTTGCATCACTAGCTTCAACCACAGTTTCCGAAACTTTGAGCCCATGAATTGCGGAGAAGAATATTGGGCTGAGTAATCTGAACCAAAGAATGTTCAACGCAACGAATAGATATGCACTGATCCAAAATGCCTGAGCCAGAGGTTTACCAGCGATGTCTGTTCCAAGGTTTATTTGGTGAGGGACAGCTAACATAACTGCGCCATAAGCAAATAGATGAATCAGATACCAAGCTTCGTAGGGCAATTTCTTTCTGGCAAGGTTCAGCGAGGTAACAACTACCAAGATCATCAAGACTAGAGCGATAGTGGCGTAAACAACATCTGTGATGGTATTTAGCAGGCTAAGGAATTCATCCCAAACGTTTAGGGAATCAGTAATCGAATAAGACCAAATGGTAGTTAGGAAATGTGCGATTACTAGATAAAGAACTGGCTTTCCAAGTTTTTTGTGGGTTAGTGTCGCACGATCGTGTCCGTATAACTTGTCCAACCAAGGGACTCTCGCAATAAGCAGAACCTGTATCAGCAATAAGTCAGTTGCCACCAGAGCGCTAAGCCTTGCGATGACATTCAAGAAAGTTGAAAGGTCACCCAATCCATTTAGACCACCGTCAACTAGGAAGGTGAGGGTCACCCAAATCACGCTTAGCCAACCAATTGCCTCAACAAGGTCTTGTTTTGTCTGCAAACGCTTGAACGAGCCCTTGCCAAGACGAACCCGAGGGTTCGGGTCAACTAGAGTCAGGGTCCGAGAGCTCTCCTGAGCAGTTCCATTGGTTTGGGTCATGGTCCTAGTTTGGCTTGGAAGTCTGGATGAATCCTGAACCCCTCCTGAATAACGACCAATAGGTTGAACCTCTGCAATGATTACCTTGTTTACAAAACAAAGTGGTTTTGCAGGACTCAACCCCCGTTCTGCTTGAATTTGGAGTCAATAGGTGCAAAGGTTCGAACGCGACCAGGTAGCAGCTGAGGCAGTTGCCCTGGTGGAGAAATGGCTCACTGAAGCCAAAAAAGTAGGCTCAAGATCAGCTGCAGAAAAAAGATTAGCTCGAATTCTAAAAGACCCTAAGGGCCTGAATTGGACACTCAGCTTCGTGGATCGGGTTATCCGACCTAGCGATAAGAAGGTAGCAGCAGCCGAGCTGTACAACCTCTCCACAGATTTGCCTAAGAGCCTTAGCTCATTAGACAGGCTAACCATCAGGGTAGGTGGCTTATTTGCTAAGCCTTTCTCTTTTATTGTGATCCCCATAGCCAAGGCCAGATTGAGGCAATTAGTTGGCCACCTGATAGCTGACGCACGACCTAGAAAACTAAAAAGACACATAGCTAGATCTAAGTCCAAGGGAATTAGTCTCAACC
>Ga0209400_1000151_pt1 | contig 61491 bp, 39 predicted proteins | sample M_130807_EF_Meta_FD_187313 | JGI IMG/M metagenome (GOLD analysis project Ga0209400, IMG submission 187313) | Freshwater microbial communities from Lake Montjoie, Canada to study carbon cycling - M_130807_EF_MetaG (SPAdes) (version 2) | ecosystem: Environmental > Aquatic > Freshwater > Lake... | reverse complement strand
TCTTTAACAATAAATTGATTTAGAAGAAAATAATATAAAGGGAAAAAAATAATATTTGTACGTATAAAATGGACTACACTATTGCAGCCAATAATAAAGACATTTGGGAATTTTATGATAAGAATAAACATCTTAATTTCGAAGAAATGAATCTTGTTCTCATCAAGATTTTGGAGCAGCTTATGGAAACGACATCTCCTTCTCTCACGACAAATATTGCTTCACAACTTATAGATAATATGAAAGTTATTCAAAATCAAGTATCGGTAGTTACAGAAATGTTCTCAAAATCACAGCAGGATATGAATAATAGTTTTACATTGAAATTCATGGAATTCAAGAAAGACTATATCGAAGACTTGAAGATGATTTTATCTCACAATACATCTGATAAAGTAGCACCTATTATAAAGGAGTACAATGATACTCTATTAGATAAAACTCGAATCATGATTAATGAGATTATTCCAAAGAATCAAGAGTCATTATCCAAAGATATCGAGAACTCGATTAAGTCACTTTATTCAAGTATTCATCATGAAACGAATGCTCTCATGAATACCTCGATTAATAAAGAAACACTAGATAATTTTATAGTTTCACTTGAAGATAAGTTCTCAAAGACGATATTAAGTTCTCAGAGTTTATTTAGTTCTCTTATTACCTCTAGCGAGAACAGGTTAGATTCAAAGTTATCGGATATTAAAGATATATCAAAATCAAATAATTCGTCACAGAATGTTTTACAAAATAATATTACAGATTTACTTAAGAAAATGGAGAACTCCTCATCAAAAGGAAAGATTTCCGAGAACATTTTATACAATATTTTACTATCATTATATCCTACTGCACAGATTGACTCGGTCGGTACTACAAAAGAAACCGGTGACATTATTCTTAGACGAAAGGATAAACCCGATATTTTATTTGAGAACAAGAATTATGATAAGAATATTGTACAAGAAGAAGTAAAGAAATTCTTACGAGATGTAGAAATACAAAACTGTTCAGGTATTATGCTTGCACAACACTATGGAATCACCAATAAGGAGAACTTTGAAATTGAAATACATAATAATAATGTTCTCGTTTATCTACATAAAGTGGAATATGATGCGGATAAGATAAAAGCAGCTGTCGATATTATTGATTATTTCAAATCGACACTCGATGACAGTGGTCGTGCAGTAGGAGATACGCTAAGTATTGATAAGGATATATTAGACGATATTAATAAAGAATATCAACTTTTTATTGCGAGTAAGCTAACACATGTAAAAACGATTAAGGACTTCCAACAAAAGCTGATTGCACAAGTGGAAGATTTTAAATTGCCTAACCTTGACCAATATTTATCGAAACTATACGCAACGTCTGCATCAAAAAATGATGTATGTGAATTTTGTGGTTATGCTGCTAAGAATTCAAGAGCATTGGTTGCTCATTATAGAGGCTGTACTCAGAAAAAACAGTCTCTTGGTGCTAGTAATACTTTATCTTTTGATACGTAAATTGAGAACTTTATTGTAGTAAAATTAAAGAGAACTCTGTGAATTCACAAATTGATTTTGTAAATCACAAACACGCGATTTGTGATTTTGCTTCTACTTTACAATTGTAGTTTTGTAATTACAATTGTAACTTTTGTAAAATTTGTAATATTCTTGATATAATAATCGAGAACTAGTATATATGTTTGATATTATTATTGTAGGTGGTGGTATAGCAGGACTTTATGCACAATATAATATACGCAAAATGTCACCGGAAACTCATGTTTTATTATTAGAAGCAAGTTCTCGAGAACATCTCGGTGGCAGGGCTAGTAATATTCTTTTTCATGGTACTTCTGTAGTAACTGGCGCAGGTATCGGACGTAAAAACAAAGATAAATTACTGAAAGAGCTTATGCGGGATATGAATCTTCCTATTCATGAATTTACAACAGGACACAATTTCCCGAGAACTATGGATACTAATCACTGTGATGTAAAAACCATATTTATGATGTTAAAAAAAGAATACAAGATACAATCAGAAAAAAGTAGCTCCGTCACACATAAAACATTTAAAGAATTCGCCATGCCTTTCTTAGGAGAACAGCTATATCATCAATTTATTGTATGTGCTGGATACACTGATTATGAAAACGAAGATGTATATGATACTCTATATAACTATGGTTTTGAAGATAACTTTTCTAGCTATATAGGGTTCTCCGTTCCATGGAAACAGTTGGTGGAGAACCTAGCAAAAACAATAGGTTCTCAAAATATAGTAACAAATACGTATATTAAGAAAATTAAACAGAACAATGAAGGGTTCTCTATTTATGCTGAAACACTTAATGAAAACATCTGCTTTTTATGCAAGAAAGTAATTGTTGCTACTACGATTGATAGTGTTATTAAGATGCTACCAAAAGAATTTTATCCAATATATAAACAAATACATGGACAACCTTTTTTACGCGTGTATGGAAAGTTCTCGAAAAAGTCTACTGAAATCATGTCTGAATTCGCCAAATCACATGTTCTCGTTGTTCCCGGTCCTCTACAAAAGATTATTCCTATGAATGCTGAAAAAGGCATTTATATGATTTCTTATTCTGATAATAAACGCGCTGTTTCTTTGAAACGATATTTAAAAAATACGGCGACAAATCGAGAACATTTTTGTAGATTATTAGAAAAAGCACTCGCTATAGATAAAGGTTCTCTAGAACTACAATCTATATTAAGTTGTTATTTCGATATAGGTACGCATTATTATGAACCATTATCGAGAACTTTCCATAATCGTAAAGAGTTTATAAAAACTGCACAACAACCCTACCCAAATATGTTAGTGGTTGGTGAAATGGTTAGTATGAATCAAGGTTGGGTAGAAGGTGCATTAGATAGTGTAGATAAAGTTCTCAATAAACGATGGATTCTTACATAATATAATTTGTTCTTTGTAAATTATATTATTTTTGACTACGGGCTACTTCATTGTCTTCTTTTATAATTCTTGTGGTCCAGTTGGTCCCTGTGGTCCTGTTGGCCCTTGTGGTCCTTCTAATCCCTGTGGTCCTGTTGGTCCTTGAGAACCATTAAATCCGGGATCACCTGCAGCGCCTCGCATTCCCTGTGGTCCAGTACTACCTATTGGACCTTGTAATCCAGTATATCCGAAAGGACCAGTGGGACCATCAATACCCGTTGAACCTTGTAATCCAGTATATCCGAAAGGTCCAGTGGGACCATCAGTACCTATCGGCCCTGTTGGTCCTTGTGTTCCAGTAGGTCCATCGTTACCGGTAGGTCCATCATTACCGGTTGGTCCTTGTATTCCATCATTACCAATTGGCCCTTGTGGTCCAGTAGGTCCTGCTTGTACAATAATCTTAATCGGTGGGTATCGATGTTTATGATATTTTTCACTATCATCTGAAGACGAAGAAGACGAAGAAGACGAAGAAGACGAAGAAGACGAAGAAGACGAAGACGATGACGAATCCGAATCGCTATCACTATCTGAATGAGACTTTTTTGATTCTTCATCATGACGCTCAACATTGTCTTGTGTTAATGGTTCAGCCTTTTCATCTGGTAGCCCCGTAAACCTTCAACGTCTATCGTGGTGTCCGTGTCCTCCACGTCCTTCGCCCCAGCCTCCACGTCGGCTTAAAAGTAATTCCAAAAACTCGACCTGTTCCAACATATTATTTTTATCTCTGGAAACAGTCAAGTGGTCACGAAGACGGTCACGATCTACAGTGTCAATCTTCTCCTTGATTGTGCAGCAGCATTCGGCCATTTTATCGCCCAAGTATTGCTGGCTCTTGAGTGCTTCGTATTTGGCCTCCGCCAATTGCATTTGAATAGCCTCTCTATTCTTTTGTGCCTCCAACTGAGTGATGGCAAAGTTCTGTGCGGCTTGGCAGGCAAGTCCCTCCTTGACTTTCTGCATCTCAAGTTGATTTACGGCAAAGTGGTTATCAGCTTTGGATGCTAAGAAAGTAGCCATTTTCTGTTGTTCAAGTAACAAAGTAGCATAGTGGTCGGCGTTTTGCTTAGAAAGGTCAAATTTGGTTCTTAGATGTTCCTCGCCAATGTTCTGAAATCCAGTCGACATAGCAGTACGATTTTCCCAAGCACTATCTGTGATTGCTTTATTGAGAACATTAAAGTTCTGAGTATTTGAAGAAACAATCTCGTTTTCTACTCGATTTACATCATTCAAGACGCTATGGCGAACATCAGTTAATTTTGTATCAGTAACACCTGCAGAAATTGCTCCGGCTAAGCGTGTTTCGCCAGCATTTCGCTCAACTGATGACAAAATACCATTATAAGCATCTTTTGTTGTGGATAAATTGGCAAGTCCATTTCTGTCAATGGCACGTTCAACGTCACGTGCGCTATCATTAGCAGCTTGTCTAGAAGCAGCATCAGATACAACTGTGGTCAAACGTGCTTCGCCAGCTGTGCGTTCAATGGCTGCTTGGTTAGTAGCACCATTTCTCTCAACAGCACTAGCCAACTGAGAATTGACACGCTCAGTAGTCGATGCATTTAATGCACCGTTTCTCTCAATAGCACTTGCTAACTGAGCAGCAGAAATCTCTGTTACATGTGCATTATTTGCACCATTATGCTCAACGGCTCTCAAGATATCACGTGCGATATCGTTGGCAGCCTGTTGTTTGGTTCGCTCAGCAGTTCCGGCTACTGTAGCATAGATTTGGTCGTGGAGAAAATCCGTAGGATAGTAAGGTTGGAAAACGGGGGGAGTTGATGTCGGTACTGACATATATACTAGACCGGTAGATTTTTTTTTACAAATAAATTTATTATATTCTAAACTCATTGACTGCATATATGCTTTCAGTATTTGTAAATAATTTGTGAATTTTGTAATCACAGTATTTACAATTCTAATTTTGTTACCACAATTGTAATTTTGTAATTTCCGACCCTGCATAAATGCTTTGCTACCCAAAATATTTAGGGAAAATATTATTATTCAGTAATTTTATATGATTACCAATATTTCAATCGACCTCTTACCCTCTGAATATACAGACCTCAGATTACATATTTTGTTTCTTATTCGAGAACTAGAAGAAATGAAATACAAAGAAAAAGAACATACGAAAACCTTGATATTATTACAGAAGCAGAATACGAAATTACATGAAGAAATTATTAACAAGGATAAACAGATTTCTATGTTATTACTTAACAGATGATTCTATTAAATCATTCATTCTTTCATTGTACATTCAACTTGAAGTTGAACTTCAACCAAAATCCTTCATTAATAAATTAAATCTATATAAATAAAGTCTTATATGAATATATAAGATTGCCTTTCGCGTGATTCGCAACATGCCGCTTTCCATTACAAACTCACGAATATGCCGTTTCTATGAAGAGAACCCAAACATAGATTTTGAATCTATCAATCTTATTTTTATTGACCTGTTTGAAAAACTCGCTCTTAATATGGAGAGCAGTGTTATACAAACCGAAATATTATCCGCTATCAAGGAGAATAACAGTAAATTGACAGATATAAATCAATCAATCGCGTCTATGAAGGAGAACATTACCACATTGCAGTCAAATGTCTATACCAATATGCGTAGTCAATTTATAGATATGAGAAATGAATACATTGACTCTGTAAAAACAATATTCTCTCAACATACATTCGAAAATATCAGTCCCATGTTGGAAAAAAACAATACGACACTATTCGATAAAACATGTTTGTTATTAAACGATATTATACCCAAGAATAACAAGCAGTTTTATAGTGAGATTAATGATTCGTTGACCGGATTCTATAAATCGATCGCGGAAGATACGAAATCGTTATCCAAGTCAATGGATGGACAAGCCTTAAAAGATTTCATACAAAACTTCGAAATCAAGTCTTCGCTTATGTTACAGAATGTTCAACAGCCGATATATGCATATATTTCAGCTAGCGAAGACCGTATTAATAATAGTATTAATACAGTTAAGGATGGTAATAACATAGGTCAGGCTGTACAAGAACTCACTACATTATTAACCCAAATACAGAGTTCAAAACATAGTCCCTTCTCAAACAGTGCTAATCCAATGACGTCTATCTTAACAAAACTCTATAATAGTGCCGAGATATCACTACATAATTCTGGAACACAGAATGGTATTACATTGTTGAAGCGTATTCGTAAAACCAATATTCTTATACAAAACAAGGATTCGGATAACAATATTGGTTTGGACGAAGTCGACCAATTTATGCAAGCCATCGAGGATCAGAATTGTAATGGTATCTTTCTTTCGCATAAGAGTGGTATTGTTTCAAAGAAGAACTTTCAGTTAGAAGTACATAACAATAATGTCATTGTATTCGTTCATAATGCTGAATATATACCAAGTAAAGTAGAACTTGCCATAGCCATCATAGATAATTTGTCTTCAAAGTTACGCCAATACAAAGGTAAAACAGAAGATGATTGTGCCATTCCAAAGGAGGTTCTCGATACAATCAATAATGAATATCAACTATTCGTTTCACAGAAAAACGCTATTATCGATGTTTTCAAAGAAAGTCAACGTAAGGTTCTCACACAAATCGATGAACTTCGTTTTCCAAGTCTTGATAAATTCTTATCGACAAAATATGCAGCACCTATTCAGAAGCCGGGTTTAAAATGTGATCTCTGTAAAAGTTTTTCAGGTAATAACTTGAAGGCTCTGGCTGCACATAAACGCGGTTGTATGCGTAAGCGAGTCGGTCTCGCTCATTCAAATGTGTTAACTGAGAATAATACACTATTGAATACAAATTTGTAAAAAATTTATTATCCATTTTATATTTGGTATTTATTGTGTTTTCCAAACAGAATAGAACGTGACAGCAAGATTAGAGAAGTAGAACAGATTAAAACGTGACGATTATATTGAACATTTACTATTTCTAATAAAAAAATATGACATTAATATTTTTAATTACAGTGTAATATTTTAGACTAGATTTTTATTTTTTGTATCCATATATGCTTTTGTTTAGCAAATATTTTAATTCTTATTTTTTGTTTTATTTGTTTAGTTTATATGGACTATAGACGTGATAATTTTCGTATTCTTGCACTCAAGAACAGAGAATTTATATATCAAAATGTCGCATATCCAGGTCCTATTATTGCTAATCCATACATTAACTACCCCTACGTAGGCTATCCGTATGTTGGATATCCATACGCAGGTTATCCGTATGTGAAGTATCCCTACGTAGGTTCTCCATATTTGAACTACCCCTATGTAGGATATCCATATATTTAATATTTGATACAAACCACATAAAATAATTTCATTATACATTACTATAATGAAATCCATATTCTTTCTATTTTGTTGGATCTTCGGAATCACTTATAATAGTGGTTTTTTACACTATTCGCAACTATTTCGTGAGAATAGAATAGTTGATTCAAAAATCAATTTATTCAGAAAGTACCCACTATCACATAACCATTATGAGCGTTATATTAAACGTATCAACTCTAAAAACATTACTATACAAAACTATGAAATAACGAATGGTCAACAGTTCTCTGAAAATGAAGAAGTAATCGATGATTTGGTAAATAGAATTATGAGACAATTCAATGAATCTCAGTCGACCAATATGACTGGACAAGGTCATCAAAAGCGTAGATTTCGTATTGTATTAAACAAAAGTATGTTTCAGCCAATGTTCAATGGATTACAGGATGCTTTTGGAAATAGTAGTGAAAGTGAAAATCACGACGATGACAATGACCTTGATAATGAAAAACCAAATATGTACTACGACCCTTATGGTAATCCTATTAGGACCTTTGGTAAAAAAAGTCATAGTCGAAATTCTGATAAGAAATCAGAGAACTTTGAAATCATTACAAAATCACCCGTTTCATTTCGAGATGTAGGTGGATACCTGAACATTAAACGAGAACTAGAACAATGCATTGATATTCTTTCGAATTATACCAAATATGCACCCTATAATGTTCGTACGCCCAAAGGTCTCATTCTAGAAGGTCCTCCGGGTAACGGTAAGACTCTATTGGCCAAAGCGTTGGCTGGTGAAGCAAGAACCTCATTTATTGCAGTATCCGGTTCTGAGTTCCAAGAAAAATATGTAGGTGTTGGTTCGAGTCGAATCAGAGAACTCTTTAAACTTGCCAAAGATAACGTTCCATGTATTATTTTTATTGATGAGATTGATGCTCTAGGTCGTAAACGTTCTAGTGACGGTGATACATCTGGTAACGAACGTGATAGTACATTGAATGAGCTACTAGTTGCATTAGATGGATTTAAAAATACTTCTGGTGTTTTCGTAATAGGTGCTACAAATCGCGCTGACTTATTAGATAGTGCGCTTACTAGACCAGGTCGTGTAGACAAACGTATATATATCGGAAACCCAGACAGCACCACTAGAAGAGCAGTTCTAGAAATTCATTCACAAGGAAAACCATACGACAACTCTGTCGTTCTCGAAGATTTGGTTGAATTAACAAATGGACTCTCGTGTGCAGAAATTGAGAACCTAATGAATGAGGCTATGTTAAATGCCTTACGACATAATCGCCAAGAATTTACAATTTCAGACCTAGACGTTATTTTAAATAAAATGTTGGCCGGTTGGCAGCCATCTGATCATGAATTTACATCAAATATTATAGACCAAATTGCAATTCATGAATTAGGGCATTGTATAGTTGGATTATTATCATCACATCATTCCAAAATGACAAAAGTCATTATTAATTTATCCGCACCAAATAGCCCAGCCTATACTGTTTTTGAAAGTTCAACTTCAAACATTCTAACAAGAGAAGCCTTATTCGAACACCTAATGATTTTATTAGCAGGAAGAATTGCAGAAGAAGCCTTTTACGGTGTTTCGGTATCCACTGGCGCAATTAACGATTTCCAAGAAGCACTTAAGTTAGCGGAAAAAATGGTTTGTTATTATGGTATGGGTAAGAAGTTGATATATCCTAGCACGAGTGATAAATATAAAGAAATCATCGATACAGAAGTAGCGGTTCTTATTCAAGATGCATATGAGTACGCTGAATATATTATTAGTAATGCAAAAGGATTTATACAAGAAGGTGCTACTTTGTTGAAACAAAACAAGGTCCTCAAAGCTGAAACATTATTAGCACTTATTCATGATAAATATAGACATTTGTTAGAATTGAAAGTATAAAATTGAATGCACAATAATATAAATAATAGTTCATAAATATAGAACAATGCAAACGCGTAGTCAAACAAAAACACAATCGGTTGAGTTACCAGTTGATATTGATTTCGATTATGCTAGTAAATGTTGGAATCAAAATAAATTAAAACTCGGTCCAGGTTCTTATAAATATGTATGTGGAAAACAATTAAAAAATGGCAATTTTTGTAAGAAAAATCGTTGTAAGGATTATGAATATTGTTATGTTCATTACGTAAAAGCAACGTAATATAAGTTTTCTTCATAAATAATATAAAAATAACTATAAGAAACAATATATAATGGAAAACATTACAATGGAAAGTGAACAAACATCTACTCCTCCTACCCCTGAACAATCTACACAGAAATCTATCATGACTGTTCCCATTACAGACGAGAACGTCGCTCTTAATATTATGGTTTCTTTTTTAAATATCGCACAAAAGCGTGGTGCTTTTAATTTGGACGAATCTGCCAGAATATGGGAGTGTGTACAGAAGTTTGTTATACAATCTCCTCCAGCAGCCGGGTCTACAATTGATAAACCTTAATGTCAGTTAATATCACTGTTTATATTATACATAAATAATATAAACACTTTTACACATAAATATTTGACGATGTTACCAAATATATCTCATGAACAACAACTTGTTATAGAAAACCTATCTAATAATAACAATGTTATTGTGAATAGTGTAGCAGGAAGTGGAAAAACAACGAATATTCTTCATATTGCTAGTAAATTACCAAATAAAAAAATATTACTATTAACGTACAATGCTCGTTTAAAAGCCGAGACACGAAACAAAATAAAAGAGAATAAACTAAAAAATATAGAAGCGCATAGCTATCACTCGTTTGGTGTAAAATACTTTTTTGATACGTGTTTTACTGACACTGAAATAGATATTATAATAAAACAAGATTTACCATGTTTAAAGACTTTTTGTTATGATATTATTATATTAGACGAAGCGCAGGATATTAGTCCATTACTCTTTGGTCTTATCTGTAAAATATTCAAAGATAACAATAATCCTAACGTACAAATCTGCATATTTGGCGATGAACGACAAAGCATCTTTGACTTTAACAAAGCTGACCAACGTTTTATTACATATGCTGAAAAAATATTCACTTTCAACCAATTAGAATGGAAACGTTGTAAATTATCGCAAAGTTTTCGATGTACTAACGAGACATGCCAATTTATAAACAATTGTTTATATAAAGAAGATTTTATCTTTTCTAGCAAATCAGGCGTAAAACCTAGATATATTATGTGCGATACTTTTGGTAACAATGTTATCGATACCGTCGAATACTATCTGGCTCGTGGCTATGCACCAACAGAAATATTTATTCTCTCACCCTCTGTAAAAAGTGATCAGTCACCGGTCAGACAATTAGAGAACCAAATCAAACAAAGACTTAGCCATATTCCTGTATTCGTTCCAATCAATGATGACGCAAAACTAGACAATGATGTATTAGAAGGAAAATTAGTATTTTCCACGTTTCATCAAACAAAAGGATTAGAAAGAAAAGTGGTTATTATCTTCAACTTTGATAATTCTTATTTCTTATATTATAAAAAAGATAAGGATCCGACTGTATGTCCAAATGAATTATATGTTGCGCCTACAAGAGCATTAGAGCATTTAGTCTTACTACATCACTACCAAAATGATTTTTTGCCATTCCTATGTAAAGAAAAAATAAAGGAATACTGTGATTTTACAGAAATGAAAGTAAGAATAACCAAGTCAAATAAAGATAAGTTTGATACAAGCGTTACTGATTTGGTAACACATTTACCGCAAAATGTATTAGATGAATGTTATCAATACTTAGATGTGAATACTGTTCGAGAAAAAAATGAAATGATTGATATACCTTTAAAGATAAAACAATCTTATGAGAACGGTACAGACGGTTTTGAAAGTGTAAGTGAGATTACAGGAATTGCCATACCTAGTTATTATGAGTTCTCGATGAAAGGGAAAATGAGTATTTTTCCAGAAAGAAGTTCTCGATGTTTGATACAACTTGACGAAGAGGATATGGAACCTTCTGATGATATTGAAGATTCTATTAAATTATCAACCATTACGCCAGAACAACTACTTTATTTAGCTACCAAATGGAGCTCTAAAATGACCGGATTACTATATAAGTTTTATCAAATTACTAATTATACTTGGCTCACAAAAGAGAACCTACAAAAAGGTATAGATCGTTTAAAAACACTACAAATTTCGAAGAATGCATGTTTTGAAGTGTCGTTTCAATTAGAGAGTGAAGTCGAATTATTAAACCGGAAATTAATAGGTGTATTTGATTGTATAGATGTGGATAATCGCGTGTTTGAATTCAAATGTGTTCAACAATTAACAAAAGAACATTGTTTACAGTTAGCTACATATATGTATATGTATGAAATACAGAGTTCCAAAAAAACTCTATCTCATAAGAAAAAAGATAAAAAGCAAGATAAAAAGCAAAATAGACGGTCTTATTTTCTATATAATATTCTTACAGATGAACTACTCGAGATTCGTTGCACATTATATAATTTAAAACAAATGATAAAATGTTTGGTAACACACAAATATGTCAATAAAAAAAGAGTAACCGATGAAATATTTTTATCAGATGTTATCACTATTAAGCAAGCCATCATGTCTTAGTTATCTTTTATTCATATATTCAGTTCTATATTTATCATATCCATTTTTTGCGATATATTGCATTGTTCTCATCATACAACCATATGATGCACCCGAATGATTATCTGATATAGGATCTTCGCGCATTTTATTGTTAATCCGGTTTATTTCGAGTGTATCACTAAACATAAACCCTTTTCCTTCTTCAGGTTCAAAATCACGTAGCCAATCCCATAGTTCTGTTTGGGTAACCGCATTATGCATATTTCTATATAATGCCCTGTTTCCTGTATCTATGATAAATTCAAATTCGCCGTTTCCGTAATAAGCTGTGCTTCCCATTTTAACTGTATCCATTTGTTTTATCATAAAAACGGTTTCAATTTTTTATGATATTATTTTCTACTCTTTCTTGTTCTTCCATTTGCTACAAATTTTTTATTATTTTGAATAGCTCTCAATAAACGTAACTGTTTTAATGCATTCTTCTTGGTGCTACACTTTGCAAATACCTTTTTGGTTTTTTTATTAAATACTTTATAACAAGATTTTCCACGAACTTTTCGATATGTATATGGCATGTATATTATATAAATATATTATTTATCGACGTGATCGTGGTGTTCCTCGATTAGAACTATTACGAGAACTACTACGCGAACTATTACGAGAACTATCTCGTGAACCGTGATGACAATGATTGTGTGGTGGTTGCGGCACAGGTAATAAACTTGGTGGAACATGTGGAGGTGGCCTAACAGGTGGAAATGATGGTGGACGTACAGGAAAAGTGGTTCCAAGCGAAGATAAATTAGATGTATAAATCCCTCCACCATATTCAACGGCTGTTATATATAATCCGTTCGCTGACATTGTTATGGATTGCCAGTTACGACCTTGAATTAATATTTCTGAACTTTTATTCCATGTTTGTCCATAATTAATAGATACGTATGCAGAACCACGTTTTTCAATAGCTATTTGATATTGCCCTGTAGCAGTCATATCGATGGATTGCCAATTTTTATCTAATACTTTAGGGTCATTAACATACATCCAACTATTTCCATAATTTGATGAAACGTAAATATCACCACCATTATCTATCGCAGTTTGGTATTGTCCAGTTGAAGACATTGCTATACCTTCCCAATTTCTATCATCAAAATCATCATCTGGATTCGAGTGACTCCATGTTTCACCATAGTCATCCGATAAATAAATATGCTCAGATACAATTGTTTGATATTGCCCATTATATGACATTGCTAAGCCAGCTGTTGGAAATATCTCAATAGAATTATATATATCAAGATTCTCATCTGTTACTGCTGTCCATGTAATACCATAATTATTTGATCTGTATACTGTATCACCACATGATACGACTGTTTGATACTGACCCGTCAATGAAATACATAAAAATATTTGTGACCTACCCATAGTATAAGTAGTCGCCCATGTTTGTCCATAATCACTCGAAACATATATTTCTTCGCCATTACTCGCCGTTTGATATTGTCCCGTTTGTGAGATAGCGATACAGTTCGATTCTGCCGCCCCAATATTATATTTTACTATCCATGCACGTCCATAATTATTTGAAACATAAATATCACCTGAATCTGTAATAGCAGATTGATATTCACCATTTGATGACATAGATACAGCTAACCAATTCAAATTGTGATTATATGTTAATGACCAATGTTGTCCAAATAGAGTAGCATTATCCGGTGCCTTGTTTTTCAAAACAATAAGTATTGGTACCTCATAATTCTGTGTTATATTCGTTACCGTAGATGAAGTCGTTTTATAAACATTCACTTGTGGATACGAATAGTTAAAAGTATTAAACGACGCATCTAGATGAAGTGGCCCTATATTAGAGGGTTGTCCTGGTGGAATACCTTGAATATCTACAGATAATTGTATATTAATGCCATTTGGTATAAATAACAAATCACCTTCTATAAATCCATTCACCAAACTATAAGCACCGGTTGGTCTATTTCCAAATACATTAGAAGAACACGCAAATTTCAGATTCTTGTTCACGTCGTTCACTGTAAAATATCCAGATAAGTCTGATATTAATGAACCGGCGCTATTAAATGTATTGCCGTTGATTAAATTAACGAAAGCAGTAGCGTCAAATACTCCACCATTAACACTATAATCTTCTACACCAGCAAATAATGATGCAAAACCATCTGGCATTCCAAAATAAGTTAATACCGTCTTATTAAAATCGCTATATAATGTGGATAACTTACCCATAGATATCACACTACTAGCATTGATGCCGTTAAGGAAATCGAGCGTATTTACGGTTACAGAATCTACTAATAAATTGGTGTGACTTGGGTCTAGAACGGCTGATATAGTATGAATATTAGATGCATCTTTTACTATACCTATTCGTGTATTAAATGTACGTACATCAAACGATAACTGTAATGCATCTGTTACATCGAATCTGACAACGGGTAATGATGGTGCCAATTCTATTTGTGGTAAAATCTGATCAATTAAGAAACCACCTGATGTATCAAAAACAAAACATTCACCAGTATAGACACCATTTATTTGTGTATTCGGTGCTAAATAATATGTTGCCATTCTATTGTTTTATTATTTGTATAATAGATAACTACAAATAATACCATTGTAATTAAATTAATCTACTTTTCATGAATAAATATATTAATTCCATTTACACGTTTTTTATCATTTGTTTCAACAACGCCTCAGTTTCAGGATTAACACAACCGGATAAGGCTCCGTCTTTTTTCATTTTTTTTACCAAAGAAGGGTTTATTTTTTCATAAAAATTATCGTTCAATACGTTCGTTTTTTTTCCAAATATTTGTTTTCGTTTTAATTCAAACATTGGTTTAATCGCTTCAGCTAACTTGTTATCTTTTATATTATTATATACTTCTTTTGGAACTTCCGAACCTGATTCAAACATTGTACCTTTACATCCAATATTACAATATGCTCTTTTACAATCATCTAATGCTTTTTTCATACTCGCTTTGGAATGTATTTTTTTAGTAAACTCTCTTCTCTTTTTTATCATTTTGTCTAAACCTTCCTTCATTGTTTTACGCATTACTTCACCTTCTTTTGTCTTTTGATGTTTTCCAAATTTTTCTTTCAAATTTGATATCATACTATCAAGAAATTCCAAAGCCAATTTTGTGTTTCTATCAATCACTTTCTTACAATGTTTTGATTTTACACACGCATCCACGTCTGATTTTGAAACTCGTTTCAATGTTTTCGAATTACTCATTTTTTTCTTTTGTGACTTTACCATAATAATATAATATACTGATATTATTATTTAATACATTAATACATTAATACATTGTATCTTCAGATAAATTCGCTAGAATAAATACCAAAGGCGCAGTCAATGTTTGCTGAATACCAGTCAATGTTGCGCTAGAAGATTCTGTATATAAATTACTTCCATACTTTGAAGTAAAATTATCCGCTATGTTAATTGTAGTTACTTGGCTAGGGCCAGTATTATTTATAGTTTCAAAACCTTGATTTACTATACTTACAGACAAGTTTACCGTTGTACCTGTAGGAACATAAATCAAATCACCTGCTAAGAATCCATCTTTACGACTGTAATTAGCACGATTGGCAGGGTTAGATGCAGTTGTTCCATATGATGCATCGCGATTTGCAAATACATTACTATCTACCGCAAATTTAAGTAAACTATTAATATTTTCTATCGTAACTGAACCAGACAAATCTTTTATATAAGATCCATCTGCTGCTAATGTCTGTCCATGAATAATATTTACAAACGCGGAAGCATCGAATACACCACCATTTATGTTAAATACACTCGTCGTTGAAAATAACGAAGCAAACGAGTTAGCATAATTAAAATAGGTATTGACATATTGGTTAAAACCGCTATATAATGTCGAGTAAGTTCCAACTGATACAACTAAATTACTAACATCAACTGCCGCAGCAAATTCACTAGCAGAGATTGTAATACTATCAGTAGGGAATATTCCACTTGAATTATCATAAGAACTAGATAATACATTCAAATTATTAGCATCTTTATATAACCCTATCTTTGTGTTAAACGTTCGAACATCATACAAAACCTGTACCGCATTCGTTAAATCATATTTTGCAATTGGTGTTTGTGCTGCTAAATTAATATTAGCAAAATGTTGATCTATTGTGTACCCACCTGTTCCCAAAATACTATAGTAATAACCTATGTATGTATTACCCTGTGGTGGTGGTCGGTTAATAGAAACATCATAAATCATCGACATCTTTCGTCAAACTTTATATATTACAACAGTATTTAATATTAACAAAAAAAATCAATTATAAATCATATAACATTTTCAAATCCAGACAAAATGAATAATTCGAATTATTCATAGGTAAAATACGGCCAAATTCGTCATAAATACGAACACGTAATCTTTGGATATCCACTGGTCCAAAATAACGTCTAGGTTCTGTTACTATATTAAAATCACTCTCCATAATTAAACTAAAATACGACCCTTTGATAGAAATACGCGCTAAAATATCGGGATGTACTACCGATCGATTAAAAACACTAATAAATTGATTACTCGCACTGTTGTTAAAATCGTCTATTGCTAAATAAATATATCGAATTGCAGCCGGTTCTATAATCGTATCCGCGATATATCGTGTTTGGCCTGTATATGCTTGTTTAATAAATCCTAAATTCCACCCTAACTTAGACGATACATCAAGTGAATCCTTATTTCCATATTTATCCAATGTAAAATCCATACTTATATTTAAAATGGATGATGCATGTGTTCCACTTGGCGCAATTGTCACTTTACCACTTCCACTTCCACTATCCGATATATCTAATGATAATTGAATATAGGAGAATATACTATTCGGATGTGCTATGGTAGTATCCGGATTCAATGGACAGAGGAGTTCATTAATTAATGTTACCAAATCACTAGCGTTGTAATTACCATCTGGTATAATAAACGTTTGTGATGTATCTAGTATAGTTCCGGATACGTCTATCGAATTATATTGAACATCTAATGTAAGATAATTATTACCATAATCAGCGGATATACCATAAAATGCAACTGGAAATTCCAACGAGGATAACTGCATAGACACTACCTTATTAAATTTAGTAGGTAGTTGTATGATAAAATCAGAACTTTGACTAGAATAAAAATTATCACGAAATCGCGTGTCTATATTCAAACACTTTGTAACAATTCGAGTATTCAGTGGATTTAATTGACCAGGAAAAAATTCACTAGTATTAGCGTAAACAAACTGTGTTTCAGGGCGAGTAATTAATTCCTCTGTTCTAGCCATTGCTTCTTTACTTCTTGGAACATCTAATGGGTCTAACTTATAATTTTTTGGTATATTGGTTGGTTGAGGTAACGGTTTTGTTAATTGTAGTATTAATTTTGTTTTCGCTATTTCTAAGAATTCGATCAAATCACGCTTGAACCGTTTATTAATGTGACCACTGTTTAACAGTTGTTCTCGTATTTGATATTCTTTTAATTCTATATCAGCAGCGCTGTATTTAGTTTTTGATTTTAACCTAAAAAATGCCTCCAAATCTTTTATGCTATAATTATTTATATCTAAATCTAAATTTTCCATGTTTAATATTGGAAGACATAATTATTTTTTTTTTATTACGATTTAGTTAACTTGAGAATAATTCTTTTCGGATTGTCTATTATACTGATAATTAATAGATGTCTGTTAATTATGTTTTTGGACCTACAGGTCAAACAGGTTATACAGGTCCAACTGGCTTAACCGGTTATACTGGTTATACTGGTCCAATTTGCACAGGTCCAACTGGTTCTACGGGTTCAATTGGACCTACTGGTTATACTGGTCCAATTGGCACAGGTCCTACTGGTCCAATTGGCACAGGTCCTACAGGACCTACCGGTGAAACTGGTTATACTGGTTATACAGGTCCGCCTGGAACAGGAAGCACTGGACCTACCGGTGAAACTGGTTATACTGGTTATACAGGTCCGCCTGGAACAGGAACTACTGGACCTACCGGTGAAACTGGTTATACTGGTTATACCGGTCCGCCTGGATCAGGAACTACTGGAAGCACTGGACCTATTGGAAAAACTGGTTATACGGGTTATACTGGTCCAACTGGAATTAGTGTCACTGGACCTACTGGTCAAACAGGTTATACAGGTCCTCCTGGTACCGGAACAACTGGTTATACTGGTCCAACAGGTCCTATTGGAACTGGGCCAACGGGTCCAATGGGTCCAATTGGATTGCCTGGAACACTTGGTAGTGTGGGTGCTACCGGACAAACCGGTAGAACAGGACCTACTGGGCCAACAGGTCCAACCGGTAGAACAGGACCTACCGGGCCAACAGGACCAACTGGTCCATTAGGTACTGGAAATACAGGTCCAACAGGTAGAACAGGCCCAACTGGGCCAACAGGTCCAACCGGTAGAACAGGACCTACCGGGCCAACAGGACCAACTGGTCGAACTGGTCCAACTGGTCCATTAGGAACTGGTGCTACTGGTGTTACAGGCGCTACTGGTCCAACCGGCCAAACTGGTCCATTGGGTACAGGTGCTACTGGTCCAACCGGTCCAACTGGTCCAACCGGTCCATTAGGGACTGGCGCAACAGGTAACACAGGTAACACAGGTAACACAGGTAACACAGGTAACACTGGTCCTACCGGTAACACTGGTCCTACCGGTAACACTGGTCCTACCGGTAACACAGGTAACACTGGTAATACCGGTAACACAGGTAACACTGGTAATACCGGTAACACAGGTCCAACTGGTCCAACTGGTAACACAGGTAACACAGGTCCAACAGGAAATACTGGAAACACAGGAAATACTGGAAACACAGGTCCAACTGGTAACACGGGTAATACTGGTAACACTGGTCAAACCGGTCCTACTGGAAATACAGGAAACACTGGTAACACGGGAAATACTGGTCCAACTGGTCCTACTGGTAACACTGGAAACACCGGAAACACTGGTAATACTGGTCAAACCGGTCCTACTGGAAACACAGGAAACACAGGAAACACTGGAAACACTGGAAACACTGGAAACACTGGAAACACCGGAAACACTGGAAACACCGGAAACACTGGTAATACTGGTCAAACCGGTCCTACAGGAAACACTGGAAACACAGGAAACACTGGAAACACTGGTAACACTGGCCGAACTGGTCCCACAGGAAATACAGGAAATACTGGTAATACAGGAAACACTGGAAACACCGGAAACACCGGAAACACTGGGCGAACTGGTCCTACTGGAAACACCGGAAACACTGGGCGAACTGGTCCTACTGGAAACACTGGAAACACTGGGCGAACTGGTCCTACTGGAAACACTGGAAACACTGGGCGAACTGGTCCTACTGGAAACACTGGAAACACTGGACGAACTGGTCCTACAGGTCCACAAGGAATACCTGGAACAGCAGCACTTACAGGTGCTACTGGTAATACAGGGCCGGTAGGTCCATTAGGAACTGGTCCTACCGGTTCTACTGGACGAACTGGTAATACGGGACCTACTGGTCCAATTGGAACTGGTGCTACTGGTAGAACTGGACCAACCGGTCAAACCGGTCAAACAGGTAAAACTGGTCCAACTGGTCCAATTGGTGTAACTGGTCCCACCGGCCCATTAGCAATTGGCCATACAGGTCCCACTGGTAGACAAGGAATACAAGGTATACCAGGTTTTGCTGTTAATACAGGTGCAACTGGTCCCACCGGCCCTACCGGAAATACAGGAAACACAGGTTGTACTGGTGATACAGGTAATACTGGCCCCACTGGTTATACAGGAAACACAGGTTGCACAGGTGACACAGGCAATACAGGTAATACTGGTAATACTGGAAACACTGGAAACACTGGAAACACTGGAAACACTGGAAACACAGGTCCAACCGGGCCAACCGGTAACACTGGTCCAACTGGAAACACTGGAAACACCGGTAACACAGGTCCAACCGGTCCAACCGGTAACACAGGTAATACAGGAAACACTGGTAATACTGGTTCAACCGGTCCTACTGGAAACACAGGTAACACAGGAAACACTGGTAATACTGGTTCAACCGGTCCTACTGGAAACACAGGTAACACAGGTAACACCGGTAACACAGGGCCAACCGGGCCAACCGGGCCAACCGGTAACACAGGTAACACAGGTAACACAGGTAACACCGGAAGAACTGGACCTACAGGTAACACTGGTAACACCGGTAACACAGGTAACACAGGTAACACAGGTCCAACTGGTAACACAGGTAATACCGGTCCAACTGGTAATACGGGTAACACAGGTAACACAGGTCCAACTGGTAACACAGGTAATACAGGTAACACAGGTAATACCGGTCCAACTGGTGCTACAGGTGCTACAGGTGCTACAGGCAACACAGGTAACACAGGCAACACAGGTAACACAGGTAACACAGGTAACACAGGCAACACAGGTAACACAGGTAACACAGGTAACACAGGCAACACTGGACAAACTGGTGCTACAGGCTCTACCGGTCCACAAGGAATACCAGGAACAGCATCAGCAACTGGTGCTACTGGTTCTACGGGTCCTACGGGTTCTGCAGGTCCTATTGGTTCTACGGGTACTACAGGTTCTACAGGTTCTACAGGTTCTACAGGTCCTACCGGTAGAACAGGTTCTACTGGTTCTACGGGTCCACAAGGTATTCCGGGAACCGCAACTAACACCGGCGCTACTGGCCAAACTGGCGCTACTGGCGCTACGGGTTCTACAGGTAGAACTGGTGCTACTGGCCAAACTGGCGCTACCGGCGCTACGGGTTCTACAGGTAGAACTGGTGCTACCGGCAATACCGGTGCTACCGGCGCTACCGGACCTATTGGAGTGGTTGGTGGAGTTAACTATAAATTAATATTACAAGGTGGTCAAGACGGTACCATTTATAATGAAACAACTGGTACAACGAACCAAGCAATATACATGAATCGTGGATTTACATATTATTTTAATATAACTAATAATACTATTGATTATGACCGAAATTTTTACATTTATGATCAAAACGGTAACATTTACACAACAGTATTTGTTCCAAATTCTGGATCTGCTAGCTCTACATTCACTGTGCCATTTAGTGCACCTAATAACCTGAACTATGCTTACTACCAAGCTTATACACCATTTTCTCTTCAAGAAATATCTACATTTGCAGCATATAATTATAAGTTTGGTTCTATTTTCGTAAGCGATTTAGGCGGTCCTACTGGACAGATCGGTTATACAGGTGTTACTGGATATACTGGATATACTGGTCCTATTGGCACTGGTCCAACAGGTGTTACAGGTGCTACTGGTCGAACTGGTCCAACTGGTCCAACTGGTCCTATTGGTACTGGTCCTACCGGTCAAACTGGTCCAACAGGACAAACCGGCCAAACTGGAAAAACTGGTCCAACAGGACAAACCGGTCAAACTGGTCCAACAGGACAAACCGGCCAAACTGGTCCTACTGGTCCTATTGGCACCGGTCCAACTGGCCAAACTGGTCCAACTGGTTCTATTGGTCCGGTTGGCGGTCTCTTATATACATTGTTTATAAACAACAATGATATCTTTGATGCAAACACATATACTACAAACCCTAGTTATTATTTCATTCGCGGATTTACTTATTACCTTAATATTACGAACAATAACTCGACTGGACAAAACTTTTATATATTTTCTGGAACAAGTCCATACGCTACTTTTTATATAGATGCTAATAAAACACAGAAATGTGTATTTGTAGCTCCTTCAGGAAGTAATATGTATTATAATACTGGTACTAGCTTTAATACTAGTCCTTTAAACACGATTTTTCTATCTGATTTTGGCGGTCCTACTGGTCAAACTGGCCAAACCGGAAAAACTGGTCAAACCGGCCCTACTGGTCCTATCGGAACAGGACCCACTGGTGCTATGGGTCCTGTTGGTGGTATTTTATATCCATTGACTATTAGTAATGGTAGTGTGTTTAATGCAAACAATGGTCAAACCAACTCTGCAATATACATGAATCGAGGATATACATATTACATCAGTATTTATAATAATTTTTACCTAACGAATCTATATTTTTATATTTATGATTCTGCTACTAACTCAAATTACGCCACTTACTATATACCCTTCTTTACTACACAATACTTTACATATACTGTTCCATTTACTGCACCTAATACACTTTCTTATACAGTAGGTACTAGCTTTAATAATACACCTTTAAGTTCTATCTATATATCTGATTTGGGTGGTCCTACTGGTCCAACAGGTGTTACAGGTGCTACTGGTGCTATTGGACCGGTTGGTGGTATTACATATAGCTTATATGTAAATGCAACGCTAACTATATATCCAAACAGTCATACTATTTATGATGCTACCATTAGTCCATCTATTCCAAACCCTAGTTACAATTTAATTCGTGGTTTTACTTACATCTTTACCCTTTCAGCGACTGCTTATAGTAGTTCATCATTCTTTATTGCATCATCTCTAGATTCGTATACTGGTAATCCTTCAACTTCTTATCAAGCAAACACTTTATATACTAAGACACTTACATTGAGTTATACAGTTCCATTTAACGCACCGAACACTATGTACGCTTGTTATTTAAATGGAGGTAACCCAATTAGTTATATAACATTAAATATAAATGATTCTGGTCCTACCGGTCAAACAGGCCCTACTGGACTAACTGGTCCTACTGGAAAAGCTGGTTATACTGGTCCTACTGGACCTCTTGGTACAGGTTCAACCGGTTCAACCGGAACAACAGGACCGACTGGACCTATGGCTATTGGTGGTGTTACATATTCGATGGACGTAAGTTTCAACTCTAGTAGTAATTATGCAGGACAATTTATAGACCGTTCAACGAACTTAGTTAATCCTAGTTTTACACTAATTCGTGGATTCACTTATTTCTTTGACCTTAGTTTTAACTATGCAACCACATATACTAACCCAGCTGATATGAATACCCCTTCTACTTTTGGAATTACTACAACAAATACAATACAATATAATAGTTTTATAAGTGGTTCTTCTAATGTTTATAGTACTCTTTCAACTAGTAATATGATTACGTTGCATTCCGACGCGAATCCTAATTTTTACCAAACATGGTATAAAGGAGACCATAAGGTTTTTACATTTACAGTTCCATCTAACGCACAAAGTACACTATATTTATTCTTTTCTTATGGAATGAATAATACTTATTCCACCTTGAATATAGTTGATTTGGGTGGGCTAACCGGTTATACTGGCAGAACAGGACCTACCGGTGCAACTGGTCCTATTGGCACTGGTCCTACAGGTCCACAAGGAGTTCCCGGTTCATCTACGAATACCGGTGCAACGGGTCCTACTGGTTATACCGGTCCTCAAGGAATACCAGGAACAGCTACAAATACTGGTGCAATAGGTCCCACTGGTTTTACAGGTGCATCACCAGGTCTATCATACTATATTCGCGACATGGGTTCTTTTTACCTTAGCAATGAAAATGGTCAGTTTTCTAGTAATAATCAAGCAAATCCATCACTCTATTTTATTCGTGGTTTTATTTATTACATAAATGTAAATGCTAGTCAACCATTATATATTTTACAACAAAATCAAAATGGAAGTTATAGTACACCATCATTTATAATAAATAATGGAACTAATAATGGCATAATAACTATCAATGTTCCGATGAACGCACCTAATACATTATATTATAGTAATATTAGCAATCAATACACTACAGGTAACAATTATAATAGCATTATTTATTTATCTGATGGTGGCTTTACTGGCGCTACTGGTCCAACTGGTATAACCGGACCTACTGGTATAACCGGACCTACTGGTCCCATTGGCACTGGTCCAACTGGTCCCATTGGCACTGGTCCAACTGGTTCTATTGGTCCGGTTGGTGGTCTATTATATTCATTGTATATAGCTGGTGGTAAAATCGTTGATGGAAACACATATAATAATAACCCCAGTTATTATTTCATTCGCGGATTTACTTATTACCTTAATATTACGAACAATAACTCGATTGGACAAAACTTTTATATATTTTCTGAAGGAGGTCTATACGCTACTTTTTATATAGATGCTTATAACACACAGAATTTTGTCTTTGTCGCTCCTCCAAAAAGTATTATGTATTATAATATTGGTACTAGCTTTAATACTACTCCTTTAAACACGATTTATATATCTGATTTGGGTGGTCCTACTGGTGCTACTGGACTACAAGGAGTTCCAGGTACTGCAGCAAATACTGGGGCTACTGGTTCTACTGGTCCTATTGGCACTGGTCCTACTGGTAATACTGGTAGTAATGGTAATACTGGTCCAACTGGTTCTATTGGACCTATGGGTATTGTTGGTGGCGTTACTTATAATTTAACGTTCGCTACATTCAACACTACATATCCAACCCTGTATTTGATTCGTGGATTTACTTACTATTTTAACGTTACAAATGCGACAAATAGTTATTCATATTTTAATATTTATTCTCTTGGATCTATGGGTATGACTACGCTATACCTTAATCAATATATTACAACGGGACTTTATATAACAACTATTACATTTACCGTTCCATTTAATGCACCAAGCAATCTTTATTGTACTATAGGTAATTATAATAATTCATCAATATTTCAAGGGGTTTCTCCTATTATAGTAAGTGACTTAGGTCCTACTGGTCAAACTGGTCCTATTGGCACTGGTCCTACAGGTCCTACTGGCCAAACTGGCCAAACTGGTCCTACGGGTCAAACCGGTAATACTGGTCAAACTGGTCAAACAGGTCCAACTGGCCAAACTGGACAAACCGGCCAAACCGGCCAAACTGGTCCTACTGGTCCACAAGGAGTTCCCGGTACTGCTGTTAATACTGGTGCAACTGGTCCTACAGGTCAAACCGGTAATACTGGTGCAACTGGTCCTACGGGTGTAATAGGTCCCGTTGGTGGTCTGTTATATCCATTAACGATAAATTACAATGGTATGTTCAATACTGTTACAAATACTACAAACCCTAACCTATTCATGAGTCGTGGCTATACTTATTATTTCAATATCAGTAATACAAATCCTTACTACTCTTATTTCTACATTTTTGATAGTAATTTTATGAACACAGGGTATTTATATGCTAGTAAAATCGTAGATTATAATAGCACTGGTTATATTACATTTACCGTTCCACTTACTGCACCAACCAACCTTTTCTATACAATGGCTCAAAGTTTTTCTCCATCTGATAATCAACCTAATGGTAACTTTTATGCACCAATTACTGTAAGTGATTTGGGTGGTCCTACTGGCGCTCAGGGAATACCTGGAACTGCTACCTTTACCGGTGCAACGGGTCCTACTGGTCCTACTGGCGCTCAAGGAATACCTGGAATTGCTACCTTTACCGGTGCAACTGGTGTAACTGGTCCTACTGGCGCTCAGGGAATACCTGGAACTGCTACCTTTACCGGTGCAACTGGTGCGATTGGACCGGCAGGTGGTATTAGCTACTCGTTAAGATTAAATGCTATGTCTGGTGATAATGTTTTATATGTTCCTACTGGTGTTAATAATCCTTCATTCAATATGATTCGAGGATTTACATATTACTTCATTATTAATAATTATAGGAGTACGACTACGTACTTTAATATATTTTATAATTACATGTTTCCAGTACAATATGCTAGTTACCTTATACCTAATAATGGATTAACTTATACATTTGCTTTTACAGTTCCTTTTACAGCACCTGATACTCTTAATTATAATATAGGTAGTAGTTACGTAACTACACCCTTATTAGGAAGTATTATTATATCGGATCTGGGTCCAACTGGTCAAACTGGTCAAACCGGTCCAACTGGTCGTACTGGTCCAACCGGTCCTATTGGCACTGGTCCAACCGGTCCAACTGGTCCAACCGGTCCAACTGGTCGACAAGGAGATCCTGGAACAGCTGCCAATACAGGTGCTACTGGTAATACAGGTAATACAGGTTATACAGGTAATACAGGTCCAACAGGTAATACTGGTCCAACTGGTAATACTGGTAATACTGGTAATACTGGTCCAACTGGTAATACAGGTAATACTGGTAATACTGGACGAACTGGTCCCACCGGTCCCACTGGTCAAACTGGTCCCACTGGACCACAAGGAATTCCTGGAACTGCCACTACTACAGGCGCAACTGGCCAAACTGGTCCCACTGGTCTAACCGGCCAAACCGGTCTAACTGGTCCAACCGGCCAAACTGGTCCTATTGGCACTGGTCCCACTGGTCAAACTGGTTCCACCGGTCCACAAGGAGATCCTGGAACTGCTGCAAATACAGGTGCTACTGGTCCAACTGGACCCACTGGATATACTGGTCCACAGGGAGAACCTGGAACAGCCGCCAATACGGGTGCTACTGGTCCACAGGGAATTCCAGGTACTATGCTTAGCTATTTTACCACTGACGTTTCTATTAATGGTAATTTACTTGTATCAGGCAATTTAACAGTAAATCAAGGCACACAAAATATTAATTTTATTAATACTACTGTTACAAATTATCAATTAGTCATTACAGATGACATTTCTTTGAACGGTAGATTATACGTTTCAAGTGATACATCTCTGAACGGTAACTTATATGTGGCAAATAAAGCCATTTTAAATAGTGACGTTTCCATGAATTCGAGATTGTTCTTGAATGGTAATTCGCTCTTTGTGAATGGTAATCTTTTCACTGGTGGAACCAACTATTTTACTAGCGATGTTTCTATCAACGGTCGTCTATTTTTGATTGGCGATACATCTCTGAACGGTAACTTATATGTGGCAAATAAAGCCATTTTAAATAGTGATGTTTCCATGAATTCGAGATTATTCTTGAATGGTAATTCGCTCTTTGTGAATGGTAATCTTTTCACTGGTGGAACCAACTATTTTACTAGCGATGTCTCTATCAACGGTAACTTATATGTAACCGGTAATAGTTTTGTAGGTCCTATAACATCAATTATTGCCACCTCAATATCAACGAATAATACTGTTACACCAAATACTACATCTAACACTTTGACCACTTGGACAAATTCTAATATTACTTGGACGTCTACTACTAGTCCAAATGGTAGTAGTAGTGAAAAAACATTTAGTACAGCTACATCTTCAGGTTGGCTTGGTTCACCTATTATTAATAATTCGTATCCAACTCCAACAGGCGTATATGTCGGAACCACAAAAACGAATATTCAAACTATCGGTACTATTTCCGGTGAATGGGTACAATTGCAATCTTCACAGACTATTTCTATGACAAATTACTCGTTTACTAGTACAAGTTTCCCTGGATATACAACTAGTATTACCCTTTTACCCTTAACTTATTATATTGTTGGTTCATCCGATGGCTCTACATGGTATCCTATACAATCGGTTATATTTACTACTCTACCTGTTGCAAATTCCGCACCCACGACAAGTATATCGACAGGAACATACAATATTTCATCTACTTCAGGAACTCAACTGGCCGCTAATACTACTGGCTATAATACCTATTCTACTAATAAATATACATATTTTAGAATTATTGTGCCGAGTATAATTAGTCGTAATTTTGGAGCTACTACGAGTAGTCCATCCCCTAGTTTCATTTGGAATGTCAATTTTAATTATGTTACTACCACGAATTATCCAAGTTACGTTGGAATAGGAACTACAAATCCTATCTATTCGTTAGATGTTTCGGGAACATTGAGAACCACATCAGATATATCTCTGAACGGTAACTTATATGTTGGTAAAAAAACGATTTTCAACGGTGATATCTCAGCAAACGGTAATGTGGTAATTTATGGAAATTTAACAGTAAATGCTGTTCAAAATGCAAATATTATTAATACAACTGTTACCAATTATCAAATTGTTATTACAGATGATATTTCATTAAATGGTCGTTTAGTTGTTCAAAAAGATACATCATTGAATGGTAATGTTGTTATTCTCGGAAATACTATAATCAATGGTAATGTTACATTCTCCAAAGCACCAGTTATGAGTGGTGCTAGTATTAGTGCTGGTACAATACCTACATCTGCATTGCCTGGTCTTGTTTCTGGAGCTATTGTAGATACTGGTTCTACACAAACGATTTCTGGTGCAAAGACATTTTCTACTGCTCCGGTTATGAGTGGTGCTAGTATTAGTGCTAGTACAATACCTACATCTGCATTATCTGGTCTTTCTGGAAGTGTTGTAGATACTGGTTCTACACAAACAATTTCTGGTGCAAAGACATTTTCTACTGCTCCGGTTATGAGTGGTGCTAGTATTAGTGCTAGTACAATACCTACAGGTGCATTATCTGGTCTTTCTGGAAGTGTTGTAGATACTGGTTCTACACAAACCATTACTGGTAAAAAGACATTTAATATCCCTCCTAGTATGGGTGGTGCAAATATTACTGCTGGTACAATACCTACATCTGCATTGACTGGAACAATATCTACGTCAACATTGAGTCCTGCAATTACTGGTTCTATTGTAGATACCGATTCTACACAATCCATTTCTGGTGCAAAAACATTTTCTACTGCTCCGGTTATGAGTGGTGCTAGTATTTCTACAAGCTCAATACCTATTTCTTCTATATCAGGTATCAATGGTTCGATTGTGGATACGAATAGCGCACAAACTGTATCTGGCGGAAAAACATTTTCCGTCGATATTTCTATGAATGGTAATCTCTTTGTAGGTAATGCACTAACACTTACTACCATAAATAAACGTATCGATTACACTCCTGCAACAATTGGTTCTATTACTACTCAATTTACAAACATGGGTACTATTAGCGGGACATTTTCACCGTATGGTGGTTATGGTATAAGTCCATTCTTTGCAACTTCAGCGAGTGGTCAACATATAGTACTTCTTGATTCTTATAACAACGTTTACTACAGTACAAATAGTGGCACTTCATGGTCAACTAACAATAGTAATAATAATTCTGTAACAAGAACCTTTAATAGTATTGCAATATCACCTATTGGTGGAAATGTTATTATTGGTAGTAGTAATAATGGTGTATATTATTCAACAAATAATGGACAAACAATTACACAATCATCTGGATTAACAAGTGGTAACGTAGCCTTTCTCTCTATATCATCGACCGGCAATGCAGTGGCTGGAACTGCAACACAACCTTATTATTCAACGAATAATGGTCAAACATGGACTGCGTGTTCTACTACTATTTCTCAATTAGGTGGTATATCAATTGCAGCTAATGGAATAAATGCAATTCTAACTGATAATAATAATGGTAATTTAATATATTATTCAACAAATGGTGGTTCTAGTTGGACATCAACAGGCTTTCAGGCCGGTGGGTATGCATCAGCATTAGTAATGTCAAGCAATGGGTCATATGCATATGTAGCAGGTAACATGACACCTAAACTTTCTTATTCGTCTAATGGTGGATCAATCTGGAATAATATCACCACGCCTTTTGTTATTAGTATGTTATCAACGAATGCAACCGGACAAATTATTCTTGCATCTGTTAATATTGCTGGATGGTATTATACGTATTATTCAACAAATTATGGAACTACATGGACACAAATCACAACCAGTATTTCGACTTCATACATATCATACATTACATCAAATGGCCTTATCAGCTATGTTTTTGGTGGTACAAGCTTATATTATGGAACAAATACGGCTGCATATAATACTCTATATAATCTTACAGTAAATAATGATATTTCGATGAATGGTAACTTAGTATTAAGAGGTAATTTAAACCTTACTAGTGGAATTACTACGAATTATACTTCATTACCATCGTTTACGAATACTCAAATTGGTGGAACCGTTTTCGGAAACTGTATTAACACAGCAACACTCGCAAATACTGGTGGAAATACAATATTAGGTAATATTTCGCTACCTTCTGGTATCTGGAACACAGAAGCGACTATATTTGGTAATAGTTTATCGTTGAATGCTTATTTGCGTATAAGTATAGGTTCTAGTAGTTCAAATATGAATTCTTTGAATTTAATTTCCCAAGTAATCCCAGCTAGTGTTCTTAATTTTTATTCATATAGAATTAATACAGTAATAACCTGTAGTGGTCCCACTAACAATACATACTATATACTTGGTAATACAAATACTTCATCACAAACAGTAACTTGTATATCCAATTCATTTTATGCCACCAGAATAGCATAATTCACTGAATCATAAAAATAACATATTATAACAAAAAATATATTATGTTACATTATATAACAAGATGTCAATTGTCACATTAAAAAAGAAAACACAGACTCAATATAATAATATGAGTGTAGGTATGAAAGGGTTTTCATTGAACGGTACACGTCGTAGTCAAGGATATGTAGGACAAACGAGTCTTTCTAGGTCCTTACCCAAAACTATTATGAAAGGAAATGTCGCTTGTGGACATGGTGGTCATCTAGGTAAATTCCGTAAAATGCCTATTGTTCAATCAGCTGTTATTTCATTGAATAATGCAAATGTTGTCAAACCATCAGTTCTCGGAACAAGTGGCATGATAGATACAAAATATCGATGGATAGACCGTCCACAACCATATACCACAGTCAAACCTGATAATAATCAACATTCGAACAGTCAAAGTGATTATATTACGAACTTGACAAAGAAAACAATATCAAATGCTGCTGTTTGTGATGGAAGTGTCAACTACGTTAATCAAATATGTTATAGGAATGTAGACTCATGTTTAACCAATGCAAAAACTGTCGTCTCTATATCCAAACCAGATAGTGTATTCAAACCTATTAGTCAGAGCGAATATTTGATTAAAAAGCATAATAAATGCACTGTAAATGACATAAAATTTGTTCCTAGTATTATAAAATATGCTCCTTTACCTGGACCAAGCAAAACTTTCTAATCACTATCAGAAAATTGAATTTGTTAACTATGATATAATAAAATAGCAAAATATTATATCATGATTTCTCAAGCCATTCTTCAACAATATCTCGATACTCTTACCGATAAAGAAAAACTATCATATGAAATCGCAAAGAAACAGTTAGGTTCATCTTTCCAACTTGAAAAGAGTAGCGGATTTTTGAAATGGCTTTCTAGCCAAGAGGCGACTTCTCCTAAAAAATAAAACTACTTCTTTTGTGTTTGTGCCTTATAATCCTTATAATTGAGAACCTGTTTCTGTAACTGGGATTCACTTACTACACCATCTAACAAGTTCGTTTTAAATCCATTCAAATGTGAGACTTTCTTTTCCTTTTTCATAAACTGAAAATTCATCATCTTACCTAGATAAATAAATTTATTTCTCACATATTCCTCCTCTTTTTTTTCGTTTTTTATGTCTTTTATGTCTTTTGATTCTGATTTTTCATTGCTACTCTGTTTATCGGTATTTTTGACGGGTTTATTATAATTTTTTAATTTTGCAAAAGGTCCTTTACTCGTATTGATTTCATTATTGGTTGTTGTCACATCTTTCGGTTTTACAGGTTCTCTATAATAAATTGAAATCATCTTTGACTCTTGTTCATTCGATAATACCTCATTATCTACAAAGAAATCTCTGCAAAAGAATGTTGTTACATACTTCATTGCTACGACATTGAGAACGGTATATGGTAAACCATTCGTATCTGAATAGTATGCGAAACCCTGTTTATATGCATCATAATACATAATTATATTTCCACGAGGCGTATTTTCGAATAAAATGCGCGTTTTCCATGTTTCTTCTATAGTATTATTTTGTTCACGTATCATAGCAAAAAAGTCTTCCTTATCGTAAAACGTGGTTTCTATGTTAGAATTCCCGTTGTTATTCATTTTGAACAAATCCGTCTTTTCCTTTACATATTGCTCCGTTTTATTCAAAATAGTTGGTTCTGGCTTATTTTTTATAACTGGAAACCAAAAGAAATAAATTCTCGAGAAAAAATGAGAAAAAATACGGGAAAATCCTTGAAATAAAACAAAAAAATGTTTTGTATATCGATTCACAAATTTCATAAGATAATATACTATGTGATATGAGTTTATATAAGTTTTACGATTGATTCTATTCTATACATGTTTTACTTTTTCCTTTACGCTTGACAGTTTTCGGTTTAGCAGCTTCGCTAACTTCTTTCAAACGTAACTCAAACAAATCCTTCATTTCCTTCTCTAGAAATGGTACTTCGATTCTCTCATAGTTTTTATAAGCATTATCGGGATGTAGACATACCAAATACAAACCAGTAACCTTCTTCCCATACTTTTCCTCCAAAATCGTCTTATATACATTGAGTTGTAAGGCATAATGCCAGAAATTCGTGTCGGGTAAGTGCGAAATACATGATGTAATTGCATACTTTCCAAACCCATTCTCATTCTGAATCTCTTGACACCGCTTCCAATCGTAGATTTGTATTGTTCCATCTGGGTTCTCAAAAACCATGTCTACTGAGCCAGATATTTTCATTTCTTCATGATAAATCATCCATTCTGTTCTATATGCCTTTAGTTCTGGGAAATCCTTGACGAATTGGCTAAAATACTGAAACTCAATGCTATCATTTGTAACCTCCATCTCATTATAATAACACTCGATATCATAATGCATTTTTGTTCCTGCTTGTGCTGATGAATCACGTTTATTTTCCCACATAGCCAAAATATCTTCCTTTGTCATTCCATAATATTTATATTTGGGGTCTTGCATATTTTTCGATTGTAATATTTTATCAATAGTACTAGATGAGTCGAAATGAGGAAAATGGCTATGATTCCATGTTGTCACGGATTTGTATGTTCCTCGTTCTCCACAAACTGTATAGATATGAGGTCCTTCTTCGAAACTAATAAATTCATCTCTTGGATGGGCATTCTTCAAAGCTAACATGATATAATTGGATAGTCGTTTTAATGGAACTATTATAATACAATCCTACATTCAATTTTTTGTTTTTGTTTTTGTTTTTGTTTTTTGGCTTTTTTCGCTTTTGATAAAAAAATTATATTCTTCGCGTTTTTGTATCATGTTATTATACTTCGATCATTGCTTTGACAGTTTCTTTCATTAGGTCGTATAAATATTGTCTCAGATGATGGTGTCGACCACTTTCCGACATACGATCATTTCCTAATATTTTTGCATAATGATGAACATACATGTCTTTATATTTCTCTTGATTCATGTTATCCTTGTTCACGTCATACCAATGTATACGAAAATTCACCACAAACTGATGATCTATTTTGGCCAATATTCGATCAAACTCATCGTTCGTCATTCTTCTCCAATGATACTGTCGGGTTTCTTCTACGGAATTCGGATTTTTCTCATAGATATAGAATTGATTTGATTTATGGTCGAATGCACGTATCGGTAAATCTATCTTATTTTTCCAAAATTGACAACACGTGTTTTTAAACAACTCTTTTGAGCCGTGCAATAAATCATCACGATATACAATATCTAACACATTCTTGATTTCATCGTAAACTGCCGTTGTTATCCATGTATGAAAATCTTGTTCTGGCTGTTGTTGTAAATTATTTAACCATTCAATCATATCCATCTTCTTACTTTGTACGCTCTTTAGTTTTTTCAATTCCGTTTCTAATTTTGAAATCTTCAAACTCATATCCTGCATAAGAAGAAACATCTCTCTTTTAGTAGGCATCATTTCTTCAGTCTGTTCCATATCTATATCATTTCTACGTTCTCTGCGCGATTTATGTAGGAACTCACATGTAATACGATGTCGGTCAAAATTGAATTTTTCATGGTAGGACCTTAGACAAATTTGACATTGATATGACATGATTCTATTTTATCAATATAAAGAATAGATTATTATAGTTCAATTTTTTATCATGCTACCCATGACATTTAGTATAAGTACACGCCGAAATTTTGGTTTTCCTTCGAATAATAAATACACTTATTCAAATCTTGCCGTAAAACCTCTAGTTACACAAACAACTATACAATATAGCAGAACAATTCGATCCAATATGATTGGACATTTAAACACACCTGGTTGTACTGATTGTCCGAATTATACACCGATGAAAATTTATCAGTAACGTTGCATTTGAACACTTTTCACACTCTATGTTGATAATGTTCAAAGGTATAAATAAAATTTCTTACTCAATGTATATAAACGATGTTGGACGAGCTATTCAGTAATAATACTTATTTTATCCTATTTGTTTTAATCATTTTAGTCGTCATTATAATCGGATTTAACTATTTCAAATTACATGAAGGTCTCGATGTTAAAACTATCAATAGTAAAACTGTTCAAGAAAGTAAAATTTTAACGAATAGTATAAATAAACTGGATTTTTAAGTGTTCTATTATAATATACATGTCATATTTTATAATAGTAATAAGCATAATTATTATATTAGGTATAAGATATTTTTTACTTTATACGAATTGGAAAAAAAGTATAATTGAAGGTTTTGAACGTGCTTGTGCATTTAATGCACAAGAATATAGAAATAGTAATGGAGACGTAGCAAGACATGTGTATTTTGGTCAAAACAACAATACACTAAGACAACATTGGTTGGATTATGGTATGCGAGAGGGCCGTTCACCATGTGGTGAACAAAATCCTGGTTGTAAATTTAACCCTGATCTATATAAATCATTATATGGGGATTTACAACGTGCATTTCGTAATGATAGGAATGCTTATACTAATCATTACAAAGGATGGGGTATTAATGAAGGTCGTCTAGTATGTCCCGCATCACAGCGACAAATAGATGCTGATAATGCTGAAAGAGCCAAAGCTGATGCTTTAGCTAAAGCACAAGGTGCAGATAATAATCTAAAACAACAAATACAAAGTTATGTTGATAAGGCTTACACTGCCGCTAATCAAGGCAAGAGTGATGCTACTAAAGCATATAATGACTCAATTGGTGCTACTAATGAGTATAATAACTTGAACGCGTATACGAGTAATTTATCTGCAACTACAGATTTGAACAAAGTAAATACCACATACAGTAATATTAAACAATATGCTTCCGACGCTACGAATATGGTAACCGATGCATCGAACCAATTAACTACTGTTAATAATGCCGCTCAGGCCGCTAATGATGCATATAATACTACTATGAAACAGTATAATAATTACGCATCTACATTTTCAGGTTCAAAATCACTATTGAGTAAACTGACTGACTATTCTAGTTATGCACAGAGCTATTATGATAATGCAAAACTATACGCTAAAAGTGCAAATGCCTATATTTCAAAAGCAGATACACTTGATAACCAAATTATAACTGACGTAAACAAATACGTTCAGATTGCTAAGGAATTAGCAGCAGCACAGGCAGCTGTACCTACAGTAACCTCACAAATCAATACATATTTAAGTTCCGTTACAACAGCTATGAATTCATGTCAACAAAACGCAAACCAAGCAGCATCATACGCTACTAATGCTGCTAATTCTGCTAATACAGTAGCTTCTTACATTGATACAGTTACTTCCACCTCCGATTTAGAATCTGCTCAAAAAACAGCTACTGATTCTTCTAATGCTGCTGCATCAGCATTAACTGCATCCAATACTGCAACAACAAATTATAATTCTGCATCGACTACAGGGACATCTGCAACTACACTATACAATAATACAATTACACAATATAGCACAAACAAAAATCTATTTTCTTCCATTCCCCCATTATTAGATCAAATAAATAAATGTGTTGATTCAGCAAAAACTTATGCATCTAATGCTTTAGCATCTGCTAATGCTGCAAGTTCGAGTTCGAATGACGCTAAAAAATATTTGACTCAAGTTCAGCAAGTGTTAGAGTCCGAACAAGCACAATCCCAATCTCAAGCTGATGCTATTGCACAGTTACTACAAACGGTCAACTCGAATAATGCGAAAAATGAAAGTAAAAATATGGCTAATTTAACACATGCTGTTGTACAACAAAACAATAATGGTGATGTACCAAAAGCTTTTACACAGAATTCATTATACGGAATATACTAATATACTAATTTTTATTTCATATATCAAAAATGAACTAAAAACTAATGTTTATTATAATATATACGATGTCTGAGTACTATTCTAAAGAGGATCTTTTTTTAGAACCGAAAACAACACAATATGGTAGTCATATGATCATGACAAATGTCGCCAAACCTAACAAAAAAAAGTATGTGAATATCGATACTAAATTTAGAGATGAATATAATTATCTTTCGGTAACAAATTATAATATTACATTACCAGAACGCGTTACTGACGTCAAAACTATGACAGTTACCAATATTGAAATACCTATCTTATTTTATAATATTTCGTCTAGTTTGGGTAATAATAGTTTTCAGATTACGAATCATAATAATAGCGAAAGTACACAACTTGTTACTGTTCCCGATGGACAATATACATCATCTACACTAGTAACAGCTATTAACACAGCTATTTCTGCTTTTTCTAGCTATTCCGGTTCTGATGGAACTACAGATGCTGATTTATATTTTGCAGTATCGGGTAATTATACAGAAATGTACACGAACGGTGCGAAATTTACGGTTGATTTCACAGTAAATGACCAAAACATGAAAGACAATTATAATTTTCGCTATAAATTAGGTTGGATTTTGGGATATAGACAACCTACTTATTATATTACATATTCGTATAGTTCGGAACCTGCCACCGGAACGGGTCCTGTCGGTCAACCACTTTATATATCTGAGAAAACAGTTGATTTGAATGGACCGAGATACCTCTATTTAGCTTTGGAAGAATTCGGTAAAGGAAATCAAAAATCCTTTATTTCTCCTATCGCTACTTCCTTCATTAATAAAAATATTATTGCACGTATTAGTTTAGATAAAACGATGTATCCATATGGCGCCATTTTACCTGCTAATAAATTGAATGGTTATTTATTAAGTGATAAGCGTAGCTATACCGGTAAAATCGATTTGATGAAATTAAATGTTCAACTCTTAAATGAAATTGGAAATCCTATTTCATTGAACGATTACGATTTTTCATTTTGTTTGGAAGTTGAACACGAATAATTCTTCACACCATTTTGCATCAATAATATAATAAAGATTTGTTTTATTATATTATAGTTCATGGAGTCTTGTCCTGTCGATATATTCAAGCATATTATAAGCTACATTTACGATATTGACATTCGACGAGCCTTTGGTATCTACGCAAAACTAGATCTTTCAAAATGGAAATCTATCAAGTTTGGATATAAACGTATTTATCCGTTTAACAGACACCCTTCGCCATGGTTAAATACTGAATTTGATGAAGACGGAGAACCTCCACAACATATTAGTAGTCAGTGGCTATTCAATGTGGACGTTTATATTTATCTACATAATCTATTCGATTCTGAAGAACGAGTCAAAAATAGAATAAAAAACGACTTTTATGAAATTTTATTGAGTGAAGTAAAACATGGGTCCGACGATTTTACTAAGGTTATTGGTATAATTCACAGATATGTACCTATAAACCACTATATGCTCATTGAGCCAGGTTCTCAACGGTTTTATTGGAAAAAGATTTATGTATTATATGAAATACCTCATCTCCATAGAAATAAAAAAGGGGTTATTTTTCGCATATGATAAAAAATTGAATATTTATACGACACCTCGTGTAATATGCATAAAACAATGGATTCATCAATCAAAGTCGTCAAGCTGTCAAACGATATGACAGAAGTAAAAAGGGAGCCTCTTGATACATCTGAATTATCACGAGAACAGCTTATTGCATATGAAAAGTTCATAAGTGGCAAAAATCTCTTTATTACTGGTTCAGGTGGTACAGGTAAAACAAAATTGGTTTCTCATCTTATTCGATACGCAAAATCCATCAATAAAAACATCACTGTTTGTGCTATGACTGGTTGTGCTGCTGTTCTATTGAATTGTGGCGCACGTACACTTCATTCGTGGAGCGGTATTAAATTGGCTAAGGGTACTAAAGAAGCAGTCATAGCATCTGTCATTCGAAATAAAAATGCAGTCAGATCTTGGAAAAAAGCCAAAATTTTGATATTAGATGAAGTCAGTATGTTATCACAAAAGGTATTCGAAATTATAGAGGAGATTGGTCGTGCAACCCGTTTGTCTAGTCTTCCCTTTGGTGGACTACAGGTTATATTTACTGGAGACTTCTTCCAACTCCCCCCTGTCGGTGGAGAAGGCGAAATCAATTCTGATAAATTCTGCTTTGAATCCCCCAGTTGGTTACGCGTGTTTCCAAAAGAAAATCATGTCGAACTAAAAACCATGTTCAGACAAACCGACCCCAAGTATATCGAGATTCTCAACGAGGTTCGAAAAGGGTGTATTAGTGAAGAAAACAAACGAATTTTACAAGGATATGTAAAACGCGAGTATGATCCAGAGAACCATAATGGCTGTATTCCTACAAAACTCTTCCCACTACGTTCCAAAGTAGATTATGTAAATAATATGATGTTCTCGAAAATAAGCGAAACAGAACATGTTTTCGAAGCTGTGCGAAAAAAAGATTGTTTGGTGTATACTGAGTCTGCAAAACCTATTCCAAAAGAACTTATTGAAAAGTGTTCTGAACTTACAGAAAAAGAATCTGAATATGAGCTAGACCAATTACTTGGTTCAATTCCTTGTACACTAGTTCTACGTTTAAAAAAAGGTTGTGCTGTCATGTGTACTGTTAATTTGGATATGGAAAATGGTATTTGTAATGGTTCTCAGGGTATCATTACAAATATTCTAGAACAGGGTCTTGGTAAACCGCCATGCATTGTCGTAACATTTTCCAATGGTATTTTGAAAACGATTGTTCCGCATATTTGGCAGAACGAAGAATATCCCTCATTGGCCATTGTTCAATATCCTCTTTGTTTAGCATGGGCATTGACGATTCATAAGATTCAAGGAGCCACATTAGATATGGCTGAAATGGATATCGGACAAAGTATCTTTGAATTTGGCCAGACATACGTTTCTTTATCCAGAATCCGTTCATTGGAAGGACTCTATTTATCCGAATTTCAAGCACAGAAAATAAAGGCGCACCCAAAAGTTGTCGAATTTTACAAAACTATGTTTGAAGTTTGAATCTTATTTATTTGCGGTTCCTTATCTAATTTGATTGAATTTACCATATTTTTTATGATCTTTTCATGATACTTTGGGTCATTCTTTTCTTGTACACAAACTACATGTTCTAGCAACTTCATATACATCTTATTATCATTTGAATCGAGAACACGAACATCCGGATGTTTCTGCGTCCAATCTCTGGTAACCTTAAAGTTCTTGTTTGCTATATCATTGAGAACTGCCTTGAATTTCGCCTTTTCCTCCGTGTCTTTTTGCCATTCATTGTTATCCTTGATATAAATCGTTTCTCGTTTTGTATCTGTACAATGAAAGGGGCGTTCTGTTATACCTAGCGAATGTAGGTTCTTTACTATAATATCAGTGATTCCCTTTACATATCCTGTATTTCCTATGTTCTCAACATCATCAAAGTCTATTTTGATGTTCTCTACGAACTCTGATACATTCATCGCATTTTTACATGTTTCATTCAAGAAAAATTGGAGGTTGAATGTATTATGACTATTGTTATTCGTATTATGGCTATTGTTTGTACCTGCAGTTATCAAAGCTTGTGATGCCGTGATCATTTCCAAAAACTTATTCTGTGTTTCTGCGTTATATTTGTTGTTTTCAATAACTACATCGGTTAATCCTTTATTCGTAGATTCAACCAAACTTTGTAAAATGTTCTTTAGGTCTTCAACATTAATGGTTATTTGAGAACCTTTTTCAGTTGGAACAATCACGTTTTCAGGTTGTTTTACACATTTCTTCTTATGACTCCATAATCCACTTACAGATTTATATTCTTTGCTACAAAAAGAACATTTATAATCTTTGGGATTTTGGGGATTTTTGGGGGAAAAATCTTTCGATCCCATTCGATTTATATGCTTTGCTGTGGATAAATGTCTGTTAAAATCTTTTTTATTATCAGTTTTGCAGTCACAATCAATACATATGAACTTCGGGGATTTTTGGGGATTTTCTCTTTCGATTTTTTCGAAATTCATTCTATAAATTAGAACCGGAAAAAACTCTAAATCGTTTTTACCGTAAAATAACTAAAAATTCTTATGCAGTCATTGTAAATTTCATATAAAGGAAATCACTCGAATATCGTAAGGAGGCCATTTTCGCGATTTTTTCATTTTTCCAGAAAAAAAGTAGGAGTCACCTTTGAAAAAAAGGACAAAAAATAAATGTCCAATTTTTAAAAAACCTACAAGAAATTTTCCCAGAATATTTTTCATCGGTCAGGATTTTACATAAAACTATGTAATTTCGATCGTTGTAGATTTTTATCTCATCCTATTATAGCAATGGTAGCAGGAAGTATTTTACCTATTACGATTCACCAAAATAAACTTTATTTTTTATTTGGAAAAGAGAACGAATTCGAAGATAGTGCACCTGGTTGGTCAGATTTTGGTGGAGGTTGTGAAAATGGTGAATATCCATTTAAAACCGCACTCCGTGAAGGTGGTGAAGAATTAACTGGGTTTTTAGGTGATGCAAAAGAAGTCGCCAAACTTATCAAGCAAAATGGCGGCTATTATAAAATGACACATGGAACTTACCATATTCATGCCTTTTTTCTAGACTACGACGAGAACCTACCCAAATATTACAATCAAAACCACCGATTTTTATGGAATAGAATGGATAAGAAAGCTCTTAGTAAAACACGACTTTTCGAGAAAATAGAGATCAAATGGTTCTCTATTGAGGATATGGAAAAGAAACGTGGCCAATTTCGAAGTTTTTATAGAGAAATCATAGATATGTTATTATCCAAAAAAACAGACATTCAAGAATTCATCGAAAAACGCGCGACAAGAAAACACAAGAAAACAAGAAAGAACAATGAATAATAAGGATTTTTGGCCGATTTAGAGCAATATAGTAGTTTATCACGTTAGAAAAGTATGGATATACTATATAATTAATATATAGTATGTCAAATTCATGGAAACAATATGGTGGTGTTCAGAAAACAGATAAATTTCAAACGCTTGATATAGGAACATTAATAGCCAACGACGTTATTTATAAAACAAATACTACGATTACTACTTTTAAAAATATTGTAGCTGATGGTTCTATTACGGGGAATGCTCTAATTACAAATCAAGATATGTATGTAGCTGGAAATATTTACTTTTCAATTAATTACCCTCAACTTACGAGTCCGTATGGTTATTTATATGGAGACTCGGCTAATGGAACGTTCGGTGTCAATAGCACAAATAAGACGAATTTTAAAACGAGTTCTTATAATGGTTATACTACAATAAACCCATTGGGCGTTGATTATCTAACCGCGTCATATAGCGCCGCAGCATTTGATATTTTATCAAATAAAACGATGTCATTTCAAGTAGTTGATAGCACGAATAATACGATTAGTAGTTGTAATCCAGCAGTCCTATCTGTAAGAAGCACTAACGAATATGTAAATAGTATTCTCGCGCAAAATTCATGTTATTACACAGATTCGAATAGACCCGAACTTGGTAGATATCCTTCTACAAATGGTGTTAGTGCATTGGCCGATTCTACAAACGCATATTTGGCTTTTATTGTGGATGGCAAAAATAGTACATCTTCGTACATAAAAGCGAATAAAGTTCCGATTGATTCGACAAGTAATAATCAAGAAATGGATTTTTATGCATACAATTCTACACATAAAATAGGTAATAATCTTACACTTAATGCAGCTGGTATAACTATTTATGCAACCAATTTAACTCGTATACAGGCAGATCAAAGTATCTTATTGAATACTACAGCTGACGTGTCATTGAATGACGTTAACGCAAATTATGATATAACATTAGATACTGTTCAAGGTAATATCAATATTAAAAGTGATTATGTAACCAAGATTCTATCAAAGAGTGATATGCAAATTCAACTACAATCACCTGTTGGAATATCAAATCGTATATCGGGTTATGATACTAGTATTGATCCAAATCTTGCTATTTACGATATTAATAATGTAAACGGAGAACTGGTTACTATTTATGATATTAGCACGAACCCCTTTTTATATGATTACTATGCAAACACTGACGTAAATAGTGGAAATGCGGTTTCATTGATTACTTGTGATTCTAGTTCTACTACTTTTTTAAATATATTAACTCCTGCTAATAATGGGTTTGCTATTGGTGGTGGAACCTATATCAAAGATTATACACGTTCAGTGGGGATGCTTGGTCTTATGGATGTTTGTGGTAATTTTACACCAAATCAAACCATTGTTTCGGGAAATAGTATAGTCAAGTACTTGACTACCACTGGTATCAACACATATGTGCCAAAAACAGACAGTTATGTATTAGATGTCAATGGACCAATGAGAATAGCCAATGGAGAAGTAAATACAATATTTCATATGAATTATGAAGTAAAACAAATGAGTTTTGCGAAACGTAATACTAGTTATGGTATAGCTGTAGGAAGTCCGTCCGGTATTTACTCATCGGATTCTAGTTATCCATATACACAAACGATTTCTTATACTTCAAATGGCGGTAAAGCATGGACAAATGCCTATGTTGGATTGTACAGTATAGATACACAAGTTCAATATTTGAATACATATGTCTATAATTCTAATTATGCTTTTGTAAGTTCTAGTGTGAATCACGGTAATGCATCTAATATATTATATTATACTACAGATGGCGGTTCAACATGGTCAGGTCTGGTAGATAGTACTAGCCCGTTTACCAATAAAACGTTTTCGACCATGTATATATATGATAGAAAAGACGGTAGTCATAACTTGTTGGTCGGCGGATATGATATAACATATAATAAAAATCGATTATATTATAACATCACTAATTCTAGCTTTGCATCATATAGCACAAGTCAAATATCATACAGTGCTATAGATATTTCATTATCCACTATTAACGGTAGTGATGGTAGTGCGAACTTCTTATATTTGATTGGAAACGGCATACAAAAATTCGACGTTTCTGGTTCAGTTCCGGTTCCGCAATATTATATTAATTCAAGTAGTACTTATAATGATATTTTTGCATACGATTCGAGTTATGCAGTTGCTGTAGGTGGTAATACAATTTCATACACTCTCGACTCTAAGACTTGGCAAAGTAGTTCGGTTACAAATGTCAGCGGTGGTACTTTTAATATGAAAAGTGTTTATATTTACGACACGTCTAATGCTATTGCGGTTGGTGATGCGGGTATCATTGCATATACTACAAATGGTGCGTTAACATGGCAATCTATTCCATCGAATATATTAAATTCGGCAGGAACAGCATCTCGTATAACAGATTCGAGTAATAGTTTGTCGAGCGTATTTATGCCTGATTTGAATTCTTTTGTTATATCCAATGTAATTACCACATACGGCACATATACAGACAGTAACAGTAATATCGTAGGAAATATCATAGGTAATAGTAAAATATTATACGGTTTTTATCCCAACGTTTTCAATTATGTTAACAATAAGGTTCTCGATGTTTCTGGTAGTATGGAACTCACTGGAGATATTCGGGTAACTGGTAATCTAGTCGTAAGTGGAAATGTTACTATGAATCAAGTCGTTACAAGCGTAAATGTTAGTTCATCATATTATAATATTACCGTAACAAATGATACATCATTAAATGGTAGATTACTTGTGAACTCGGATACATCATTAAATGGTAGATTATTTGTGAATTTGGATACATCTATGAATGGAAACATTGTTATTGGTGGAAATCTAACTATGAGTAGTAGTAAATATATGTATGCGGGGCCGGTTTTCCAATTCTAGTTCTCCAAATCATCCAAAAAATTGAATGTTTGAGAACATAAAATAAAACATACTATAAACCGTAAAAATACTATGGCGTTATCTTTTGAAGAGAAGTTAGAAAAAAAACGAGTAAAAGACTACAAAAACAAGAATAACAAATTTATCGTAATAAGTTGTTTTAATAATAAAACATGGGCTGAAAATGAAGACTACAGATCTAATCATAAAGAGGTTGCATGTATATATTGTAGTCCAGAACCACCATCGAAACTAATACCACTAAATTCAGTAATGTTTGTTTTCGAGATGAATAACGATACGAACAAAATTATGGGTATAGGGTTTATAAAAAACAAACCGTCTACAAAACAATATTTTGTTTATGAGAACGATAATTATAATCGTTACTCTTATTTGGGTGGTTATCGCATAGATCGTTCAGACATGTCAGAAGAAGAAGAACGAATTATGCAAGTGTTTGATGAATTGTGTTTTCGTGGAAATACACATATGAAACGGTGTCAAGGTCTCAAGTCATTTCCATTTGATATGTTATATAGAATGTCAGCAAAATTGGATTTAGTAAATTTTATCACACAAATGTTCAAACAAAGAATCACCGCCAAAAATGACCAAACAACACCAAAATAAATATTGTAAGAAATAAAAAATATAGATTGATTTGTATAAGCAATATATAAATCAATAAATGAATAATAATATTACATTTCGTTCTTCCGATGAAATATATGACGTTTCTACTTATACGGATCGAGAATTATATGATATATTAGACATTAATTCTCCAACCGACCATGAGCTAGAAGCCCGAATTATATTTTTAATTCGTAAATATACAAATATGCAAAATGAATCTGGGGATGAGTTAGCGCAATTTTTTACTGCTATTTATAAACGTTTTTTTGAGACATCAGATAGCGAAAATGAGGAAGAAGAACAACAGACACTTTTCCAAGATTCCAAAATGGCAAGTGTAATAAACGAATTTAAACAGCCTATAAGAGAATCTATGACGAATATGGATGCAAGAGATATTATTACTACCACCTTTCAAAATTCGACGCCATTATCTAGTCAATCTAATGTTATATCAACTAATGATACTACTAGCAATACTAGTAATAATATTGGATATACAAAAACACTCGATTATGCAACAGGAACATTAAACCCTCTATTAAATCAAACAATTAAACGTATTATTAGTATCGATAGTCAATATCGTGATGATAAAAAGAGTTTATCTTCTAATTTTACGTTTCATTTATCGGAACCATTAAAAGATGTTGTTTCCATGAAATTATATTCAGTTCAAATCCCATATACATGGTACACAATTAGTACGGGTTATGGTTGCAATCTTGTATATTTAAAAGGGAACTCACCTGGTATTGATAATGGTGAATACGATTATCAAATAAGTATCAGTCCAGGAAATTACAGCACAAGTGAATTAGCTACAGCAGTAAATAAAAGTATTTCAACGCTTAAAACGACTTATACGGATGTTAGTTTTGCAACAACTGCAATGAATTATAACTCCAATACTTCGTTAAATACATTCGTGATCGATATTACAAAACAGTATAATGAAACCAGTTATGACATTTCTTTCGCTGGTTTGACTAGTCCATATAATACGAATCGTATAGGTAGTTCTGGTGTAAGTATACCTGGATTTCTTGGTTTCGCTAATTCTAAATATAGACCTTATGTTATATCGTCTGCGCAATTACTTAATACAAATAAGACGAGTATTACCGATAGTAATTTGCGAATTTATTTATTAAATTCTTCCAATAATTATTTTACAGTATATAAATACAGTGGACCTGATGAATATTCATCTTCGACTAGTACTGTCGATATATCGTTTAATATTAAATTTTCATTGGCAACGAAAAGTTTATATACAAGAAGCGAATTACTTGCTGATATTAGTAATCAAATCAATAGCTCATCTTACTTAGATTCAACATATTCCTATATAAAACGACTTGATGTATCAAATACTACATTAGACTCATCAACAGATGGATACTTAACGAACTCAGTTTTTCAGTTAGCATTAAAAACAAATCGATTTAATACAAATAACACTTCTTATTCTAAACTAAAAGTCGTATTTCAATCTGAACCATCCACCGTAAATCACCCAATATGGATAGGGTTGAATTCATGCTTTGGTTTTTTGGATGCTTCGAGTGAGATGAATACTATTGTTTCGAATACGAATCCGGTTGGTTCATCTAGCACTACGTTTACATTAACGACACCTTATCCACAAATTCTTTTAAAATGTAATAAAAAAGGATATATTTCTACTGGAAATAACTATACGCTAACATTAAGCCCTAGTCCAGGAATGACGTTATTAAGTTATGTGGATGTAGTCACGAATGCTTTTGGAAACAGTGGTTATAGTAGTGAAATTGGTTCGTCTTATGCAGAAATTGATTCTAGTAGTAACTTTAAATTAAGTATAGATATCAATAAGAATATAGATTATAGTAACTTTCAAGTAAATCTAAGTAATTTTGGTAATTTTAATAGTATTTATGGTACCAATTCTCTGAATGCGTATAAAAGTAATGTTTCATTGAATTCGAATACAAGTGTATTTGATATCAGCTTTACATATAGGTCCGCATATAATATCAATAATACTTCACAATATTTATTATCAGTATATCCAACATCTTCTACTACACATGTAACTAGTGATATAAGTTATAATATACCGAATCCAACTGGTGTCTATACATCATTATCAACATTGGCTACAGCACTAACAAATGCGTTAAATAATTTTACAGATAGTTATGGAACAGCCGTATTATCAGGTAGTTCAGTTTCAATAAGTCAACCTGATGCTACTTATACATATGTAACTGCAACGATTAGCATCAAAGTAAATAAAATATTGACACAAAATGATTATAGTATTCAATTTGTTGATTACAGTGGAAATAGCGTTAGAACCAGTAGTGATGCGAATAATAGCTGGTATCAATATTTACATATCGATCCTATTATGATTGATTATAGTTATAATTTATACAATAACTCAACAAGGTCAAGTATAACTGATACTAGTAATGTTACGATATCGAGTACACCCAATTCATCTTTCATTAGTGTTAATAGTTATAGGTCGATTTCTCAAAACACAATTACATTGAATGCGACAAATAACTATTTTGATTTAATTCCTTACGAATCGGGGTTAACAACCGGTACACAGCAAGAAACCTCAATGTCTCAGAATCCACTTTCTTATAATAGTATACGTATTACTGTTCCATATCAAGACGATAATCAAAATGCTATCGCTTATACTCGTGATAATTTATTAGCTGCGATAAATAGTGCCTTTGCAAATACTGATGCTTCAGGTTCTCAACTAACAGTTGTTACGATTAACGGAGTTGAATATACAAAGTTAAGAGTTACTATAAATAAAATATTTAGTGCATCAGACTATAGAGTAGTTTTTTATGATACTGTTAGTTTCGTAAAATGCTATGTTGGTACAACGAGTGTAAAGAATAGTACATGGGATAGTACATTAGGGTGGATATTAGGATTTCGATTAGCGACAACTTATTTATTAGTACCCGATGTTGCTGGTTATATTGGTCCGATTTCGATTGTAGGTGATACAGGTGTTAGTACAAATTTATTTAATTATTTTTTGATATGTTTAGATGATTATAATCAGAGTCATTTGAATGACGGTTTAGTCACTGTAACCCCGCGTGATACAAGCATTCCTTTACCGTCCTATGCAAATATAACGAATTTTGTATGTGATCCAGTGTCCGGACAGAAAATTTATAACACATCAGTCGTTACTGATAACAATCAATTGACGCAAAACCAAATATACTCATTGACACAAATAGCGAATTCACAGAATTCGACGACGAGTTCTCTATCCAATTTAGTATCAACCAAATCATTTGGACAAGGTCCTTATGTCAGTGATGTATTCGCTATTGTGCCGATGAAGGTATCTGGATTACCTAACGGTTCGAATTACGTAGAATTTTCAGGTAGTTTACAGAATCAACAGAGAACCTATTTCGGACCTGTGAATATCACGAAGATGTCGGTAAAATTAGTCAATGATCGTGGTGATGTTATAGATCTGAATAATGCAAATTGGAGCTTTTCGGTTATTGTTGAATGTTTATATCAACAGAAGCCAGGTTCCAAGAGTAAAACATAAAATCAAACAATGAGGTCAAGTAATTATATTTAAATATATATCCAATTTATATTAATAATGAGTGGAAATTGGCTAGATTCATCTTTTACATCAAATCGATATATTCAAACCTATATGAAAGGATTTTTAGATATGAGCGGTGGAAATTTATTATTGCGCAACAATAGTATTATTGTTAATGCTGGTGATATTTCTATGAATGGTCGTTTACTCGTAACAGGTAACTTGACGTTGTCTGGAAACGTATTGTCGAATGTAAATTTATCAGGAAATATTGCGGTCGCTGGAAATAGTAGTGTTACAGGTAACTTGTCAGGAAATAATTTGTCTTTGACTGGAAATGTCTTGACAAACGCCAACTTTTCGGGGAACTTGAGTGTTGCTGGAAATAGTAGTGTTACAGGTAACGCAACCATATCTGGCAAGACTACTTTTAAAGGTGATATATCTGCGAATGGTAATGTAGTTATTTTTGGTAATTTGACTGTATCTGCTGTACAAAATGCAACTATTATTAATACTACAGTAACGAATTATCAGTTAGTGGTAACGGATGATATTTCATTAAATGGACGGTTATCTGTTAGTTCGGATATATCATTGAATGGTCGACTCTTCGTATCAGGAAATATCTACGGTGCAAATGTTATTTCAACAACAGGTAATGTGATAGCAGGAAACATTATCAGTGATTCGACTGTTGGTAATGTAACAATTACAGGAAATATTCTGACAACAACAGGTAACGTGGTAGCAGGAAATATTATCAGTAATTCAACAGTTGGTAATGTAAGCATTACAGGAAATATTCTGACAACAACCGGAAACGTAATAGCAGGAAATATTATCAGTAACTCAACTGTTGGTAATGTAAGCATTACAGGAAATATCCTGACAACAACCGGAAACGTAATAGCAGGAAATATTATCAGTAACTCAACCGTTGGTAATGTAACAATAAGAGGAAATATTCTGACAACAACCGGTAACGTGGTAGCAGGAAATGTTATCAGTAACTCAACAGTTGGTAATGTAACAATTACAGGAAATATTCTGACAACAACCGGTAACGTGGTAGCAGGAAATGTTATCAGTAACTCAACAGTTGGTAATGTAACAATTACAGGAAATATTCTGACAACAACCGGTAACGTGGTAGCAGGAAATATTATCAGTGATTCGACTGTTGGTAATGTAACAATTACAGGAAATATTCTGACAACAACAGGTAACGTGGTAGCAGGAAATATTATCAGTAATTCAACAGTTGGTAATGTAACAATAAGAGGAAATATCCTGACAACAACAGGTAACGTGGTAGCAGGAAATGTTATCAGTAACTCAACCGTTGGTAATGTAACAATTACAGGAAATATCTTGACAACAACCGGTAACGTAATAGCAGGAAATATTATCAGTGATTCGACTGTTGGTAATGTAACAATTACAGGAAATATTCTGACAACAACAGGTAACGTGGTAGCAGGAAATATTATCAGTAATTCAACAGTTGGTAATGTAACAATAAGAGGAAATATTCTTACCACGACCGGAAACGTGATAGCAGGAAACATTATCAGTAACTCAACCGTTGGTAATGTAAGCATTACAGGAAATATTCTTACCACGACCGGAAACGTGATAGCAGGAAATATTATCAGTAACTCAACTGTTGGTAATGTAAGTATTACAGGAAATATCCTGACAACAGGTAATGTTTATACAACTGCAGTTTCATTAAGTTATACATCATTACCAACATTTGTTAGTACACAAAAAGGATACATCTTTAATCCAACAGCTGCGACACAACAAGCTCTTGGTGCTCCTATAAACTTATTTACAGCAAGTTCAATACCTGTTGGTGTTTACATGATTAATAGTGTTCTAAATGTAACAACAACTACTGCAGGTAACATATCATATGGATTAGGTGCTACTGTTGCAACCGCAGCATCTATTAATGGATTTGGAAATACATTTAATTATAATGCTAATATAATAGGCGCAAATGTTCATTTATCATATACATCGATAGTAGCAGTAACCACACAAACAAATATTATTGGAAATATTAGAACATATGTTACTAGTCCAGGTAACTATATAAATAATGGCTACATGAGTGTTATTAGAATAGCATAATATCCAACTTATTATACAAAAAATAATATTGAAACAGTTTCAATATTATTTTGCATGGTTCAAAGTTATAAAGTTGTTTATTTAGAATTGGTTGATGAAGCTGAGGGCATTTGTCATGTTGATGTTTCCAGCAACAATCTTCATGTCATTGGCGAAAGTACTGATGCTTGTGATGCTCAATTGACTAGCATTCAAGTTTCCGTTGACAGTGGAGACACTTCCTGTAACATTGATGTTGTCGGAGAAGAAAGCAGCTCCAGTTACGGTTAATGCACCGTTCAAAGATGCATCATGAGCTAGGTCGAATCGTCCATCGACGGAGGCATCAGACATAACGTGTAGCTTGCTGTGGAGGGTAGCATCACCGGCAAGGTCTAATTTACCATTCAAAGATGCATCGCTACTTACGGACATGCGTCCGTTCAAGCTCAAATCATCGGTGATGATCAATTGGTAGTTAGTGACAGTGGTGTTGATGAAGTTGATATTTTGGGCTTGGCTGACTGTCAAGTTTCCGAAGATGTGGATGTTTCCTCCAATGTCAGCGTCTTCTCTGACAAAGAGTCTTCCGTTCATCGAAACATCGTCAGCAACGAAGAGTTTGCTGTTCAACGAAGCGTCCTTAGTTACCAACAAGTTATTGCTCATTGCGACGTCACCGACCATTGTAGATTTACCTTGAACGGTTAATCGGCTTCCGAGTGCAACATCATTTCCAACCGACAAGTTGCTGTTCAATGAGGCATCACCGTTCAATGTAGAGGCACCTTGAACATAGAGGCGGCCACCGATAGAGGTATCCTTTCCAACAGAGAGTTTGTTGTTCAATGAAAGATCACCGGAGCTTACGTTGATTCCTCCGGTGCTGGTCAATGCACCGGAAATGGTGGTAGCACCAGCCAATGTGGCTTGTCCATTGATGGTGGTTACTGCTGGGACAGGAACGGTGAGACCTCCACTGGCTGTCAACATGATATCAACCAACATATTGTTGTTCATGTCACCAGTGTTGTCTCCACCACCAATGCGCAATGCGGAACAGTTGATGATTCCTTCGACATCTAAAGCATAAATAGAAGAAGCGGCCCTTCCAATACCAACGTTATCAGCGAAAGCGGATTTGCCTTTTACGAACAAGCGGGAATTTACAGATGCATCACCAGCTACCAAAATACGGGAATCGAATGTACCGTCTTGTGCTACGCGTAGTCTGGAGTTGATTGTGGCATCACCATTGAGAACAGTCTTCTTGTCGGTGTAGAAGTTTCCGTTGACAGATGCATCAGAAGCAACTGCGAGGCGACTGGACAAGATAGCATCACCAGCAACAAGGATGCGTTGTCCGAAAGATGCATCTAGGTTGACGCACATCTTGGATTTAAGGTAGGCGTTTCCTAGAACAGTGGCGTTTTGTTCCAAAACTGAGTTTCCACCGACGAACAAGCGGGTGTTGAGCGATGCATCACCACTTACCAAGACACGTTGGCTGAAAGTAGCGTCCTGACCTACAGAAAGCAGGGATTGAACATTGGTATTTCCACCAATAACAACGTTTCCATTTATAGAGGCATCGAACCCGGCGAACAACAAGTCCTTTACGTATACATTTCCATTGAGGGATGTATCATCTAACACATAAAAGTTGTTTTCGACTGTGGCGTGTTGTCCAAGATAAACGTCTCTTCCAAAGGAACAATCGGCTACAACATAAAGACGTCCATCGATAGTTGCATCACCAACGACGATCAAAGATTTTCCTACATATTCATCACCCTGAATAACAGCATCTCCAGCTACATTTAAGTTTCCATCGGCTGTGATGTTTCCTTTTACATGGGCATCACCACCGACGAAAAGCGTTCCACCTACAACGGCGTTACCTGCAACGCTCGATGAACCAGTCGAAGTAGAACCAGTTGTGCTTCCAATAGAGTTGCTGAGGAAGTTCAATTTACTTTGTACGTTTTCTGTCAACGTATTAATGTATGCAAGTTTGCCTGTTCCGAAACCAACTTGGGAGCCAGATTCCGACTTAACATTGATGGTTGTGGCATTGATAGCGAGTTGGGGTGTGGTGCTCAATCCAGAGTAGAAGTTGAGCGAGTTATCACTGCGAATGTAGACATTTCCACCACTGATATCCAAGAAACCTTTCAAGTAACTCTGACGCAACTTGTTAGCGTTGTTTGATTGATCGAACCATTGAGCATTAGAAATAGACATGTTTATTGAGGGGTCTCAATATACTATTAACTTGGATAATTTTATTAACTAAAGAAATAATTATTGTAAAATTTCTGTCTAAAGCTGTAAAACTCTTTATTGTATTTAACGTATTTTAGTTATTTTCAATAAATAATATTATTGAATGAATTATAATATTATTTGAACGAATTTTTATGTTTGTTACCAATGAACATTCGAAAAGATTGTTTGCTTTTCAATTGATTTGTTGCGAAACATAGGTAACGTTGCCATTGAACACTAACCGCATATTGGGTAAGTGCCGCTAGCGGCATCACCGGATTGCCCGAAGGGCAATTAAGGCGGTTTATAGTGTTCAATGGTGTAAATATTCAAATGTATATAAGTTACATGTATAACTGCAATTAACATTGCCACAATTCTATAATTGTGTCTTAATCTCTATCAGTGGATAACTATTATAATAGAACTACTAAACCTTTTCCATACATGAATATTTCAAATGGAGAACCTTACAGTTCATTTGTTGTCAACGATAGACAACGTATTGTTGGACATAAAACATGAAATAAGTAATTCTTCGTATGATTTCATAAACTCGATAGGGTTCATCAGATTTGTAAATTTTTCACGGATTGTATTTTTATACACATCTATTCTTGTTATATCATTCGTCAAAGATTTTACAGTATTTATGTACTCTTCTATTGAATAAGTTACTAATTCATCTAAACCTATATTTTTTAAAAGCGATGTAGATACATTATGTGCGTGACAATTTGGCTTACACATTGTAACAACTGGAATGGAGTTATATAAAGCATTACATGTTGTAGTAGTTCCCGAATAAGGGAATGTGTCTAAAAGAATATCAATCATACTGAATAATCTGTTGTACGCATCTTTGTCCGTCTTAGTAATTAACATAAGACGATTTTCTTCAACATGTAAATGCTCCTTATAAAAAGTTAATCGTGCGATTTTATCATCAACAGTGTCTAACTTAATAAGTAATATTGTATTGGGGCATTCATGTAGTATTTTTTTCCATGATTGTAATACCTCTGGGCTTGTTTTATTTTCTTTGTTTAATGAGCCTAATATAATTTTCTCTTTTGTTTTTCGCGGTATCACCGGTTGAGTTTGATGCCAAGGTTGATATATTAAAAAGCACTTTGGTAATCTTAATAGTGTTTCAGAATAATACTGGGTAGTATCAATAGGGTCTGCAATTGCGTCAGTAATACGATATTGAACAAAATCTAATCCAAGTGTGTTTGGATATCCTATATAACTTATTTGAATAGGAGCTGATTTATATGACAGTAGTTCTAATCGACTATTTCCAGTGTAACCATTTAGTTCAATTAAAATATCAATTTCTAAACTATAGATCAAATCTGCAGCCTCTTTGTCTTTTAATTTGAAAATATTATAGTACATAGCACCTATATCTAACATACTTTCATCAATTCGAATATTATTTGGAAATAATATCACTTCAAATATGTCTTGATTATGATTCTGGATAATAGGAATAATAAAATTAGATACTGCGTGACCAGTAAAATCACTCGAAAGATAACCTATTTTTATTTTTTTATTAGGTTCTCTAACACGCTTATGTTCGTATATTGTTTTAATCGGCATAACCTGATTTAATATCGTATAATATGGTTTATATTGTTGTGGATTCGATAAATACGAAAAATTGGAACAGAATAATGCGGTAGTAATAGTATTAACATGAGTAGTTGTATCCATTTTATAAGTTTTTAACAAACGTATACCTCTTTCAGCTATTTCCAATGCCTTTTTATTATTACTTAAAGAACTGTACATATTTACCATATGTGTATAAGCTGAAACTAATACTTCTTTCTCTTTTTCAGTATGACAACCTTTGTTCGTTAGATATGAAATAACATATTGAATATAATCTAAACATTTTATGATAGATATTTCTCGAATACATTGATAATAGATAACAACTAGTCGCCAGTCTTCTAAGAATTTACCAAATGGTTGTATTCTGTTCATATAATTCACTTTTTCTTTCATTTCAAATTTCAATAATAGATCACATAAATCTATCAAATTCTCTATATTATTCGGATTTATATCATATGATTTTTGATGATATACCAATGATTTTTCAGGATTATACGTTTTATTAGCAAACCCAATATAGTAAAAGATTGCTGGGTCATTTGGAAATATCTCTAATAATTTCTCCAGAATGGTCTCTTTTTCTGATATATCATTGCAAGTTTGCGCTATTTTTAAACTTTGATTATAAAATTGTTCAGCTTGACCTTGTGTATTATATTTTTTATTTTTTTCGAATTCTTTATATAATGGTAGAAATAAGTTCATGTTTTCAATAATATAAAACATCTACTGAGAACTTTATATTATTTTATTTTTATTTTATGAAACCTTATATATTTGCATTATCTAATCTCTGTAAAATATTATCTAATTGTTGTTGTAAAGACTGATTTTGTGTGGTTAAATCAATAACTTGTTGTTTTGTTGTCTGTAATTCAGCATCTACTTCTTTTAATGCAGCTGTAGCAATAGTAAATACTGCTAATTTATCCAAAGCATTAAAATCTTCTACTTCTTGTCCATATAAGAAGAGAGATGAATATTGTGTTCCTAGATTGTCTTCAATGTATAATGTTTGTTCATCAATAATACTGGTTACCTTACTAATAATAATATTATTATTTGAATCAATAAACTTCAATTTAATTGGATTACCAGAAGCATTTTGGTTTAATGACGCAGTATTAATAATAGTAGATTCCTTATTGATTACATTGTTAGATACATCTACAACAATTATGGAACCGTAAGGGTCTACATACTTTTGATTACCTAGCGCATCCGTAGTAAGTAACGTGTATTTATCTGTAATAGCTATGGGGCCAGATGAATCAGTTATAATTAGATTACCAGACGCATCATATCGTGCATTCTCGATTGCTAATAAGTTAGGTGATATATTATTTAATATTACTTTATTATCAATGATTGTTACATCTTGATAAATATTAGGTATAAATTCGGTTGTTTTATTTACAGCATAATCTACTACGTTTGCAACATCTTGTGCAATAAATCCCCATACTGGTGTTGAACCTCTTTGTTTTGTATCAATATAATTATATCGTTTTGGTTCTAATGCACGGAATACAGAAAGTGCTGAAATATCTACAATATCTGAAATATTATTTTTTATACGTTTATCAGATGACAAAACTATATTTGTTCCGACGAGAAGCGAACCAGATGTATACATAGAATATGTGTTAGTAACAGCACCAGTTCCATTTATTTCAACTAATGCTTTTGGTGTTGGATTCGTTGTACCAAAGCCAGTATAACTAGTGACATTCGTATAAGGTATCGTAGCTAATGAATTTGCTTGATACCATACACCTCCAAGAGAAGAACCTGAACTAGCTAGTACATATTGGCCATTTGATGACATTGTTACACTTGACCAAATACCGGTTGAAGGGAAGCCGGTCGTCGTGTTTATTGTCCATGTTTGACCATAATTTGTAGAATACCATAAACCAACACTTGTAGTACCTGAACTTGCTATAGCATATTGTCCAGTGGATGAAATTGTTACACTTGACCAAACGCCAGTAGAAGGGGCACCAGTTGTTGTGGTTTGGTACCATGTTTGGCCATAATTAGAAGAATACCAAAGACCCGCAGTATTAGAAGCTGCTATAGCGTATTGTCCGGTTGATGAAATGGCTACACTATTCCATACTCCTGTTGAAGGAACACCAGTGGTTGACGTCTTTGTCCAACCTTGACCATTATTCGTTGAATACCAAAGACCTATACTCGTGCTTCCTGACCCAGCAATTGCGTATTGTCCATTTGATGCAATTGCAACACTGTTCCATATGCTGGTAGAAACGTTTGCGGTAGATGATTGAGACCATGATTGACCATATGTGGATGAATACCAAATACCAGAACTTGTACTTCCTGACCCAGCAATGGCATATTGACCATTTGATGTTATCGCTACACTATTCCATACTCCGGTTGATGGATTTCCGGCTGTTGTAGTTATTGTCCATGATTGACCATAGTTGGTAGAAAACCATAGACCAGATGACGCAGTGGAAAATGCTGCAATTGCATATTGTCCAGTAAGTTGTGATATTGCTACTGAACTGATTACACCTGTACTAGGTACTCCACTCGTTCCTGTTTTTGTCCATGCTAGACCATAGTTAGAAGAATAATAAATACCAGTTGATGTATTTCCACCAGCAATAGCATATTGTCCATTTGACGAGATGGAAACACTTGGCCAATTTCCAGTAGTTAATGTAGTAGTGGATACTACTTGCCAAGATTGTCCAAATGTAGTTGTATTCACTGGTGCTGTGGGTACAAGTGTCTCTACCAAAGTTCCGTTATTTTGAAGCCATAAACCGTATCCAACACCACCGTAATTCCAACCTGCTAATACATACTGACCATTTGATGATATTGCAATTGAATAAAATATAAAAGTAGAGAAAGTACCGGCAGTAGCTTGTGTCCACGATTGTCCGTAATTGGTAGAATACCATAAACCAGCATTATTTGGACTACATACTGCATATTGTCCAGACGATGACATACCAACTCCATAACTGTTTTGACTAATAGCAGTTGTCGAAACGCTTTGTGTCCAATTTCGACCATAATTTGATGAATACCAGATGCCACCGTTCGTACTCGTACATGCAGCAACAGCATACTGACCTGACGATGACATGGATACACCAGCCCATGCACCAGTGGATGGCATACCTGTAGTAAGAGAGCGCGTCCATGTTACTCCATAATCGGATGAAATATAAATACCTTGTGCAACATTAGATATGACAGCAATACCATATTGACCGGTTGCTGATATAGCAACATTTGATGCGTTTATGTTCAATGATGATGATTGCTGCCATGTGACGCCATAATCAGATGAGTAGAGTGGACCGGCGCCGTCTGACCCTGCAAGTGCATACTGTCCAGTGGAAGACATTGCTACAGAAGAAAATGAACCATTACTTGCAGCACCTGGTGTTGATGTAGTTACATTCCATGATTGACCATAATTTGATGAGTACCATACTCCACCTGGATTGGTAGATACCGCAACAGCATACTGACCAGTGGAAGACATTGATACTGCTGGAAATCTAGCTGTTGTATTTACAGTGCCATAAAATACGCTCATTAACCATGTGACGCCATAGTTATAGGAATACCATAATCCCAATGTGTTATGTCCAGCTATCATATATTGTCCCGTTGAAGACATAGCAACACCGTTCCAAGTACCAGTGGATGGAGGACCAGTTAATGATACTAATTGCCATTTATTTGTTCCAAAACTGGTAACGCTATTCGAAAATGAATAAGGATTCAATGATGTTGAATAAGTATTTGACGTAATAAGATTTGTAGGTAAATTAGATGTTTGAATAGTATTGGTGTATACATTACCGTTCATAGATAAATCTTGAGTTACTAACATTCCTGCGACTGTTATTGACGTTTGTGCTGATGTATTATTTTGTAACCATAATCCATTAGCACTGCTAGAAACTGCGTATCCATATTGTCCTGTGGAAGAAATTGCAACGGCTGACCATGTATTAGTGGATGGGGCGCCTGTAGTAGAATTCAATAACCACGATTGACCATAGTCAATAGAATACCAGAGACCCGACAATGCCGTAGACGATGCAGCAATTGCATATTGACCGGTTGATGACATAGCAACACCAGCCCATGCACTTGTTGATGGCATACCGGTAGAAAGTGTTTTTGACCATGTTTGACCAAAGTTGGATGAAAACCATAGACCAACTGTTGCTGTACTTGAACCAGCTATAGCATATTGACCTGTAGATGATATGGAAACACATGGCCAAGACCCCGTAGATGCAGTAGTTGTTGCTGTTGCTATCCATGTTTGACCATAATTGGTTGAATACCAAAGACCTACAACTGTACTTCCTGAACCTGCGATTGCATATTGACCAGTTGATGATATTGCAACGCTTGACCATATACCCGTTGATGGTGCACCGGTCGTTGAAGTAAGTGACCAATTTTGACCATAGTTATTAGAATACCAAAGACCCGACGAAGCCGTAGATGATGTTGCAATAGCATACTGACCGGTTGATGATATGGATACACCAGTCCATGCTCCGGTTGATGGAATACCTGTAGTAGAAGTGAGTGTCCATGTTTGACCATAATTCGATGAATAATAAATACCTACACTGGTTCCAGCTATTACATACTGTCCTGTAGTTGACATAGAAAAATAAGATGAAGCTAAAGCGAGGTTTGAAGGAGTCCATGTTTGACCATAGTTGCTCGAAAAATAAGTAGTGTATGGTGTTCCCGCTTGTTGAGAAACTAAGTATTGTCCAGTCGCAGATGTCACTACACTATTCCAAGTAAATGTAGAACCGAAAGAACTTTGTCTCCATGTTTGATTCATAGATATTACACCCTGTGGATTCAAAATGGTTCCACTTGTTAAGCCTGTTATGCTTCCACCACCTCCACCTCCACCAACAATAGCAGACGACGGAATTGTATTTGTAGTTATATTTGCTCCACTCATTACTGGTGCTGTCGAAAAAGTCTTTGCACCACCAATCGTTTGCGTGTTAGTTAGATCTACATAAGTTGTTGCTGCATTTGCCGTTGTCAAGTAAGAACCGGTTGGTTGGTATGTTGAATCAGCAAATGTCTTTGTTATCAATTGAGTACCTGTTGTTGGTGTCTGAGTACTGGTTGGTAATGAACTATTAAATGTAGTTGTTCCAGTAAATGCATTATTATTCGATTGTACTTCTGATAAGGTTGTATATGTCGATGAAGCTGTTGATGTTGTCAAATATGTTGACATTCCTGCCTGTGTCTGATAAGTTGTTGCTGCATTTGCCGTTGTCAAATAACTTGACATTCCTGCTTGTGTCTGATATGTCGTTGCTAACGCACTATTTGGTATAGTAGCATTATTGATATTTGCTCCACTCATTACTGGTGCTGTTGCGAACCTAGCTGCACCCGTTACAAATAATCTACCAGCCAAAGATACATCGGAACTTGCTATCAATCGTCCATTCAATGAAATATCATCGGTCACTACTATTTGATAATTGGATACTGTAGTATTAATAATAGTTGCGTTTTGTACTGCGTTTACAGTCAAGTTACCATAAATCACTACATTACCATTTGCCGATATATCTCCTTTTGCAATTATTGTTTTGTTAACAGTAAGGTTACCATTCATGCTTGTATCGTTTAAAACAAACAAACGACCTCCTAAAGATATATCTCCTGATTGAACATATACGTTGTTATTTCTCATAATTAAATTTCCACCACTTATATCGAGAAACCCATATATGTATGTTTGTATGGAAAGATTAGAAGAACTTGATGAATCTAACCAGTTAGCTAATTGATTACTCATTATAATATAATAATAGGTATAAATTTTTTATTATTATTTTACCGTGATTGATTTATTATTATATATTCATATTTGGTATTCTTACATTATCTACGTAAATGAGTTGTTATAACATTACAATTTTATATTTATACTATAAGATTGTAAAAATCAAATCATAAAATAAATTGTTTACACACTTGAAGATTTAAAATGGGACGCTTTTAGAGCGTCCCACTAGAGTTTCAAGGGCAACGTTGCCTATGCTTCGCAACAAATCAATTGAAAGGCAAACCGCCTAATGGCGGTTTGTCCCATTTCAAATGTTCATCGGTGTAAATGCCTATCTACCTTTTTGTAACCATTATTTTGGCTAATCTTCGATTATCGACACGGATAACCCTTAACTATTATTGGCATTAGAAATAATTTGATGTTACGGATGATATTACTTTCCATGGTGCTGTTGTAGCGTTATTTATTATAGCAAATGTTTGTGTAATTAATCCACCGCTTACTGTAACTATATTAGATAAACCACCAGCATAATACAGCATTGTTGATGTGCCATTAATTGCTAAAGAATTACAATAAGGTTTATACGTACTAGAATCGATTAATAATGTTGCCACGAATGTTCTATTTAAATCAGTTGGAACATTAGTTAAGTTTACAGTAAAGTTTGTACTATTTGTTGGAGCTACTGTAAATATACTACCTTGATTCAAATCGAAAGTCATAGAAGTTCCGTACGTCGGGCCAGCATTTACTTTTTCAGATATATTAGTTGTTTTTGCAAATTTTCCTATAGTTATATTTCCATTTAATGACAGGTCATTATTGAATATCGAATTATTAGCTACATATAAGTTTCCATTTAAGCTTGTATCCTGTTGAACAAATAAGCGAGCATATAATGATAAATCCGCAGTTGAATTTGTTGGCGCAATATTATAACCAGTTTGACCAAATTGAACATAACGACCACAATTGATTCCTCCACTAGCTACATCTAATGGATATTGTGGGTTATTTGTTCCTATTCCTATTTTGTTATTCATAATTAATTTTCCATTCATTGTTGTATCTCCATTTACTGTAAGAGTTCCATTCATCAAGGTATTATTTGTAGATGTTACTGTTCCTGTGAATGTTGGTGCTGCTAAGGGTGCATAGTTAGTTGTCATGTTTGTCTTCAAAGTATTGATGCTACTGTCAATCGCAGTCTTTGTATAATAGTTTGTATTGATGCTACTGTCAATCGCAGTCTTTGTATAATAGTTTGTATTG
>Ga0209400_1000149_pt1 | contig 61779 bp, 48 predicted proteins | sample M_130807_EF_Meta_FD_187313 | JGI IMG/M metagenome (GOLD analysis project Ga0209400, IMG submission 187313) | Freshwater microbial communities from Lake Montjoie, Canada to study carbon cycling - M_130807_EF_MetaG (SPAdes) (version 2) | ecosystem: Environmental > Aquatic > Freshwater > Lake... | reverse complement strand
CGAGAGCGAGCATTGAGGCCCACCCCATGCAGCCACCGCGCCGACGATTGCATCGCCGGAAAGGGCAGTCGCGACAGATTCACCAAATCGGCATTGTGAGACGGATCCGTAGTCAACCCCCAGGAAGGCGACATCGCTGACGCTTTGACCGATGCCGGAGGGCGACTTGTCGGATCTGTTTCTGAAGAAGGTGCAGCCCTGCACCACATGCGATCCTCCGCCCTCGGGGTTCCAGTAACCGAAACAGAATGCACCGCCGACTGCGCCTCCGTTGCCTCCGTAGAACGAATTGTCCGAAATCGCAGTGATACGGTTGCTTGTTGCACGGCAGTCATGGATCACCAGCGATGCGTTGGGTTGGCCGGTTGCGCCGACCGCGCCGCCGAATGCGCTTGCGAGCGGACCTGCACCATGCACCTCGGATCGCACGGAGTTTCCGTCGAATCTGCAACGACTGATCACCCCGGATCCCCAACGTAGCGCGATGGCACCACCCATGGTCCGCGCTTCGGCCCAGCTGGCTCCGGGAACGGTCGCCGAACATGCATTCCCCGTGAATTCTGAATCCCGTACATCGATCACGGAATGGTCTGCCAACACAGCGCCGCCGAAGGCGAATGGATATCCATCCGTAACAAGGGCGACGGAATTGCCGGTCAGGGCAGAGGATTGAATGTGAAGCCGGCAGTTTTGCACGTAGATGGCGGCACCACCGTACACACCCGCTCCGCCAGTGATGGAATTCTCCACGAATCTGCAACTGCTGAAACTGACTTCCGAATCACTCGCCTCAATGGCGCCTCCAAGACTCGAGCCCTTACTTCCGGAGAATCGAATTCCGCGGAATTCGATTCCTGGCGATACCGCACTTGAAATCGACACGTGCGAGGCGCTGAGTATGCACGTGCCACCGGGGACGGACTGCACCGTGAGTCTCTTTCCAGAGATAACGATGTTTTCCGTATAGGTTCCGCTGGCGATCTCGATCACGTCGCCGTCGGATGCCGCCGATACAGCTGCCTGAATCGTCGGCTGTTCCGCAGGAACGTGGATGGTTGACGCTGCGCAGGGAAGTGCGAGCATTGTTGCCGAGAGGGCGAGCATCGATGTGCGAACGGCCGTCATGTCTTGGGTCTCCTGGATGTGTTCGAGTGAGGGTTGCCCGAGAAAGGCCGGACCGACATCTTGCGGCGAGCTCGCCTCGAGGAAGATTGCGACGGCGGCAAACAAGCCGATAATTGCGCCGGCGAGGCGGGCCTTCGACGGAGCAACCGATCCATCGAGCTGGTTCAGCGCGATCGCCACAAATACACGCTCGTCCGGGCTGTCAGGCAGCGATTTCATGGCACTGAATCGCCGCGCGACAGGACCATTCCGGCCACACGCTGCAACTCACCCTCAACCTCGTCTTCTGGGATCCCATCCCGCACAATCAGCCGCTTGAGCGCCGCCCGAACCCGGTTTGCGACCGTTCGCGCCACCACCGCGGCGCGTGCGGGTTCGTAGCCCGTCTCGTCGACCAGCAGCGCATAGGGCTGGCCGTCCAGGAAATGGCGGCGGAACAGAAGCCACATGCTGTCTTCACCGTCGGCGTGGCAGATGGTCTCCACCTCCTCGCACGCCTCGCGGAGGATGGAAACTGCCCACGCGCGCTCGAATGCTGCTTCTGCCTCGGGTTCCGGTGATTCCAGGAGTTCGAGCGGATCGACCGGGCCGTCTTCGCCACTGCGTGTCTCGCCGCTTCCCTGCATCCCCCGCTTCGCCGCGCGCCTGCGCCGGCGCACTTCCTCGCGCATGCTGAGGATCAGGCCGTTGATCAGCCATCGCCGCAGCGTCATCCGGCTCTCGCGCCAGGCGTCGAGGTAGTCGTCGCGCGCGAAGCGGCTGACGAAGAACGCGCTCACCAGTTCCGCGCTCTCGCCGAGGTGGCGGTACGAGCTGCCCTTCACGTAGATGCGGAGCGGTTCGAAGTAGCGCGCCATCACCACCGTGCGCAGCGCGCGGCGGCGTTCCTCGCCGGCGTCGAGCTCCTGGTGGAGCCACTCGGGGTTGGTGGACGGGAATGCTTCGTCGTGGGGCATGGGGTGGGCGAGAGAGGCCGACGCCTCGCTGTCCGGTAATTGGATCGAGAATTTCCGCCTGAATTGACGTGCCCGCGCCGGAAGCCCGGAGAATGAACGAGGCCCTGCGGCCAATTCTAGTTAGAGTCTAACCAGAATGCATCAGACCCCTGCCAACCACGTGGGAATCTTCGACGCCAAGACGCACCTTTCCGAGCTCATCGAGCGGGTGCGGGGAGGCGAGTCGTTCGTCCTGACGAAGCACGGGATGCCGGTCGCGCGGTTGGTGCCGGCGGGTGAGGATCCCGGCGCAGTGGCGTCGGAGTGGCTCAAGTGCATGCGCGCCATCGGCCAGCAGGCTGCTGCTGAAGGACACCCGATCACGCCGGAGGAGATCACGGGATGGATCAACGAGGGACGTCGATAGTCGTGGATGCGTCGGCGGCGCTGGCAGGACTGCTCCCAGGCGAGGAATCGATGGCCCTTCCGGAGCTGTATTCGCCTGCGATCGTTTGGATGGTCCCGGGATCGTTCGGCCTTGAACTTCTCAACGCCTTCGTCATCTCGGCGCGAAGGGGGAGGATCAGCGGACACGACGCGGAAATGCTGGTTCGGCAGATTCGCGAACTTCCGCTTGCGATTGACTCATTCACCGTGGAGTCGGCGATGGAGGTGGTTGGCCTGGCCACACGACACCGTCTGACGGCTTATGACGCCGCATACCTGGAACTTGCGATCCGCATGTCGGCACCGATCGCGACGTTGGACACCGATCTTGTCCGTGCCGCGATGATCGAGCAGGTCACCGTGATTTCACCGCGCATTTGACCGCCGTTCACCCCTCGAGCAGCACCACCTGCTCCGCGTCCACCGTCAGCGCCACGGGCTGGCCGCGGCGGGAGAGATGGCGTGGATTCAGCTCGAACACCTTGACGGTGGTGCCGTGGCAATCCACCCGATGCTGCGCCATTTCGCCGAGGTAGGTGCTCTCCGCCACCACGCCGCGCAGGGCGGGGCGGCCGGCAGGGGCATCGGCTTCGGCGTGCAGGTGGAACGCCTCGGGGCGGATGCTGGCGGTGAGCGTGGTGCCGACAAGGTGCGTGCCGGCCGTGGTGGACTCAAGCACGCCGGCCGCGGTCTTCACGGTGCGCGTGGACGCACCTGTTCCGGCGCTGGCCCCCGGCGCGCCTTCGACGGTCGCGTCCAGGAAATTCGTCTCGCCGAGGAACTCGGCCACGAAGCGGTTGTCCGGGCGCTCGTAGAGCTCGCGCGGGCCGCCGGCCTGCTCAATTCGTCCGTCGCGCAGCACCACCATGCGGTCGGCCAGGCTCAGGCTCTCCTTCTGGTCATGCGTCACGTAGATGGCGGTGATGCGCGTCTCGTCGACGATGCGGCGGATCTCGCCGCGCATCTCGATGCGGAGCTTGGCATCGAGGTTCGAGAGCGGTTCGTCGAGGAGGAGCACTTCCGGCCGGTAGACCACGGCGCGCGCCAGTGCCACGCGCTGCTGCTGGCCGCCGGAAAGCTCGTTCGGCCGCCGGTCCGCGTACGTGGACATGTGCACCATCTCGAGCGCCTCGCCGGTGCGGCGGCGGACCTCGTCGGTGGGCAGCTTGCGCACCTCGAGGCCGAACGCCACGTTCTGCGCCACGGTCATGTGCGGCCACAGTGCGTAGCCCTGGAAGACCATGCCGCATTCGCGCTTCTCGGCCGGGAGGCCGGTGACGTCGCGGCTGCCGAAGCGGATCACGCCCGCCGTGGGCTCGATGAATCCGGCGATCATGCGCAGGATGGTGGTCTTGCCGCATCCGGAGGGGCCCACCAGGAAGGTGAGCCCGCCGGGCGGCGCCTCGAGCGTGACGCCGTCCACCGCGACGGTGGATCCGAAGGACTTGCGGAGTTTCTCGAGCGTGACGGAAATCACTGCGTGCGCAAGATACCCGTGGGGCTTCGCGGTACGTGGAACTAGCATCCCCGCATCGTGGCCAAGCGCACCAACAGCACCGGCAAGGCGCAGTCCTCCGGCGGTCGCACGGCCCGGGGCGATGCATCGCGTGCCGAGTCAGCGCGCGATGCGGTGCCCGTGGATCCCGAACTCATGCGCACGCAGCGCATGTGCGAGCGCCGCCGTTTCCGTGAGAAGGACGTCTCCATCGCGCGCATGGTGGGTGACATCGGGCGTCAAGCGAAGCGCGATGTGGAGCGATCGGGAGCCACCGCGGAGGCGTGGCGCACGTGCATGCCGGCCGATCTGGTGGAGGAGACGTGGATCGAGTCCGCGAGCCCCGCGCAGCTCCTCATTGGCGTGGCCAGCTCGCCCGCCGCCTATGCGGTGGACCGCGCGCTGCGTGCCGGCGTACTGGCGGAACTGCGCCGCGTGCTGCATGCGCCCGGACTGCGGGTGCGGACGCGGATCGGCAAGTCGCCGGCCGCAGAACTGCCCGAGCCGCACATCGAGCCGAAGCCCGCGCCGCACGGTGGATTTCCCAGGCGACCGGGCACGCGCTGAGTCGATCGTCCCCGCTGCACCCCGCCGCACCCCGCCGCACTTCCCTACTCGCCGAGGAATCCCGCGGGCATCGCCTGTGCGCGTCCGTCACGCCCGATGCACGCCAGCGTGGTTGCGCCCGTGACCAGCAGGTCCTCGCCGCGCCACACCTCGTACGTGTGCTCCACCTTCACCGCGCCCACGCGGGTGAGCGTGGTACGCAGCTGCACCACGTCGTCGTAGCGCGCGGGCTGCTTGTAGGTGACTTCCAGCTTCACCACGGCAAGCAGGAGTCCGGCCTCCTCCATGTCGCGGTACGTGCGTCCGGTGGAGCGCAGGAGTTCCGTGCGGCCCATCTCGAACCACACGGGATAGACGGTGTGGTGCACCACGCCCATGGGGTCGCACTCGCAGTAACGGACGCGGATGTCGATGCTTCCTTGCACGCGGGGCAGGGTACCGGGGCAGGTGGCGCCGTTGCGTGGCGTCACGGTGCGGCAGCGCGGCGCGCGGTCACTTGCCGATGCAGAATCCGGCGAAGAGCCTGCCGAGCACGTCGTCCGGCGGGATGGCACCGGCCACCTCGCCCAGTCGATCGAGCGCCGTGCGCAGTGATGCGGCCACCAGTTCCGGTGCGTCCATGGCGAGCGCCTCGTCGAGCGCGGCCGCCGCTTCCGCAAGCAGCGCCGTGCGCGCGGCGCCCAGCGTGGATTCACCCGCGCCGCGCGGGATGCGCTCGGAGACCGCGCGCGCGATGGCCGTGCGCAGCGCATCGAGGCCGTGGCCGGTGCGTGCGCTGGTGGAGATGGTTTCCGCGGCAACGGCGGGCGTGCCCTGGCGCATGTCGCTCTTGGTCTCCACGCGGATGATGATCGCCTCGGTGGCGCCGGCAAGCCCCGCACCGCAGTCGATCACCACGTCGGCACGCGCCAGTGCGTCCGCGGCGCGCGCCTGCATCAGGGCGTCGATCTCGTGCACGGCATCCTCGAGGCCAGGCGCGTCCACCAGCACGGCCTCGATGCCGCCGGGCAGGGCGATCGCATGCTCCACCGCATCGCGCGTGGTGCCGCGTTCCGGGCTCTCCACCGCGCGGGCGTGACCGAGCAAAGCGTTGTAGAGCGAGCTCTTCCCGGCATTCGGCGGCCCCGCAAGCACCACGCGCGCGGCGCGCGCGGCGCGTTCGCTTCCCGCGGACACGGCGCACCGGGCGCGGATCCGTGCCAGCACGGCGCGCACCCGCCGCTCCAGCTGGGGCCGCGCGATCGCCACCACGTCCTCCTGGTCGGTGAAGTCGATGCCCGCCTCGACGAGCGCCAGCACGGCCGCCACTTCGTCGGCATCGCTCGCAGTGGCACGCTCGGCGTCACCCGCCCGCAGCGCGCCGGCGGCCGCGAGGGCGGCGTCCGTCTCCGCGGCGATGGCGGCCGCGACGCGCTCCGCGTCGCCGATGCCGATCCGTCCGCCAAGCACCGCGCGTGCGCTGAACTCGCCCGGATGCGCGCGTCGTGCATCTGTGCCGGAACCCGCGATGACCGCCTCGATGATCCGCTCGAGCACCAGCGGATTGCCCACCGCATGGATCTCCGCGCAGTCCTCGCCCGTGGCGCTCGTCGGCCCCGGCATCACCACGCACAGCGCCGGGATCGCGGGCTGCAGCAGCCGCACCACGTGGACGCCTCGCGTGCGCGCGAGCACGGCTGCGTGTCCCGTGCAGTCGTGGGCCATGTTCGCCGCCAGCACCGCGCACGCACGCGCGCCGCTTGCACGCACGATGCCCCTCGCCGCCGGCCCTGGCGGGCTGGCGACGGCGAGGATGACGCTCGTGGTGTCCATCGATGGTCCGGGCGCGGCGGCCCGTGCGGGTCAGCGGTCGCGGAACTTCTTGCTCGGTGCCTGCTTGACGGACTTCTTCTGCTGCTGCGCGGCCTGCGCCCGCTTCATGGCGGTGGCGTAGGCGTTCTGCAGCCAGCCGCCCTTGGCGGCGGAGGGCTTGGTGAAGTCCATGTCCTTCACCTGTGCGCGGATGCGCTTGCTCTCGTAGATGCCCACCAGCGTGCTGGTGGCGATGTAGAGCGTCAGGCCGCTCGGCGCGCCGTACAGCATGATGGGGAAGAGGACGACCATCATCCACTTCATCATCTTCTGCTGCTGTTCCTGCTCGGGCGTCATGTTCGCCGTCGGAGGCGGCGCCTGGTACTTCTGCTGGATGAAGAAGACCACGCCCATCAGCATCGGGATCAGGTTGATGGACGTGAGGTGGACGATCCAGAGATCGATCTCGAACGGCAGCGTGATGAAGCGGTCCTGCGCGCTCAGGTCGCCGAGGAACTGCCATCCGCCCATCTTCTGGAAGATGCCGAAGAAGGCCGGCTGCTGGCGCAGCTCGAACGCGAAGTAGAGCACCGCGTAGAGCGCGATCCAGATGGGCGTCTGCACGAAGGTGGGGATCATGCCGCCGGCGCAGCCGAGCGGGTTGATGCCGCGCTCGCGGTACAGGCGGATGGTCTCTTCCTGGAGCTTCTTGGGATCGTCCTTGTAGCGCTTCTGCAGCGCCTCGAGCTCCGGCTTGACGGCGCCCATCTGCTTGCTGACGCGCAGCATGGACACCTGCGCGTACTTGGTGAGCGGGTGCAGCAGCGAGCGCGCGACGATCACCAGCACGATGATCGCCAGGCCCCAGTCGAACACCACGTTGTTGTGGAGGAACGAGAGGAACCACACCAGCAGGTCGGCCAGCCAGCTGAACGTGCAGAAGCTGCAGCAGCCGCTCATCAGGTAGAGGATGAGCCCCTGCATGTTGAGCGCGGCGAACGGCTGCGAGGTGCCGAGGAGCGATCGCTCCAGCGGGCCGGCGAAGACGCCCATGTCGAAGGACGCGCCTGCGCCGGGGGCGATGGTGACCGCGCCGCTGGTGCATGTGGTGAAGAGCACCTGCTCGGGCTTCCCATGGTGCATGCCGTCGCCGGCCTGCGCCTGGATGCTCGCCACCGCGGGGGCGATGGCCTTCGACGGGCTCGAGGGCTGCGCGTACGGCGCGTGGATCGCCAGCGCGAAGTAGCGGTTGGTGGCACCGAACCACGACAGGCCGTACTTCTCCTCCTGCTGGCGGGCATCGGGCCACACGGCGTAGTTCTCCGCGGTGACCTGGCCCAGCAGCTTGGAGTGGTCGAGCGTGGCGCCGTGGACGATGACCGTCGCCTGCGCGGGGTCGCGCTCGGGGCTCATCAGGTAGCCCGACTGGAAGCGGCGGCCGTCGACGGAATCGTTCTGGTCGCGGAGGAGGTCGACCGGGCCGAACTGCACCCATCGGACCACGTGCGGGGATCCCGAGAGGTTCTCGACGCGCTGCTCGCAGCGGATGTCGTAGCTGCCCGCGTCCACCACCCAGCGGCGCGTGGCGCGCATCTGCAGCGCGCCGGTGCCGTCGGAGATCTCGGTGACGAAGGTGCCGGGCGCCGTCTCCTTCCAGACCTTGCCCGAGACGCTGATCTGCCGGCCGTCCACGTCGATGACGCGCGCGGCCAGGAGGGGCACGCTGAAGCCCTGGAGCGTGCCGGGCGTGGTGATCGAGTAGCGGCCCTCGGGCGACGGATTGCCGGCGCGCGCCTGCGTCGCATCGACCGCGGTGCGCCAGAGGTCGCTGAAGACGATCTCCTCGATGCCTGCGCCCTGCGGCACCAGTCGAAGCAGGAAGCGCGCGTTCGCGGCGTCGATGGATCCGATCGCCGTTGCCGACTCGCTGGGCGAGCCCGGGGCGTTGGCGGTCCAGGGGCGTTCGTCGCCCGCCGGCGCGGTCGGGGCTGCAGGGGCGTTCGGCGTGGTCGCAGTGGCCGGCGTGGTCGGCGCGGCGCCGGCGGGCACGGCGGGGCTGGCTTGCGCCGATGCCGCGGTGGCGTCGGCGGGAGCAGCGCCGATGGCGGCACCGTTCTTGCCGAGGCTGATGATGGCGACGATGCCGCCCACCGCCGCCACCAGGGCAAGCGTGAGGACGAAGCGGCGGACGTTGAAGGCCGGGTTCTTCGGCGAGGCCGGAGACGTGCTGTTCATGGTGCTTTGCTGTGTGGCGCGTGCGCCGCGCCGCGCGGACTGGTGGCGTTCGCCGTCGTCGGCGCGTCAGCGGCCTTCGAGCAGGCGGTCGCCGAGCCAGTCATGGAGTTCGGGGATCGCGTGGATCTTGGCCACGGTGAGGTCGATGTCGTAGGGCCGGCGGTGGAATTCGATGCGGTGCTTGCCATCGCCGCCGTCGGTGTCGAGGATGGCATAGGAGGCGCGGTTGTCGCCGTCGCGCGGCTGGCCCACGGAGCCGGGGTTGATGATCGCCTTCTGCGTCGGGTCGACGGCGAAGGTGTGGTCGGGCAGCTCCTCGGGCTTCCAGAATTCCTGGTCCTCGGTGAAGACGCCGGGAACGTGGGTGTGGCCGACAAGGCAGATGCGCTCGACGCGGTCGAAGATGCTGGTGAGCTTGTGCGGGTGGTTCACCGCGTCGTCGGGGAACAGGTACTCGTTGATGGGGCGACGCGGGGTGCCGTGCACGCACAGGTAGCCGTTGTCGCTGACGCGGACGCGCAGGTGGCCCAGGAAGTTCCAGCGGCGCTCGCCGGCGGCCTTGTCGGTCTTGGCCGCCTCCTCGAACTGCTTGCGCGTCCAGTACGCGGCCTGCTCTGCGGCGGAGTTGAAGTTGGTGGGCTCGTAGAGGACACCGAAGTCGTGGTTGCCCAGGAGCGACCACTCGCAGCGCTCGGCCACCAGGTCCGCGCAGGTCACCGGATCCGGCCCGTAACCGATGATGTCGCCCAGGCAGATGATGCGCTGGACCTTCCGCTGGTCGATGTCGGCGAGGACGGCCTTCAGCGCGGAGTGGTTCGAGTGGATGTCGCTGATGATCGCGGTGCGCACGGAGGGTCCTGAGGGGGCCGGATGCTAGCAAAAACCGCAGGAATCCCGCGCCGCCCGGATGGGGCCCGGAAGGGCCGCGGATCCGCCCCGGATGCGCCCCGGATCCCTACGATATGCGCCCTTCGACCGAATCCACCAACGCGAGGAATTGACCCATGGCTGACGCAAAGCACTTCGACCTCATCGTCATCGGCGGCGGACCCGGCGGCTACGTCGGCGCGATCCGCGCGGCGCAGCTCGGCAAGAAGGTTGCCTGCATCGAGCGCTCCAAGCTCGGCGGTGTCTGCCTCAACTGGGGCTGCATCCCGACCAAGGCGCTGCTGCACGCAGCCAGCGTCTACACCGAGGCGTTCAAGCACGGTGCGGACATGGGCTTCGAGGTCGACCCGAAGAACGTGAAGCTCGACTGGTCCAAGGTGGTCGGTCGCTCGCGCAACGTGGCCGGCACGCTGAACAGCGGCATCGGGTTCCTCTTCAAGAAGAACAAGATCGAGCACATCCAGGGCCACGCGAAGATCCTGGCCGGCAAGACCGCCGGCGGCCCGTGCAAGGTGCAGGTCTCGAAGGCCGACGAGGACTACTACAAGGGCACCGGTGCAGTCAGCAAGGACGACATGGTGATCACCGCGGACAAGGTGCTCATCGCCACCGGCGCCGCGCCGCGCGAGCTGCCGTTTGCACCGAAGGACGGCAAGACCATCATCAGCAGCTACGAGGCGATGAACCTGCCGGAGCGGCCGAAGTCGATGGTGATCGTCGGCTCGGGCGCGATCGGCATGGAGTTCGCCTACTTCTACAACGCGTTCGGCACCAAGGTGACCGTGGTCGAGATGCTCGACCGGATCATGCCGGTGGAGGACGACGACATCTCGAAGGAAGCGCTCAAGATCTTCCAGAAGCAGGGCATCGAGTTCAAGCTCGGCTGCATGACCAAGGCCGTCGAGAAGACGGCATCCGGTGCCGACGTCCGGCTCGTCGCCGGCGGCGCGAAGGTCACCATCGAGGACCAGGCCACGAAGAAGACCGAGGTGATCGAGGCCGAGAAGGTGCTCGTGGCGATCGGCGTCGCCGGCCGCTTCGACGGGCTGTTCGACGCATCGCTCGGCCTGAAGACCGACAAGGGCCACATCTCCACGGACTACATGGAGAAGAAGGACAAGTCCACGTACGTGACGAGCGTGCCCGGCATCTACGCCATCGGCGACGTGATCGGCCCGCCGTGGCTCGCGCACGTGTCGAGCGAGGAAGCCGTGGTGGCGGTCGAGCGGATGTTCGGCCACGCGTCCACCGGCGTGCACTACGACGCCATCCCCGGCGCCACCTACTGCAACCCGCAGGTGGCGAGCGTGGGCCTCACCGAGCGCGCCGCCAAGGAGAAGGGCATCGAGTACCGCGTGGGCAAGTACGGCCTGAAGAGCCACGGCAAGGCCATCGCCGACGGCGCGGCCGAGGGCCTGGTGAAGATCATCGTCAGCAAGAAGTACGGCGAGATCCTCGGCGGCCACATCATCGGCGAGAACGCCAGCGAGCTGATCCACGAGATCTGCGTGGCCAAGGCGCTCGAGGGCACGGTGGACGACATCATCGCCACCATGCACGCGCACCCGACCATGGCCGAGAGCATGCACGAGGCGGCGCTCGGCGCGGAGGGGCGGATGATTCACGGGTAAATTCGTCCCGGTGCGCATGTTCCATTTTCACCCTTGGCGCAAGCCGGGCGCCGCCACATCCTGTTTGCTGGGCCGGCCTCGTCGGCGAGGCCGTATTGGCCGACCGAGCGCCGCTTCGACTCCGCGGATCCAATCCTCGGAGCCGAGCGGGGTGCTGGAGTGACCGGAGTCGTTGAGGCGTTGCCGCATGTCGTCGTCGAGCTCCTTGCGGAGCGCCTCCGTCCAGCTTCTCCCGCGCATCGAATCCGGGCGGTAATCGATGGACAGCAACTTCGGGCGCGGCCCAAGTCCACAGTGCCACGCGGCGCTTGACCATCGCCAGTTCTGTGCAAAGTCCACCAAGCCCGCCGCGACCGGGTTTCGCTCGACGTAACGAAGCGCGGCGATCGTGTGCTCCGGATCCATCGGTGCCGCGTAAAAGCAGCCCTGCCAGTTCGGCCCGAGGTCACCGCGTGTGGTGTTCAGCCATCGGGAGAAGAATGCGGTCGCCCGCCCGACCATCCTGCTGAGCGCGGTTTCGTTCGGGGGCGTTGCGCAAAGATGGAAGTGGTTGTTCATCAAGGCGAATCCGCCGACCGACACACCCGTTCGCGCGGCCCACATCGCCAGCAGGTCGACAAGCACGGCCTTCGCGTGGTCGCTCCGCAGGATGTGGGCGCCATGCGCCGCGCGTTGCGTGACGTGGTGCGGCATGCCGGGGACGATGGTCCTGGTTCTTCGGGGCATCGACGCATGATGGCGTCGTTGGCGGAATCTCCGGGAATTTCGGCGGTTTTTCCGTTGGCTTCGAAGCGGGCGCCGCGGATGCGGTCAGCGAAGGGCCGAATGCGTCGGAAAATGGAACATGCGCACCGGGACGACTTTAGATCAGGCTCTCGCCGCTCATCTCCGCCGGCTTCGGCAGCCCCATCATCGCGAGCATCGTCGGCGCAACGTCCGCCAGCCGGCCGCCCTCGCGGAGCTTCGTGCCGCGGAACGCCTCGCCCACCACGAAGAGCTCCACCGTGAAGTTGGTGTGCGCGGTCTGCGGCTCGCCCGTCCTCGGGTCCTTCATCTGCTCCGCGTTGCCATGGTCGGCGGTGATCACCAGGCTGCCGCCGCGCGCGAGCGCGGCCGCCATGAGCTGGCCCGCGCATTCGTCCACCACCTCGCACGCCTTCACCACGGCCTGCAGGTTGCCGGTGTGGCCCACCATGTCCGGGTTCGCGAAGTTCACCACGATGAACGGCTCGCAGTCGGGCGCCGCCAGGCGCGCCAGCACCGCGTCGCGCACGCCGTACGCGCTCATCTGGGGCTTCTGGTCGTAGGTCTCCACGTCCTTGGGGCTCGGCACCAGCGTGCGGCGCTCGCCGGGGAACGGTTCCTCGCGGTAGTCGTTGAAGAAGAACGTCACGTGCGGGAACTTCTCCGTCTCTGCGCAGCGGAACTGCGTGAGGCCGAGGCTCGAGATCCATTCGCCCATGATGTGCGCCATCTTGGCCGGACGCTCGAACGCCACGCGCACCGGCAGGCCTTCCTCGTAGCCCGTCATCGTGACGAAATGCAGGCCGTGCGGGCGCGGATCGCGCGCGAAACCGCCCGACTTCACCGTCGCCCACGCCTCGTCCGCAAGCGTGAACGCCATGGTGAGTTCGCGCGGACGATCGCCGCGGAAGTTGAAGAACACCACCGCATCGCCGTCCTGCGGCACGCCCGCGCCCTGCACGATGCGCGTCGGCGGGATGAACTCGTCGCCAGACATGTTGGCGGACACCGGCTTCGCGTAGTAGTCGCGCATGACCTGCGCGGCGCTCGTGCCGGCAGCCGTCCCCGCGCGGCCCATGATGGCGTTCCACGCGCGCTCCACGCGGTCCCAGCGGAAGTCGCGGTCCATGGCCCAGTAGCGGCCGATCACCGTGGCGATGCGGCCGCCCGTCTCGTGCAGCACGCGCTCCAGCCGCTCCACCACGGGCAGCCCGCTCTGCTGCGCGGTGTCGCGCCCGTCGGTGAAGGCATGCACGAACACGCGATCCGCCGGCACGCCCTGCGCCTTCGCCAGCCGCAGCAATGCCTCCAGGTGCGCGAAGTCGCTGTGCACCTTGCCGTCGCTGACGAGCCCCATCACGTGCAGCGCGCGCGGCCGGCCGGTGTCGGTCATGCCCTTGGCGTGCTCGCACGCCCCGATCAAGCCCTCGTTGCGCGCGAACTCGCCGCCACGGATCGCCCGCGTGATGCGCATCAGCTCCTGGTCCACGATGCGGCCGGCGCCGATGTTCTGGTGGCCCACCTCGCTGTTGCCCATGACCGGCTCGCCGTTCTCGATGGGCAGGCCCACGTCCTCGCCGCTGGTCTTGATGAGGGTGTGCGGCCACTCCCGCTCCAGCCGGTAGCACACGGGCGCCTTGGCCAGTCGCGTGGCGTCCGCGGCCCGTTCCGCGGCATGCGGGTTGATGCCCCAGCCGTCGCGGATGACGAGGATGCAGGGGGCGTTGCGGGGCGTGGCCGGCGTGGGGTTCTGGCTCATCGGCCGCAGGATACGGACGCCCGGCGGCGCAACCTTCCCCGCGCCGTATCCTCCGCGCATGACCACCGGAACGCAGGACGCGAACGGCACGACCCTCAAGCAGCGCTACAACGACGTGAAGTCGCGGATCGCCGCGGCGGCCAAGCGCGTCGGGCGCCGTCCCGAGGACGTGATGCTGGTGGTGGTCTCCAAGAGCGGCACGGTGGAGCAGATCCGAGAGCTCATGCAGATGGGCCAGGTGGACTTCGCCGAGAACCGCGTGCAGCAGCTCCTGCAGCGCGCCGCGCAGATCGACGAGTGGCGCGCGCGCCACGCGGAGCTCGGTGGCACGGCCCCGGCCATCCGCTGGCACATGATCGGCACCATGCAGCGCAATAAGGTGAAGAAGGCCGTGGAGGTGACGCGCCTGGTGCAGTCCGTCGACAGCCTGCGCCTGGCCGAGGAACTCCAGGTGGCCGCCGCCAAGCGCGAGACGCCCGTGGAAGTGCTGGTGGAGGTGAACGTCAGCGGCGAGTCATCGAAGCACGGCGTCGCGCCCGGCGCTGCCCGTCACCTGGTGGCACAGATCGAGACCATGGTCAACGTGCGCGCGCGCGGCCTGATGTGCATGGCGCCGCTCGAGGGCGGCCCTGCCGCAGCGCGCCCCTGCTTCGAGCGCTGCCATGAGCTCTACGATGACATCCGCCAGACCGGTGCCGGCGGCGAGCACTTCAACATCCTGTCGATGGGCATGAGCGGCGACTTCGAGGTGGCCGTCGAGTGCGGCGCCAACCTCGTGCGCGTCGGCGGTGCCGTGATCGGCCCGCCTCAGGTGTTCGAGGAACCCGGCGAGGCCTGAATCGCCGCCTGGCTGCGGTTTCCGACGCCGGCGGCCGTGGCTGCGGCCGTCGCAATGCCCGCCACCGCGCCTTCGCCGATCGTCTTCGCATCCGTAGGCTTCGCCTGGACGCGCGCGGCCTGCGCGCGCGCCACTGCCTCGGCAGCACGCACTTCGCGACGCGGGTTCAGCTGGCTGGTCAGCCCCACGAGCGAGAGCGCGCGGAGTTCCCAGTAGGTGACGTCCACTTCCCACCAGCGATGCTGGACGGTGCAGCACGCGGGGTCGGCGTGGTGGTTGTTGTGCCAGCCCTCGCCGGCGGCAAAGAGTGCCACCACCCAGTTGTTGCGGCTGTTCTCCTCGGTGTCGTGGTTGCGGTAGCCGAAGAGGTGCGTGAGGCTGTTGACGCTCCAGGTGATGTGCCAGACGAGGACGGTGCGTGCGTACACGCCCCAGACCACCACGCTGCCGGCGAACCACGCGGCGCCCACGGCATCGGTCCAGAGCAGGGCGGCACCGAAGCCGGCGGCGGCGTACACCGCCACCTGCGCCATGTAGAACCACAGCGGGCTCCAGGCGTTCTTCTCGATCCACATGTAGAAGGGGTCGCGGAGGATGTCGCGCGCGTAGCGGTCGTAGTTGGTGCGATGGTGCAGCTCGCGGTTGCGCACCAGGATCCACCAGAGGTGGCCCCACAGGAAGGTGACGAGCGGCGTGTGCGGGTCGTCCTCCTCGTCGCTGTGCGCGTGGTGCATGCGGTGCGTGGCGATCCAGCGCGCCGGCGAATCCTCGAGGCAGCAGAGCGCGCCCACCACCAGCACGTGCTCGAACCAGAGCGGCGTGGCGAAGCTGCGGTGCGCGAGCAGCCGGTGGTAGCCCATCGTGATGGTCTGGCCGAAGACGTGCACTCCCGCGACGCACAGGATCACGCCCGTCCAGCTGAAGAGCGCCGGCACGAAGACCAGCAGCGCCAGGAGGTGCACGGTGACGATCGGGACGAAATAGCGGGCAAGCAACTGCCGGGGCTCGGTGGCCGCGGGGCGCTTCAGGTGGATCCGTTCGGTGGTCAACGTGGGGCCGTCGGTGGTGTGTGGCGCCGTCGCCGGGACGGCGCCCGAGGCGCCGGTGCTGCACGGTACCCCGCTCCGCACGGCGGGTGCGGCAATTTCCCGGCCTCGGCGCAAATTATGGTTGCGGATTGGCTGGGAATCGCGGAATTACTCGTCGCGAAGCCTTCCGCCCGGCGCGCAGTCACGCCCGTCGCGCGGCCGGCAGGCGTGCCGACACGATCGCCGCCACCTGCTCGATGGCGTGCGGCAGCGTGTCGTTCACCACGAACGCGTCGAAGGTGCTGCCCGCCTGCGCACGGGCGATCTCGCGCTTGCTCTCGGCGAAGCGGCGCTGGATCGCCTCCTCGTCCTCGCGTCCGCGGGAGCGCAGACGCTTGAGGAGCTCGTGCTCGTCGGGCGGCAGGATGAACACCGCCAGCGACTCCGGGATGCGGCGGCGCACGTTCTCCGCGCCCTGCACGTCGATGTCGAGCACCACCAGCTGCCCCTTGGCAAGCTCCGCGCGCACCGCTGCCTCCGGCGTGCCGTACCACGAACGCCCGAACACCTGCGCGTGCTCAAGGAAGCGGTCCTCGTCGATCCAGCGCTGGAACGTGGCCTCGTCGAGGAAGAAGTAGTCGACGCCCTCGCGCTCGTTGGCGGTGCGTGCACGGGTGGTGGCGCTCACGGAGAACATGCCGCCGAAGCGACGGATGAGCTCGTGGACGATGGTGGTCTTCCCGACGCCGGACGGGCCCGCCATGATGAGGAGCAGCCCGGCCTCCCCCGCCTTTGAGGGGGAACCGACCATGGCCCCGTCGTTGCTTGCGTGCCCGCTGGCGCCCATCGGGCGGAGTCTATGGGAGACCCCGCCCGAGGGCACCATGGTTCACGGCCCGCCTGCGCCGTCCCAGACGTAAGCGATCCACCAGAGGTACAGGGCATTCACCTGCCGGGGGTTCATGGTCCAACGCCACGCGGTGGTGCCGGTGGTGTCGTCCATCCAGAGAACGAAGCAGGTTTCCTGCATCGAGTGGCACCATGTGTTGAGCCACCACCGCTTGGAGTCGCGGAGCGGACTCGGATCCTCGATCTCCAGCGCGACGGCGCCGGAGGACGCCGATGCCTGGTGGACCGCGGGAAGGAGGGCGATGCATGCGCCGATGATCGCCACGGCGATCGATGCGATGCGCGCGCGCCGGCGGATGCCGGGCGGATGGTTGCTGTGGGGTTGTCTTGTCGTGCGTTCCATGGTGTGTCCTTTCATGCCGAGCCGACGATGCGTGCCTCGGTCAGGATCTTCCAGCCGGTCTCGCGGAACGACGGGAAACGGCCCATCGTGCCGGTGATGGTGCGTACCTCGTCCTCGTCGAGGACCCACTCGGCGTCGAAGCCGGTGGACTGCTGCAGCCGGTCGCGTCGCGCCTGCTCCAGGCTGAAGGCGCGCTCGCGGAGCGACCAGTTGTCCAAGCGATCCGCGATCTCCACCGCCTTGTTGGTGAAGACCGCCATGGCCCGGTGGAACTGCGGATCCTGCAGGTGGCGCACGGCGATGTTGCACCCGAAGATGCACCACCATCCGTAGCTCTCCAGCCAATCGCCGGGCGGCGCGAGCTGCGGATCCTCGACGCCACCGAGTGCCTCGGTGATGGCGGCCACGGCATCGACCGGGTCCAGCGTCCCGAGCGTGCAGTCCACCTCCATCAACGCACCGCGGCAGGTGTTGGCGACGCCTCCGTAGCTGTCGTCGCCGAACTCGCGCGCGAGCCTCGAGAAGAGGGTTCCGGCGCGCTCGAGGTCGCTGCGTGCCTCGACGGCATTGCGCCTGGCCGCGTCCGGCATGGCGGCGATCGCCCGCCGCGCGCATTGCCCGCGGTACATCAGCGCGAACGCCTGCGCCACGCGCTCGAGCCGTCCTTCCGGCGCCACGGCCTCGAACTGCTCCACCAGCTCACGCGCCGCGGCGCGCGCCTCGGCCACGTGCCAGAGGGAGTAATGCGCGCCGCAGAGGTTGACGCGGAGCATCAGCTCCAGCCCCGGCGTCAGCGGTGCAAGCGACAGCGCCTCACGGATGCACTCGAGCGACTTGCCGTGCCGGCCAAGGCCGTCATGGCCGCCGGAGATGCGGTTGAGCGCACGTGCACGCTCCGCCGGCGTGGTGGCCGCACGGAGCAAGGCCGCTCCGCCGGCAACCAGCCTTCGCCAGTCGCCGGCACGGTGCGCCTCGATCGCCTGCGCATCGAGCGTGGCGAAGTCGAGCCCGCACGGCGGCAGCTCCATCGGCTCGTCCCACACGCAGTGGGCAACGTCGCCGACGCTCCAGTCGAGTGCCTCGGCAAGCGCGACCACCAGGTCGAGCTTCGGGTTGCCGCTGTCGGGAACGACCTTCGAGAGGTCACGGCCGAGGTTCGAGGCCAGCTCCTGCCGGCTCCAACCGCGGTAGACGCGCGCCAAATCCACGAAACGGCTCAGCCGATCGCGACGCGCAACAGACGGATTCATGGTCCCACACGATCTGCGGGGCAAGCAGTGCCCCGCTCACTGTCCACACGGGGGCCGAGTATGCGCGTGATTCGTGCGGAATCGAACGGAGGCCGCGGAAATTCGGCGAGATTGCGCAATCGAACGTGCATCTTTTCACGATGTGTTTTCGTGGTGGAGATGCGGTGGAAAGGTGGGCTTGGCGTGGGCTTTGGCGGGCATGCGTCGGTGGATGTCCGGTGGAAATCGCGGGTTGGCATCCACGTCGCGGCGGTGAGGCCATTGCCGAACCGACGCCATTGGCACATCGGGTGCCTGGCCCCCTCGCCGGAGGGGCAGTGGCGGCGCCATGCCGCCCGCCCCGCAAGGCGACGGGGCCAGTCGACGCGCGCGGGCCGTTGGAAGTTCGACCGCACCCTTCGCTGCGCGCGGGACCCCTGTCCCGCGGACGGCCTCGCTCCACCCGGCTCCTCTCGGCCTCGACGACAACCGCTCGTCCGGTTGGCACCCGGGAGTAATCGGTTCTCATGCTGCCGGACTTCGCGCTTGTCGACGCCTCGGGCCAGGGGTCCCGTGCTTGCTGCGGGTGCTCGCACGCGTGACATGCACGGTCAAGTGAATGCACGCACCCCGTGAAATTGAAGTGCGGCGGTGAGGCGATCGCTTTAGGCGCGCAGCGTCGCACCGCGCGGCGGGCGCGCGGATGCGGACATCCATGACCGCACGGCGGCGAGCAGGCCCGCGGTCACTTCGTCCGGGCCGACGCTTGAATCGACCACGGCGTAGCGCTCCGGCCAGCGGCGTGCCTGCGCGGCGTAGCCGGAACGAACGCGGGCGTGGAAGTCCGCGCCCTTCTGTTCCATGCGGTCCAGGAGCGGCGAGAGGCGCTTCATGGCCACGTCGGTGCTCACGTCGAAGACCACGGTGAGGTCCGGCCAGTGGTTGCCCGTTGCCACCTCGCCCACGGCGAGGATCTCCTCCTCGTCCATGCCGCCGGCGGTGCCCTGGTACGCGAGCGTGCTGCTCACGAACCGGTCCGCGAGCACCAGTGCGCCCGCCGCGAGCGACGGGGCGATGCGCTGCTCGAAGAGCTGCGCGCGGCTTGCCATGTAGAGGAGCATCTCCGTGCGCGTGGTCATCTCCGCGTTGGCGGGGTCGAGCAGGATGGCGCGGATCTTCTCGCCGATGGCGGTGCCGCCCGGCTCGCGCACTTCCACCACCTCGATGCCGGAGAGGCGCACCATGTCCGCGAAGCGGCGGAACTGCGTGCTCTTGCCGCTCCCGTCCGGGCCGTCGAACACCACGAAGTGCCCGCCGAGCGAGCGCATCCAGGCGTTGTCCGCAGGGGTGATGGCGTGGTCCGGGACGCTCATTGATTCGATGGTAGCGATGGCCCGTTGCCCGGGGTGTCGGCTGCGCCGCTTCCGGTTTCCGTGGGCTCCGGATCCGGCTGGCACTCGGGCTCGGCGGCGGTGCGGGCGTCCCATGGACGGTGGTAGCGGGCGATGGCGACGCGCCCGTAGACCGTGCCGCAGCGATAGCAGGCCAGCTGCGTCCGGGCGAGTGCGAGGACCGCCAGGTCCAGCACCACCAGCGCCACCAGCGCACCCAGCACCAGCGGATCGCTCGAGTACCCGAGCACGCCGGCCACCACGCCCGCGCCCGCGAGCACCAGCGCGAACGGCGCGAACCTCGGCAGCGTGCGTCGGCGGTAGACGTGCGGGCATCCGCAGGCGATGCACGAGCGCAGACGACCGCCGTCGTCGATGGCGCGCTCCCAGTCGAGGTAGACGTTCTGCTCCGATCCGTCGGCGGCCACCGCGCGCACGCGCATCGGCCGCGCCGTGGGATCGACGCTCGCCACGCCGATGGGACGGCGGCTTCGATCACGGATCTGGACCTTCATGCGCGTCCGAGGATATCCCGGCCCGGGGCTACGATGCCGTCGCAATGACCCATCGCGCTCACGACCAGCCGCTCTGCCCGGAAGGCGACTTCCGCTTCTGGACCGGCGTCGGCGCGTCGGCGCTCGGGGTCTACCTGCTCGGTTGCCTGGGCGGGGTGGGTGCACTGATGCCGCGGATCGTCGGCGAATCGGCGACCATCCAGCGGCTCTCCGCGGCCGGCGCGGCGGTGGTGTGGATCGCGCTGTGCACCGCGGCGGGCTCGATGGCGTTCGCGGCGCTCTCGCTGGTTCGGGGGCGGCCTGCCGGTTCCGCGTTCGACATCGCGAGCCGCACCTTCGCATGCGTCGCGGTGGCGATGCTCGCGCACTTCGTGCCGGTGGGAAGCGGCGCGTTCAAGACCGCGTTCGACGGGGCGTCCTTCGCAGTGGCTTCGGCGCTGCTGGCGCGCTCGGCGTTCCGCGTGGCTCCGCTCGACGCGTTCGCGGCAACGTCCATCGGCACCGGCATCGTGGGGGCATTGGCCGCCGCGGCGTTCGTGGTCGACTGGGCCGTGCGGCCGGGGTGACGCAGGCGATCGGCACCCGACGCGCGCCCGCCGCGATCAGTATTCCCGGTGCTCGCGCTTGCGCTCGCTGAACACCAGCTTGATCGGCACCTCGCTGAACGGCAGGTGCTCGCGCAGCTGGTTCTTGAAGTACCGCTCGTACGTGCCCTCGAAGAGATCGGGCTTGTTCACCACCATGGCGATGGTGGGCGGCTTCACGTCGATCTGCGCCACGTAGAAGACCTTGGCGCGCGTACCAAGGTTGCTGCTGGGGCCGCGTGCCTCCAGGATGGTGCGGACCGCGTTGTTGATGCGGCCGGTGCCCTCGCGGTGCTTCGCCTGCTGGTCGAGGTTGGCGACCATCGCCAGCATCTCGCGCAGGCCGGTTCCGTCCTTGGCGCTGATGAAGACGATGGGCGCGTACTCGAGCCCGGGGAATTCCTGCGTCAGGTACTCGATGTAGTCCTTGGGCGTCAGCTTGCCGGCCACCAGGTCCCACTTGTTCACCGCGATCACGGTGGGCTTGTAGCTCTCCTCCAGCTTGCTGGCCAGGCGCTTCTCCACCTGCGAGCACTTCTCGGTGGCGTCGAGGAGCAGCACGCACACGTCGGCGCGGTCGATGGCGTTCTCGGTGCGCGCGTAGGAATAGAACTCCACGTCGTCCGCCCAGCTCTTGCGCTTGCGGACGCCGGCCGTGTCGATGGCCACGAGCACCTTGCCGCCCATGTCGAAGCGCACGTCCACCGCGTCGCGCGTGGTGCCCGCGATCTCGCTCACGATCACGCGCGGCTCGCCGGCCAGCGCGTTCACCAGCGAGCTCTTGCCGGCGTTGCGGCGGCCGACGATCGCGAACAATGCCTCGGGATTCTCGGGCTTCTCCGTGACGCTCACGTTGCCGAGTCGCTCCCAGAGGGCTTCCTTCAGCATGCGCGTGCCGTAGCCGGAGTTGGCGCTCACCAGGACGGGCTCGCCGAAGCCGAGCGCCGCAGCCTCGATGCCGTCGGCGTCCCAGCTCGGGTCGTCGACCTTGTTGGCCACGGCGATCACCTTCGGCGAGAGCCCCGCGGTGCGGATCAGCTTGGCCACCATCTCGTCGAGCGGGACGATGCCGTCGCGCGCGTCGATGACGAAGAGGATGAGCTCGGCCTGCTCCGCGGCGGTGCGGATCTGCTTCTCGATGTCCGGCGTGAGCAAGGAGAGGTCCTTGCCGGCGTCGTCGATCTCGCCGCCCTCGGCGCTGTAGACGCCGTAGCCGCCCGTATCCATGAGCTCCACGAACCGCGGCTCCTGGTCGCGCATCTCCGGCGGCGGGTCGAGCTCCACGATGGTGGTGACGCGGTCGCGGGTGACGCCGGGCGTCGGGTCCACGATCGAGATGCGGCGTCCGGCGATCCTGTTGAACAGGCTCGACTTGCCCACGTTGGGGCGGCCGATGATGGCGAGTCGCGGGAGCTTGCTCATTCGGGGCCACGCATCAGTTCACGGGTCTCGTTGCCCACTTCCTGGTCCATCTTCATGTCCATGTAGTGGTCCATCTCGGCATCCCAGCCCATGTCCATGCCGTTGATGTACTGCGCCATCGCCTGCTTCTGCGCGGACATCTGGCTCATGGATTCCTGCATCTGCTGCTGGATCTTCGCCGGGTCGCCGCGCGCGTACTGGATCTTCGGGCTGCCCGTGGGCATGCCGTTCTCGTTGCGCGGCGCATCGGGCTGCTTCGACTTGGTGAGCAGCATGCGGACGTGGCGCGGCTGCTTGACGCCGCTCTGCATGGTCATGGTGATGGCGATGGTGCCCGGGCCGAACGTGTACTCGTAGCCGACGCTGCGGGGAGTGCCCCTGGGCGTGTCGAGCGGCGCGGCCATGGCGAAGACGAAGGAGCCGACCTCGGCCATCCACTCGCCGTGCTGGTAGATCATCGACTTGTCGAGCTCGGCGAGCACCACGTGCGTGTACTTGTCGAGGCCCGGCGAGTAGCCGAAGTACTCCTTCTGGTCGAGGACGTACTTGCCCGCCTGGAGCGTGGTCTCGCCCATCAGGAAGTTCTCGGAGAGGACGAACGTGTAGTGCGCGCTGCCGGCGAAGTCCTCGACCGGCTTGTCGTTCTCGTCGAACGACTGGCCCTTCACGTCCCAGCGGCCGACGAACTGGTTGAGCACCTTCATGGCCGCGTCGGTCTCGGCGGTGACCTGCTCGGGCGTCGGCTTGGTGCGGCCGGCGGGGCGCGCGGGCTTCGGGTCCTGCGTGAACGCGGCTCCCAGGAGGAGCACGGCGGCTGCTCCGGCGAAGGCGCCTGCCCCCACCAGGACGGTGCTGCTGCGGCGGGTGGTTCGGGTCGGCGTGGTTTCCATGGTTCCTCCTCCGGCGCGCTCTTCGCGGCCGGACGGCGCAGTCTACGCTTGGCCGACAGGAACGCACGCATGCCCACCCACTCCGACGACTTCGCCAGCCTGCGCATCTTCGATCACCCGCTGATCCAGCACAAGCTCTCGATCGTCCGCGACCGTGCCACGGGCCCCGCCGACTTCCGGCGCCTCCTCAACGAGATCGCCGGCCTGATGACGTACGAGGTCTCGCGCCGCTTTGACACGCGTGCGGTACGCGTCACCACGCCGCTCGAGGAGATGGAGTGCCGGGAGCTGAGCCGTCCGGTGACGCTGGTGCCCATCCTGCGAGCCGGCCTCAGCATGACCGACGGCGTGCTGCAGCTCTTCCCGGAGGCGCGCGTCGGCCACATCGGCATCCGGCGCGACGAGTCGACGCATCGGCCCGTCTTCTACTACGCGAAGCTCCCGCGCGACGTGCGCGACGGGTACGCCATCGTCATCGACCCGATGCTCGCCACCGGCGGGAGCGCGTGCGCTGCCATCCGCTACGTGAAGGATGCCGGCTGCCGCGACATCCAGATGATCTGCCTGGTGGCTGCGCCCGAAGGCGTGCGGCGCGTGCACGAGGAACACCCCGACGTGATGATCCACTGCGCCGCGCTCGACCGCGAGCTCGACGGCAACGCGTACATCCGGCCGGGACTCGGCGATGCGGGTGACCGCGTGTTCGGCACGCTCGAGGGCTGATCGCGCCCTGCAATCACGCAGGATCTCACTTGACCGGCTTGGGCGTCCACGGCACGTCCGGGTGCCCGCGCTCGTGGTTGGCGCGCCGCGCCATGGCGAAGAAGAGGTCGCTCAGGCGGTTCATGTAGCGCAGCAGCGGTTCGCCCACCGGCTCGATGCTGCCGAGGCTGATGATGGTGCGCTCGGTGCGGCGGCAGACGGTGCGCGCCACGTGGAGCCGCGCGGCGAGCTCGGTGCCCGCCGGCATGACGAACGTGCGAAGCGGCGGGTTGGCCGCGTCCACCTCGTCGATCCACGCCTCGCTCTCGGCCACGTCGGCCTCGTCGATGCGGTGGATCTTCGACTGCTGCTTGGCGCCCTCGGGCGTGGCCAGGTCCGCGCCGATGTCGAAGAGGCGCGACTGGATGCAGGCGACGATCTCCTTCAGGCGCCGCTCGAACGGGTGGCCCTCGTCGCAGGAGCAGAGCACCACGCCCAGGATGGCGTTGAGCTCGTCCACGGTGCCGTAGGCCTCGATGCGCGGGTGGTCCTTGGACACCCGGGCCCCGCTGAAGAGGCCGGTGGTCCCGTCGTCGCCGGTGCGCGTGTAGAGCTTCATGGGAGATTCCGTTCGCCGGGGTGCGGGGGTCGGATGCGGACCCCGGCGATACGGGGCGGTCCGGGGGGCCGTGGCGGGCCGTTTATCGGTACGAAGACTAGCCGCCGGGGCGGGAGGGAAATGCGGACCACGAATGGGGCCCGAAGGGTGAATCCCCGGGATCCCTGCCCGCCGTATGTCTCCTGTCGGAGCTATCGTTTGTCATGCTGGCCGGCCAGTTTGGCCGTTCCGGTACCCGGAGGATCCTTCCTCCAAACGGCTCCGCGGGCCTGCCGCCAAAGGTCCGCACCTGTTCGAGTCCAGCCCGCCGGCGCTGGCGCACCGATGTACGAAGCCTCGGTGAATGCGGTGCCGGTCACATCTCGGTTCGGACTCTTCATGCGGCCTGCGGGCTGCAGAAAGGCGGACGGAATGAACCGTCTCAAGAAGGGCTTCACGATCGTCGAGCTGCTGGTGGTGGTTTCCATCATCGCGCTGCTCATCGCGATCCTGCTGCCTGCCATCGGTAAGGCTCGTGACGCAGCGCAAGTCACGCAGAGCCTCGGCAACCTGCGCAACATGACCGCGGCATGCGCCGCATACGGCGCGGACTACAACGACCGCCAGTTCACGGCGGTGCCGGACGAAACCGGCATGTACGGCAACTTCAATGTCGATGCATGCAACAAGATCACTGCCAAGCAGTGCATCCCGAACTTCATCCTGGGCTGGGACAGCGGCGGCGGCCTGTGGGGTTACTGGGTCAAGGGCGCTCCCGGACGTTGCTCCAACTGGCCCGGCACCTGCGGCAACTTCATCGTCTACCAGCCCTGCGACTTCAAGGGTTCCGGCTGGGGCGGCACCTGGACCGGCTCGTGGCGCATCACCAACTGCAAGGCGTTCAACAGCTACGTGAACGGCAAGTACTACGACAAGGTGTTCTGGGCCCCCAAGGACAAGATCACCCTGGCGCCGATCGAGAAGTACTTCTCCCAGGCAGTCGAGTTCGGCTACACCAACGGTGACTACGCCGAGCCGACCTACTGCTGGAGCCCGGCCGCCATGTGGTCGCCCGACGTCATGGCGTTCTCCCGCCGCAACGGCACCAGCGTGGGCAACGCCCCGACGCTCGCCCTGACCCCGGGTGCCTACAAGAGCCCGGCCGTCGCGCAGGCGCAGTATCCGTCGCTGAAGTGGCGCATGTGGGAGCACCAGTGGCTCCAGAACATGGAAGGTGGAGAAATCAATCCGGCCTTCACCACTGCCACGCCGTGGTTCTTCAACCAGGGCTACAACAGCGCTCCCGCCATCATGTGCTTCGATGGCCACACCCAGATCGCCGCCATCGCAGGCGTGCAGCAGGACGACGACTTGCTCGGCTTCCAGCGCACCAACCAGGCGGGCGGTGGCCCCGGTCTGTACTTCAAGACCAACGGCTACTACAACGAAGCCGCGTACGACATGCTGACCACCAACGCCGGCGCCTGCAACCCGGGCGTCCTCACCGTGGACGGCATCCTCGGCCGCGACATGCTGCGCATCGGCGACTGATGCCGATGGCCGGGCCGAGTGCCCGGTGGCCTGAACCCAACACTTCCCGCGAGGGCTGCCTGACGGCAGCCCTCGCGTGCTTTTCGCGAACGCGGGGACATTCCCCCTACACTTGGCTCCTTCGAAAGGCCACCAATGCACGCATCGAACCGTCGCACGCTTCCGCTCGCAATCGCCATGGCATCCGTGTCCGCGGCGCTGGCATTCGCCGCGCAGGACCCCGCCATGCAGGATGCACCGAAGGCCGATGCGCCCGCGCAGGACGCCAAGCCCGCCGATGCGCCCGCACAGGACGATTCATCGAAGAGCAAGGTCATCGAGGGCCCAATCAGCGTCTATACGTGGGCGCCGCCCGACAGCGCCAAGCAGGTGGACGCCAAGGACATCGACCTGAAGAAGGTCTTCGAGGACCTGGGCCCGGTGTCCACGCGCTGGTACCAGCACGTGATCACGCTCTCGAACCCGTGGTTCGAGGGCCGCGCGCCCGGCCTGCGCGGCAACGACCTGGCCGCGGAGTACCTGGAGTTCTGGATGAAGGATGCCGGCCTGGAGGCCGCGTTCCCCGTGCCGGGCGCCGACGGCGTGACGCCGAAGGACGGCCCGTGGAAGAGCTACATGCAGAAGTTCTCCCTGACGGGCGGCGCGCCAAAGGTGGAGACGGCAGTGCTTGCCGCCGCCGGCAGCGACCGCGAGAAGGGCAAGGAGTTCGCCGTGCTCGGCATTTCCGGCAACGCCAAGGTGGAGGCGCCGGTCACCTTCGTGGGCTACGGCATCGCGAAGGGCGAGGGCGGCTACACCAGCTTCGAGGAAGGCGCGGACCTGAAGGGCCGCATCGCCATGGTGTTCCGCTACGAGCCGCTCGACGATCGCGGCCGCTCCAAGTGGGCCAGCCGCCGGTTCAGCGAGTTCGCGGCGATGACTCCCAAGGTGGAGGCGCTGGTCGAGCGCGGCGCTGCGGGCATCATCCTCGTGGCGCCTCCCGGTGCGCGTGACGGCAAGACCGCGCTGGAAGACGTGTCCACCAGCCGCTGGGGCCGTCCGCTCGACATCCCGGTGGTGCAGGTTTCGGCGGAGGTGGCCGAGGCCATCCTGAAGGCCGGCGCGCCGGATGAGGGCACGCTCATGGACTGGCGCACCAAGGCCGACGAGGGCAAGGTGAAGACCGTGGCCCTGGGCGACGGCTCCAAGGTGTCCATCGAGACCAAGCTCTCCTCCGGCGGCACGCCCACGCAGAACGTGGGCGGCGTGCTGCGCGGCAAGGGATCGCTGGCGGACGAATGGGTGGTGGTGGGTGCGCACTTCGACCACGTGGGCTACGGCTACTTCGGCACCAGCCCGCAGTACACCGGCCAGGTGCACCCAGGAGCCGACGACAACGCGAGCGGTTCCGGCGCGATGCTCTGCGTGGCGCAGGCCATGGCAGACATCTATGGCGGCAAGGACGCGCCGAAGGACGCGCGCAGCATCCTGTTCCTGGGCTTCACCGGCGAGGAGAGCGGCCTGCGCGGCTCGCGCTGGTTCGTGGAGCACCCGACGATCCCGGGCGACAAGATCACCATGATGATCAACATGGACATGGTGGGACGGCTCCGCTCGGACGACCTGAGCGTGGGCGGCATGAATTCCGGCAAGGGAATGATCGATGTCCTGCGCCCGGTCTTCGAGCGCAGCGGCCTCACGATCCATGCCGACCCGTCAGGCCGCGGCCCGAGCGACCACGCCAGCTTCTACGGCGTGGGCGTGCCGGTCACGTTCATCTACACGGGCAACCACGACATCTACCACACGCCGAAGGACAAGGGCTACACGCTGAACCCCGAGGGAGCCGCCAAGATCGTGGCGCTGGCCGCGGACATGGCCACCACCATGGCCACGCGCCCGGAGAAGCTCGAGTTCCAGTCCGACAGCGGCAAGACCGCGGACCGCGGCTACGCGGGCGTGCGCCTGGGCGTGAAGCCGTCCATGAGCGAGGACGACCGCACGCCCAACATGCCCAAGGGCGTGCTGGTGGACGGCGTCAGCGCGGAAACCTCGGCGGCCGATGCGGGCATCACCAAGGGTGATGTCCTGGTGTCATGGGACGGCGAGGCCATCGAGACCGCCGGCGCCATGATGACCAAGCTGCGCACGCACAAGCCGGGCGACGTGGTGAAGGTCAAGCTGTGGCGCGACGGCAAGGACGTGGAAGTCGACGTCACGCTGCGGGCGGCGAAGCCGAAGGAGTGAGGCGCCTCATGGCATGATCATGGCATGATCACCACGCTGCGCGCGGCCTGCGATGCCGCGCGCGGGATGATCACCGTGCCGTCGGGGACCGGCAGGTCGATCGGTGCCTGGCCGCCGGCGGCGACGTTGGCTCGCACCATGCCGCGCGGGAGCTTGATGCGGAGTTCGCGGCCGTCCGGGGCGTCGAGCTGTGCGCGCACGAGCGTGCCTTCCTTCCACTGGATGTCCACCTTCACCGCGCCGCGCGCCATGAGGCCTTCGGCGCGGCCGTGCGACCATGCCTTTGGCAGTGCGGGCAGCAGGTCGATGCGGTGGATGAGGTGACCCGCGGACCAGCTGCGCACGTGGCTCTGGAGGAGCATCTCGGAGACGCCGGCCGCGCCGCCGAAGTTGCCGTCGATCTGGAACGGCGGATGGTTGTCGAAGAGGTTCGGGAGCGTGGACTTCGAGAGGAGCGCGCACACGTCCTGCCACGCGCGTTCGCCTTCGCGGAGGCGTGCCCAGAAGTTGATGAGCCACGCGCGGCTCCAGCCGGTGTGGCCGCCGCCGTTTTTCAGGCGGAAATCGAGGCTGGCACGCGCGGCCTTCGCCAGTTCCGGCGTGCCGTCCGGGGTGATGAAGCTTGCCGGGTGCAGGCCGTACAGGTGGCTCATGTGCCGGTGGCCGGGTTCGGCCTCGCCGTACGGGCGTGACCATTCCATGAGGCGACCGTCCGCGCCGATGGCCGGCATGGCCAGGCGTTCGAGCGCGGCGGCGGCCTGCGTGGGCAGCGGATCGTTGAAGCGGCCGAGCACGCGTGCGGCGTCGATGAAGTTCACGAGCAGGTCGCGCGCGATCCACTGGTCCATCGACGTGCCCATGCTCAGGTTCGCGTGCGTGCCGTCCGGCAGGACGAAGGTGTTTTCCGGGCTGGTGCTCGGACCGCTCACGAGCTTCCCGGTGGCCGGGTCCACGACGAGGAAATCGAGCAGGAAGCGCACCGCGCCTTCCATGGCCGGATATGCCCGGTCGCGCAGGAAGACCGTGTCGTTGGTGAAGAGGTAATGCTCCCAGTCGTGGCGCACGAGCCACGCGCCGCCGAGCGGGAACATGCCCCACACGGTCTGGCCCTCGGGTGCGGTCATGGCCCACGCGTCGGTGATGTGGTGGCAGCACCAGCCGGACGCGTCGAAGAGGTCGCGCGCGGTGCGCTTGCCGCGGATGCGCAGGCGGTCGATCAGGTCGGCAAGCGGCAGCTCGGTCTCGGCAAGCGCGCAGGGGCCGGCCGGCCAGTAGTTCATCTGGATGTTGATGTTGGTGTGGAAGTCGGCATTCCACGGCGCACGGAAGTGGTCGTTCCAGATGCCCTGCAGGTTGGCGGGGAGGCTGCCCTCGCGACTCGAGGAAAGGAGGAGGTAGCGGCCGTACTGGAACCAGAGCGCCACCAGGTCGTTGTCCCACTCGGGCTTGGTGCGGAAGCGTGCCAGGCGCGCATCGGTGGGCAGCAGCTCCGGGGCCACGCTTGCTTCGGGCGGCGGGCCGCCGAGGTCGAGCTTGACGCGATCCATGGCGCGCGCGAACCAGGCGGCGGCGCGTTCGCGGAGGGCGTTCCAGCCGGCTTCCGCGCTGCGGAGATCGTTGGCTACCTGTGCGTCGGGGTTGTTGCCGTAGTAGTCGGTGCGTGCGGCCAGCGCCACGGTGAAGGAGCGCGCGCCGCGGATCACGGCGTCGCCGGCATCGAGCGTGACGACGCCGCCGTCGGTGCGCACGTCGGCCAGCGCGGCGTAGCGCACGCCGCCCTGACCGGTGTGGCCGTTGAGCGCGAGCCGCGCGCCCTTGTGCGCGGGAATGCCGGCATGCGTCGGCACGTCGGACTCGAACGTGTCGCGGTGCAGGCGCACGCGCATGTCGGGGAGCAGCGCATCGTTCTCGGCGTGCACGTGGACCAGGAGCAGTTCGTCGGGTGCGCTGGCGATGACCTCGCGCACCACGGTGGTGCCGCCCACCGCGAACTGCGTGGTGGCGGTGCCGGAGCGGAATTCGAGCGATCGCCGGTAGTCGGTCGCCACGGCAGGGCGCTCGGCAAGCGTGATCTCCAGATCACCGAGCGTCTGGTGGCTGCGCGGCATCATGTCGCCGGGAAGCATGCAGTCGCGCTGGATGATGGTCTGGGCCTCGGCGATCTTGCCGGCAAGGGCCAGTTCGCGTGCGGCGCGGAAGCTGGCCGCCGCCTCGGGTGCGTTTCGGTCGTCGGCGTTTCCCTCCCAGACGGTGGCCTCGTTGAGCTGGATGCGCTCCGCATCCACGCCGCCGAAGACCATGGCGCCGAGACGGCCGTTGCCGATCGGGAGTGCCTCGGTCCACGCCGTGGCGGGCGCGGCGTACCACATGTCGGGAAGCGTGCCGGTGGCGGTGGACATGGGCTCCACCTTGGTGCGGCGCGCGCCCATGGCGATGGGCGCCATGCGTGCACGCAGGTCGGGATCCATCACGGGGTCGAACGATGCGAGCACCGGATGGTCGCCCGCCGCGATCCACCATGTGCCGGAGAGATCGAACTCGCACGCCGCGCCGCCGAGCGTGGGCGCGCGGCCCTTCGTTCCCACCCAGCCACCCGCGCCGCCGGTGTCCGTCACGCGGATGGCGATGCGGTTCACGCCCGCGCGCAGGAGCGTCCGCGGCACCTGATACGAGCGCGGCGCACCGAATCCCGTCGTGGCGCCGATGCGCGTACCGTTGAACCACGCCTCGTCGTCATCGTCCATGGTGCCGGGGTTCAGCAACAGGTCGCCGGCGGTGTCCGCATCCGCGAGCGTGATCTCGCCGACGTACCACGCCACGCCGTCCGCGTCCGCCGCGAGGCCGTTTCCCTCCCAGCGGCCGGGCACGGTGGTGGGATGGAGCTGCACGCCGGAAATCGTGCGGTCTGGCGCCGTGGGGGGCGCCGCCAGCGCGGAAAGCACGGAGACCAGCAATGCGGCAATCAGCATGCGCGTGTTCTACCGCTCCGGCGGCGGCCGGTTCGATACCCTTGGGACATGAGCACCACGGTTCAGCTTCCCCTTGCAGGTCGGCACGCCTTCGTCTGCGGCGCCACGCAGGGGATCGGGAAGGCCACCGCCATCGCCATGGCCGAGGCCGGCGCCACCGTCACCGCCTGCGGTCGCAACGACCAGGGCCTGATGCGCGTCCTGGAGGAGATGCCGAAGCCCGCCGGACAGAAGCACTGGAGCGTGGAGGTGGACTTCGCGAGTTCGCGCGAGGTGGAGTTCGCCGCGCGCACGCACCTGGGCACCGCGGGGCCGGTGCACATCCTGGTGAACAACACGGGCGGACCGGCGGCGGGTTCCGCCATCGAGGCGAAGGCCGAGGACTTCACCAAGGCGTTCGAGATGCACCTCCTGGCGAACCACGCGCTGGTGCAGACCTTTGCGCCGGGGATGCGCGAGGCCGGCTACGGCCGCATCGTGAACATCGCGTCCACGAGCGTGGTGACCCCGATCCGCGGCCTGGGCGTGAGCAACACCATCCGTGCGGCGGTGGCCAACTGGTCGCGGACGCTGGCGGTGGAGCTGGCGCCGTTCGGCATCACGGTGAACACCATCCTTCCGGGCTACACGCGCACCGCGCGGCTGGCCGCGCTCTTCGAGGGCCGTGCGCGCCGCGCCGGCATGACGCCGCAGGAAGTGGAGTCGGACGCCATCCGCACCATTCCGATGGCGCGCCTGGCGGGTGCCGAGGAGATCGCCGCAGTGGCCGTGTTCCTGGCAACGCCTGCGGCGTCGTACGTCACCGGCGTCAACCTCCCGGTCGATGGCGGCAGGCTGGCACTCGGATGAGTGCGACGCACGGCGCAACGAAGATTCCCGCGGCCGCCTCGAGCGCAACGGTGCGCCACATGCGCCGCTGGGAGGGCGTGGCGGTGCTCGTGGCCACACTTGCGTGCTGGAGCTCGGTGCCGCTCTTCGTGCGCCATCTGGCGGAGTACATCGACCACTGGACCAACAACGGCTGGCGCTACGGCGCGAGCGCGCTCTTCTGGCTGCCGGCGGTGCTGTGGGCGCTCGGCCGCGGCGCGCTGCCCCGTTCCATCTGGCGCGCGGCGCTGGTGCCGGCGGTGGCCAACACGCTGGCGCAGGTGGCGTTCACGTCGGCGCATAGCTACGTGAATCCGGCGCTCCTCACGTTCGGGCTTCGATTGCAGCTGGTGGCGGTGGCGCTCGGCGCGTACCTCCTGTTCCCGTCCGAGCGCGAGACGATCCGTTCCGCCCGCTACCTGTGCGGGCTTGGCTTGCTGGTGGCGGGCATCGCGGGCGTGCTGCTCGGCGGCGGCAACCTGGGTGAGGGAAGCAACGCGCTCGGCATCGCGCTCGCGATCGCGGCTGGCATTGGCTACGGCGTGTACGGGCTGGCGGTGCGACGCTTCATGTACGGGTTCCACCCCGTGTATGCATTCGGCGTGATTGCGCTGTACACGGGCAGCGCGCTGGTGTTGGCCATGCTGGCGTTCGGCCGCGGGCACGGCGCGGAGGTGCTCGAACTCGGCTCGCGTGAGCTCTGGTACCTGGGCCTGAGCGCGTTCCTCGGGATCGCCGTCGGACACGTCCTCTACTACACGGCCATCGACCGGATGGGCGTGGCGGTCACCGCGGGTGTGCTGCAGCTGCAGCCCTTCGTGGTGGGTTCGATGGCCGCGGTGCTCCTGGGCGAGACGCTCTCCGCCGGGCAGTGGGTGGGCGGCGTGGTGGCGGTGGTCGGTGCGGCGCTGGTGCTTTCCGCGCAGAAGGCCGCGGAACGGCGGCGCGCGCGTGCCACGACGCTCGAGGAGGCGGAGGCGGCAGGGGAATCTTCCGCGCGCTGAGGCGTGGATATCCGCAGCGCGGCGGGGAATCACGGCTTCGAATGCAGATTCGCCCGCCTGCTTCCTATCTTCGTTGCATGACCATCGAACCGACCATCATGCACGCGGCAGGCGCCGGCATCGAACGCACGCACGACGCAGCCGTCATCTTCCTTGACCACCAGGGCGCGCGCATCCGCTTCCTTGACGGGGCAGAACTCTCGGCGGTCAGCGCCGCCCACCTGGACCTCACCGAGCTGCACGACACGTTCCGTGTCCACGACAAGAGCTTCACCGGCGGCTTCGGCCGCTCTCACCCCGACGACACGCCGATGTTCGCGGCGCTGGCGCAGGTGGTGCTGCGCTGCGGGCGCGTGCTGATCGTGGGCCCGGGTTCCGCGAAGAACGAGTTCGTGAAGTTCATGGCACGCAACTGCAACGAAGCCTTGCAGAAGCACGTCATCGGCGTCGAGACGGTCGACCACCCCACCGACGGGCAGCTGGTGGCGTACGCGCGCACCGCATTCGCGGCAGACGACGCGTTGATGCAGCCCGTCGGCGTGCCGGTGCGCTCCGCGCAGGCGCGTGAGCGCACCGGCCATCCGATCAGCGGCTCGAAGCTGGCGTGACGTCGGCCTCGGCCGTCTTGCGGCCGAGCATCAGCGTCCGCACGTCGGGGTCGGCCACGGCCTTCTTTGGCTCGAACGGCGTCTCGAAGACGTACTCCAGTTCCTGGTCCGCGGCGATCACCTTCGAGGCGCGCGCGTCGCGGAAGTCCTCGCTCTGCGTGGCGGCGGCGGCGCGTTCCTCCGCGGTGCGCGGGAGCGATGCCTCCGGCCAGCGATCCTTGCCGTTGGTGACCGCCATCTCGAGCGGCACCGTGCCGGTGCCGGCGTTGCGCACCTTCACCACCGTGCGCCACGGGTCGCCTTCCTTTGCCGGGGCGGTGCAGGTGGCCGAATCCACCTTGATCTCCGGCACCACCACGCCCAGGAACCACTGGTCGACGAACGCGTCGTAGGCCGCGGGGTCCTTGGCGAAGGGGCGCATGCTCTCCACGAAATCCTGCAGCAGCGGGTAGTCCGGGCCGTCCTTGAACTTGCCGATGAACGCGTGCAGGCCCTCGTCCATCTTCTCCTGGCCGAGGAGGTCCATCATCATCCAGAAGACCCAGCCGCCCTTGTCGTAGGTGACGGTGGTATCGCCGCGGCGGTTGCCGTCGATCTCCGTCATGGGGCGCTCCTCGTCCACCTGACGCCCGTTGGCGTAGCTGAACTCGATCTCGCGCATGAAGGCCTGCCGCGCGCGGTCGCCGCGGAGCTGCCGGAAGAGACGCGCCGTGGAGAAGTGCGCCATGCCCTCACTCAGGATGTTGCCGCCGGGCGCTTCGCCCGGCGGGAGGATGTTGCCCCACCACTGGTGTGCGCTCTCGTGCGCCACGATCATGAACGGTGCATCCTGCTCGGCGCTGGGCTTCGCCAGGAAGCCGATGGACTCGCTGAAGACGATGTTCGACGGGAACCCCTGCGCGTAGCCGGCGAGGCCGGGGAACTCGCTGATGCGGAGCTCCTTCCACGGGTACGGCCAGAACCACTTGGAGTACCACTCGTGCGCGCCATCGAGCGCCTCCAGCATGGCGGGAACGTTGTGCGAGTGCGCGGGCAGGTGCCAGATGGCGGTGCGTTCGCCCTTGGATTCCTGCCACTTTCCGGCCACCAGGTTGACGGCCATCACGGGATGGTCGCTCTTCCATTCCATGGTGCGCGTGCCGCCGTCCACGGTGTCGGACGTGCAGACGCCCGGCATGTTGGCGCGGTACTCGGCGGGGAGCCTGACGCGCGCGGTCATGTCGGTGTGGCCGCCGGTGCCGAAGGCGGTCTTGGTGACCTTCTTCCAGTCATCGGGTTCGGGCCGCTTGGCCTCCGGCGTGCGCTCAGGGTCCATGCCCACGCCATCCACGTAGCCGAGGGCCGGCAGGAACGACACGGCGAAGCTGTTGAGCACCGTGCCTGCGGGCAGGATGAACTCGCCTGCGCCGGCCGGGTTCTTGCGCGTGCCGGCGGGGACGCGCGCGGTGTGCTCGAAGCCGAGCGTGATTTCCGCGCCGGGCGCCAGCGGTTCCTTCGGCGTGAAGATCCAGAGGCCGGAACTGTTCTCGCACTCCTGGTGTCGCGGGTGCGCCTTGCGTTCCTTGGTGGCGGCCTCGGCGTCCCAGGTCTTGCCATCGAACGTGAACTTCACGCCCTGGAAGGTGCTGTCGGGCGTGATGGCGATGCGGCGCATCGGCTTGTCGGTGGTGTTCCGCAGTCCGTAGCTGCCCTTGACCGCGATGCTGTTGGCCACGGGATCGAGGTCCAGGTCCAGGTCGATCTTCCTGATCTCCGGCTGGGGCACGTCCTTCCACGTGGAGGCGTTGCCCACGTAGTAGTCGCGCTGCGCCTTGCGTTCCGGGCCGCCGCCCGGACCGCTGCGCACCATGAGCGCGAGCGTCACGCCCACGGCGATGGCCGGCCCGCCGAACACCAGCATCCACGCCACGCGCTTCCACGCACGTGCCAGCTGCAGGCGCGTGGTGATGCCCTGCGCGTCCGGCGTGCGGCGGCGCCACCACTCGAGCGAGATGTGCATGAGCGTCAGGCCCACCAGGATCCACAGCACGCGGTTCAGCACCAGCACGCCGCGGTCGAGCTCCAGCGCGCCGAAGTCGGTCCACGTGAGGCCGTCCCAGAGGTGCCAGTTGAACACCCAGTTCATCCAGCCCATCTGCACGCACCAGCCGGTGAGGATCATGGCGCCGATGCCCGCGCCGTACACCGCGTAGCGGTTGCGGAACTGGCTCCAGACGAGCGTCATGAAGCACATCCACGCAAAGAGCGTGGGAAGGAGCATGGCGCCCCAGGCAATGACCAGCGGCCCCGGGCTCGGCACCAGCATGATGCCCGACTCCACGCCCTGCACCACCATGGCCAGCACCATGGCCGCCCACAGGCCCCCGAAGAGCGCCACCGCCACCACCACGATGCACGCCGCCATGCGGCCGAGCGTCAGTGCACCGGTGCGCGACGGGCTGGCGTTGACGATGGACGAGATGCGCGAACGCTCGTCGCGCGCCAGGCTCTCGGTGAAGTAGTAGAGCACCAGGAAGATGGAGAGCAGCGTGACCGTGTTGTAGCTCTGCGCGGCGAAGGTGCCGGGCGTGGTGAGCTTCGGCGTGTCGAACGGGCCGGGCGTGTAGATGGCCGGGCCGACGGTCTGCAGGATGATGAGGGGGACGAAGATCCAGAGTCCCGGCGAGCGGCGGAGCTCGCGCACCTCTGCGCGGAACGCATCAGCCGCGGCGGCGAGCACGCCCACGTGGCCCGAGCGCATGCCGAGCGATGCGAGCGTCGTCTCGACGCGCGGCGCAGCCTCGCGCTCGCGGCGGGCGCGGTCGGCCTCCGCGATGATGCGCTGCGCGTCGGCGGCGGCCACCGCGTGCGGGTTGCGCATGCGGCGCTGCTCGCGCTGCGCGGCCACCAGGAGCGCCGTGCCGGCGAGGGCCACCAGCGCAACGCGCGCGCCGGTGAACAGCGCGTCGAAGCCGACCGGTTCGCGGTTGTAGAAGGCAACGCCCTTGTCCACCTTGAGCCACGTCTCGTTGAGCCAGCGGAAGCCGGTGAGGTCAATGGCCTGGAACGCACGGTTGCCCCAGTGTGGCAGCCATTCCGGCGAGAAGCTCCAGATGAAGAACAGGCTGGAGAGGAGGAGCGCCACCGGCAGCGCGAACACCAGCACGGTCTGCCGCGTGATGGAACCGATCGCGAACGCGATGGCGCCGAGCGACAGCACCGGGATGGCCACGAACACCACCATCGGGCGCAGGTAGTTGGCCAGGATGAACGGCCCGCGCATCTTCTCGGGCTCGGAAAGCGGGTACAGCTGGAAGAAGCCGATCTGCATCAGGAGGTGCAGCGCCATCACCACGCCGAACACCAGCGCGATGCCGAGCCAGCGGCCCACCACGTACTCGCGCGGCGTGATGCCGGTGCTGCCAACGATGGGCATGACGCGGAGCGTGTCGTCCTCGTTCACCGCGTTGCCGAAGGCCGTGCACGCGAAGAACATGTAGAAGAGCGAGAAGACCAGGATGTCGCCGAACGCCAGGTTGAACTCGCTGTTCACGAAGGCGCGGTCGCCGCCGGCCTGGCTTCCGCCTGCGCCGATGGTGACGCTGCCGGACGAGAAGCCCCACGTCAGCAGGAAGAGGATGGCCAGCAGCACCCACCACGACGGGCGTCGCCAGGAGGTGCGGAGTTCGAGGAAGGCAAGGGTCAGCGTGCGGCGCATGGATATTCCGTGGGGTTGGTGCTCAGGCTGCGTTCGTGGCACGCGCGGCGTCGTCCGCGCGGCTCTCGTCCATCACGCCGAAGTACACGTCTTCCAGGGTCGGCGGCACCTGCACGAAGCCCGCGGGCTGCGAGCCGGGCTCGCCCTGCACGCGGGTGCGGAACATGGAGCCTTCCACCAGCACCGCCTGCGTGACGCGGTGCGAGCGGCGGATCTCGTCGAGCGTCTCCGGCGTGACGATGCCTTCCGCCACGCGGCCCTCGAGGCGGTTGCGCGCCTCGGCGGTGCCGCCGCTCGTCACGCAGCGCCCGCCGCGGATCACCGCGAAGCGCGGGCACAGCGTGGCGATGTCCTCGACGATGTGCGTGGAAAGCAGCACGATGCGGTCGCGGCCGAGCTCGGCCAGGATGCGGTAGAAGCGCTGGCGCTCCTCGGGATCGAGGCCCGCGGTGGGCTCGTCCACGATCACCAGGCGCGGGTTGCCCGCGATTGCCTGTGCGATGCCCAGGCGCTGACGCATGCCGCCCGAGTACGTCTTCACCTTGCGCTTGGCGGCCTCGGTGAGGTTGACGCGCTCCAGCAGCTCGGCCACCAGCTTCTTGCGGCCCTGCGGCGCCTCGACGCCCTTGAGGCGAAGGAGGAAGTCGAGCATCTGCGCGCCGTTGAGCGACGGGTAGAAGCCGAAGTCCTGCGGCAGATAGCCCAGGCGGCTCCACACCGCACGCGGGTCCTTCACGATGTCCACGCCGTCGAGCGTGACGCTGCCGCCCGTCGGCTCGAGCAGGCCGCTGAGGATGTTCATGAGCGTACTCTTGCCGGCGCCGTTGGGGCCGAGCAATCCGAACAGGCCCTGCGGGATGTCGAGCGACACGCCCTTCAGCGCGGCAACGGGACCGGGGTAGATCTTGACGAGGTCTCGGATCTGGAGCATTGGTGTTGGTTCCTTCTGAGCGGTCAGTTCTTGGATGCTGGGGTGGTGGGGCTCGCAGGCGTGGGCATCGCGGTGGGCGCGGGCGCCGCGCGCACGGTCACGCTACCGTTCGAGCTGCGAACGGTCGCGCTGGCCTTGCCGGCCTCGCCCACGTCCATCGTGCCCTGGTTGCGCTCGACGGTCACCTTCTGCGCGCGGCCGCCGCCATCCATCGAAACGCGGCCGTTGCTGGTGTCGGCCTCGGCGCGACCCTGCCACGATGCCGGCAGGGACAGCTTCACGCTGCCGTTCGACGTGCGGATCTCGACGTTCCCCGTCTGGCCGGCCGTCAGCTGCACGTCGACGCTGCCGTTGGACGTCTCCAGCTGCGCCGGCGCGCCGATGCCGATGCCCTCGATCGCGCCGTTGGACGTTCGCAGGCGCGTGGCGCCGCCGAAGCCGCCCTCCACCTGGATCGCACCGTTGCTCGAGACCACCTCGATGCCGGCCAGGTTCGGGGCCTTCACGTCCAGGTTCGCCGCATCGTTGCCCCAGCCGTTCACGCCGTCCGGCACCGGAGCGAACTTCACGCGCACGCGCACCAGGCCTGCGCCGTCGCGCGTCACGTCCAGCGTGGTGGCGTCGGCGCGCTGCTTCGCTTCCTCGTCCGTGCGGCCCGCGCACTGGATCTCGGCGGTGACCGTCAATTCCTTGGCCGACTCGTCGCGCGTGAGGGTCACGCGGCCGTTGCGGTTCTCCACCGCCACTGACTTCGCGTCGGCTGCGCTGGCGGTGCGCGTGACGGTGGCGCGTTCCTGCGACCATGACGAACCTGACGAACCGGAGCCGGAATCGTTGATGATGATGCAGCCACCCATCGGCAGGGCGGCAAGTGCGGTGAGCAGGACGGCGGTGCGGAGGGAGTCCTTCATGTGGGTTCTCACTGGGGTGTGACGATCGGTGGTTCGGTGAGGAGCGTGCTCGTGCGCATGGGCATCGGCCGCGCCACCTGGATGGCCTGCACCACGTGGCCGTAGACCCAGCCGAAACCGCGGGCGAGCCAGAGCGTGGCGGTGGCGAGCGTCAGTCCGACGGCCAGGCTTGCCAACGCGAGCGGCGCGGTGATCCAGACGTTGCCGTGGTTGTCGGGCACCAGCGGCGTGCCCATGAAGACGAAGTTCACGTCGGTGTCATCGCCGGTCACGTGCCCGATGGGCAGGCCGAAGAGGTGGACCACCGGGATCGCCACCAGCGCGAAGCTGGTGACCGCCAGCGCGAATGTCACGCTGAACGTCACCACGCTCACTGGGAAGTTGCCGAGCAGGTACCCCAGCGACATCCAGCTGCGCACGTCGCGCAGCCAGCACCAGATGCGCTGCCAGAAGCCCACGTGGTCCACGCCCTCTACCGGCTGCGTGCGTCGCGGCATGCGCACGCGCAGGAAGAGCTCGACCACCTTGCCCTCGAACAGGCAGATGGCGCGGGCCGATCCGAGCAGGAACACGAAGAGCGGGATGCCGATCAGGATCGGCGAGAGCCCGAGGGCGAGCGCGCCGATCACCACGGTCCAGACGAAGTACGCGAGCGAGAGCGCAAAGCCCACCACGCCGAAGTAGAGCAGGGCGCCCCACGCGCGGCTGTCGAACCAGACGCCGATCACCGGGATGTCGCGCGAGCCGCCGCGCCTGCCTTCCCGGGCGATGGCGGGCATCGCGTCGCCTGCGCCGATCGGAGCAGGACTGCCCGAAGCACTGACAGACGGCCCGCCACGCCAACCGCGTGGTGCAACGTCCGCATCGGCGTACGCACGCGCGATCTCCGCGGGCGTGCCGTACTCGGCCACCGCGCGCTCGGGTGCGGCACCGGCGGCCACCGCCGCGCGCAGGTGCGTCTCGGCGTCGATCAGCGCATCGTGCCGCAGGGCGGCATCCTGGCCTTCGAGGGCAAGCGAAAGCTGCGAGAGGTAGATGCGCACCGCATCGGGCGCAATGGGTGGTTCAGCGGATTCCATCGATGCCTCCCAGGACGCGGTTGACCCACTTGTTGGTGCTCCTCCACGTCTCGCACCATGCGGCGAGCACGCGCTTGCCCTCGGCGGTGAGCGTGAAGCACTTGCGCGCCGGGCCCTCGTTGGAGGGCACGAGCGTGCTCTTGACCAGTCCGTCGGCCTCCATGGAGCGGAGCATCGGATAGAGCGTGCCCTGCTTGAAGGACAGGCCCTCGGGCGCCTCGTCGGCCAGCTGGCGGGCGATCTCGTAGCCGTGGATCGGCTCCTCGGCGCGCGCCACGGCGGCCAGCACCACGAGCCACGCGGTGCCGACGCTCAGGTCGCGCTGGAGCTTGTCGGCCAGGTTCGATGCCATGGTCGGTACTATACAGCCCACAGTACTGTTTGGCAAGCAATTCATCGAATTTGCTGAAATCGTTGGGGTAGGATTGGGCCCTCAGGAGACAACCATGGCAGAAACTTCCGCGAATCCCGCGTCGTCCTCTCCCGCAGTCAACACCATCGTCCTGGATGGGCAGTTCCACGAGAAGCCGTTCCGGGCCATCTCCGGGTGGCTGATGCTGCCGGTGTCGCTCGCGCTGCTTGCCGCCCCGGTGCTGCTGGTAGTGGCTGCGGCGCGGAACCACGAGCCCGGCGTCGGCTTGCTCGCCATCCCGTGCATGCTCCTCTTCCTCCTCTCGCTCGTGGGCTACTTCGTCATCAGCCCCAACGAGAGCCGCGCGCTGGTCCTCTTCGGACATTACCGTGGCACGGTGCGCGCCATCGGCCTGCACTGGACCAACCCCTTCACCATCAAGCGCCGCGTCACGCTGCGCGTGCGCACCTTCGAGACCGGCTCGCAGCAGACCGCCGCGCTCAAGGACCCGATGGGCAAGGTGCTCCAGGAAGGGACGCGCACGCGCCATCCGATCAAGGTCAACGACCTCGACGGCAACCCGGTGGAGATCTCCGCGGTGGTGGTCTGGCGCGTGGTGGACACCGCCGAGGCGCTCTTCGCCGTGGACAACTACGAGAACTACGTGGAGATCCAGAGCGAGGCCGCGCTCCGCAACCTGGCCAGCCACTACCACTACGACTCGCCCGAGCCGGGCGGCACCAGCCTCCGCGGCAGCACCGACCTCATCGGCCAGCGCCTGAAGGAGGAGCTCGACGGCCGCCTCCGCGGCGCAGGCGTGGAAGTGATGGAAAGCCGCATTTCCAGCCTGAGTTACGCACCCGAGATCGCCGCGGCGATGCTCCAGCGGCAGCAGGCCACGGCCGTGGTTGCTGCGCGGCAGAAGATCGTGGAAGGCGCGGTGGGCATGGTGGAGCTTGCCATCGAGCAGATCCACGCCAAGAAGATCGCCGACTTCACGCCCGAGCAGAAGGCCGAGATGGTCACCAACCTGCTCGTGGTGCTCGTGAGCGAGCGCGGTGCGCAGCCGGTGGTCGCCACGGGAACCTGACGGCGCTGCCGTGGCAATGCCGTGGCGCCGCAGTGCATGCGCAGCGCACCGACCTGGGCATGCCGTACGCGGTACTCCGTGCGTACACCTCGGAATCACGGTCTAATGCAACGCATGCAGCCGCTTCAACGCAACACGGACCCCCCGCGCTGGGCGCAGTGGGGCGTGCTGCTGGCGGCGCTCTTCCTGGTCTGGCATTCGCTGGGGAACCACGCGCTCTTCCCGCCGGACGAGGGCCGCTATGCATCGGTGAGCGGATGGATGGCCGAGCACGGCAATTGGTTCGAGCCGCACCTGCGCGACCAGGTCCACCTGACGAAGCCGCCGCTCACGTACTGGGCGCAGGCGGCATGCGTGCGCGCGTTCGGGCATGGCGAGTTCGCGGTGCGGTTCCCCAGCGCACTCGCATCTTCGATCCTCCTGGTCTCGCTCTTCATGTTCGCACGGCGCACCGGCGGTGCGCTGTCGGCGATGCTCGCCGTCGGCCTGCTTGCATGCATGCCGCTGTTCCAGATCGTGGGGCGCCTGGCGATCACCGATCCGATGCTCTCCGCATGTTGGTGGCTGGCGCTGTGCGCCGCGTGGCTCGCGGTGGATGCGGGCCGGGCCTGCGGGCGCAGGCATTTCGGGTGGATCTCGGCGTTCTGGCTGGCGTGCGCGCTCGTGGGACTCACGAAGGGTCCGCTCGTCCTGGCACCGCCGGCGATCGTGGCGGCGTGGCTGTTCCTTGCGGGCCGCCTCCGTGAGGTGCGCTTCCTGCTGCCGTCGGTCGGCCTTCCGCTTGCCTTGGCCCCGCTTGCCGCGGTGGCCTACCTCTACTGGCACGCGGATCCCGCGCGCGCGACGCGGATCTGGAACTACGAGTTCGTCGACCGCTTCACCGGCGAGGGCGGCCATGACGATCCGTGGTGGATCCTGCTGCCTGCGTTCCTCGGCGGGCTGTTCCCCGCCACCGCCATGATGATGCTGCCGTGGTTCAACATGTCGCCCGCGCGCGCGTGGGGCTTCATGCGCGGCGGAGACCTGCGCGCGCTGCTCGTCGTGGCGGTGGTGCTGCCCTTGATCGGCTTCAGCATGCTGAGCGGCAAGGAAGCCACGTACATCCTGCCGCTCGCGGCGCCGCTTGCGCTGCTGGTTTCCGGCACGGTGGCGCGGTGGATCGACGGATCGGTGGCGGACGTGCCTGCGGGGATCACGCCGCCGGACGTGCGCATCACCGCCGGCATCGCGATGACCGTGGTCGGCATCGGCATTCCCGTGGCTGCGGCCGTGGTGGTGCTCCGCGGCCTCGCACCCGCGTGGGCACCGGGATGGACGCTGGTCTGGATGACAGTCCCGCTGCTTCCCGCAGTGGCGGCCGCATGGATCGCCATGAGCTGGTGGAAGTGGCGTGAGCGCCGCCTGCCCGCGCTCGGCGCGTGCTTCGTGGCGTCCTTCGCCATCTGGCTCGGCTTCCACCGCGCAGAGGACACGGCCATGCAGGTGATGGGCGCGCAGCCCGTTGCCGAGGCGATCGCCGCGGAGGACAAGGCGGTGCTCGTCTACCAGCTGCGCAACCTCACCATCGACTGGTACCTGGGGCGCTGGCTGGACTTCGAGCTCAAGCCTGCACCGATGCGCGCGTGGATCGAGGCGCATCCCGGCGGGCTGGTGCTGACCGGCGAGGCGGAGATCGCCAAGCTGCGCAAGACCGATCCGGACATGGCGGGATGGCTGCGTCCGCGCCGGACGTTCGAGGTGTGGCCGATGCGCCAGGCGCTGCTCTGCGACGTGGTGCGGTGAGGCGCTCAGTCCGCCGCGCGGTCGCGTGGACCACCGCGCAATTCGCGCACCAGGAACCGCTGCGGAAGGAGCGCCGGGAGCAGGTCGTCGGCCACGCATCGCGGCGTGCCGCAGGCCATGTCGGCAATGAGCTCCGCGGCAAGGAACGCGGTGCACGTGCCGCGCGAACCATGCGCAAGCGTGGCATAGAGGCCGGGCAGCACGGGCGCGTCCGTCCACTGCGCCGCCACCGGGCCGTGCGCCAAACGCGCGAACGCCTGGCGGAATGCGCCGTCCGACACCACGGGGCCGGCGATCGGGCAGTGGTCGTGCACCGAGGTGCGGATGCCGGCCCACGCGCCGCGCCGCGCGGGCGCGCAGGTGGCCAGTTCCGGGAGCAGTCGTTCCACGTGACCGAGGTTGATTGCGTCGTCGTGCGGCGTGGCAGGCGTGGCGAGCCGTTCGTGCTCGAAGGTGGCGCCCGCGCAGATGGCGCCGTCCACCGGTGGCATGGCGAAGCCGTTGGCGCTCACCACCGTGTGCGGCACCGCGGCGGCGCCGTCGAAGGAAAGCGTGGAGAGCTGCCCGCGCGTGGCGTCGAACGGGACGGAGGGCAGCGCGTCGGACGCGAGCGCTTCGGGCATGTCCGGCAGCGCGCCGGCCGGGATGCCCGCGGTGGCGATGACCACCACGTGCGCGTCGAACGTTCGTCCGTCCTCCGCATCCACGCGCCAGCCGTCGGGGAGCGGGTGGAGCCGTGCCACGGGCACCTGCTCCATCAGCGCGATGGACGCGTGCGCCAACGCCGCGCGCACCGTGTCGGCCGGGCGCGTGGTGCCCGCGTCGCGGACCAGGAGCGCGCCTTCCGGCGACTCGCGGCTGCAGAGCGGCGTGCCGGCCACGGCCGTGGCATCGTCCGCCTGCACCAGGCGCAGCATTTCGTCGGGCCAGCCCCAGTCGGCGATGGCCTGCTGGTAGCCCCATTCGTCGTCGCCGTTCACGGGGTGCACCATGCCGCACGGGTCGAGCGGTGCGCCGATGCGTTCCATGACCGCGCGCGCATGGAGGAACGCGTGCGCCACGATGCGCGTCTGCGGGCTCTGCCAGCTTGCCAGGTGCGGCGCCAGCACGGCGCGCGGCGCGGCGGAAGCTCCGGACGCGGCGCGCCCCGCGTCGAGCACGGTGACGCGCAGGCCGCGCTCGGCGAGTGCGCGCGCGGCGGTGGCGCCGGCGATGCCTGCGCCGATGACGATGGCGGTGGCGGGTGGCTGCGGAACGCTTGCAGTGGCGGTGTCGCGCGACTCGGCGTGCCCCACACCTTGCGGCACCGCAAACCACTTCGGCAGCGTGCGGATGCACCTGCGTTCCGGCGCGCGCTCCATGGTGGCGGAGATCATCTCGCGCTTGCCGTTGGCACCGGGCGAGCGCGTGACCTGGAAACCGAGCGCGGAAAGCCGTTCACCCACCGCGGATGCCGCGGAATACGTGGCCAACGTGCTGCCCACGCGCGTGTGCGCGGCCACCTGCGCGAGCGCCTCCTCCGACCACATCTCCGCGTTTTGCGCGGGCGAGAAGCCATCAAGGCACCATGCGTCCGCGCGGAAATCCATCACCGGCAGCAGTTCCAGCACGTCACCGAAGAGGAGCGTGAGGCGAACGCGACCGCCGTCGAACGCGCGTCGGTGGATGCCGCGCACGTGAGCCGGCCACGCACGCGCCAGCTCCGCCACGAGCGGCGCAAGCGGCGCCATGGTCGGGTCGGAGAGCGCGGCGCAGGAGAGCGTGGCGGCGTCGAGCGGCGCACCCTCGACGCTCACCCAGTCGAGCTGCGCATCGGCCGGCGCGTGCGCGCGGAACGCGGCCCATGCGGAGAGGAACGTGACGCCCGTGCCGAAGCCGAGCTCGCCGATCACGTGGCGCGGGGAAGGAGCGCGCGGTGCGGTCTGCGCGGTGGCCGCCAGGCGCGCCGCGCCGGACCAGCGCCCCGCATCGGCATCGCCTTCCGCGCCGAACCCGTTCCCGCGCAGGAACACGTGCTCGCGCTCCGTGCGCGCGCCGCGCTGCGAGGTGTACGCATCGTCATGCGCACGCGAGAACAGCACGCCCTCGCGCCACTCGATGTCGGGGATGGAAAGCCGCGCGGGCACCCGGGGATTGTCCCATGGTGCCCGCGCGGGGGGTGGCGGTGGATGTGCGGTGGATCAGCCGGGGCAGGCGCCCCAGGCACCGAGCAGGGCGCCGAGGTCGGCGCTGTTGACCACGCCGTCGGCGTTCAGGTCCGCGGGCGTGCCGGGAGCGGCGGGGCCCCAGGTCACCATCATGTTGCCGAGGTCGGTGCCGTCGACGCGACCGTCACCGTTGATGTCCGCGGTGCAGCCCATCACCAGTTCGTTGGTCTCGGGGATCCACTGCCGGCCGCTCGGGGTGGGGCCGATGCCGCCGGGCATCACGAACCGGTCGCGATGCACGTCGAACGCCATGTTGGTGTAGCCGCGGGGCGGGCCCTGCAGGCTGCACTGCGTCCACGCGCCGCCGCGCCAGGTCCAGGTGCTCGAGTACTCGGTCTCGCCGCAGCAGGTCGTGCCGCCGTGCAGCACCACCTGCTGGCGGATGGAATCCCACGCCATGTTCGCCACGTAGCGGCCGGGGCCGGACGTGGTCACAAGCGCCCACGATGCGCCGTCCCAGGTCCAGGTCTCGTTGCGGTTGCCGAAGTAGTAGCCGCCGTGCATCACGCAGCGCTCGCGCACCGGGTCATAGACCATCTTGTGCGCGTACAGGTTGCCCACCGGGCCGTTGCCCCACGTCTGCCACGTGTTGGTGGCCGGGTCGTACTCGCCCCAGCTGGAATAGAGCCACTGACCCGCGGACTGCCCGCCGTGCACCACCAACCGGTCGCGCTTCCAGTCGAAGGCCATGGCCACGTACGCGCGGCCGCCGATGGTGTCGTTCGCCATCAGCGTGAGCGAGGTGCCGTCCCACTTCCAGAGCCGGTCGTCGTAGCCGGCCCCTCCGAAGATCCAGCAGACCTTTCGATTCTGGTCGTAGGCGATGGCATCCACTCCATCCAGTGCGGGCTCCTCCCAGCGGACGCTCCACGCCGATCCGTTCCACGCCCAGAGCTTGCCGCCCGACTGCGTGACCGTCTCGCGGCGGGCCTCGTCGTAGCAGATGGCCACCGAGCCGGGAGAGCCGACGTGGGCGACCTGCCAGGATTCGCCGCAGGTGGATTGGGCGTCCGCAGGGGAGCTCGCCGGGAAGACGAGGGCAGCCACGACGCATGAAGCAATTGAAACGAGTCTCGGATGCACTTGGTTCCGTTCCTGTCTGGATGATCCGCAGCGGTCGCTCAGTTTCCGCAGGCGCCCCATGCGCTGAGCAGCAACCCGAGGTCTGCGCCGTTGATGACGTTGTCGCTGTTCAGGTCACTGTTGCAGTTCGTGCTGCACGACCCCCAGCTCGAGAGCATGAGGCCGAGGTCTGCGCCGTTCACCACGCCGTCGACGTTCAGGTCGCCGGAGCAGTCGCAGATCGTGTTGCCGCCGAGGTCGAGCCAGCGTCCCGTGACGTTCGGTCGCGGCGTGTTGTTGCAGACGGTGGTGCCCTGCAGCGAAGTCGCCACCGGCAGGGACAGCGTCTCGGAGATACCGAGCCCACCCTGCGTCACACCGGCCGTATTGCCCGTGATGCTGCATGCGTTCATCACCAACCGCGCGGTGCTGCTACCTGTGGCGAACCATGACACGCCTCCGATCAGGTTGCTGCTCTGGTTGTTGCGCACGGTCACGCGCGTCAGCGTCGGGGTGCCCTGCACCAGGTGGATGCCGCCGCCGCGGGAGTTGCAGATGTTGCTCTCCACCACCACGTCCGTGATGTTCATGGCGCTCTGGTTGACCTGGAGCCCGCCGCCGTCGGAGCTGGCGTTGTTGTTGCGGAACACCGTGTTGGTGATGCTGCCCGTGCAGTTAAGGAAGTACGCGCCGCCGCCGAAGCCGGCGGCGTTGTTCTGGATGAAGCAGTCGCGCACGCTGGCGGCGCTGTTGTAGCCGAAGATCGCGCCGCCGACGAGCACGGTGGGGTTGTTGGGAACCGGGCTTCCCGAGGTCCCGCCGCGCACCGTGACGCACTCGAGCGCCGCGATCGCCGGCTCCCCGCCGGTGAACCGGACCACGGAGAGGGATTGCCCGGACGATCCGCTCAGGATCGTCTGCGCACAGCTCGTGCCGCGAACGATCACCGGCTTGCCCTTGAAGTCGAATGGGCCGGCGTAGGTACCCGGTGCCACCATCACGATCCGCATCTCGTTGGTGGGCGCCGAATCGATCGCCGCCTGGATGGTGGCGATCTGCGAAGGCACCTGCACCGTCTGGCACTCGTCGGGCTTACCGTTGGCATCGCGGTCAATGCTCAGGCCGCTCGCGATGTCGCAGGAGTCCGGCTTGAGGTTCGAGTTGCAGTCGATGCCGCTGGTCTCCGCCACCTGGCAGCTGTCGATGCGGCCGTTCCGGTCGCAATCAACGGCGGTGCCGAGCGTCGATATTTCGCAGGTATCGATCTTGCCGTTGCGGTCGCAGTCGATGGATTGGTTAGCGGAGATCTCGCACGCGTCCGGAACGCCGTTCAGGTTGCAATCGGTGGCGCCACCGCGGCTGATGTCGCAGCTGTCGGGGACCCCGTTGCGATTGCAGTCCGGCGAGATGCCGTCATGGGTCTCGTAGATGTCGAGCAGGTTGTTGCCGTTGCAGTCGCCAACCGTGGGGTCGATGCCCAGGTAGCTCAGCTTGAACTGCGTGAGGCCCGATCCCTTGCACTCCGTGGGGTCCACCGTGATCGGGCAGGTCATCGTCACCGTCAGGGAGTTGGTCCCCGCGATGAGCGCCTTGAACTGCTCCTTGGTCAGCGTGATGGTGGCGCGGTCCGGCGTGCTGGGGCAGCTGTTGCCGCCCGCCTCGAAGAAGCGCTGCGGTGCACCGCCATTCAGCGAAATGTTGACGTACTCGGTGACGCCGTTGAGGTCGCCGCGGAGGTCCACGGTGAGCGTCACCGTGTTGGCTGCGTAGAGCAGGTTCGTGAACGTGTAGCTGCGCACGTCGTACCCGGACGGCGCGCCGAGGTTCCCGCTGTCGCCGGTCACGAACGCCGCGCCCTGGCACACATCCGGGATGAGGTCCGCATTGCCGTCCGGCATTGAGGCGTTGAAGATCTCCGCCAGGTCCGAGATGCCATTGTGGTTGCAATCAACCTGACATTCGTCCGGTACGCCGTTGCTGTCGCCGTCGAGGCTGGTGTGTGCAGCGATGTCGCACGAGTCCGGCAGGCCGCTGTGGTTGCAGTCGGTGAACGTCTCGCAGGCTTCGCCGATGCCGTTGTTGTTGCAATCGGCTTGGGAGGGGTTTGGTACCAACTTGCAGTTGTCGACCGAATCGATGATCCCATCGCGGTCGGTATCGCAGGGGCCTGCCTGTGCGGACGTGAATCCGCTCACTCTTTGGTCGGTGGCACCCGTCACCCCGTCTTTGATGGAGGCAAATGCGGTCCAACTCAGAGAATTCAGGATGTTCCCTGAGCCATAGTCCCCAGCGAGAACAATATGACCCACCCAGATGCCATGGGTGGCGCTGGCAGTGCCCGTTGATCCTGCGTTGTTGCCGTTCGCAGGAGTTGCGCCGCTATCGACGCGGCAAACCAATCCGCTGAGGCTCTCAGCCTGGATGTCTATCGACGTCGGGTCGCCGGTGTACCAGCCGGCGTTGGCCGGGATGGTGTTGGCCGGGGCCGAAGCCGTGGTGGCGCTCCAGCTGGTGCCCGTGAAGTTCGGGTCGCCGCCGGTGTTGTAGGAGGCGTAGTACTCGCCGTCGTAGGCGCCGCCCGAGAAGGTGCCGGCGGTCATGAAGCTGTCGACCGAGCTGCGAGTGGAATTGAAGTTCCGGGCATCGGGCTTCCAGGTCTTGTTGGCAAGACCGGCGGCCTGGAAGAAGCCGCCCGCGGCCGTGGTGGAAGCGTTCGTGTTGTAGACGTTGAGGAACTTGTCGCTCGCATTCGAAACACCTGCATACACGTCGATGATCGTGTACGACCCCGTTGTTCGAACCGAAAAGAGAAAGCCAAGAAATCCCGCTTCTGATGGAGCCGCAAGCGTTGCGGATCCGACGATGGCGATGAAGGCGTTCTTCATGTGTTTGGTTCCTGTATCTAAAGTTGCGCCGTTTCCATGCCGCCAACTACTGACCTCACCCCCCACAAACCCCCCACCCACTCAGCAACACCCCCAGATCCGCACCATTCACCACGCCGTCGCGGTTCAGGTCCGCCGCGCATCCGCCCGTGCAGCCGCCCCACGCGCTCAGCATCACGCCGAGGTCCGCACCGTTGACGATGCCGTCGGCCGTCAGGTCGCCCGTGCAGTCGCAGATGGTGTTGCCGCCGAGGTCCGCCCACGCGCCGCTCACGTTCGGCCGTGGCGTGTTGTTGCACACGTTCGTGCCGCGCAGCGAAATGGTCGGCGTGCCGGTGGTCGGCGCGGAGATGCCGATGCCGCCCTGCGTGACCAGCGCGCTGTTGCCGGTCACCGCGCAGGCGTCGAGCGTCGCCGTGGCGGTGGCGCTTCCCAGCGCGTACCACGAGACGCCGCCGATCAGGTTGTTGCTGTAGTTGTTGCGCACCGTCACGCGCGTCAGCGTCGGGTTGCCCTGCACCAGGTGCATGCCGCCGCCGCGCGAGTTGCAGGTGTTGCCCTCGACCACCACATCGATGAGCCGCTGCGAGCCCTGGTTCGACTGGAATCCGCCGCCGTCCGAGCTGGCGCTGTTGTTGCGGATGGTGGTGCCGCGCACCTCGCCTGTGCAGCGCAGGAAGTACGCACCGCCGCCGAAGCCGCCGGCGTTCTGCTCCACCACGCAGTCGCGCACGCTGGCCGCGCTGTCGATGCCGAAGATTCCGCCGCCCCCGAGGACCGTGGGCGAGTTCGGGATAGGCGTGCCGGTGGTGCCACCGCGCACCGTCACGCGCTCGAGCGCCGCGATCGCCGGCTCGCCGCCCGTGAACCGCACCACGGAGAGCTGCTGCCCGCCGTTGCCCGCGATCACCGTGCTCGCCGCACTCGTGCCGCGCACGATCACCGGCTTGCCCTTGAAGTCGATCGGGCCGGCGTAGGTGCCGGCTGCCACGTCGATGATCCGCATCGTGCTCGCGGAAGCTGTGTCGATCGCCGCCTGGATCGTGCCGTAATCGACCGGCACGCGGACCGTCTGGCACTCGTCCGGGGTGGCGTTGCCGTCGCGGTCGGCGCTGGTGCCCGCCGCAATGTCGCACGCGTCCGGGCGCAGGTTGTCGTTGCAGTCGGTGCCGGGCGTCTCGGTCACCTGGCAGCTGTCGATGCGACCGTTCTGGTCGCAGTCCGCCGCGGTGCCGCGCGACGCGATCTCGCACGAGTCGATCAGGCCGTTCTGGTCGCAGTCCACCGACGGGGTCTGCGAGATCTCGCAGCTGTCGGGGATACCGTTCAGGTTGCAGTCCTGAGATGCGCCGCGCGCGATGTCGCAGCTGTCCGGCACGGTGTTCGCGTTGCAGTCGGGTGTCGTGCCGTCGTGTGTTTCCGCGATGTCCAGGCGCTGGTTGCCGTTGCAGTCGCCGGTGGGCGTGACGCCCACGTACGAAAGCGTGACCTCGGTCAGGCCGTCGCCCTTGCATTCGCTGTCGTCGACGCTCGACGGGCAGACCACGCGCACAGAGAGCGTGCCGTCGGCACCGATGAGGCCGTTGAACTGCGCTCGCGTCAGCGTGATGACCGCGCGGTCGGGCACCGCAGGGCAGTCATTGCCACCCGTGTCGAAGAAGCGGCGCGGCAGCGCGTTGTTCAGGACGATGTCCACCCACTCGGTCTGGCCGTTGAGGTCGCCGCGCAGGTCGACGTTGATGATCACGTCGGTCTCGGAGGGCGGCAGCTCCGTCACGATCCACTCGCGAACGGTGTCGCCGGAGGGCGCGCCGAGGTTGCCGGACGCCAGACGCACCATCGCCGCGCCCTGGCAGGTGTCCGGGATGCCGTCGGCGTTCAGGTCGGGCACGCGGCCGGTCGCGATCTCCCCCGAGTCGGGCAAGCCGTTGTGGTTGCAGTCGGGCTGGCACTCGTCGGGGATGCCGTCGCCGTTGAGGTCGACCACACGTCCGGTTGCGATCTCCCAAGTGTCCGGGAGGTTGTTCTGATTGCAGTCGGCTTGGCACGTGTCCGGTACGCCGTTTGTGTCCACGTCGGGGACGAGACCGGTCGCGATTTCCCACGAGTCCGGGAGGCCGTTGCGGTTGCAGTCAGGCTGGCATTCGTCGGGGACCCCATCATGATCGACGTCGGTTGAAGTTCCGGCGGAAATGTCGTTGCTGTCCGCGATGCGGTTGTGGTTGCAATCCGCGTAATTCTGGGTACCACCAACGACGTCGACGTTCATGGTGAGGGTGGAGAGCGGCACGTCTACCGATCCGTTGTGTTCGAAGACCGTGAGCGTGAAGCTATAGCGGCCATTGAGCGACGGATTGAATCCGAGGCCGTCCCAGAGGCCGGGTAACCCAAACCACTTAGAGGGAAGTTGGAGGAAATCGTAACTGCACACCCAAGCGCTTTGATACACAGGGTCCCAGGTTCCACTGAAGTTCGCGGAGGCATCAATCAGCCCGAACGCCGTCGTTCCCCAATTGCCGTTGGGACCCGCAATCCGCATCGACCAGTAGAGGTTGTCGTTCGCTAGGGGCCGCGCACCGTCCAGGGTCACGCTCCAGATGAAGTTCCAGGTAGGCGCAGTGGCCCCGCCGAGGGGACCGACGTTGTAGCCAGCCTGCGCCTCCCAAGTGCCGTCGCCCTTGTACTCCGTATTGGGGTTCTGACCGAAGTAGCTCTTGGACTTCATGCCGAGTGTCAGCGCCTTGCCGCCCACATCGGTATTGCTGTACCAGAAGTCGTTGTTGCCATAGCCGTTGCCGACGTTAAAGGCGATGTCGTTGGTGCCGTCATTGAGCGTGCCGAATATCGGGACGCCACCTGAGGCGACGGAAGCAGCCGAGAGGCCGATCACGACGGTCGCGGCGATGAGCGATAGTTTCATGATGTGCTTGTCCGGAATCTTTGAGGATGTGTGCCCGATCATGGACAGAAATCCACGCCATCGGAGAGTAGCTCGTCACGACATCGACAGACGCCCCCGTTTCGGCGGATTTGCTCAGCGTTGTCGGTCGAACAGCGTGGCAGATTCTCTCAGCCCAACACGGGATCCTGTGCCGTTCAAAGCAGCGCGGTCATTCCATTTGTGCATTTCGTTTCTCCAGAGAAACACCTCTCGGTCCCTCCCCCCCGCGTACCCTCCGCGCCCATGTCGAACTCGCCTGCCTCGAGCCACGCGAAGAGCCCGCCGCCGCCCGAACGGATCACCATCATCGTCGCCACCGACTGCGGCTCGACCACCACGAAGGCCATCCTCATCGAGCTGGTCGACGGCCACTACCGCCAGACGCAGCGCGGCGAGGCGCCCACCACCGTCGAGGCGCCGTTCGCGGACGTCACGCTCGGCGTCACGAACTCCGTCACGGAACTGCAGGAACTCTCGGGGCGCCGGCTGATCGCCGACGACGGCACGGTGATCCGCCGTACGTCGCTTTCCGATCCGAACGGCTGCGACGTCTACATCTCGACGTCCTCCGCGGGCGGCGGGCTGCAGATGATGGTGGCCGGCGTGGTGCGCCAGATGACCGCGGAAAGCGCCAAGCGCGCGGCCCTGGGCGCGGGCGCCATCGTCATGGACACCATCGCGGCGAACGACCATCGCAAGCCGCACGAGCAGATCCAGCGCATCCGCGAGCTGCGCCCGGACATGGTGCTCCTCTCGGGCGGCACCGATGGCGGCGACCAGAAGAAGGTGGTGGAGCTGGCGGAACTCATCGCGCCCGCGAAGCCGCGGCCGCGCTTCGGCGGCGAGTACCAGCTGCCGGTGATCTTCGCGGGCAACAAGGAGGCGGCGCCCGCGGTGGAGCGCGTCTTCGGCCCGGGCTTCGACCTGAGCATCGTGCCGAACTTGCGGCCCACGCTTGAACAAGAGAACCTCGGCCCCGCGCGCGACCGCATCCACGACGTGTTCCTGGAGCACGTGATGGCGCACGCGCCCGGCTACGACAAGCTGATCTCGTGGGCCGACGCGCCCATCATGCCCACGCCGGGCGCGGTGGGCGACATCCTGCAGACCATCGCCAGGAAGCGCGGGATCAACGCGCTGGGCGTGGACATCGGCGGCGCCACCACCGACGTCTTCAGCGTGTTCGACGGCGTCTTCAACCGCACGGTGAGCGCCAACCTGGGCATGAGCTACAGCATCAGCAACGTGTGCGCCGAGGCCACCATGCCGCGCATCATGCGATGGGTGCATCTCTCCATGGACGAGCGCGAGCTGCGCAACCGCGTCAAGAACAAGATGATCCGCCCGACCACCATCCCGCAGACGCTCGAGGCGCTGGTCTTCGAGCAGGCGGTGGCGCGCGAGGCGCTGCGGCTCTCGTTCGAGCAGCACAAGGCGTTCGCCACCACGCTGAAGGGCGTGCAGCAGCAGCGCACCGTGGGCGACGCGTTCAGCCAGCAGGCGGGCGGCGGCACGCTGGTGAACGCCATGAAGCTCGACCTGCTGGTGGCCTCCGGCGGCGTCCTCAGCCACGCGCCGCGCATGGAGCAGACGGCGCTGATGCTCATCGACAGCTTCGAGCCGGAGGGCTTCACGGAACTCGCGAAGGACAGCATCTTCATGATGCCGCACCTGGGCGTGCTGGCGAGCGTGCACCCCGATGCCGCCATGGAGGTGTTCGAGAAGGACTGCCTCATCTACCTGGGCACGTGCGTGGCGCCGCGCGGGCATGGGAAGGCCGGAAAGCCCTGCTTTGCATGGGAATTGCGCGGCGCGAAGGCCGCGCGCGGCACCATGGCGTGCGGCGAGATGCAGCTGGTGCCGCTCGCGCACGACGAGCAGTGCGAGATGACCGTGACCCCGGAGAAGGGCTTCGACATGGGCGCCGGCCCGGGCAAGCCCGTGACGCGCACGGTGCGCGGCGGCACGGTGGGCCTGGTGCTCGACGCGCGCGGCCGCGCGATCGAGGTGCCGGACGCGGAAGCGGAACGGCGCGCGACCATCCAGAAGTGGCTGACGGCGCTGCACGTGTACGAGTGAGCCGGCAACGCGCACCGGCCGAGGCGTGGCCTAGGGCCCCTCGCCCGTGTCGGAGAGATCGAGGTGCAGCTGCCCGGAGCGCAGCGACATGCCGTTTCGGTAGTTCGCGGAAACGCCCCGGAACGGTATGAGCCGCGTCGGGCGCTGGAGCGACCATTCCCCGCCGAGTTCCGAGTCGATATGCCAGAGGACGGCCTCGATCCGGTAGGTCGTCTCGGCGCGGGGGTCCAGTTGCCACTGCTGCTCGCGATCCTCGCCGGACAGCAGTTTCCTGATCCGGGAGCGCACTTCGCGCAGCCGCTTAGTGTCCGGATTGAACACGGATTCAGGACGCCACGGGTCGGCAAGCTGCGTGTTCAGCTGGCGCTCGCTCTCGGCGGCCGTGGCATTCGCCTCCGCCTTGAAGTCCGCCGGCACCTTGGTCATCAGTGCGTCGATGCCGTTGCGGACCTCGTCCATGATCAGCGCGTGGGATCGCTTGCGATACGCCAGTTCGGAAGGCAGCATGGCACCTTGCATGGACCAGGCATTTCCATAGATCACCCATGCGACGGTGTACGCCAGGCGATCGGCTAGCGCGGCGGTCGGGTTGTCGCTGTAGCACCGTTCCCTGGCGATCTCCACCGCGCGTTGCGTGGTGGAGCCCGGAAGCGCACGGCCAAGCGGGAGGTAGGGGACGATGGCGGCGAAGCCGCGGCGGATGGTGGCTGCATCGGTGCCCGCGTAGCCGAGGGCCAGTGCGCATTCGCCTGCCGCGCGCTCCATGAGCTTGGCATTCGAGGCCTGCACCTGGCGGAAGCGATCGCAGGCATCGACGAACGCCCACGCGAGCGTCGGCCATCCGTCCTCGGCCGTCATCGGCCGCGTGGCGGGCTGCGCCTCGTCGGCAAGCGCCACCACCCGCTCCATGAGCGCATTGGCGCCGCAGTACGTGGCCATGTGGAGCATGTCCAGGCGAAGGAGTTCGGCGTCGGTCCGCTCGTCCAGGGCCAGCATGGCTGCTCGCACGGCGTCGAGGTTCTCGAACCGTGCGCAGAGCACCAGCGGATCGGCCGTGGGCATGACGCATGCCGAATGGCACGTGAGCGCCTGCGCAAGAAGCTGGGCCCGCGCCGATTCGTCGAGGTCGTGCTTGGGAGTGCCGTCCTTCTCGAGGCACGCGGTCAGCAGTTCGCGGGCCCGCAGGTGGCAGACCACGACCTCCTCCGGCATGGGATTGAGCGCGGAAGCGGTGCCCGCGAAGGAAGGAATGGGCGGATTCTGCTTCGGGCCGTCGGCTGCGAGGCACCACCGGCCGTCGCCGCGTGCGTGGTCGGGCACGTGCGACGGGGCCTTGGCGAGCACCGGCCCCATGAGCAGCGTGCGCCGTCCGGCGACCTGCTGCGGCCACGCGAGTGCAAGGAGCGCCGGCTGCGGTTCGTTGCTGCCGTCAGGGGAGGGCGTTCCCACCGCAACGCGAACCGGTGCGGTCCCATCGGCGCCGCAGAGGTCTGCCAGCGCATCGGCACACGCCGCGGAAACACCCGCGTCCTTCGCCACGATGTCCCGCACTTCGACGGTGCGCGTCGCGGCAGGCGGCATCTGGCGGAGCTCCCAGCCACGGCGTGGCTGGGCGTCCTGCGCAGGGGGCGCGGATTGCACCGCACCACAGAGCAGCGTTCCACCGAGCGCGCAGGCGAGCGCGGGAACCGAGGCGAGACCGCGGCCCCGGAGGGCGCACGCGATTCTCCCGACGGTCCAGCTGGGACGTCGCGCCACCACCGATGTGACTTGCCAAATTCCAAGTTGAATTGAAGTGCTCGGGCCCATGAACCGCCTCCGGATTCGCGGTGCAGTGTGTCGGTTGAGTGCCGGACTCCGAGTTGTGCTGCCAGCCGAAGACTAGGCCATGAGCGGCCCGCGTCAATGTTCGGCAAGGCGAATTCCGGCAGTTTGAACCCGTCAGGGCCGCGAGCGCCGGCCGCATCGGGCTTCGGCGCATTGCGCGCGAGCGTCCGGGTGCCTTGAGGGCCGATACTCTGACGTCGCACCGCTCGGAGAAGAACCATGGCCAAGGCATTCACCCCCGGACTGACCGTCAGCGCGCGCACCACCTACCGCGCGCGCCGCGTGCTGCCCATCGACGGCAGCGTGACCGTGAAGCAGGGCGACACCGTGCGCGCCGACACCGTGGTGGCGCAGACCTTCATGGAGGGCGACGCGTTCCCCATGAAGGTGGCGAACATGCTGGCCGCGCAGCCGAAGGACCTGCCGGGGCTGATGCTCAAGCAGCTGGGCGAGGCCGTGCGCAAGGACGAGCCGATCGCGCGTTCCAAGGGCATCTTCGGCATGATGAAGACCGAGGTGAAGAGCTCTGCCGACGGCACCGTCGAGAGCGTGAGCGATTCCACCGGCATGGTGATCGTGCGCGGGCCGAAGCAGCCGATCGCGGTGACCGCGTACGTGGCCGGCACGGTGGTGGAGGTGCTGCCGGGCGAGGGCGCGGTGATCGAGAACACCGTGGCACTGGTGCAGGGCATCTTCGGCGTGGGCGGCGAGGCGCACGGACCCATCGCTATGGCATGCAAGGCCGCGAGCGAGGAGCTCGACGCCGACGACATCACCGCGGACATGAAGGGCGCGGTGGTGGTGGGCGGCGCGCGCATCACCGCGGCGGCCATCAGGAAGGCGAAGGACGTGGGCGCGGCGGCGATCGTCTCGGGCGGCATCGACGACCAGGACCTGCGCGACTTCCTCGGGCACGACATCGGCGTGGCCGTGACCGGCAGCGAGCGCATGGGGATCACGCTGATCATCACCGAGGGCTTCGGCGAGATCGCCATGGCGGAGCGCACCTTCGCGCTGCTGGGAGGTCACGCCGGGCGGGTGGCGAGCGTCAACGGTGCCACGCAGATCCGCGCGGGCGTCATGCGTCCGGAGATCGTGGTTCCGCTGGCCGATGCCGCGGCCGCGGGGCAGGGCAGCGGGCCGGCCATGAGCGCGGGCGGCGCCACGGCGGGCGTGCTCGAGATCGGCACTTCCGTGCGAGTGATCCGCGACCCGCACTTCGGCGTGATCGGCACGGTGACCGCGCTTCCGGAGCAGCCGGCGGTGCTCGGTTCCGGCAGCAAGGCGCGCGTCCTGGAGGTGGCCGCGGCCGGCGGCCAGCGCCTCACGGTGCCGCGCGCCAACGTGGAACTGATCGACGGCTGAGAAGTGATTGCGGTACACCACGCACCGTGACGTTCGCCGTCACCATCCTCGCGCAAGACGCAGCGCCCGCCGCCGGCTCCATGCCCGGCTGGTTCATGCCCGGCAAGGGCCTCCTGGCCATCACGCTCGTCATCGTTGCCGCGGCCGTGATGCTCTCCATCCTGTGGGCGCGCTCGGGCCGACCGATCCGCATCCGCAAGATCGCGGGCCTCGACGCCGTGGACGAAGCCGTCGGCCGCGCCACCGAGATGGGCCGCCCGGTGCTCTTCATCCCGGGCATCCAGGACGTGGACAACATCCAGACGGTGGCCGGCATCACCATCCTGGGCAAGGTGGCAAAGACCGCCGCCGAGTACGACGCCGAGATCGAGGTTCCCACCACCCGCTCGCTGGTGATGACCACCGCGCGCGAGGCGGTGCACGCCGCGTACATGACCGCCGGGCGCAGCGACTCGTACAACCCCGACCGCATCTACTACGTCAGCGACGAGCAGTTCGCATTCGTGGCATATGCGGGCGGCCTCATGCAGCGCAAGCGCCCCGCCGCGTGCTTCTACTTCGGCTGCTTCTTCGCGGAGAGCCTGATCCTGGCCGAAAACGGCAATTCGATCGGCGCCATCCAGGTGGCGGGCACCGCGGAGACCACCCAGCTGCCGTTCTTCGTGGCAAGCTGCGACTACACGCTGATCGGCGAGGAGTTCTTCGCCGCGAGCGCCTACCTCTCGGGCGAGCCCGACCAGCTCGGCACGCTGCTCGGGCAGGACCTGGTGAAGGGCGTTGCATGGGCGGCCGTGCTGGTGGCCGCTGTCCTTGCGACGGCGGCCGCGCTCACCGGCCATGCCGGGCTCGCCGCCTTCGTCGACGGCGCGCGCGCCGCACTGGGGGGCGGCTGACCATGGGACGCAACATGGCCGTCGTGCTCGCAAGCCTGGTGGGCCTGGTGATGGTCCTCACCGCCTTCGTGCGGCCGCTCGAGTTCCTCGGCACCGCCGTGGTGGATTGGTTCAACGTGCTGGCCGCCATCGCCTTCGTCCTGGGCGGGGCCAACCTGCTCAAGATGAACCTCATGAAGATCAGCGCCCGCGATGCGGGCTGGGGATACGCGGCCATCACGGTGGGCGCGTTCCTCGTCACCATCGGCGTGGGCTTGCTGAAGGTCGGCGCGCATCCGGATCCCCTGCATCCGGACGTGGCGCTCTCCGGCGACAAGGAAGCCGTCGGCGGCGCGTTCTGGTGGCTCTACGAATACGCGATGAGCCCGATCACCAGCACGCTGTTCGCGCTGCTGGCCTTCTACGTGGCGAGCGCGGCGTTCCGCGCGTTCCGCGCGAAGAACACCGCGGCGATCCTCCTCCTGGGCACGGCGTTCATCGTGCTCCTCGGCCGCGTCTACGTGGGCGTGCTCCTCACCAGCTGGATTCCCGCGGACAACGCGTGGGTGTCGTGGCTGCGCCTCGAGAACCTGAGCGGCATCATCATGGGCGTCTTCAACAACGCGGGAACGCGCGCCATGATGATCGGCATCGCCATCGGCATCGCCGCCACCAGCCTCAAGATCCTGGTCGGCCTCGACCGCAGCTATCTGGGGAGCGGCGACTGAGATGAGCACCGCCCCGCAGCCATCGTTCCTCGCGCGCCTCGACCGCATCGACCGTCGCTGGATCTTCCTGATGATGGCGATCGCGGTGGCGGCACCGATCATCTGGGTCGGCGTCACCGGCCGCACCTTCCCCGAGACGGCCACCCCCGCCGTGCAGGGCGCCTTCGATGCCATCGAACGGCTTCCCGAGGGCTCCAAGGTGCTGGTCTCGTTCGACTTCGACCCCGCCAGCGCGGGCGAGCTGCAGCCGATGGCGACCGGTTTCATCCACCACTGCCAGCTCCGCAAGCACCGCATCTACGCCATGACGCTCTGGGCGCCCGGCAGCCCGCTCATCGGCGCGACGCTTGCCGACGTGATCGGCAACGATCCCTCGTATCGCTACGGCGAGAACTTCGTCGACCTCGGCTACCAGGCCGGCAACGAGGGCGTGATGAAGCAGGTGGGCGTGGACTTCCCGAAGGCCTTCCCCAACGACTCGAAGGGCACGCCGCTCGCGCGCATCCCGATGATGCAGGGCATCACGCGGCTCAGCGACTTCGACATCCTCATCTCCGTCAGCGCGGGATACCCGGGCGGCAAGGAGTGGGTGCAGTACGGCGTCTCGCCCACCCTCACCCAGGGCCATCGCCTGCCGTTCGTCGCCGGCTCCACCGGCGTGCAGACGCCGCAGATGATCCCGTACTACCCGGTGCAGATGTCCGGCATCCTGGGCGCCATCAAGGGCGCCGCGGAGTATGAGTCGCTCGTCAACGCCAAGGCCACCGCGCCCGGCGAGACGGTGCCCGCCAAGTACCAGGAGGCGCAGCGACGCATGGCACCGCAGCTCTTCGGGCACTCGCTGATGGTGGCGCTGATCCTGGTTGGGAACGTGATCTTCTTCGCCGGCCGTCGCAAGGGGGCCGCGGCATGAGCCAGCTGGGCACACCCATGGTCGATCCCGCGGTCGAGCGCCGCGCGAACCGCATGATGATGGTGATCCTCGCCGTCATCTGCGCGCTGCTTGCCCTGCGCGCGGTGGTCGGCTCGAGCGTTGGCTCGGGCGATGCCGCGGTCACCGAGCACGGCTTCGGCATGGTCTACGTGCAGGAGGCGAAGAAGGGATTCGTCGCCGAGCAATCGAAGGAGAAGGCCGCCGACGGAACCGAGGTCGAGGTGCGCCGGTGGAAGCCCGCCGCTCCCGGGCAGACGCCCGAGATCGCGTGGACGGAGTGGAACGAGGTCACCGCCGGCGAGTGGGCCGCCGCGCAGCGCGCGCAGGCCGCTGCGCCCGCATCGGCGCCCGTGGTGACCGTCAGCTGGCCGCGCACCGCGGGCGTCTGGTTCGCGGCGCTGATGACGCTCGCGGTCCTCAGCTTCCTGTGGCGCGACAACCCCGTCTACAAGCTGGCGGAATCGGTGGTGGTGGGCGTCAGCGCGGGCTACTGGATGATCGTTGCAACGTGGGACACGCTGGTGCCGAAGCTGGCCGGCGCACTGGTGCCGGCGTGGACCAAGGCCCACCTGATGCCGTCGCTCGAGTCCGCGGGCGTCGACTGGTGGGGGCTGGTGCCGCTCGGGCTGGGCATGCTGCTCCTCTGCCGCCTCTCCGCGCGCGTCTCGTGGCTCGGCATCTTCCCCCTGGCCTTCGTGGTGGGAACCTTCGCGGGACTTCGCTTCGTGCAGAACGTGGAGTCTGACCTGGTTGCCCAGGTGGCCACGATGTTCGAGCCGCTGGTGGTGGTGAAGCACCAGGCGCTGGCCGGAGCCGACGCCGCCGTGGCCGCGCCCATCGACTGGGCCGGCAGCATCGGTGCCTCGCTCTCCGCGGTGCTGATCCTGGTGGGCGTCCTCAGCGTGCTCGCCTACTTCTTCTTCTCTCTCGAGCACAAGGGCGCGCTCGGCCGCACCGCCAAGGTGGGCGTCTGGTACCTGATGATCACCTTCGGCGCGAGCTTCGGCTTCACGGTGATGGGGCGCATCGCGCTGCTCGCGGCGCGGTTCGAGTTCCTCTTCGACGACTGGCTGTGGCTGATCGATCCGTCGGGGAAGCACTGAGTTCGGCCCCGGGCGGCCGATGGCACGGGCCGATATCCCCGCGGTACCGGGCAACCTAAACACTTCCTGAACACAACTTGATCCCCACCACCACGAACCAATCCGGGGTGGTGCGTAGTCTGAATGGTTCCTTCATTCCCATGCGATCAAAGCGCCCCATCCTCGCCCTCCTCGCCGCCGCCGCACTGGTTTCCGCGGTCATCGGCGCCGAGGTGCTCGACCGTTTCACCCGGAGCCTGCTGACCGTCTCGTGGGCCACCATCCGGACGGGGCTCGTGAACATCAGCCTGAGCGGGACGACCCTCACGATCGAGTCCGACGGCGACGGCAAGGCCACCGACTGGGTGACCGCCTACCGGATCCCCACCTCGTCCTGGAAGGCGAGCGTCCAGGTGCAGCAGGTGGCGGCATCCGCCAGCCTGCCCGCCGGTTGCGAGCAGACCGCGTTCATGACGTTCGGCCAGCCGTTCCCGGGCGCAACGACGCCGCTGGTCTTCAAGGCCTACGTCACCGTCACGCCGACCGGCACCACCGTCGGCTGGGAGGAGCGCGACGCCGTCCTGAACACGGTGCTTGAGTCCGACTCCGTGACGGTGTCGAGCCAGAAGGCATTCAAGGGGAACATCAATCTCTCCTACGACGC
>Ga0209400_1000147_pt1 | contig 61838 bp, 44 predicted proteins | sample M_130807_EF_Meta_FD_187313 | JGI IMG/M metagenome (GOLD analysis project Ga0209400, IMG submission 187313) | Freshwater microbial communities from Lake Montjoie, Canada to study carbon cycling - M_130807_EF_MetaG (SPAdes) (version 2) | ecosystem: Environmental > Aquatic > Freshwater > Lake... | reverse complement strand
TGCGGCCTCCGTCACCAGGCGGCGGGTCACCGCCACGCCCAGCGAGGTGTTGGGCGCCACCATCGCCGGCACGCGGGCGGAGGCGCGCTCGATGGCTTCGAGGGATGCCTGCGAAAGTCCGGTGGTTCCCACCAGCAGCGCGCACCCCAGCGCGGTGGCTGCCTGCGCGGCGCGCGCGGCGCCTTCGTCGCTGGAGAAATCGATCACCACGTCGGCCTCGCCGGCCGCGACCCGCAGTTCGTCGTCACGGTCGATCGCCTGGATGATGTGGCATCCGCGCTCCGCCGGAATGCTCGCCGCGATGCGCTGGCCCATGCGTCCCATCGCTCCATGGAGAACGATTCGGAGGGTCGAAGCAGAATCTGCGCTGGCATTGATGGGTGCGTGCTGCATGGAGCTCATGTGCGCATTCTCCGCAACGGACGTGCGATCTGCTCGTGATTTACCGATGAATCCACGCACTCGATGCGTTTTGCAGGTGATGCCGTAGCGTCACTCCGAGGGGTCTCAAGGGGCCGCCGAAGAAAAGTTGGAAAAATTCTTCTCATCCCCCTTCACAGGCTGTGCCGATAAAGGTATTAATGACACTCGATCAGCGGCCAAGTTACGCGGGCTTCTGATCACTCCGACCCCTACGCGTAACACAAAGGGAGCCAGACCATGGCCAAGAAGAAGAAGGCTGCCGCCAAGAAGGCCGCCAAGAAGACCGCGAAGAAGAAGAGCAAGTAATTCTGCTCGACCGGACAACACCAGCAGGGCCGGCCGAGTGCCGGCCCTGTTGGTTTTTGCCCAAGGAAAGCTTGTTTTCCGCGGAACGCGGTGTCCTCGCGCACCGGACCACGCAACGGACGGAAATTCGAGACGCACGCCGCCGCGAGGCGCGAAAGCGATTCGGACCGCGCTAGGATTCCGCCCCACTCCCCGAAGCCACGCGTTTCCTGGCTGAAGGGATCCGGCACCGCAGGACGCGGCGCCCGCAAGCACCACGAAGGGGATCTCCCACCATGGCACACATCATCGCCGAACCCTGCATCGGAACCAAGGACGCGGCCTGCGTCGAGGTCTGCCCCGTCGACTGCATCCACCCCGGCAAGGGCGAGGGTGACTACGCGGGCGCCACGCAGCTCTTCATCGATCCGGACACCTGCATCGACTGCGGCCTGTGCGTCGACGAGTGCCCGGTGCACGCCATCTACCCGCAGGAAGACCTGCCGGGCGAATGGAAGCAGTACATCCAGATCAACGCGGACTTCTTCAAGAACCGGAAGTGACGGCGCGCGGCGGCGGTCGGAGCCGCATCCTGCATTCGTGCACGCGCCCGTACGACTGGACTCCCGAACGACGACGCGCGCCGCAGATCGCGGCGCGCGTCGTTCGTTTTGACGGGTGGGCCGCCTGACGGATGGTGACCGGTGCGCCCGCCTGCCGGCGGGCCCGACCCGGCGCTCACTCCTCGCGCTGCTCGGCCGGCTTGTTGACGCCGCTCGGGGCGTCCGGCTTCTCGGTCCAGTCGTTGGCGCGGCTGCCCAGGTTGAGCTCGCTGGCCATGGTCTTGCGGTAGCCGAGCTTGCGGATGATCTCCAGCACGTCGGTCCACGAGGGGAAGGTCTTGTGGTTGACGCGCTTGAAGGCGTCGATGGCCAGCAGGAACAGGTACTGCTCCCGGTTCATCTCGCCTTCCTCGGCGGTCTTCACGAAGTCCGTCAGGCGACGGCCCGGGCCGCGTCGGCGCTCGAGGTTGGTCGGGTCGGCGGCTCCTGCTGCAGCGGCAGCGGCCTTCTCCGCCTCGGTGCGGCGGTCAAGGCCGGTGCGGCGGTCGACCACCTCGCCCCACGGGGGCGTTGCCCCGGGCTTCGGTGCAGGGTCATCGGAAGAACGGCGAGATTCGCTTGCCATGCCCGCGAGTGTAGCCGTCCGTGCACCGCACCATCATGGCACCAGTGCATGGTTACGATGCGTCCGATGCCTCTGATGCACGCGCCGCGGTCCCGCCCCTCCCGTCCCGCCATCGCACGCCTGGCGGCCATCGCGCTTGCCGCGCTGTGCCTGGGCTCCGCGGCCTTGGCGGAGCGGTCGCCCTCGAAGGAATCGGCGCCCGCCGTTGCGCCTGCCGTTGCGCCCGCCCCGCCGGCGCAGGCTCCTGTCGTTGCCGACTGCCCGGATTCGCTGCCGCGCGTCCTGGTCTTCAGCCGCACCACCGGATTCCGGCACCTCTCCATTCCCGACGGTATCGCTGCCATCCGCGCGCTGGGCACCGACCGTTGGTGCGTCGACGCCACCGAGGATCCGGCCGTCTTCACCGCGGACAACCTCCGCAGGTACCGCGCGGTGGTCTTCCTCTCGACCACCGGCAACGTGCTCGATGACGCGCAGCAGAAGGCGTTCGAGGAGTACCTCCGCGCCGGCAACGGCTGGGTGGGGATCCACGCCGCCGCGGACACCGAGTACGAGTGGCCGTGGTACGGCAAGCTGGTGGGCGCGTGGTTCAAGGGGCACCCCCGCAACCAGCAGGCCACGGTGAACGTGGAGGACCGCACGCATCGCTCCACCGCCATGCTGCCCGCGGAGTGGAAGCGCCTGGACGAGTGGTACTCGTTCCGCAGCAATCCCCGCAGCGACGTCCGCGTCCTGGCCTCGCTCGACGAGAAGAGCTACGACCCCGAGAAGGTGCCGATGGGCGACCACCCCATCGCCTGGTACCACGAGTTCGACGGCGGGCGCGCCTGGTACACGGCGCTCGGCCACACCAAGGAGAGCTACGCAGAGAAGCTGTTCCTGGAGCACGTGCGCGAGGGCATCGAGTGGGCGGCCGGGATCCCGGCGAAGGCCGGGCCGGCGAACGGCGCTGCGCCCGCTGCCCCTGCAACGCCCGCGCCGGCCGCCAAGCCTGCCGCGGCCCTGCGCGGCGAGCGCATCCTTGCGCAGGCACCCGCCATGCTTGCCGCCATTCCCACCTCCATCATGCTCGGCGGCGCGTTCCTGATCGCGGCCATCATGCTCGGCTCCACGGGGCAGGGCGTGAAGGGACCGATCCTCAACTGGGTGTTCCCGGGACTGGGCCACATCGCACTCGGCTATCGCCGCCGTGGCGTGATTGCCATGGTGGCGATCCTCGGCATGTTCGCCGGCGGGCTCCTCATCGGCGGCCTCGACGCGGTGGACAGCGTGGAGGATGCGCCGTGGTACATCGCGCAGTCGGCCAACGGTCCCATCGCCTTCGCGGCCGACCTGGCCAACCAGCAGCTGCTGAAGAAGGGCAAGGTGGGCGAACTCCTCCCCGCGCCGTCGCCCACGGACCCCTCGGGCCGTTCGGCCGCGGGCCAGCCCTACGTGTCCACCTTCAAGGGCATCGGCGCCGCCAACGAGTTCGGCACGCTGTTCATCGCCCTCGGTGGGATGATGAACTTCATCCTGGTGATGGACATCAGCCGCCGCGAGCGGGCGGAATCGCCGAACGACTGACTGGATCGCGCGCGCCTCGCGCGCACATTCAGTTGCCGGATTCCCCGAACAACCTGCCCGCCACCGGGACCAGCCGCTCCGTCAGGCTGATCGCCACCTCGTCGCCCACCTCGAAGCGCGTGTCCCCGCGCACGCGCTGCGTGCGGGCCCCGCGGATCAGGAGCGCCACGGTGATCTCGCCCGGGATGTTCGCCTGCGCGAGCGTCTTTCCCTCGATCGGCGCGCCCGGCTGCACCACCATCATCATCATCCGGGTGTCGAGCGGTGTCTTGGTGATCATGTCGATGGTGGTCGACGGCTGCGGCGCCGGCGGGAGCCGCAGCCGCAGGAGGCGCATGGTCCATCGCACCGTGGCGCCGGGGATGATGCTTCCCACCACCACGCACATGAAGACCACCGCGAACGCGCGCGACATCTGTCCGGAGACCTCGGACGACTGCACGCTGAGGAGCGGGATGGTCATCAGGATGATCGGCACCGCGCCGCGGAGCCCGAGCCACGCCACGGCCACTGCCTCGCGGAGCGAATATCCGAACGGGAGCAGGATGGACAGCACCGCCACCGGGCGCGAGACGAAGGCCAGCGCCAGCGCCAGGAAGATGCCGGCGCCCACCAGCCTCGGCTCCATCAGCGCCTGCGGCTGCACCAGGAGGCCGAGCACGAGGAACATGATGATCTCGGCCAGGTACGCCAGCGATGCGTGGAACCGGACGATGGTGCTGCGGAAGGGCAGGTCCGAGCTGTTGCCCAGCATGAGCGCGGTCATGAACACCGCCAGCAGGCCGCTGGCGTGGAGCATCTCCGCCGTGCCGTAGGAGAGCAGCGCCAGCGCGATGGTGATGATCGGGTAGACCTCGGGCGAATCCTCCTCGAAGGCCGTGAGCGCCAGCTCGCTCAGCCAGCCGATTGCCAGGCCGATCACCGCGCCCGCACCCATCTTCCACGCGATGTCCGGGATGCTCCATGCGTCGAAGCCGCCGCCCACGGCCATCTGCGTGAACGCGGCCACCAGGACGAACGCCATCGGGTCGTTGAGGCCGCTCTCGAGCTCGATGGTCTCGCGGACGCGCCCGCCGATGCGTTCGTTGCCGAGGACCTGCAGCACGCTTGCCGCGTCCGTCGAGCCGAGCACGGCACCCAGGATCAGCGCCACGTGCCACGGCACCCCGGGCGCCACCAGCCAGAAGATGCACGCGGTGGTGAGCGTCACGATGGCCACGCCCGCGGTGGCCAGCGTGACGGAAGGCAGCCAGATCCCGCGCGTGCGGCGCAGGTCGGTGCTCAGTCCGCCGTAGAAGAGGATCAGCGCCAGCGCGATGTTCCCGACGGAGTACGCGCCCTCGTAGGTGGCCACGCTGTCGTGCAGGTCGGCCTGCCCGCCGAGCACCATGCCCACGCCGATGAACCCGAGCGCCGTGGGGATGCCGATGCGCGTGGCCACCTTCGTCCCCAGGGCCGCCATGGCGAGCATCAGCCCGCAGATCACGAGCATCACGGGGAGGTTGTGGAGGATCACGGGTTGCATCGGGAGTGCGCGGCGCGCCCCGCCGTGGCAGAATAGCCGCATGGCAGCAGCATTCCCCTTCGTCGAGCGCGTCCGGTTCGAGGGTCCCGAATCCAGGAATCCGTTCTCGTTCCGGCACTACGACCCCGACGCCGCGGTGGACGGCAAGCCCATGCGCGACCACCTGCGCTTCGCGGCCTGCTACTGGCACACCATGCGCAACGGGCTCGGTGATCCGTTCGGCATGCCCACCGCGCTGATGCCGTGGGACGACGGCACCGACGCGCTGTCCAACTGCCTGCACCGCGCCGACGCCTTCTTCGAGTTCCTCGAGAAGTGCTCGATCGACCGCTTCTGCTTCCACGACCGCGACATCGCCCCCGAGATGGGCACGCTGCGCGAGTCGAACGCCATGCTCGACCGCGTGGCGGAGCACTTCGCGCAGCGCATGCAGGCCTCCGGCAAGAAGCTCCTCTGGGGCACCGCGTGCCTCTTCGCGCACCCGCGCTACATGGCGGGCGCCGGCACCAGCCCGGACGTCCGCGTGTTCGCGCATGCCTGCGCGCAGGTGAAGCACGCCATGGAGGTGACGCACCGCCTCGGCGGCGACGGCTACGTGTTCTGGGGCGGCCGCGAGGGATATTCGAGCCTCCTGAACCGCGACATGCCGCGCGACCTCGGCCACATGGCCAGGCTCCTGCAGATGGCGGTGGACTGGAAGAGCGAGCTCGGCTTCCGCGGCGCGCTCTTCATCGAGCCCAAGCCGCGCGAGCCATCGGTGCACCAGTACGACTTCGACTCCGCCACCGTGCTCGGCTTCCTGCGCGAGCACGGGCTCATCGGCAAGGTCACGCTCAACATCGAGACCAACCACGCCACGCTGGCGGCGCACGACATGGAGCACGAGCTGCGGGTGGCCGCGGCGGCCGGTGCGCTCGGCTCGATCGACGCCAACATGGGCACGCCCAACTGCGGCTGGGACACCGACCAGTACCCCACGGACTACGCGCTGGCCACGCGCGTGATGGAGGTGGTGCTCGGCACCGGCGGGTTCACGAACGGTGGGCTCAACTTCGACGCCAAGCGGCGCCGCGAGAGCTGGCGGCCGGAGGACCTCTTCCACGGCCACATCGCCGGCATGGACGCGTTCGCGTTCGGCCTGAAGGCCGCGGCCGCGCTGCGCGCCGACGGCCGCATCGCCGCCGCACTGCGCGCGCGCTACGCCTCGTGGGACGGCGACCTGGGCCGCCGCATCGAGCAGGGCGGGGCGTCCTTCAATGAGCTCGAGCGCGCGGTGATCGACGAGCAGGTGGGCCCGCCCGCAAGCGGCGCGCAGGAGCGGCTCGAGGACACGTGGAACGCGGTGGTGTGGGACGGGCGCGCGCGGCGGTGAGCGGCAGGCCCGCGGCGGCACGCGCACGCAGGCACGTCCCGGCTACGGCACCACGGTCTCGCCCGGTGCCGGGATGTAGCGGTAATCGCCGTTGTTTTCCTGGGCGATCTTCTTCAGCTCCGGCTCGGCGGCGCGCTCGTGGAACGCGATGGTGTTGATCGAGGTGCGGCGCCCGACGTTCTCCTTGTCGATCACTGCGTTGACCGCATCGTCGCTGTCGAACTGGCCGTCGGTCATCATGAAGATGGTCTCCGGATTCAGGGCCAGCGCAAACGCCATTGCCCGCGAGGGCTCGGTGCCGCCGCGCGTGTCGGTGGCGTCGATCCACGCCTTGGCGAGGCCCTTGTTCCGCGCCGTGGCGGGCACCAGGCGCCCGGGAGGCATCACGACGAACTCGTTGTCGAAGAACACCACCAGGAAGCTTCCGTCCTCGGGAAGGCGCTCGATGCTGCGCTTGAGCTCGAGCCTGGTGTGCGCGAAGCGATCGCCGTTCATGCTGCTCGAGAAGTCGATCACGTAGACCACGTGGCGGGCGTTCGAACGCACGCCCATGAACTCGGTTCCGCCGCCGCCGCCCGCGCCGGCGCGCCCTTCGCCGTCCTTGCCATCCTTGCGCCCCACCGCCGTGGTGGTCTGCGGCGGTTCCACGACCTCGTTGGCGTCGGGGATCTTGAAGCTGAATTTCGGCACTTCCGTGCTCTCGCCCGCCACCAGGGATTCGCCGTCCTTCGCGTTGGCCATGGCCACCGTGCCGCTGCGCTGGCCGCGCGCCGCGGAGTCGGTGCCGGTGCCCGATGCGCCGTGCCGGTCGCCCTTCTTCCCTGCGCCCGGGCCATCGCCCGAAAGCGCACTGCCGTCGCCGGTGCCTGCGCCGAAGCCGTTGCCGGAACCCGTGCCGTAGCCGCCACCGAGCGTGCCGGCGGTGTCGTCGTTCGGGTCGCTGCCCGAGGGCACCAGCATCATCGCCGTGATCACCACGCCCAGCGCCAGCAGGAAGCATCCGCCGATGGCCACCATGGCGGAGTTGCGCTCGCGCGTGTCGCAGGACGCACCGGGGTGGGACGGCCAGGGGATGCGGGAGAGGAAGCTCATGCCGATGAGGCTCACGTCAAGTTCGATGCTGCCGGCGGCCGGGCGGTGCTGCGTGCGCTGCGGACACCTGCCGCAAGGTGTACCTACGGAACGGCGGGCGCGCCGGGTGGCGGAACGTAGCGATAATCGCCACGATTCTCGCGGGCGATCTTCTTCAGCTCCTGCTCGGCGGCGCGTTCGTGGAACGCGATGGTGTTGATGGAGGTGTAGCGGCCGACGTTTTCCTGGTCGATGACCTGGTTCACGTATTCGTTGCTCAGGAACTGGCCGTCGGTCATCATGAAGATGGTCTCCGGCCTGAGTTTCAGCGCAAAGTCCAGCGCCCGCGAGGGATCGGTCCCGCCGCGCGTGTCCATGGAGTCGATCCACGCCTTGGCGATGCTCTTGTTGCGCGCCGTGGCCGCCACGAGGCGCCCGGGCGGCATCACCACGAAGTCGTCGTCGAAGAAGACCACCAGGAAGCTGCCGTCCTCCGGCAGGCGCTCGATGCTGCGCTTGAGCTCGAGGCGGGTGTGCGCGAAGCGGTCGCCGTTCATGCTGCCGGAGAAGTCGATCACGTAGATCACGTGGCGGGCCGTCGACTTCACGCCCATGAACTCGCTGCCCGTGCCGCCTGCCTTGCCCGAGGCGCCGCGCGTGGGGCGTCCGTCCGGCACGCCGGGGGCCACGGGCCTCGGAGGCACCGCCTTGGGCGGCGCCGGCTCGTCGGGAAGCTTGAAGCTGAAGCGCGGCACCTCCGTCGCGTCCTCGGCGCCGGTGCTGTCGGTGGCCACGCCCTCGGCGCTTCCGTGCGGGTCGCCGGGCGGTGGCGCTGCCTCGTCCGGCCCGTCGGCCAGGCGGCCGCGTCCGTCGTCGCCGGAACCCGGACCTTCGCCCTCGATGCCCGAGCCGGTGCCGTTGCCCGCGCCGATGCCGCTCCCCGTTCCCTGGCCGATGCCCGAACCGGCGACGGTGCCGCCCGCGCCGCCTCCGCCGAGACCGCCGCCACCCGGCGCGAACACCGCCGCCAGCACCAGGCAGAGCGCCAGGAGGAACGCCGCGATGATCGCCAGGATCGCCGACGCGCGCTCGCGCGGTTCGCAGAGCGCCTCGTCGTCCAACGCCGGATCCGCCACCGCCATGTGCGGTTGGGGGCCCTTCGCCGGAGGCTGCGCGCTGTGCATCGTCACGTGAGGAAGGGTACGCCCCGCACCCCCCGCGGCCAAGCGTGCGTATGCCTGCTGCGGGTACCTTGCCCGGGCCCCCGCGGCGGTGCCGAAGGCGCGGTCGGTGCACAGGACGATGGGGCGGCGGGCGCCGTCCCCGCAAAGGCGCGGTCCGCCGCCCGCCGGATGGAAGCATGGGAACGCAGCGCGTTCCAAGGAACCACGTGAGCAGGAAACTCAAGTCGAGCGCCGTCTGCCCCCACTGCTGGCATCGATTCCGGCCGGACGAGACGCTGTGGGTCGCCACGCATCCGGAACTCCTGGGCGATCGCCTGCTCACCGCCGAGGATCCGGTCCGGTTCCTGCCCTCGCGCTTCACGCCTGCCGGCGAGGCCCTCGACCCGGCCGGTTCCAAGACCCGCCGCCTGGCGTGCCCGCACTGCCACCTCGAGATCCCGCAGCTCGTGCTCGAGCGGCCGATGGTGATCATGAGCCTGGCGGGAAGCCCCTCGAGCGGCAAGAGCTACTTCCTGGCAAGCGCCATGTGGAAGCTGCGCGAGGACCTGGCGCGCCACTTCTCCGTGGCGTTCACCGACACCGATCCGGGCATGAACCGCGCCATCACCGACAACGAGGCGCGGCTCTTCCTGAACGAGGACCAGACCGCCTCGGTGGCCATCGACAAGACCGAGCTGGAAGGCGCGCAGTACAACTCGGTGCAGTTCGACCCGGGCGTGGCCACCATGCTGGCGCACCCGTTCATCTTCACGGTGCGTCCCTCGCGCGACCACGTGAACGGCCACGCGCCCGACCGGCTGACGCAGCTCTTCACGCTCTACGACAACGCGGGCGAGCACTTCTTCCCCGGCGCTGACACCGCGCGCGCACCGGGCACGCAGCACCTGGCCAAGGCGCAGGTGCTGATGTTCGTCTTCGATCCCACGCAGGACGTTCGCTTCCGCCAGCGCCTCGCCGGCGTGAGCGGCGATCCGCAGCTGGCGCCCGGCGCCAAGACCACGCGCCAGGACCAGCTGCTGGTGGAGATGGCGCGCCGCATCCGCATGCACGCGGGCCTGGCGGCGCAGGAGCGCGTGCCGAAGCCGCTCTTCGTGGTGCTCTCCAAGAGCGACATCTGGGCGCCGCTCCTCAAGGAGGAGGACGGCTCGCCGGTGGACGTGGCCACGTCGCCCTACGCGCGCGAGCGCGCCGGCCTCGGCAAGATGAGCATCAGGCGGGTCGACCGCGTGAGCGACCGCATCCGCGCACTCCTCACGGAAGTGGCGCCGGAATTGGTGGCCGCGGCGGAGGATGCCTTCGAGCGCGTCATCTTCGTGCCCGTGAGCTCGCTGGGCACGTCGCCGGTGATGGACCCCGCGTCCGGCCTGCTGAAGGTGCCGGTGGCGCGCATCTCGCCGCGCTGGGTCACCGTGCCCTTCATCTACACGCTTGCACGCTGGTCCACGCACCTGGTGGCCAGCGACAAGACCGATGCCGCAGGCGAGGCCGGCTTCGGCCAGCCATCGGATTCCGCAGACCTGGATCCTTCCTGATGCACCCGCACCCACAGGACGCACCACGCCGCCATGGCGCTTGAACTCGTCTACACCTCCGCAGCGCGAGGCCTCCGTGCCGGGACCAGCGGGTTCTGCACGGTTGCCATGACAAAGGGCTTCCCGCCCGCGCTGGTGCCGCGGCTCGAGGCGCTCGGTGGCTATCGCGCCGGGCCGTCCGGCGACGGTCCGCTCTCGTACTGCTTCTGGCGCGTGGAGACGGCCACGGGCATCGCGCACGTGCTGTCGATCGTCGGGCCCGCACCGCCGGATCACACGGCGCGCACCAACAAGATCGCCACGTACCTGGTGCTTGCGCCCGAGGAACTGGTGGCGGCCGGCCCCGCCGCGCTGCTGGCACGCGCAGGGTTGCTGCGCCGCGAGTGGAGCGGCGAGCCGGCGTGGATCGAGCAGTCGGTGCGCGTGCCCGCGGTGGGAGACTCCGAGCCGCGCCCATGCGCTGCGTGGCAGGCCGCGGCGGGCGATGCCGGGTGGGCCGGTGTCCTTGCCAGCGGCTTCCTCCGCGACCAGTCGAAGCCGATCCACGTGATCTACGGCGCGGGCGTCGATCCGTTGCCGCTCGTGGACGAGGCGATGCGCCTGCTCCCCGACTGGGCCCGCTGGCGCGCCACGTTCTCCACGTATTTCCTGCAGCCCGTGGCCGGCACGCCATGCGCGTGGCGCTTCTGCCTGGAGGGAACGCCCGCCGCGGATGCCGCACGGCAATCGAAGGGCGTGGTGATCGACCTGACGCGCGCCGCCGGCGCTGCGCCCGACTCGCGCTTCACGCGGATGGCGCGCACGGGCTTCGACGAGGAGGCGGCGGCAGCGGCGGCGGCCAAGACCCGCGCGTCCGCGGCGGCCGCGAAGAAGTCGGCGGATGCCGCGTACGCGCTGGCGCCCGAAGCGGCGGTGAACGAGCCCCCGCGCAGGCGCTTGCCGCTCGTGATCACCGATGACCGCGAGCAGCCCGCGCCCGAGGTACCCACCGCGCAACCCGTCAAGCCGGTGATGATTGCGCTGGTGGCGGCGGTGCTGACGCTCCTCGTGCTCCTGGTGATCGTCCTCGTGAGTTCGGGAACGCGGAGCAAGACCGGCGCCACCGAAGCGGGCGAGCAGGCGGCGCCTGCGTCGCCGAGTGCGGCGCCGGCCGCAGAGCCCGCGCCGCAGCCCGCCGGTCCCGGCGTGGCATCGATGAAGGCGCAGCCGCCCACGCCCGAGCCGGAGCCTGCACCGTCGACGCCGGCATCCCAATTCGGCGCGGAAGCGCCGATGGACGGCGGATCCACGCCGCCGCCATCGCCGCCGGCGGCGGAACCGGCTGAATCGAAAGCATCGCCGGCTGCTTCGTCCTCCGAGCCCACGCCTGCGGCTGCCGCGCCGCAGCAGCGGAACACCGTGCCACCGCCGAGCGCGCCGCCTGCCGCTCCCGCGCAGCCCGCTGCCCCCGCGCCGCCCGCCGCATCCGCCGCTGCCGCGCCGGTTGCCCAGTGGACGATGTCCTTCTCCGGCGGCGACACGCCGTCCGCCCGCTACGACACCCCCATCGCCAAGGCGCGATCGGCACGCATCGTCATTCCCGCCGAGCTGCTCGGCGCCGGCGCGAAGGTCGGCGATCGCAGCATGGCCACGTTCGGCGCGCCGACGCTTCGCGCGACGCCCCAGGTCGAGGGCGGCATCGTCAAGGTCGTGATCGCCGCCAGCGGTGTCATGCCCGAGTCGATGGCAGCGGTCGTCGGTGGCAGGCAGGCCGATGGCAAGCCGCTCCCCGCGAGCGCGGCGATGCAGCGCGCGCTCGAGCGCTGCACCGTCGAGGTGCTCGATTCCGCGGGAAATCCGCTGGGATCCATGCAGATGCGCCCGCGAACGACGAAGCCCATCCCGTTCACCGCGAAGGCCGGCAAGTCGCCGCTCATCGTCGGGGACGTGGCCGACACGCCGCTCACGGTGGAGCTTCTCTCCGCGAACACCGGCGAGCGTCCGGCCGTGATCGCGAGCGACCGGGCGATCCCGGGGCGATCCACGGAACTCGCGCTCGGCGAGTGGCTGCGCGTCTCGGTCAACCGCGGGGTGCAGACGTCGGGCATCGCCGTCACCGCGTCGCTCCCGGCGGACGTGACCGTGCGCCGGGGCGCCATCGCCACGAACCTCGGCGCGCTGCGGACGCTGACATCGTCCTGCATCGCTGTGCGGGACGGCGCCAAGGGATCGCGCCGCGGCACCAGCTTCGACGCCGACCTCCAGGCAGTGCAGAACGCGCTCACCGACGATGAATTCGCACGCATCGCGCCCGGCGCCGCCCGCACCGCGCCGCTTGCCGATGCTGCCGCGATGACCGCCGCGGCGGACGCCGTCCAGGCGCGCACCGCCGCCGCGGTCGACGCCGCCAGCCGCGCGCTTGCCGAACTCTCGCAGGTGAACGCGGAGAAGCCGAAGCTGCCGGCGCGCATCGTCGTCCGCATTGCCAACGACGACGGCATCGTGCTGCTCGAGTCCGAGGTCAAGGTCATGGCAGGAGGCGGATCATGAGTCTCCTCGGGCGGATGTCGTTTGCGTCGCTCGTGCTTGCCGGCGCGCTTGCCTGCATGCTCGGCGCTGCACCGCCGACCGGCGCGCCCGCATCCGGCCCTGCAGCCGGGCCGACGGATCGCCTGCTCGACGTTTCCGCGTTCGCGCATGCCGAGGATGCGCTCGGCGACATCAAGCCGGTGACTCGCATGGCCTCGCGCCTTCCCGCGCGCATCACGGGCGCCACGCTCGACCTCGGCAAGCCGAGCGGCGAGTTCGCGCAGCGCACCGTGCGGTCGGCCATCGAGCTGACGAGCACGGACGCGCGTGGCGCCGTCGCCGTGCTCGGCTCGTTCGGCTGGTCCGGATCGACGCTCCAGTGGTCGTGGAACCGCGTGAGCCTGCGCCAGCACGGCAAGGCGGTGGAGGCGCTGTCGTCCGCGCTCGCCCTGTGCTCCCTCGACGTGCAGCTCGAGGGCGGTGCACACGTGCGCGTGCAGGCACCGCCGCAGGAGCTCCGCGCCGCGGTGCGCCTCGGCGTGGCCAAGCGTTTCAAGGTGGTGGTCCCCGCGGGCGAGGCCGTGGCGATCGAGGTGGCCGCGGACGGGAAATGGGCCGCACCGGACGACGCCCCGCCGCCCGGGACGGTGGTGCGCCGCGCCGATTGCGGCGACATGCGCATCTCCTGGGAACCCGCAACCTCCGAGTGCGTGGTCACGTGGCTGCTTCCCGGCGCCGCCGAGATCGATGCGCTCAAGGCCCAGATCGCGGAGCGCCGCCGCGAGGCCGCCCGCCGGTCGCCCGACGAGCAGCGGATCATCGAGGGCGAGATCGCGGGACTCGAGCGCAAGATCGCGGAGTACGCGGCCAGCCTGCCGAAGTCCGGCTCCGCGTTCGCGCCGTTCCCGGCAACCGTGCTCAAGGGCCCGGACGGCCGGGTCTATGCGAAGATCGACATCATTGCGCCAACCAAGGCATCAAAATGAACGCCGCCAAGCAGGAAATGTTCGAGTCCGTCCGCGCCGTGGTCTCCGGCCGCCTGCGCGACGAGGCGCAGGTGCGCGAGCTCGCCTACCGTGTGTCCGAGGAATCCACCGCGCTCCGCCGCCGCGTGGAGCGTGCCGTCGGCTACGCGCGCGCGGGGCTCCGGCTCGAGGCGTGCGCGGAGGCCGAGGCGGAGCCCACGGTGTTCGAGCTTGCGGCGGCGTTCGACGCCGACGTCATGCGCCAGTGGCGCGCGCTCTGCGCGAAGAACAAGCTCCCGGTGCAGGACGAGATCGGCGCCGAGGCCGTTGCCGAGATCGAGGAGGCCATCGCGCTCACCGCGCCGCTGCGGAGCCGGCTTGCGCTGATGCGCCGTCTGGTGCTTTCCGATGCCTCCGTGTGGCATCGCCTCGAGGTGCTGCGCGAACTCATCTCGCGCGACCCCGACAACCACGCATGGCAGGAGGACCGCGCCACGCTCGAGCCGGTGGCGGCCGACGAACTGGGCGACCGCTTCGAGGACGACCTCGGCAAGGGTGACCTCGAGGACGCGGAAGCCTGCGTTTCCAGGCTGGAAGACGGCAAGTGGCACTGGAGCGGCGCGGGCAGGATCGGCGCGCAGCTGCGGGCGCGGCTCGACCGCGCGCTGTCCGAGCGCACCACGGCCGAGGCACGCGAGGCAGTGGCCCTGCTGGACGCCGAGTGGTCCGCGGAGAACGAGCCCGGCGCGCGCGCGGCCATGGAGCGCTGGCGCGACCTGGAGCAGCGCATGCTGAGCTACGGCGGCGACATGCCGGCCGACCTGCTCGCGCGCGTCGACGAGGTGGAGTCGTGGCTCTCGGGCCGCGAGTCCGATGCCGCCGCGGTCCGCGAGAACCGCGACCGCGTCTCCGCGCTCGAGCGCATGGTGCATGACGACGCGGCCACGCTGCCGCAGCTTCGCACGGCGCTCCGCGCGGCGGAGCAGACGGTCGAGGGCGTGCCCGACGACGTCCGCGCAGGCGCCGAGCGCCGCATCGACGCATTCGAGCGCGCCGCACGCACACGGCGCTTCGCGCTGGTGGCCGCGGCGGTGATGGTGCTGGTGGCCGCGGTGACCGCCACCGTCATGCTGCTGCGCACCGCGGAGCGGGACAAGCACGTGGACGACATGGCCCGCGCCGTGGTCTCCAACGTGGAGTCCGGTCGCCTCGACGAGGCGGAGCGGCAGCTTGGCGAGGCGGAGAAGGACCCCGCCGCGGCCGGTGCGCCGCAGCTTGCCGAAGCGCGCAAGCGCCTCGTGGCCGCGCGCGATGCGGTTGCCGAGAAGTCGCGGCGCTTCACGGCGCTCATGGCCGAGGCCGGCGACGCCGAATCGACGGGCGCCAAGCCGGATCGCATCGAGGAGGCCAAGGAGTTCGTGCAGACGGAAGCGGAGCAGGGCGCGGTGGCCGACTGGATCAGGCGCCATGGCCGCTCCGCCGAGTCGCGACGCACCGCACGCATGCAGGAAGGCGTGGACCGTGCCAAGGTCACGGTCCGCGAGATCGCCGACGCCGTGCCGACCGGCGATGCCTCCTGGGACGGCCGCTACACGGGATGGGAGAGCGCGCTCGCCGACGTGCAGCGCCAGTACGGGGAGTTCCCCGAGGTCCTCGAGCAGGTGCGCGTCGGACGCACCGCCATCGCCGCGCAGCGCGCCAAGACCGATGCTGCGCGCGTCGAGACCGGCCGCATCGGCAAGCTGGCGGTGCTCGGCGCCGCGGCCACCACGCCCGCAGCGCTTGCATCTGCGCTCGAGGCCTATTCCGCCGATCATCCGGATTCCGCGGAGACCAGGGAGTTCGCGCAGGCCATCGCCTCGCGCCCGGCATGGGATGCGGTGGCCGCTTGGGCGGCCGTGGTCCCGCGGCCCACCAAGGCGCTCGCGGACCAGCCGCAGAAGGACCGCGACACGGCGCTCTCGATGGTGGAGGCCTACGCCGCCGCGCAACCCTCCAGTCCATACAACACGTCGATCGAGGCGCTCAAGCCACTGCTTGCGCCGGCCCCCTCGTGGCGTTCCTGGCTCACCGAGAAGCTGACGTCGATGGAATCGCTCACCTACTGGATGACCGAGACCAAGGACGGCGCGCGCTGGTACAGCCGCACCGATCCGCGCCGCGCCTCCATGCAGACGCAGGGCGGCGTGAACTTCCGCGCGCTGACGGTGCTGCAGGGGAAGACGGCGAAGGAATCGTTCGAGAAGTTCGAGCAGCTCAAGGTGAAGTCCGAGGGCCCGTCGCCGCAGATGACGTTCGCGAAGCAGCTCACCGACCTCCTCGACAACGACGAGAAGGCAGTGAACGACATGGACGCGGCCTTCGATGCCATCTCCGCCCTGCGCGAGAACGAGTCGATGGACGGCGCGCTGGCGGCATCGCTCATGCGCGGCATGCTCGAGGCGATGGCGCCGGAGATGCCGGAAGCGGTGCGTCCGCAGATGGAGCAGGCCGCCAAGCGGATCTCCCGCGAGAAGCCCGACGAGATCGACTGGCTCAACCCGCGCGACACGGACGCCCGCACGCGAAGCCGCGCCGCGCGCGCCGCGATGCGCGAGGCCGCCCAGCCCGAGCTGTGGCGCAAGGCGTACGTCTCGGCGCTCGCATCGGCGTGCGCGCCGCTTGCGCAGGTCTACGAACCGGCCGGCGTCCTGGTGAAGCCGGACGGCAAGGCCACGGTGCTCGCTCCGGCCGCCGCCGGCATCGCATCGGGCACGGTGCTCTGGATCGCCGAGTCACCGGTGGCCGGCGCACCGGGCGCGATGATCCGGATCGGCACGGCCAAGGGAGGCGGCGCGGTGGAGTTCGAGCCCGCCGCCAACACCGTTCCCGCGGGCACGATGGTCTTCGCCGCCAAGCGCGGAGGCACGCCATGAGCGGCGAACCCGGATTCGAGGATTTCGACGGCCTCGGTGGAGACCCCGGCGCTGGCCGTGGTTCGCAGCAGGACGATGCCGGGCGCGCCGCCGCGGGCCCGTGGTTCGTGCGCTTCGCCGGCCGACGTTCCGGGCCGTTCGATGCCGAGCGCCTGCGCACGCTGGCGCGGCGCCGCGCGCTCACTCGCATGCACGCGCTGAGCGTGGACGGCAAGGCCTGGATGCCCGCCACCGAGGTCCGCGCGGTGTTCAACGCCGACGGATCCGTGGTCGCCGCGTCGGTGGCAACCGGCGGCATGGAACTGGAGCCGGAGCATTCCGCCTTCGGCGCGGCCCTTCCGGATTCCGGCCCGCTCGACCTGCCGATGATCTCCTCGCGGCGCTCGCTCGGCAGCGCGCTGGTGCGTCCGGCCGTCCTCTGTGCGTTGGCGCTCGCCACGATCATGCTGGCGCTGCCCACCTCGCGCGATGAGTCCGGCGAACTGGCGTGGTGGTGGAGCGAGGGGCCGCTCTCCATCGCCGTGCGCGGCCTCTGCGCGTTCTCGGTGCTCGGCGCGTGGGTGGTGGCGTTCCTGCCGCCGGAACCCGCGCGCGCGGCCTCCGTTTCCGCGGTGGCCGCCGTGCTTGCCGGTGCGGGCGCGCTCGCGCTCGCCACGTGGGCCCCGTGGGCGCTCGTCATGGCGCTCCTGGTGCCGGTGGCCGCGCTCCTGGTGGCACTCGATGCCGCCGGCAGCGCCGGGGCGCGCACCATGGGGATGGTGACGCTCGTGGTCGCGTCGCTCATGGGCGTCGCGCTCGTGGTGCTCGGCATCTACTGGTTCGCCGCGTGGACGCTCGTGGGCATGATCCTCGGCGCCGTCGGCGCGGGCGCGCTCGGCTGGGCCGGGTACCGCGCGTTCCGCCGCAACGGCCCCAACGCCGACGGCGTGTTCTGGGGCGGCGTCGTCGGCGCCACGGGCGCGCTCGCCTGCGTCTTCGCAGCGGCGTTCGGCGGCCTCACGGGAGACGTCCCCATGCAGGGCGCGCAGGGCGCGGTGTCCGCGTGCCTGGTGCTTGCCTTCTCCACCATCTCCTGGGCAGCGGTGCATGAGGCGGTGGAGAGTTCGCACCTCCTCCCCGCCGCGGACGGCACGCACGCCGGCACGTGATGGCGCCGCGCGCTCGCTGGCCCGCTCACTGAATTGGCTCGCTGATACGCTCGAACGAACGCAGGAACACCCATGGCATCGACCAACCCATCCCCCGGAACCCCCGTCCCCGCCGCGCACACCAAGCTCGATGCGCGCAAGGGTGACATCGAATGCATGATCGGCCTGTCCTCGGGGCGCTTCACTGTCGCCTCCGCGCCGCTCTGGCTCGGCTTCGCGACGCTCATGACGGTGCTGGTGGCGGTCATCCTGGTGGTGGTGGCGTCCAACAGCTACCTCCTCCTCATGATGAACCGCTGCTGGACCAACTGGGCGGTGGTGTTCTTCTCCTTCTGGTGCCTGGGCATCCTCGGCGCCAAGTGGGTCAAGACCAGCATCCAGATGCGCGCACTCCGCGCGGTGGACATCGTGCCGCGCCGCGGCGACTTCGTGCTGAGCCCCGGCACCTCCGGCGACGTGCTGCGCCGCATCAAGGCCGTGGCGGAGCGTCCCAAGGACTTCATGCTCTTCCGGCGCATCGACACCGCGCTCTCCAACCTCTCCAACCTCGGCGAGGTGCGCGACGTCGGCGCGGTGCTCGAGAGCCAGGCGGATTCCGACGCCTCCGGCGTGGACTCCAGCTACACGGTGATCCGCTCGCTGATCTGGACCATCCCCATCCTCGGCTTCATCGGCACGGTCGTCGGCCTCTCGCAGGCCATCGGCTCGTTCACCGACGTGCTGAACCAGGCCGGCGGCGACGCAGGCAGCATCAAGAGCAAGCTCGGTCCCGTGGTCGGCGGCCTCGCCACCGCGTTCGAGACCACGCTGGTGGCGCTGCTGGCCGCGGTGGCCATCCAGCTCATCTCCACGTGGGTCTACAAGCGCGAGGAAGCGCTGCTCGACTCCATCAACGAATTCACCACCGAGCACATCCTTTCCCGGCTCAAGCTCACCGATTGGCAGTGACCCATGGGACGACGCAAGAAGCGCGAAGAGGCTCCGCTGAGCCTGTTCTCCTTCCAGGACATCATGGCATGCCTCACCGGCATCCTGATCCTGGTGGCGCTGCTCCTTGCCATCGACGGCCTCTCCGACGACATGCAGGCCACGCCCGGCAAGAGCGGCGCGCCCGTGGAAGAGGACGTGGCTGCGCGGCTGCCGGAGCTGCGTGAGCAGGTGGCCATCCTCAAGCGCAGCCTCGACGACCGCAAGGGCGGCAAGGACGTCACCCAGTCCGAGGTGGACGTGCTGGAGGACCGCGTCAAGCAGCTTGCGCAGGAGGCCGAGCGCACGCGCAAGCGACTCGAGAAGGCGGATGCCGAGCTCGCGCGCATCACCGCCGAGCAGGAGAAGGTCGCGCGCCGGATCCAGGAACTGCGCGATCGTCTGGCCGCCGCCATGCGTTCCGAGCAGGAGCAGGCGCTGCGCGAGCGCGTCAAGTTCCGCCCCGGCATGCGCAACGCCAAGTCGCCCGTGTTCGTGGAACCCACGCTCGGCGGCGTGGCCATCGGCGAGCTCGACGCGAATCGCACACCCGTGCGCGTGGCGGACCTCCGCGACCCGAACGCCGACGCACGGATCGTCGGCGCACTCGGCGATCGCATGCCGGACACGTCGTACATGGTGTTCGTGGTGCACCAGGACTCCATCCCCCGCTTCGAGCGCCTGCGCGACGCCATGATCCGCCGCGGCTACGACGTCGGATGGCAGCTCTGGGACGGCACGCCTGCCAGCTTCCTCGATGGCGCCGCCGAGTCGCAGGGGCAGGTGCCGCTGGTGCTGCCGGATGCCGCGCCTGCCGCACCCGCTGTCCCCGCCGTCCCCGCCCCGAAGCCGCCGGCCGGAGGCAAGCCATGAGCTTCCGTGCCAGCCGCCGACGTCGCCGTGGTGGTCGCCGCAGCGCCGCGCTCGCCGGCGATCCGCTGGACCTCTTCCTCGACGCCATCACCAACGCGCTCGGCGTCATCATGTTCATCCTGCTGATGGTGGTGCTCTTCGGGCGCGCCGGCGAGTCGCATTCCGAATCCACCGCGCCGGTGGCCGCGGACGTGCGGCTCATGCGCGACCTGGAGGAGGAGCGCAAGGACCTGCAGGCGAAGATCGACGCCTTGCCGCCGGCCGGCGATCCCGCGCTCGCCGCCCGCTGGAAGGCTGCCAACGAGCGCTTGCCCAAGCTCGAGGACGAGATCACCCAGCTCCGCAGCGAGGTTCCTCGCAAGGAAGCGGCGCTTGCGGCCGCCGCGGCAGCGCTTGCCGCCGATCGCCGGATCATGGAGAAGCTCGAGTCCGAGGCGAGCACCAAGTCGGTGGCCGTTGCCAAGCCTGCCGGCTTCGTGCGCGTCAGCATGTTCAAGCAGGACACCCGCAAGTCCGTCATCCTGACCCTCAACGACGGCAAGATCTCGCGCTTCCGCGCCACGCCGGGCGCGGAGCAGGTGGTCATCTCGCCGCCCACCGCCGGGCAGCTGATCACCGACGCCGCCTCCGCCACCGCCGCGGTGGGGCAGCTCCTCGACGGCTTCCAGCCCACCACGCACACCGTGGACCTCATCGTCTGGGAGGGCTCCTTCCGCCAGGCCAAGCTGGTGGAGCAGGCCATCCTGGACCGCGGCTTCGATTCCAACCCGCTCCCGGTCCTTGCCGGAACGAACATCGAGAGCGACAAGAAGTCGAAGGGCGGGGCGCAGTAACGTCCGCGTTCCGATGCCGCAGTGCACGTCCATCCTCCGCGCCGCGCGCTCCGCGTCCATCGCGCTGGCGCTCCTGGCCACGGCCGGCTGCGGCAAGCCGATCGTCGTGCATGCGGTGACCGAGTCCGCCGCGGATCCCATCGCCGACGTGCGCGTCTACCGCCACCGCTTCGGCTTCTTCAACTTCTTCCCCGGGAAGAAGTTCGTGGAGACCGGCCCTGACGGTCGCGCGGAAGTGATGGTGGGCTCCGCAAACACCAACCTCACGATGCTGCGCGCCGGCTACGAGCCGGTGATCTTCGGCGTCTTCGAGAAGCCCTCGGTCGCCATCGCGCCCGACAAGGGTGGCTACGACCATGTCATCATGTTCGCCGACGTGAAGGACAAGCCGAACAACGAGTACGAGGTGCGCTTCCACCCCGTGCGTCGCGAACCCATGACGCTCGAGGTGCTCGATTCGCGCACCAACTCCCCGGTGCCCGGCGCCGACGTCTACGGCGCCACCTTCCTCTACCTGCCGCAGCCCGGCGTCGAGGCGGACTGGGGCTTCCCGCCGCTGCAGACGGCCAAGACCGATGCCGCCGGCAACGCCGTGGTCGACCAGGTCTCCGGGTTCCGCAACCGCGTCACCGTGCGGCTTGCCGGATACCAGGACGCCGTGGTGGCGTTCGACGGCCGCACCATCACCGGGCCGCGCTCGGTGGACGTGCCGTTCCGCAAGCTCCAGCTCAAGCAGGTGGACTTCCTGGTGGTGGACGCCAAGACCAAGGCGCCGGTGCCCGGCGCGGAAGTGCGGCTCGGCGAGTCGCGCGACGGATTGCCGCCGAACCCCAACGGCTGGACGAAGGTGGTCGGCACGGACGGCCGCACCGGTCCGATGCCGGTGCCGGACCTCGAGCCGTTCCTGGTGAGCGTCACCAGCAGCAACTACAAGGAATGGCGCGGCGCACCGGTGTGGCGCTCGCTCGACGACGGGCAGACCAAGAAGCTCGAGCTCGAGCGCAAGTGAGCCCCGCCCGGCACCCGCCGCACGAATTTCGCCCCATCGCCCGCGTCGTGCCGATCTAGCATCCATGGCCCAGCCATGCCTTCCGCACCCGATCCAGCCCTCGGCCACGCTTGTCCACACCTGGACAAGAACGATCCCCGGTGCCAGGAGCGGTTCCGGATGGCCGAGCTCGATGCCATGTACCGCTACTGCCTCGGCGGCTACTACGGATGCAAGCTCTTCCACCGCATCAACCGCGAGGAGACGCACCCCGCGCGCAGCACGCAGCCTGCGCAGGAGGTGACCGTCAATGGCCGAGTCGTCCGCCGATCCCGAAGCACCTGAGTTCGACCGAGCGATCGGCGGCTTCATGACGTTCGCGCGCATCGAGGCCGGACTGGCCGCCGCCACGCTCGAGGCGTACTCGCGCGACCTGCAGGAGATGCTCGTCTTCCTCCTGCCGCTCGGCGTGCGCGAGCCGAAGGACGTCACGGTGGACCACCTGGCCGCCCACATGCGCCACCTCTCGCGCGAGCGCGGGCTGGACGCGCGCTCCATCGTGCGCCACCTGGCCACCATGCGCGTCTTCTTCCGCTGGCTGCACGCCAACTTCAAGCTGGAGAAGGACCCGGCGCGCCTCCTGGAGCGGCCCACCACGTGGAAGAAGCTCCCCGGCACGCTCACGCCTGGGCAGATGAAGAAGCTGGTCGAGACCCCGTGCGCGGACCACGGCAGCCTCTGGCTGCGCGACCGCGCCATGCTGGAACTCATGTACGCCGCCGGCCTGCGCGCCAGCGAGGTGGGCACGCTCAAGGTCAACGACTTCAACGAGACGCTCGGCATCGTCAGCGTCATCGGCAAGGGCAACAAGCAGCGCATCGTGCCGATCGGCCAGCCCGCCATCGACGCGGTGAAGCGCTACATGGCGGAGCTGCGCCCGCACCTCACGCGCTTCAACGACGGCCGCGACGGCTACCGCCTGCTGCTCTCGCACACCGGCCGCCCGCTCGAGCGCGTGGCCGTCTGGCAGCTGGTGCGCAAGTACGCGCTTGCCTCGGGCATCCGCGGCGTGCATCCGCACCTCCTGCGCCATTCCTTCGCCACGCACCTCGTGGCCGGCGGCGCGGACCTGCGCGTGATCCAGGAGCTGCTGGGCCACTCCGACATCGGCACCACGCAGATCTACACGCACGTCGACCGCAGCCACCTGCGCGACACCATCGCGGCCTTCCATCCGCGCGAGGCCGCCGGCAAGAAGCGCGGCGCGGCGTGAGCCGGGCGCGGGGAACCGTGCATCGAGTGCCCCAATCCGTGCCGTGATCATGCGCGCACCGCGCGCCGTTAGCATCCCGCGCGTGGCATCCGCAGATCCGTGCATCATCGTCATCCTCGGCGCGTCCGGCGACCTCACGCACCGCAAGCTCATCCCTGCCCTCTACGAGATGAGCCGCCGCGGCGCCATCGATGCGCGCACGCAGGTGCTCGGCGTCAGCCGCCGCCCGAAGAGCGACGAGCAGTTCCGCGAGGAGCTCGCCGTCGACGCGCGCAAGGCGCTCGGCGCGGAGTTCAAGGACGACGCGTGGAAGCCGCTCGCCGACCGCATCCACTACGTGGCCGGCGACGCCGCCACCGCCGACGCATGGCCTGCCATCGCGCAGGCCATCCACGCGCTCGATGCCAAGGCCGGCACCGGCGGCAACGTGCTCTTCTACCTCTCCGTGGCGCCCGAGCTCTACGAGCCCATCATCACGCAGATCGACGCCGCCGGCCTCGTCACCGAGGGCAAGCGCTGGTGCAGCGTCGACCCGGCCAAGCGCAGCTGGCAGCGCATCGTGGTGGAGAAGCCCTTCGGGCATGACCTGGATTCGGCAAGGTCCCTCAACCGCGCGCTCGGCCGCGTGTTCGAGGAGGACGCCGTCTACCGCATCGACCACTACCTGGGCAAGGAAGTGGTGCAGAACCTGCTGGCGTTCCGCTTCGCCAACTCCATCTTCGAGCCGGTGTGGAACGCCAACTACGTGGACCACGTGCAGATCACCGCGGCGGAGACGCTCGGCGTGGGCACGCGCACCGCGTTCTACGACCAGACCGGCGCCATCCGCGACATGATCCAGAGCCACCTGCTGCAGATCATGGCGTTCGTGGCCATGGACCCGCCGTCGAGCTGGTCGCCCGCCATGATCAACGCCGAGAAGCGCAAGATCGTCGAGAGCATCCAGGTGCCGGGCGCCGCCGACGCCGCGAAGTGCGTCGCCCTCGGCCAGTACGGCGCCGGCAAGATCGGCGCGGTCGAGGAGCCCGCGTACCACCAGCTCCCCGGCGTGGCCGCGGGCACCGGCACCGAGACCTTCGCCGCGCTGCGCTTCACCTTCGACAACTGGCGCTGGGGCGGCACGCCCTTCTACGTGCGCACCGGCAAGCGCATGGCCGCCAAGCGCACCGAGGTGGTCATCCAGTTCAAGGAGCCGCCCGCCAACCTGTTCCGCTCGCTCACCAAGGAGCCGGTGCAGGCCGACCGCATGATCATCCAGATCGCGCCCGGCGAGAGCTTCAGCCTCCGCTTCAACAGCAAGGTGCCGGGCGCCGGCTTCTCGCTGCGCCCCGTGGAGATGGTGATGGACTACCGCCAGCAGTTCGGCAACGACTCCGTGGAGGCGTACGGCCCGCTCCTGGTGGACTGCATGCGCGGCGACCAGACCCTCTACAAGACCCGCGAGGAGACCGAGGACGCCTGGCGCGCCGTGATGCCGTTCCTCGGCGCGGCCAGCGCCCCGATGCGCTCCGGCATCAATGCCAATTACGAGCCCGGCTCGTGGGGCCCGAAGTCTGCGGACGAGCTGCTGGCGCGCGATGGTCGGGCGTGGCACAACGGGTGAGTCACCGCTTCAGCTTCCCCCGCGCAACGCCACCCACAGGTTCGCCGCGTTGAATGCCGCGTGCGCGATCATCGGCGCCCATAGGCGGCCGGTGCGCTCGTAGAGCATGCCCCATCCCACGGAGAGCGTCACCAGCGTGGCCAGCGCGCCCACCTGCGAGCCCTCGGTGAGGACGCCCCAGTGGACGATGGCAAAGAGGATGCTCGTCACAGCGATCGCGCCGCGCGGCTTGAGGCCCGTGGCCTTGAGTCCCTGCTGCAGCAGGCCTCGGTAGAGGAGTTCCTCGGCCACCGGCGCAAGCACCGCGGCACCCAGGATCGCCAACCACCACCACGGATCGCGCGCGCCGGAGTTCGAGAGCGCCTCGAGCGTCTGGTGCGCCACCGCCGGCGCCACCGCGCCCCACCATGACTGCACCCACGCCACCAGGCCGCCGATCGCCTGCGTCACCGGCCACAGCAGGAGTGCCGCGGCAAGCGCCATCACCAGCGACTCGAGCGCACCGCGCGGATGCTGGTGCACGCCGCCGCGCGCCACCGCGGTGTGCGCGCCGCGCGGCCGGAACTGCGGCACGGTGAAGAGGAACGCCACCACGGCAATCTGCGCGGCATGCGCGAGCACCGATTTGCCCGCCATCATCCGAAGCGGGGCCGCTGGATCCTCCGGCGCAAACGCCGTCACCGCAATCGACGCACCAACCGCCGCCGCGAGGAACGCCGCCGCAAATCCGAAGATGCTCGGCTCGCCGCGCAGCGTCCATGCCGGCCCGATGCGCGGCGTGGCGCGGAACCACTCGGCGCGCAGCACGGCCACCACCGCCGCCACCGCCAGCACGCACCAGAGCACCAGCATCCACCCACCCACCGCAGGCGTAGACTGTGCCGTCCCGTCCGCGGGAGCCGCGGCGAGTGCCGTGCCGCCCAGCCAGCCCGCCGCCAACGCGCCGATGATCCCCGTCCTCAAGCACATCATCGAGCACAAGCACCGCGAGGTGGCGGATGCCCGCCGGGCCGTGCCGCTCGAAGTGCTCAAGGAGCGGATCTCCGAGCTCGGCCGCCCGCGCAACTTCTTCCGCAACGTGGTCGACGACCGGCACCCCAACGCCATGCGCGTCATCGCCGAGGTGAAGAAGAAGAGCCCGTCCGCGGGGGTCATCCGCGAGGACTTCGATCCGGTGGCCATCGCCCGAAGTTACTGGGAAGCGGGAGCGGCCGCGATCAGCTGCCTCACCGACCACGAGTTCTTCGGCGGCGACCTCTCCTACATCCACGCCATCCGCGACGCGGTGCCGCTGCCGGTCCTGCGCAAGGACTTCATCATCGACGAGTACCAGGTGTGGGAGGCGCGCGCCGCCGGCGCCGATGCCATCCTCCTGATCGCCGAGTGCCTGCACGAGCGTGAAATCATCGATTTCCAGATCCTGGCCACGGAACTGCAGATGACCACGCTGCTCGAGGTGCACTCGCTCGACAGCCTGTGGCGCGTGATCAATCACGTGGGATTCCCGCACGCGGGCTACGGCCTGCTGGGGATCAACAACCGCGACCTCACCACCATGAAGACCGACCTGGGCCATGCCCTCCGCATCGCCGACATGGTGGAGGCCCCCACGCGTCGCGTGATGGTGGCCGAGAGCGGGATCCGAACCGTGGACGACATGAAGCGCCTGCGTTCCCACGGCATCCACATCGCGCTGGTCGGCGAGTCCCTGATGCGCGAGCCGGACCCGGGCGCGGCCCTGCGCGCGCTCTTGGCCTGAATTCGCGGGAAGTCCGTGCAGGCACGGAATCGTCGCTGCCTGCACGACCTCCTATACTCATTCCGTGCCCAGCACCGCCGCCACCTCCGCGAACCTCGGTTCCGATGCCGTCACCAACGGCATCCGCATCCGCGTGAACCCGCAGTTCATCCCGGAGACCAGCGACCCGATGGGCGGCCGCTACAACTTCGCGTACCACGTGATGATCACCAACGAGGGCACGGAGCGCGTGACGCTCCGCCGCCGCCGCTGGACGATCGTCGACGGCGACGGCGAGAAGCACGAGGTGGAGGGCGAGGGCGTCGTCGGGCAGCAGCCCGCGCTCAAGCCCGGCGAGCGCTTCGAATACCAGAGCTTCACCCCGCTCATGACCCACTGGGGCACCATGGAAGGGATGTTCACCTTCGAGCGCGACGACGCCAGCAACTTCGATGCGCGCATCGCCCGCTTCTTCCTGGTGGGCGCGGAACCGAAGCGCAGGAAATGACCATGCAACGCATTTCGGCTGAACCAACGGTCGCCGTCGTCGGCGCCACCGGCGCGGTCGGCGAAGAGCTGCTCGCGCTCCTCGCGGAACGGCAATTCCCCGTGCGCAGCCTGCGCCTCTTCGCAAGCGCGCGGAGCGCTGGCCGCACGCTGCACGCCCTCGGCCGCGACGTGACGGTGGAACCGCTCGTCCCCGGCTGCTTCGCCGGCACCGACATCGCGTTCTTCTCCGCAAGCGGCGGCGTCAGCAAGGAATGGGCGCCGCAGGCCGTGGCCGCCGGCGCGTGGGCCATCGACAAGTCGAGCGCGTTCCGCATGGACCGCCGCTACCCGCTTGCCATCCCCGAGGTGAACGGCGAGGTGCTCGATGCGCTGCAGGCGCCCACCATCGTGGCCGTCCCCAACTGCACCACCATCATCGCGCTGATGGCGGTCTCGCCGCTCCACCGCGAGGTGGGCGTGGCGCGCATGGTGGTCTCCACCTACCAGTCCGCGTCGGGCGCCGGTGCCGCCGCCATGGCCGAGCTCGAGCGCCAGGCACACGACTGGTCCGCGGGCCGCCCGCTCGACACCTCCATCTTCGGCCGCCAGTACCTCTTCAACCTCTTCAGCCACAACAGCGCCATCGGCGAGGACGGGCAGAACGAGGAGGAGCGCAAGCTGGTGGACGAGACCCGCAAGATCTGGGGCGACCCCGACGTCCTGGTCAGCGCCACCTGCGTGCGCGTCCCGGTGCTGCGCGCGCACAGCGAGTCCATCAACCTCACGTTCCGCACGCCCATCACCGAGGCGCGCGCACGCGAGGTGCTGGCCGCCGCCCCCGGCATCCGCATCGTGGACGACCGCGCCGCCAACCGCTTCCCCGAGCCGCTCGCCGCCACCGGCCGCGACGAGGTGCTCGTGGGCCGCATCCGCGCGGATCACAGCCAGTCGAACGGCTTCGGCCTGAATCTCTTCATCTCCGGTGACCAGGTCCGCAAGGGCGCCGCGCTCAACGGCATCCAGATCGCGGAGCGTTTGCTGAAGCCCGCGGAGGGCTAAATCCGTACCCGGTTACATATGCACCAATTTCCCGGTGCGCATCGAGGTACGCAACGCGCGCGAGGAAATTGGTGCATATGTAACCGGGTACGGATTTACCGTCTCAGCGGTACGAGATCCTTCGCGGGAAGAAATGCAGCCCCGCCGCCTGGCGCGCGCGCTCGAGCGTCTCCTCGGCCGTCGCGTTGGCGCGCTCGCAGCCCTTCTTCAGGATGTCGAGCAGCACCGCGTCGTCGTCGCCGATCTTCGCGCGCCGCGCCCGCATCGGCTCGAGCAGCGCGTTGATGGCCGCGGCCACCTCCACCTTCACGTGCCCGTCGCCCAGGTTGTCGCCCGCCGCGTAGCGCCGCTTGAGCTCGGCCACGCGCTCGGGGTCCTCGATGAACGTCTCTACGTACTGGAACAGCGCGTTGTTCACGTCGCCCGGCTCGGTGGGGCTCTGGCGGCCGGTGAAGATCTTCTTCACCTTGTTCTCCACTTCCTTGGGCGTGTCGCTGATGAAGATGGCGTTGCCCAGGCTCTTCGACATCTTGTTCTTGCCGTCGATCCCCACCAGGCGACCCACCTTGCCGACCTCCGCGCGCGGCACCGGCCACACGCCGCCCAGCTTCTCGTGGTCGGCGTCCTCGGCGTCGGTGGGCACGTTGCAGTACATCTGGTTGAAGCGTCGCGCCACCTCGCGCGTCAGCTCCAGGTGCGGCACCTGGTCCTCGCCCACGGGCACGCCCACCGGGCGGAACGAGAGGATGTCCGAGCACTGGCCAACCGCGTAGAGCGGGAAGCCGAACGAGTACGTGTCGCCCAGGCCCTTCGTCTCGATCTCGGTCTTGAGCGTCGGGTTCCGCATCACGCGGTTGAAGGGCAGCAGCATGGCGAAGAGGAACGCCAGCTCGTGGATGGCCGGGATCTCGCTCTGCAGGAAGATGGTCGACTTCTCGGGGTCGATCCCCATCGCCAGGTAGTCCTTGACGATGGAGATGGTGTCGCGCCGGATGTCCTGCGGCTTGTCGCTGCGCGTGGTGAACGCGTGGTAGTTCGCCAGGATGAAGTAGCAGTCGTGGGTGTCCTGCAGTTCCACGCGCCGCTTGACGCTGCCCACCCAGTGGCCCAGGTGGAGCTGTCCGGTCGGGGTGTCTCCGGTGAGGATGCGCGGTCGTGCGGCGGTCATGGGAGGCGAAGGATACGCCCACGCACCGCTAGGATTCGCCCCATGCAAGGCGTGCCTCCAGAAGACGAGATCCAGGTCGAAGGCCTCGAGGCCGAGATCGACCGCCCGAACCTCCCCGGCCGCGTGGTGGCGCGCCACAGTGCCGAGGAGCTCTACGACTCGCTGGCCTCCGACCTCCTGGTGCACTCCGCCAACTGCGTGCGCGAGTTCGGCGACTTCCACCTGGCGCTCTCCGGCGGTCGCACGCCGTTCCCGCTCTACGAGCGCCTGATGTACGACCCGCGCTTCCGCGCGCTGCCGTGGCGGCGCACGCACCTCTGGATGGTGGACGAGCGCGCCGTCGCGTTCGAGGACCCGCTCTCCAACTTCGGCCGCATCAAGGAGGTCATCGTCGACCACTCCGACATCCCGCCGGAGCAGGTGCACCCGATGCTCGCCAGCCTGCCGGATGCCGGCGCGCGCTACGAGCGCGAGCTGCGCGAGGCGCTCGGCTGGCGCCCGAAGGGCCACGACCGCCTCGACTTCGTGCTGCTCGGCATGGGCCCCGACGGCCACACCGCAAGCATCTTTCCCGGTTCGCCCGCGCTCCACGAGAAGGACCGCCTGTCGATGGACGTGCCGCCGCCCACCACCGTGGCACCCGCGGTGCCGCGCTGCACGCTCACCCTGCGCATGATCAACGCGTCGCGCTTCATCGCGCCGCTCGTGATGGGCGCCGGCAAGCGTGCGATTCTCTCGCGCGTCGAAGCCGGCGCATCGCCCGACGAGGTGCCGATCGCCGGGCTGAAGCCCGTGGCCGGCGAACTGCGCTGGTACCTCGACGCCGCCGCCTGCACGAAATAGGTGCCAGGAACGCCTGTCCCTCTTTTCGCGCGGACCAACTGTCGCGATGCGCGGTATTTCCGGCCATCGCTCGGCTTATTCGCCACGACGTTGAATGTGGCCCGTTGATCAGCCGAAACAAGTACGGTTCCGGTCCGAAACGGCCGGAGGTTTGATGCCGTTCAGGGAATCCGAGAAGCAACTGATGATCATCGCACACCGCCGGTTCTTCGCCTCATCGAACGCCCTGCTCTCGCCGTCCGGCGCGTGGCCGCTCGCAGCGGTCGCGATGCTCCTCCTCACGCCCGTGGCCGCACCAGCGCGGGGTGATACGGTGGTCACCGGCAACGGTACGCCGGTCGTCGTGCCCGATGTCCCGTCCATCGGCGCAAACCTCGACTTTGTTGCCGGCACCGGCGACCCTGCAGTGCTGGACCTCCTCGTCGGCGGCACCTACACCAACGAGTGGAGCATCAACAACGTCGACGCCATCTTCAACCTGCACGGTGGGACGCTCGTGATCGCGCCCACCCTCGGCACCGGGACCGCCACGGGCGGCGCGAGCCTCGCCGTGAACGACGGCACGCTGCAGCTCGGCGCCAATTCCTTCCTGACGGGCTTCGGCTCGGGCGGCTCGGGCGGAACGCTCGCGGCCATCAGCGGCGGCCACCTCGTGATCGACGACGATCGCTGGCTCACCAACATGGCCTTCCTGCAGCTGGGCGGGACGTGGACGTCCGGCAGCGCGGCGACGCTCCTCTACACCGGAGCGGCCTCGATCACGTCCGCGGCCGACGTCTCGATCGGCGGCGCGGGCGGCGGCACCGCCTCGGCGATCGCGCTCTCGGGCGCGGGTTCCCTCACCCTCACCGGCGACATCCAGGGCACCGGCGACCTCGTGGTTTCCTCGGGCGGCGGTACCGGCACCGTCAACCTGTCGTTCGCCACCGGCGGCTTCACCGGTAAGACCGTCATCGACAACGCCTCCGCCAGCATCAACACGCAGAACTCGATCGGCACGCAGGGGCTGACGATCAACAGCGGCACCGTCACCGCGGGCACCGCGCTGACGCTCGGCGCCGGCCAGGTGTTCGAACTCGGCGGCACCTCCACGCTCACCGGCGGCGGGCCCGGCCTCACCGCCTTCAACGTCAACGGCGGCATGAGCGGCGGCGGCGACATCACGCTCACCGGCATCAACATGACGGTCGGCGGCACCACGTCCACGTACACCGGCGGCATCACCCTTGCGGGTGCTGCGGGCAGCGAGTCCACCGTCACCACCACGAATGCAGCGTGGCTGGCCAGCCTGGGTTCGCTGAGCATGGCCAACAACACGTCGCTCACGTACTCCGGCGCCGATGCAGCCAACTACGCTGGCGCCATCGTCACCGGCACCACCGCCGGCGACCGCGCGCTGGTCTTCACTTCCGGCGCGGGCAACGGCAACCTGACCCTCAGCGGCACGGTGGGCGGCACCGGCGACCTTGTCATCGGCGCGGCAGGCGGATCCACGGCCACCACCACGCTCGCCTTCGCGCTCGGAACGCTCGCCGGCCACACCGTCATCGAGGACGCGAACGTCGCCATCAACACCCAGGCGTCGATCGGCGCCGCGGGCCTCTCGCTCACGGGCGCGAATGTCACGCTCGGGACCGGAATCACGCTCGGCGTCGGTCAGGATCTCCTGGTTTCCACGGCATCCACGCTCACCGGCGCCGCCGGCGGCGCCAACAAGGCATTCACCGTCGATTCCGCCATGAGCGGCGCCGGCAACCTGTCGCTCGACCGCGTCGACATGCGCGTCACCGGCGCCACGTCCTCGTACACCGGCGGCGTCACGCTCGCCGGCAGCTCGACGCTCACCACCGGCAACCAGCAGTGGCTGACCAACGTGGCCTCGCTCACGCTTGGCAACGGGACTTCGCTGATCTACGACGGCACCGTGGCAGGCAACTACTCCGGCCCGCTGAACGCCACCGGCGCGTCGGCCACCATCGCCACCTCGGGCGCGACCGCCGCCGACTTCACCGTCGATGGCACGGCTACCGCCACGGGAAACCTCGTCATCTCGGCACTTGACGGCTCCACGGCCACCACCGTGCTGGCGTTCGACAACGCCAGCAGCATCGCCGGCAGCACCGTCATCGACGGCGCGAAGGCGCGGATCAACACGTCCGATTCCGTCGGCGCCACCGGCCTCACGCTCATCGACGGCGACCTGACGCTCGGCACCGCGCTGACCCTGGGCGCCGGGCAGGCGTTCGCCGTGAACGGCACGTCCAGCGTCTCCGGCACCGGCGGCGCCAACACGGCATTCAACGTCAACGAGGCGATGTCCGGCACGGGCACGCTCTCCGTCTCCGGCGTTGACCTCACCGTCGGCGCAGCCACGTCCACGTTCACGGGCGGCGTCGCGCTGGAGGCCGGCTCCACCGTCACCACCGGAAACGACGAGTGGCTCAGCAAGCTCGATTCGCTCACCCTGAACGCCGACGCAACGGCCACGCAGTTCACCTACACCGGCAACGCCACCGCTACCTACGACGGCGCACTGATCTCGGGCGGCACCGCCGCAGCCACCGTCGCCACCTCCGGCGTCGGCACCGGCGCGCTCAACTTCACCGGCACCGTCGACGGCAGCGGCGACCTGGTCTTCAAGGCACTCGCTGGCTCCACGGCCACCACCACGCTCGCCTTCACGTCGAGCACCTTCACCGGCACCACGGTGATCGACACCATGTCCGCGGCCGTGAACACGCAGTCGTCGGTCGGCGGCGCCGGCATGCGGATCCTCGGTTCGCAGGTGGACATCGGCGCGAACCTCGCGCTCGGTTCCGCGCAGTCGCTCACCATCGGCGGCACCACCACGCTCACCGGCACGTCCGCGGGCACCACCACCGCACTGGTGGTCGACGGCGGCCTCAACGTCTCGGGCGGTTCGGCCGACCTGACCCTCTCCAAGCTCACGGCCTCGATCGGCGACGGCGCGGCATCCAACTTCGCCGGCAACGTCACGCTGACCTCGGGCTCCGTGTTCACCGTCACCGACGGCGCGGACCTCGGCAACGCCTCTGTCTTCTCCGACGCGCTCAACGCGGGTGGCGCCGTGACCGTCGGCGGCGACGGCACGCTCGCGAGCATCGGCAGCATCGGCAACGCGTTCAAGGGCATTCTTGCGCCCGGCTCACGGGACAATGCCGCTGCCTCGACGCTGATCACCACGGGCGACGTGTACCTGGACTCCACGTCCACCGCCCGCTGGTACCTGCTCGACTCCACCGGCAAGTCCGATCGCCTCGAAGCCGGCGGCTCGTTCGTCCTCAACGGCTCCGCCGCGAAGATCGTCTACGACGAGGATTACTATTCGGGCAGCCTCATCCCCACGGCCGGCACCACGGTCGATTACGTGATGGCCACCGCCGGGACGCTCAACGGCACCTTCGGCACGGTGGACGTCGTCACCGTGGACCCGCTCACCGGCCTCTCCACGGAGCACGCGGTGAACGCCAACGGCGCCACCTACTTCATGGGCGGCTCCTTCGAGGTGAGCTACGCGAACAACGAGTTCAAGCTCGCCATCACCGGGCAGGGCGCCGATTACCCGCTGCCCGCGGGCACCACCAGCACCAACGTGACGGTGGACGTGCAGGTGGGCAGCAAGACGGTGGCACGCAATGCCAACGTCGGCACGGTGAACAACAGCCAGATCAACGCGTCGGCTGCCGCGTACACCGCGCTCGCCACCGGCCCGTCCGACCCGGACGAGCAGTACGTGGCCACGCAGATGCTGCTCCTCACGCCCGGCGCGTTCGCAAGCGCAGGCGTCGCGATCTCGGGCCCGACGAATCCCTACGCGCTCCCCAACGTCACCATGAGCCAGCTCTTCCAGGCCGGTGACGTTGCCATGAAGCGCCTGATGCAGCTCCGCGAGACGCCCGCCGCGCCGGCCGCCACGCAGGAGTCCACCACCATGCTCCTGAGCCAGAAGGGCGGCCTGACCGACCAGGAAGCGCTCTCCTCGCCGGCAAGCTCGGCGGTCGTCACCACGCCCACGTCCGTCAACTTCGGCGCGCCGATCAATGGCACCACTCCCGACCAGGGCATGCGCTGGTGGACGCGCGGCTACGGATTCACGGAACGCGTGCAGGAAGACAGCTGGGCCAAGACCAACTACGACTCCGCCACCGGCGGCGTGATGCTCGGCGGCGACATGGTGCTCGGCAACGGCGCCATCGCCGGCGCGTACGTGGGCTACATGCCCGGCAGCGTCGACATCACCGGCGGCCTCGTGGACGAGACCGATACGACGAACGGCCTCAACTTCGGCGTCTACGGCAGCTGGGTGCCTGACCAGGGCGCCTGGTACGTGGAGGCGGCGGCGCAGGGCGGCTACGCCGGCATCGACCGCACGCGTGACCTCTACATCCCCGGCGTCGTGCGCACCGCCACCTCCAGCAACTCGCTGTGGGCAGCGTCCGTCAGCTCCGAGATCGGCATCAACACCCGCCTCGGCGGCGATGCGTTCCTGCAGCCGCACCTGGGCCTCGCGGCCGGGTACGTCACGCAGGACGGCTACACCGAGGATGGCGCCGGCAGCGCCAACCTGAACGTCTCCGGCCAGACCGCCGTCCTGCTGCAGCCGAGCCTCGGCACGCGGTACATGCAGAGCATCCGCATGGGCCGCGACGTGCTGAGCCCGTACGTGGGCGCTGCAGCCACGCTCAACGCACCTGTCGGCGACTGGGGCGTCACCGCCACCAACGCGTACAGCTCGATCCCCGGCTACAGCGTGTACGGAAGCCCGGACACGATCTTCGGCGGCAGCTTCGAGCTGGGCCTCGAGTTCGCGTCCTACAGCGGCATGACCGCGTTCTGCCAGTTCAACGGGATGATCTTCGAGAACCAGCAGCAGTACGGCGGCCAGATCGGAATCATCGTCCCGTTCTGAAACAGGCGCTCCTGGAGCCTGCTATCCGCGTCACGCGCACGCCGAGCACGGCGCCTGAGCCAGCGCGTCGATCGCCGCGGCCGGTCGGTCCCGATTGAATCGGCGGCAATCTTTCCTTAATTGGCGCACCGGCCTCGTCTTGCACCCGTACGGTTGAAGACCTGCCGGAAGTGCAATTTGAGATCCAGAAACTCTTTCAAAGGAGAGCGCTATGAAATTGGCATTCGGTTCCCTGGCGTGCGTTCTGCTCACCGCCTCCACCGCCTTCGCGGGGACGACCTTCTCGTTCACCAACCAATGGTCCGGTGGCGGGCAAGGCCTCTTCCACATCACCAACGACACCAGCCAGCCCATCCAGGGCTGGACCCTGCAGTTTGACTGGACCGCCGACATCACCAGCGCGTGGAACGGCACCGTGCAGTCGCATGTGGGCAATCACTACAGGATCGTCAACGCCGACTACAACGCCACCATCGCGCCGGGTGCGTCCGTGGATGTCGGCTGCGTCGCCAACTTCGCTGTGGCCGGCGTGCTGCCGACGTCCATGACCATCTCGCCGGTGGTCCAGTGCCGCGGTGACGTGAACCTCGATTCCAAGGTGGATTCCGGCGATGTCGGTGCCATCCTGGGCAATTGGGGAAGCACGAACCCGCTGTACGACCTGAATGCCGACGGCATCACCGACAGTGCCGACCTGGCCGTCATCCTCGGTGCATGGGGTGACTGCGCCAGCGGCGGCGGAGGCACGGGCGGCGGGGGCACGGGAGGTGGTGACACCGGTGGCGGTGGCGGCGGTGGCCCCGTCATTCCCGCCGTGACCAGCCCGACCACGGCCAACGGCACCGTCGGCGTGGCGTTCACGTACCAGATCACCGCAAGCGGCACGCCGACCTCCTTCGGTGCGACCGGCCTGCCCGCCGGTCTCTCCGTGAACGTCACGAGCGGCCTGATCTCCGGGACACCCACGCTTGCGGCAACCACGAACGTGACGCTATCCGCAGGCAACTCGGCTGGAACGGCAACCGGGTCGGTGGTGGTCACGATCTCGCCGGCGAGCGCGCCCGGAGAATTCAACTACGCCGAAGCGCTCCAGAAGTCGCTGTACTTCTACGACGCGCAGCGTTCCGGAAGCGTGGCCGCGGACTTCCGTGTCCCATGGCGCGGCAACTCCGCGCTCGGCGATGGCAGCGATGTCGGGCTCGACCTGACCGGCGGCTACTACGACGCCGGCGATCACGTGAAGTTCGGCCTGCCGATGGCAAGCTCGCTCTCCCTGCTCGCGTGGGGCGGCATCGAATACGGCGCGGCGTACGAGAAGACGGGCCAGAAGCTCGCGCTGCTCGATGCGGTTCGCTGGGGTACGGACTTCATCATCAAGGCGCATCCGTCGGCCAACGTGCTCTACGGGCAGGTCGGAAACGGCTCGCTGGACCACGGCTACTGGGGCCCGTCCGAGACCATGAACATGGCGCGGCCTTCGTACGCCATCACCGCGGCCAAGCCGGGCTCCGACCTGGCCGGCGAATCCGCGGCAGCCATGGCGGCGGCCAGCATGCTGTTCCGCAGCAGTGACCCCGCATACGCGGACAAGCTGCTGGCGCACGCACGCACGCTGTTCGACTTCGCCGACACCTACCGCGGCAAGTACTCCGACTCCATCACCGACGCCGCCATCTACTACAACTCGTGGTCCGGCTACTACGACGAGCTCGCATGGAGCGCGGCATGGATGTACCGCGCCACCGGCGAGGCGGCGTACCTCGCCAAGGCGGAGGCCATCTACAGCCAGAACATCGCCGGCCTGCCGCTGAAGTGGACGCACAACTGGGACGACAAGACCTACGGCGTCACCGTGCTGCTCGCGCAGCTCACCGGCAAGGCCTCCTACAAGGCCGCGGCGCAGAAGTGGCTCGACTTCTGGACCGTCGGCGACAACGGCAGCCGCATCGCCTACACGGCAGGCGGACTGGCATGGCTCGACCAGTGGGGCTCGTTGCGCTACGCGGCCAACACGTCCTTCCTGGCGCTGGTGTATGCCGACCGTGTCGGCGATGTGGGCACGCGCTACCGCGACTTCGCGCGCAGCCAGATCGACTACATGCTCGGCAAGAATCCCAACGCGCGCAGCTACGTGGTCGGGTTCGGCGTGAATCCGCCGGTCAACCCGCACCATCGCGGCGCGCACGGATCCTGGAACGGGAGCATGACCACGCCCGCCGCGTCGCGGCACATCCTGTACGGCGCGCTGGTCGGCGGTCCGAGCACCACCTCGGATTCGTCCTACACGGACGATCGCAGCAACTACATCTGCAACGAGGTGGCGCTGGACTACAACGCCGGATTCACCGGCGCCGTGGCCCGGCTCGCACAGGACTCCACGGGCGTTCCCGTGGCGAACTTCCCGCCGGCCTCCGAGTCGGGATCGATCGACGACGAGTTCTTCGTCGAGGCCTCCATCAACCAGCAGGGCACCGGATTCACCGAGATCCGCGCGCTCGTGAACAATCGCTCCGCCTTCCCGGCCGTGGGATCCAGCACCCTCTCCATCCGCTACTTCGTGGATCTCTCGGAACTGTTCGCGGCCGGCTACGACCAGACGTCCGTGGTCGTGAGCGGCAACTACATCCAGAACGGCACCGTGGCCCCGGCGCTGAAGGTGCACGACGCCGCACGCAGGCTCTACTACGTCGACGTGAGCTTCGTGGGCACGTACATCGCGCCGGGCACCGGAAGCTCGTACTGGCGCGAGGCGCAGTTCCGCATGGCGCTGAAGACCGGCGTGCCGGCTTCCGCGTGGAGCGCCGCCAACGATCCGTCCTTTGCCGGGCTGGGAGCCGGCAACGCAAGCATGATCAAGACCAGCAGGATCGCCGTGTACGACAACGGCGTCCGGCTGACCGGAGTGCTTCCGTGAGCACACTTCGGGCCTGACATGGGTGCGCCGAACGGCGTCAGCACATCAGTGCGAGTCCCCTCTTGGCCCTCGGGCCGGGAGGGGACTCTCGATTCAGGGGCAGTCCGGCGTGCCCCGGCCTACCTGTCGAGGTACGCCTCGAGGATCGCGCACGCGGCCAGCGCGTCGCGCAGCTCCTTCTTCTCGCGGTGCGTCCGCCCGCTCTGCGCCATGCGCTGGTCGGCCTCGAAGCTCGAGAGCCGCTCGTCGTGGAAGTGCACCGCGATCCTCAGCCGCGCACCCAGCGCCGTGCCGAACTCGCGCACGTCCTTCGCCGCCGCGCCTTCCGTGCCGTCCATGTTGATGGGAAGCCCCACCACCAGCGCATCGGGGCCATGGCGGTCCACGGCCTTCGCCAGCGCGTCCATCAGGGCCGGCCCGCGCGGCACCTGCAGCACCTCCACCGGCTGCACGATGCGCAGCACGTCATCGCCCGCGGCCAGGCCGGTTCGCTTCGCACCGAGATCGACGGCGAGGTAGCGCATGCGGTCAGCGCAGCGCCTCCGGCACCAGCGCGGCGATGTCCTTGACCTTCTCCGCCATGTCCGCGCGCACCACCAGGGTGGCGTCCTTGGTGCGCACCACGATCACGTCCTGCAGGCCGATCGTGGCGATCACGTGGGAAGGATCGTCGCTCAGCGCCAGCACGCCGGCGCTGCCCACGTGCACGGCCTTCGCGTTCGTGCGGTTGCCGTCGTCGTCGGCGGAGAGCGTCTCGCCGTAGCTCGGCCAGCTGCCCACATCGCGCCACTCCACGCTCATGGGCACCACGCACACCTGCAGGGCAGGGTCCTTGGCGGCGGGCTCCATCAGCGCGTAGTCCACGCTGGTCTTCGGCAGCTGCGGGTAGATGCGCTCCACCGTGGCGCGCGCGTCGGGCGTGCCCCAGGCGGCGCGGATCTCGCGCATGCCCGCGGCCGTCTCGGGCTTAAAGCGCTCGAGCGCTTCCAGCACCGTCCGTGCGCTGAAGACGAACATGCCGCTGTTCCAGCCGAATCCGCCGCTCGCCAGGTATTCCTCCGCGCGCGCGCGGTCGGGCTTCTCCACGAACCGCCTGGCGCGGAACGCGCCGTCGAACCCGGCGATCGCCTCGCCGCGCTCCACGTAGCCGAAGCCCGTGGCCGCGAAGGTGGGCGTGATGGCGAACGTCACCAGCCGCGAGGGGTCCTTCTCCACCAGCCGGAAGCCCAGGTCCATGGCGCGCTCGAACTCGCCCTGTGGCGTGATCAGGTGGTCGCTCGTCAGCACCGCGAACACCGCATCGGGGTCGTCCTTGCCAACCACCGCGGCGCCGAACGCCACCGCGTTCACCGTGTCGCGGCCCATCGGCTCGCCGAGCACGTGCACGTCGTCGATCCACGGGATGTCCTCCCTGATCAGCGCGCGGTACTTCTCGCCCGCGCAGACGTAGCGGTTGGCCTCGGGCACCAGGGTGCGGATCCGCTCCGCGGCCACCGAGAGCAGGCTCCTGCCGTCGATCAGCCGCAGCAGCTGCTTCGGCACCGCCTGCCGGCTCATCGGCCAGAGCCGCGTGCCGGAACCGCCTGCCATGATCATCGCGTAGCGCATGCGAAAAATCGTAGCGAAAAAGGGCAGCCGATCGGAGGCTGTTGCTGAAAAGGTATATTTTCTATACCATGCATCAGTTCGAATTCGACCCGCGGAAGTCCGCGGCGAACCTTGCGAAGCATGGGATCGACTTCTTCGACGCGCAGGGCCCGCCCCGACGAGAGGAACCTCTATGAAGCAGAAGCCTGAATCACGTCGCAGGAAGGGCTCGGGCCCCGCGCGTCGCCGCGCGGTTGCCGCGGCCGCCATCGACCGCCTGCACGATGCCGGCGGTTCCATCGCCGCGCACCTGGACATGTCATCCGCCCGGCGCCCCGGCGCGGTGGTGCGCCGCGTGAACGTCGACTTCCCCGAATGGATGGTGGCGGAGCTTGACCGCGAGGCCGAGCACCTCGGCGTGACGCGTCAGTCTGTCATCAAGGTCTTCATCGCCGAACGGCTGAAGGCGGCACGCAGCGCATGATCACCCAACTCACCGGAACCCTGGTCGCCATCGACGACGGCGCGGCGCACGTGCAGGTGGCGGAACTCACCTACGAGGTGCTGGTCCCCGCCGCGGACTCCATGGCGCTCGCCGCGCGCATCGGCCAGCCGGTCCGCTTCCACACGCTCCATTACCTGGAGGGGCAGGGGCAGGGCTCCAGCTTCTGGCCGCGCCTCATCGGCTTCCAGACGGCCACCGACCGCGCCTTCTTCGAGCTCTTCACCACCGTGAAGGGCATCGGCAACCGCAAGGCACTGCGTGCGCTGCAGCTCCCCTTCGCGCAGGTGGCCGAGGCCATCGCCGCGCGCGACCACGGCATGCTGCAGACCCTTCCCGAGATCGGCAAGCGCACCGCCGAGACCATCTGCGTCGAGCTCAAGGGCAAGGTCGACCCCTTCGTGCGCGAGCTCGGCGGCACACGCCCGGCTGCCGGCACCAAGACCGCGCCGCGCCCCATCACCGCCGAGAGCAAGCTCATGGCCGCCGCACGCGACGCCGTCGAGGTGCTGGTGCAGCTCGGCCACTCGAAGCCCGCCGCGCGCGACATGATCGAGCGCGTCCTCGGCCGCGAGGACCTGCCGGCCGACGCCACGCCGGAAGCGCTCGTCGAGCACGCGCTGCGGTAGATCCGTACCCGGTGACGTTTGCACCATTTGATCGAAGGGTCGGCGCCGTTCAGGCGATGCCATCCCCCGCGCCTTCACGCATCCCGCGTCGGCCACCCGCTCGCCTTCGCCAGCGCCGCGCGCAGCCGCGCGGTGATCTCCTTCGGATCGCGCACGCCCTCCGCCGCAAAGTCGAACGTCCCCACGTACTGCACCACCGCACGCCCGCGCGGCACGAACGGATCGACGAGCGCATTGCCCAAGGTCGGCGTCCCGTGGATCCACAGCACCACCACCGGTGCCTTGGTCAGCGCCACCAGCGTGCCCGTGCCCTCGGCAAACGGCGCCAGCACGCACGGCGGTCGCTCGATGGCGCCCTCCGGGAACACGCCCACCACGCCGCCGCCCTTCACGTGGCGCACCGCCTCGCGCAGCATGCCCGCATCCGCCGCGGTGTAGGTCACCGGCAGCACGCCCAGCCCACGCCAGAACGCGCCGAACGCGGGATGCATCTGCTCCGCGGCCATCATGAAGCGCACGCGCCGCGGCATGGCGAACTGCATCAGCGGCGGATCGAGTCCGCTCGCGTGGTTCGCCACCACCACGAACCCGCCTTCCGGAACCTTCATCCCCTCGAACCCCACCCAGCGCGTGCGGTGCACGAACCGCGCCAGCGGGCGGAACACCGCCTCCAACCCCGCAAGCCATCCGCCCCACACCAGCCGCTCGCCCGACCGCGCGCGCACCACGAACCCCACGGCCACCAGCACCAGGAGCGCAAGCACCGCACCCGCCACCAGCGCGCCCATGGCGCCAAGCACCCGCCACACCACGCCCGACGCATCTGCCAACGGCAGCACGGCTTGCGCAAGGAGATGGCTGGTTCCGGCCGTCATTCCCGGTGGTGTACACGCAGCGCGGATTCGTCCGCCCGCTTCCGCTATCCTCCCGCAAGTTTGGGCCCTGCGCGCGCCGCGCGCACCCCGGACGCGCGCACCGCTTCTTTCGGCCGGCCCCCGCCGGCACCACACGATGCCCCGTCGCACAGACATCAACACGATCCTGATCATCGGTTCCGGCCCCATCGTCATCGGCCAGGGCTGCGAGTTCGACTACTCCGGCACCCAGGCGTGCAAGGCGCTCCGCGAGGAGGGCTACCGCGTGGTGCTCGTCAACTCGAACCCCGCCACCATCATGACGGACCCGGCGTTCAGCGACCGGACGTACATCGAGCCGATCACGCCCGAGGCGGTCGAGAAGATCATCATCAAGGAGCGGGAGCTCGGCACGCCCATCGACGCGCTGCTCCCCACGCTCGGCGGGCAGACCGCGCTCAACTGCGCGTGCGGCCTCTGGGACAAGGGCATCCTGCAGAAGCACGGCGTGGAGATGATCGGCGCCGACCGCGAGGTCATCCACCGCGCCGAGGACCGCGAGGCGTTCCGCCGGATCGTCGAGCGCCTGGGCCTGAAGCAGCCCCTCAGCCGCACCGTCACCACCCTGGACGAGGCGCGCGAGTTCCTGAAGGAATGCGGGCTCCCCGCCATCATCCGCCCGGCGTTCACGCTCGGCGGCACCGGCGGCGGCATCGCCTACAACCTCGAGGAGTTCGAGGACATCATCCGCCGCGGACTCTCGGCCAGCATGATCGGCCAGGTGCTCATCGACAAGAGCGTCCTCGGCTGGAAGGAATACGAGCTCGAGGTGGTGCGCGACCGCAAGGACAACTGCATCATCGTCTGCGGCATCGAGAACATCGATCCCATGGGCGTGCACACCGGCGACAGCGTCACCGTGGCCCCCATCATGACGCTCTCCGACAAGGAGTACCAGCGCATGCGCGATGCGGCGTTCGCCATCATGCGCGCGGTGGGCGTGCAGACCGGCGGCAGCAACGTGCAGTTCGGCATCTGCCCGGAGACGGGCGAGATGGTCGTCATCGAGATGAACCCGCGCGTCTCGCGCAGCTCGGCGCTCGCGTCCAAGGCCACGGGCTTCCCGATCGCGCGCATCGCCGCGAAGCTCGCCGTGGGCTACTCGCTCGACGAGCTCACCAACGACATCACCGGCAACACCAGCGCCTGCTTCGAGCCCTCCATCGACTACGTGGTGGTGAAGATGCCGCGCTGGACCTTCGAGAAGTTCCCCGAGGCCGACGAGACGCTCACCACGCAGATGAAGTCCGTGGGCGAGGCCATGGCCATCGGCCGCACCTTCAAGGAGGCGTTCCAGAAGGTGATCCGCAGCATGGAGGTGAAGCGCTTCGGATTCGGGCTCGACAACAACGACCGCTGGCTGCGCCACGTGCGCGCCGGCGCTGCCGCCGCGGGCACCGCCACCAGCACCGAGACCAAGGTCTCGCGTCCCACCGAGGCCGCCTCCGCCGACTGGCCGATCCCCGAGGAGACGCTCCTCCGCAAGCTCTCGGTGCCCAGCCAGGGCCGCCTGTACTTCGTGCGCTACGCGCTCAAGATGGGCTGGGGCGTCGACCGCGTCTACGAGATCACCAAGATCGACCGCTGGTTCCTCCGCCAGTTCGAGGAGCTGGTGCGCTTCGAGGACCGCATCCTCTCGGTGAAGAGCCCGCAGGCCTGCCCGCGCGAACTGATGTTCACCGCCAAGCAGCACGGCTACAGCGACGCGCAGCTCGCCAACGCGTGGCTCGGCGAGATCTCGCCGAAGTCCATCCTGGCCGTCCGCGCGGTGCGCAAGGGGATGGGCATCGAGCCCGTCTACAAGCTGGTCGACACGTGCGCCGCCGAGTTCGAGGCCGCCACGCCCTACTACTACAGCACCTACGAGGAGCCGTACTCCCTCGCCGGCCGCACCGTCACCGACGACGAGGTGCGCATCACCCGCACGCCGAAGGTCATCATCCTCGGCGGCGGCCCCAACCGCATCGGCCAGGGCATCGAGTTCGACTACTGCTGCTGCCAGGCCGCGTTCGCCGCGGACGAGATGGGCTTCGAGAGCGTGATGATCAACTCCAACCCGGAGACGGTCAGCACGGACTTCGACACCAGCGACCTCCTGTTCTTCGAGCCGCTCACGCTCGAGGACGTGCTCAACGTCGTCGAGCGCCTCAACGGCGGCGGCATCGACAAGGCCGACCGCTCCGGCGGCGTGGTCGGCTGCATCGTGCAGTTCGGCGGCCAGACGCCGCTCAACCTGGCGCACGGGCTGGTGACCGCGGGCGTGCCCATCATCGGCACCGGCGTCGAGAGCATCGACCTTGCCGAGGACCGCGACCGCTTCAAGGCCGTGCTCGAGGAACTGGGCCTGAACCAACCCCCCTCGGGCATCGCGCGCAGCCTGGAGGAGGCCGTCACCGAGGCCACGCGCGTGGGGTACCCCGTGCTCGTGCGCCCGAGCTACGTGCTCGGCGGCCGCGGCATGGAGACCTGCTTCGACGAGACCGCGCTGCGCCGCTACATGACCACCGCGGTCAACGTCAGCGACCTTGCCAACGCGCCGGTCCTCATCGACCGCTTCCTCTCCGACGCCATCGAGGTGGACGTCGACGTGGTGGCGGACTTCGAGCCGCACGAGTCGAGCCGCTCGCGCCAGGTTCCTCAGCGCAGCGACCGTCCGCGCGCCGTGGTCTGCGGAGTGATGGAGCACATCGAGGAGGCCGGCATCCACTCCGGCGACAGCACCTGCACGGTGCCGCCGTACAGCCTGCCGCCGAGCATCGTCGGCCGCATCCGCGAGCAGGCCCGCGCGCTCGCCGAGCGCCTGCGCGTCCGCGGCCTCATGAACGTGCAGATGGCCGTCAAGGACGAGACCGTCTACATCATCGAGGTCAACCCGCGCGCCTCGCGCACCGCGCCCTTCGTCAGCAAGGCGAAGGGCATGCCGTGGGCCAACATCGCCGCCAAGGTGATGATGGGCGCGTCGCTCGAATCGCTCGATGCCAAGGAACTCCCCGACACCGGCTTCTACGCGGTGAAGGAGAGCGTCTTCCCGTTCTCCAAGTTCCCCGGCGTCGACGTGGTGCTCGGCCCCGAGATGCGCTCCACCGGCGAGGTGATGGGCGCCGACCGCAGCCTGCCCGTGGCGTTCGCCAAGGCGCAGATGGCGGCGGGCGTGCACCTGCCCACGCAGGGACAGGTCTTCATGAGCGTCCGCGAGTCCGACAAGCAGCAGTCCGTCGAGGTTGCGCGCAGCCTGGCCAGCATGGGCTTCACCGTCCTCTGCTCCGAAGGCACCGCGCGCACGCTGAAGCAGTTCAGCGTGGCGTGCACGGTGGTCCCCAAGATCGCCAGCGGCCAGCGCCCGAACGTGCTCGACCTCATGGCCAACGGCCAGGTGCAGCTGGTGATCAACACGCCCACCAAGAAGGGCGGCAGCACCGACGAGGGCCGCATCCGCGCGCAGGCCGTGCGCGGCAACGTCCCCATCATCACCACGATCGCCGGCGCACGCGCCGCGGTGCAGGCCATCCAGGCGCTCCGCGGCGGCAACTGGCAGGTGTTCGCCATGCAGGACTACTTCCCCGCGCTCGCCCGCGCGCGCGCCGAGGTGCCGGTCACGGTGTGAGTTGATTCACGGCACGTTCACCGTTGATTCACAGCCTGGTCACGGCTGATTTGCCGTCGCATCGCGGTGGCGCTTGGCCAGCCCGCTGACGATCCCCGCGATCGCCGCGCCCAGCATCGGCGCGAGCACGTAGATCCACAGCTCTTCGGTGCGTCCGCTCACCACGCCCGGCGCAATGGAGCGTGCCGGATTCATCGATCCGCCGCTGATCGGCCCGGCCAGCAGCACGCCCAGGAACACTGCGGCGCCGATGGCGAGGCCCGCCTGCAGCCCGCGCTCATTCGCCTTCGCGGTGACGCCCAGGATCGTCATCATCAGGAAGAGTCCCAGCAGGCACTCGAGCGCGAACGCGCGCGGCGCAATGATGTGCGCCTCGATCATGGCGAACGCCACCAGGCCGCAGGCGAGCGACATGCCGATGCCCCCGAGCGTCCCGTGCGTCACCGCATCGACCGCCACCGCCCCGGTGGCCGCGAACAGCAGGAAGTACGTCCCCAGCGCCTCCGCGGCCAGCCGCGTGGGAAGCCAGGCCCGCGGTGAATGCCCCTTGGCGCTCGGGTGGTTCATCGCCGGAATCTAGCGGCCGCGGCCCCCCTCCCGCCCCCGGCAATCCGCCCCGATATCGGCGTCCGCCGCGTCCTATACTCCCCCTCCCATGCAGACGCTGACCGACTACCTGCCCGCCTGGTTCCCCACCGGTCCCTCGCTCGCCCAGCTGATCGCGAGCGTGGCCGTGGTGGCCCTGGCGCTCCACGTGATCCTCGGCGCATGCGCATACGCCATCTGGCTCGAGCGCCGCCTCTCCGCATGGATGCAGGACCGCGTCGGCCCCAACCGCGTCGGGCCGTGGGGCCTGCTGCAGCCGATCGCCGACGGCCTGAAGTTCTTCCTGAAGGAGGACTACACGCCGACCAACGTCGACCGTTCGCTCTTCACCATGGCACCGGCGCTCCTCGCCATCCCCAGCCTGATCGGCTTCGTCATCATCCCGTGGGGCGGCGCGCTCGACCTCTCCACGCTGCCGATCATCGGCAAGGAACTCGGCCTCACCGGCGCAGTCAAGATCGTCGGCGCCGACGTCAACATCGGCGTCGTGTACATGCTCGCCATCGCCAGCCTCTCCGTCTACGGCGTGGCGCTCGGCAGCTGGGCATCGAACAACAAGTTCGCCTTCCTCGGCGGCCTGCGCGCCTCCGCGCAGATCATCAGCTACGAGATCCCGATGGGCGTCTGCATGCTCGCGGTGATCCTCATGAGCGGCAGCTTCACGCCGGGCGGCATCATCGCCGGCCAGCAGGAGCATGTCTGGAACATCTTCCAGCAGCCCCTCACCGCGGTCCTCTTCTACACCTGCATGCTGGCCGAGACCAACCGCCTCCCCTTCGACCTCGCCGAGTGCGAGAGCGAGCTGGTGGGTGGCTACCACACGGAATACTCCAGCATGCGCTTCGCGCTCTTCTTCCTGGCCGAGTACTTCAACATGATCGCGAGCTCCGCGCTCTTCGTGGTGCTCTTCCTGGGCGGCTGGAGCGTGAACCCGTTCGGCGCGTTCTTCCACTGGGATCTGCCGCTCGTCGGCAGCCTGCCCGTGGTGGTCGCGCAGATCGGCGTGATGGCCGGCAAGACCTTCCTGGTGGTCTCCCTCGGCATCGCGCTGCGCTGGACGCTCCCGCGCTTCCGCTTCGACCAGCTCATGCGCCTGGCGTGGGAGGGCATGATCCCCACCGCGCTCCTCATCCTCACCTGCACCGCCGTCTTCGTCTACTTCGGCATCGCGCAGTGGATGTGGGTTGGCAGCCTGCTCTGCCTCTCCGTCATCTGGTTCGTCGGCCCGCGCCTCCCCAAGAGCGCCAGCCCGAACGCCAAGATCGGCATGATCGGCAGCCGCTTCAGCCCCGCCTGATCACGCATTCCGCAACCACTCCGCAACGCGCGCCCCCACAGGGCGCGCGTTGTCGTTTCCCACACCCCCGGCCCAAAGCGCCCCTGGCCCCGCAGCCGAAAGAGGCACTCGCATAAAGCGAGTTGTTTTGCGCAGCAAAACCTGTCTGAGCGACTGCGAGTGCCTCTGCAGGCGAAGGGCGCCAGTACAAGCGCCTGTACTGCAGCGGCCTAGCGATCGCGGGCCATCCGCCGCATCGCCCCCACCCACGCGCCATACTCGATCGCCGCACGCCGTCGCTCCGCCGCGGACGGCCACCTCGAACGATCCGCGCCGAACGCGGTCTCCATCCGCCATGTCCAGTACCGCCCCTTGAGGCGGAACCCGGTCTTGGCGCCGAGCAGGGCGAGGTTCCACAGTCCGCGGACAGCGTGCATGCGCACAGCGTAGGGAATTTCGCGGCGCCCGCGCGCCGCCTTTCCGCCCGATGCAGCAGTTGCTTCCCCGCGCACCCCTACACTCGCCGTGGCAATGGCCAAGACCAAGATCAGCTTCGTCTGCCGCGACTGCGGGAACGTCCAGCCCAAGTGGATGGGCAAGTGCCCCGATTGCGGCGCCTGGGACGCGCTCGAGCGGTTCACCGAATCGTCCGACGCGGCCAGCGGTCCCGCGCCCGGTGCGCTCGGGCTTGCGCCGGAAGCGGACGGCCCGCGCACCCCGCGCCGCGCCACGCCCATTGCCGACGTCAAGCCGCTCGACGTCCCGCGCGTTCCCACCGGCATCGTGGAGTTCGACCGCGTGCTCGGCGGAGGCATCGTGCCCGGCAGCGTCTCGCTCCTCGGCGGCGATCCCGGCATCGGCAAGAGCACGCTCCTGCTGCAGGCAGCGGCCGCGCTCGCCGGCCGCGGCCGCACCGTGCTCTACGCCACCAGCGAGGAGAGCGCCGCGCAGGTGAAGATGCGTGCCGATCGCCTCGACGGCAGCGCGGACGCCGTGCGCGGCAGGAACCTGCTTCTGCTTGCGGAGCCGAACCTGGCCGTGGTGGTGGAGGAAGCGCGCCGCACGTCACCCGACTTCCTCGTCCTCGATTCCATCCAGCTCGCCTACCGCGGCGACATCGACGCAGTCCCTGGCAGCCTTCAGCAGCTTCGCCGCTGCTGCCTTGATCTTGTCACGCTCGCGAAGACCTCCGGCACCGCGGTCGCGATCGTCGGCCACGTCACCAAGGAAGGCGACCTTGCCGGCCCCAAGCTCCTCGAGCACCTGGTGGACGTGGTGCTCGCCTTCGAGGGCGATCGCCACCACGCGTATCGCGTGGTGCGTGCCGTGAAGAACCGCTTCGGAAGTACCCAGGAACTGGGGCTTTTCGAGATGTCGGGCACCGGTCTCGCCGAGGTGGAGGAAGCGACGCTCGCCGCCGAAAGCGCGCCCGCCGCCAAGGGAAGCGCCGCCGCGCGCCGTGCCGGCACGGTGTTTGCACCGCTCCAGGCGGGCTCGCGCGTCCTCCTGGCGGAGATCCAGGCGCTCACCGCCACTGGCTTCCTCGGTGCCGCCAAGCGCCGTGCCAGCGGGCTCGACGCCGCGCGCCTCGCCATGCTCATCGCCGTCCTCGAGAAGCACGGCGGCCTGCGCCTCGGCGACCAGGACGTCTACGCCTCCGCGCTCGGAGGCATGCGAATCACCGAGCCCGCCGCCGATCTCGCCACGGCGCTCGCCATCGCCGGCGCGTTCTACGAGCGTGGCGCAGGTCCCGCCACCGTCGCGCTCGGCGAGATCGCGCTCTCCGGAGACGTGCGTACCGTGCGGCAGCTCGACCAGCGCGTGCAGACGGCCGTTCGCCGCGGTGCGCGACTCCTGCTCGTGCCGGCCGCCCAGGCAACCGCCGCCCGTGCCGTCGCCGGTGGCGCCGACGTGGTGCCGATCGCCCACCTCCGGGATGCGATCGAGCACCTGGCGTAGGGTCCGTCCGTTGCCGGTGCTCTGCGCCGGGGATGCATGCCCGCGGAAGTCTGCTCGATCGGGGTTCCGGTTTCGTCGGGTTATGGCAGCTTTGTTCCCTTCATGCTGCGCGGGTAGCGTCCGTCCCATGCTCGCGTGCTGCACGCTCCTTGTCCTCGCCGTCGCCGCCCCGGGCGCACCGGCGAACGCACAGGACGGAGCAGCCGCTCCCGCTCCGCCTGCCATCGACGCCGGCCGCATCGACCGCATGCAGTCGGAGCTGGAGGCGCTCCGCCGCAAGACCGACGAGCAGGCCAAGCAGATCGAGGACCTCAAGGCCCAGAACGGCGAGGCCTGGCTCACCGAGCAGCGCGCCAGCCAGATCCGCGGCATCGTCGGCGACATCCTGAGCGACTCCTCGTCGCGCAGCTCGTTCCGCAACGACGGCGCCACCGCGGGCTACGACGGCAACTTCTTCCTCGCGAGCGCCGACGGCAACTTCCGCGTCAACATCGGCGGGCAGGTGCAGACCCGCTTCGCCTACAGCTACCAGCCCACCAAGGCCATGACGTCCCAGCAGCGGGACAGCGGCCAGCAGAACGAATACGGCTTCGAGCTCCGCCGCGTGCGGATGAACTTCTTCGGCCACATGTTCGACCCCAGCTGGACGTACCGCGTGCAGTTCGCCTCGGACCGCGATGCGCAGAACACCAACCAGTCGTTCAACCTCGAGGACGTGTTCGTCGAGAAGGCCCTCGGCGACGGCTTCTACGTGCGCATGGGCCAGTGGAAGAACTTCTTCAACTACGAGGAGAACACCTCGAGCCGCACGCAGCAGTTCGCGGAACGCTCGCTGGTGAACCAGTACTACAACACCAAGTGGATCCAGGGCGTCCTGCTCGGATGGTCGTCGGAGCGGCTGCACCTCTTCGCCTCGTACAACGACGGCGGAGGCAACCGCAACCTGGGCGCGATCCAGTCCGGCGGCGAGCCGGTCGACTGGGCATTCACCGGTCGCGCCGAGTACGTGCTCGACGGCGCGTGGGGACAGTTCAAGGACATGCAGGGCTGGCGCGGCAGCCCGTTCGCTGCCATGGTCGGCGCCGCGGTCAACTGGCAGCATGCGCCGGGCACGCCTCCTGCAAACCGGCCGTCCATCGGCAACGGCCAGCTCAGCCCCACCGTCACCGACCAGGTGACGCTCCTCTCCTACACCGCGGACTTCAACATGCGCGGCGACGGCTGGAGCTTCTGGACCGCGTTCCTCGGCAATTACCTCTACGACGGCGGCAGCGTCGCCACGGGGCTCGGCGTCGAGGACAGCATCTCCTACGGCGCGGTGGTCCAGGGCGGCGTGTTCGTCACCGATGCGCTCGAACTGATCGCGCGCTACGAGTTCCTGCGCGTGGTCTCCGACCAGCAGGTTTCTTCCGTCAACTCCGCGCTGAGCAACCAGACGCTCAACATCGTGACGCTCGGCTTCAACTACTACTTCAACAAGAACTCGCTCAAGTTCACGCTCGACGGGGGCTGGGCGTTCGACGCGGTGCAGTTCTCCAACGGCCTCTACGGCGAGCCGGTCGCCGGCGCCAACTGGCGCTCCACGAGCACCGGGCAGGGCGTGGGCGAAGTGGTGATCCGGGCGCAGATGCAGCTGCTCTTCTGAAGCAGGTTCGCACCTCATCGGTTTGCACCACACAGGATTGCATGGGCAGCGGCAGCCGCTTCGCGGTTGATTCCACCCGTGGCCCCGGCGAAATCTCTTGCCGAGCGCGTTCGGGGTGCCGCTGTGCGCTCCCGCTGCGCGTTTGCGGGATAGTTTCGCGCTAACCAATGCTTGGGCAGTGACTTAGAAGTGATTTCCCGTATTTCCAATCTCCCATCGGGAGCACCATAAACCCCATTTCCAGCATCCCAAGGCGGTTCTTTCGAAATGGCCACACGCTTGCCGGACCCTTGCTATGATCCCGTCCTCAACTAATCAGCCATCGTTGGCCGATAGCGGTTGAAGCCCAATTACGTCCACCGCGTTGGTGGGTCACTGGATTGGGGTTTCGTCACTGGGACGCGGGTGAAACGTCAGAGCCCCGGCCCGATACAAGGAGCGAACGCATATGAGTCTGACCAAGTTTGTTGGGCTCCTCGCGGGCTCGACCCTCACGCTCACCGGCGTGAGCTTCGGAGCCGTTGAGGCGACTAACGACACCACCGCCCAGATCAATGAGCTCAAGGCCGAAATCGCGGCCCTCAAGAGCAACCAGGGCGAGCAGTGGCTGACCGAGCAGCGCGCGGACGAGATCCGCGGCGTCGTCCAGGACGTCCTGGCCGACTCCAACACCCGTTCCAGCTTCCAGCAGGCTGGCGGCGCGACTGCCGGCTACAACAACGGCTTCTTCCTCTCCAGCGCTGATGGCAACTACACGCTGAAGATCAACGCCCTCGAGCAGGTTCGCTTCGTCTGGAACAACACCTACCAGAGCACCAGCACTGGTCCGGACGGCAACGATGCCAACCAGTGGGGCTTCGAAAACCGTCGCACCCAGGCCTTCTTCTCGGGCAACGTCGTTGATCCGAGCTGGAAGTACCTGGTCGGCTTCGCGTACGACGCGCAGAACGATCCGTACGACAACAACAACTCCTCTGACGGCAACCCGAACTTCAACCTGTACTACGCCAACCTCACGAAGTCGTTCGGCAACGGCTTCTCGGTGACCGTTGGCCAGATGAACGTTCCGTGGACGGTCGAGAGCCAGCTCTTCAACGCCGGCTCCACCCAGATGGGTGACTACTCGATCTTCGAGTACCAGTGGGGCGCAGGCCAGCAGGTCGGCGCGCTCGCCAAGTACGAGGCCGACATGTGGCGCGTGCAGGGTGGTTGGTACAACGTCGTGGCCGCTGGCAGCACCGAGTACGTGAACCAGTGGAACAACACCGACAACGCCAGCATCGCTGTCGCCGGTCGCGCGGAGTACAAGGTTGCCGGTACCTGGGAGCAGTTCTCGAAGGAGAGCAGCTTCAAGGGTGAGGAGTTCGGTCTCCTCGTCGGCGGCGGCGTGCTCTGGCAGAACGGTCGTTCGCAGAACGACACCGTGTACTACAGCAACAACCCGTTCGCCCTCACGGCTGACGCGCAGGCGAAGTTCGGCGGCTTCAACGTCATCGGCCAGCTCCTCTGGGCGACCGGTGCGGCTGGTGCCGAGAACGATTCGAACTGGGGCTTCAATGTCCAGGGCGGCGCGTTCGTGACCGACGACCTCGAGTTCTTCGGCGCCTGGGCTTACGCCCAGACGAACGACACCACCAACTTCCTGCAGGCCGGTGCCAACTGGTACTTCGCCAAGAACAGCATGAAGATGACCATGATGGGCATCATCCCGCTGAACAGCCAGGCTTCTGGCAACGGCACCGGTGACGACAACCTCCGTGGTTACAACGGTGGTATCGGCCTCGGCACCGAAGACAACAACTTCTCGTTCGTCTGGCAGCTCCAGATGATGTTCTGATCCTCGGATCAGCCTCATCTGCAGCGCAGCAACGACCAAGTGAACCTTCCATCGGACCCGGCCTCGGCCGGGTCCGATGTGTTTTTGCCCGCGGCTAGCCTGATGCCCCGATGAGTGCACGCCGGTCCATGTTCATCGCCGTCGCGAGCGTCACGCTTGCCGGTCGGTCGTTCGCCGGGGCTTTGTTGCCCACGGACTTGGTGGTCGCGGACGACGTGCAGGCCGACCTCGACGCCATCCGCGCCGACCTTGCGAACCTCCGTCGCGCGCAAGACGAGGCGTGGATCGACGAGCGCCGCGCCGCGGAGATCCGCGCGCTTGTCTCGGACGTCCTGTCCGACAGCAGCGCGCGAACGCAGTGGGCTGGCCCCGGCGATTCCTTCGCCACGGGCTACGACCCATCGCGCGGGTTCTTCATGGGCTCCGCGGACGCGCAGCACAGCGTCCACGCGTTCGGCTTCACGCAGGTGCGCTTCAACGTCAGCAACGGCTACGACGCCGCTGAGCGCACGCCTTCATCCGAAACCACGTGGGGCATGGAAGTGCGCCGCGCGCAGCTCTTCCTGGGCGGAAACCTCGATGGTCCGGGCCTCACCTGGCTCATCGGCCTGAGCATCGGTGCGTGGAACGACCCGGTGGACCTGCAGCTGGTGCAGCAGGCTCCATCGTCGGTGAACGGCACTCCCGCGAGCGTGAGCTACCTGAACGTCACCAAGCAGCTCGGCGATGGCCTGTACGTGCAGGCGGGCTCCATCTTCACGCCGTTCACCTACGAAAGCCACCTGTTTTCCACCGCCCAGACGCAGATGGGCGAGTGCTCGATGATCGAGTGGCTGTTCACCGCGGCGTTCACCACTGGCTTGAGCGTGGGCCAGCTCACGGATTCCGTGATGTGGCAGACCTGCTTCGGCAACCAGGTCGGCACCGCTCCCAGCGAATGGGACGGAGCGGAGAACCAGAGCATCGCCATGACGGGCCGGTTGAACTGGAAGCTGTGCGGCACGTGGGAGCAGTACCTCCTGGAGACCAGCTTCCCCGACCAGCCGTTCGGTGCGTTCGTCGGTGTGGCGGGTCGGATGGAGAACGGTCGCGCGGCCAACGCCGCCGTTGACGGCGGGGCAAACCCCTCGGCGCTCACCGGCGACGTGGCGCTCATGTTCGGCGGCGCCAACCTCATCCTGCAGGGCATCTGGGCGGACCAATGGACCTCGCGCAGCAGCCAGTCGTGGGGCGGCCTGGTGCAGGGCGGGTGGTTCCTGGGGCCGGCGGTCGAGTCGTTCGCCAGTTTCGCCATCGCCGACGTGGTGGACATCCAGTCGACGCTCTCCACCGGGCTGAACTGGTACATCGACCGGTCCTCGCTCAAGCTCACCGGGCGCGTGATGATTCCGCTGGACGGCAGCCCGGACAACTTCACGTCTGCCGTCCTGCCCCCGCAGGGCCTGTCCGGCGGCGACCACCCCAACAACAACGTGGGAGTGTCGGTCCAGCTGCAGGCCTCGTTCTGACTCCGCGGCCGGCAGGCCAGCCATGGGCAATGCCGCCAAATTGGCCCAATCGGTACCCGTGGCTGCAGGCGCTCGCCGGGCACGGCCGATGAACCCTGTGAGATAGGATTCGTCCCTGCATGCCCCGAACACCGGGACATCCCTGCGCCGCGCTTGCCGCCGCCGTCGCCCTTGCCGGCACCGGCGTGGCGATGGCGCAGTCCGCGGACCCCGCCGCATCGGGCGACGTCCTGGCACGCCCCGCGCCGAGCGTCGACGAGCTGATGAAGCGCCTCGACACCCTCGAGGACCGCAACCGCGAGCTCGAGGCGCGCGTCACCGACCTCAACCGACAGCAGGGCGAGGAGTGGCTCGGCGAGCAGCGCGCCGGGCAGATCCGCGACATCGTGCGCGACGTCCTGGCCGACAGCGACCAGCGCGCCAACCTCAGCGATGGCGGCATGACCGCCGGCTGGAACGACGGCTTCTTCCTGGGCAGCAGCGACGGACGCTTCCGCATGAACGTCGGCGGCTTCGTGCAGAGCCGCTTCACGTGGAGCGCCATCCGCAGCGGCACGTACAACACGTCCACCAGCGCGGGTTCGCAGCCGGTGTTCGACCGCAAGGACAACCGTTACGGCTTCAACATCCCGGACCTCCAGCTCTGGGCCGACGGCCACCTGTTCAGCCGCGACTTCCAGTACATGGTGAAGGCGCGCTTCTACGAGCAGGTCACCACCAACATCAACAAGGGCGACCAGAACGGCAGCTCGACTGCCATCCCGGGCGGCCCGGACTTCAGCGAGATCGAGCTGATGGATGCGTGGATCCGCATCAACATGGACGACCACTGGTCGGTCCGCACCGGCCAGTATCGCTCGCCGTTCTCGCGCGGCTTCCTGGTGCTCGAGCAGTACCAGATGTCCTCCGCGCGCTCGGTGGTGGACTTCCACTATGCCCTCGGCTACACGACCGGCCTGGAACTCGAGTACCAGAGCGACGAGGTCCGCTCGCGGCTCTCCATCGACAACGGCGCCGAGGACAACCTGATGGGCGACATCAACGCCCAGTACGGCGCCAACGGCTACAAGATCTGGCCCACCGGCAGCTTCGGCGGGCAGAACGCGCCGTACTGGGAGCAGAACGCCGTCTTCAGCGTCACGCACCGCATCGATTGGAAGCCGGCCGGCACGTGGGAGCAGTTCCGCAGCTACACCAGCCCGTCGACGGAGACGTTCGGATTCCTCGCGGGCCTCGGCATCCACTACCAGCAGTCGCAGGGCTACCAGGCCAACCAGGGAACGCCCGGCAAGGACAGCCCGACGTCGCAGTGGTTCGCCGCGACCATCGATGCGCAGGCCAATTACGGCGGCGCGTCGGTCTACGGTGCGGTCTTCTACAACAACGTGAATGCCCCCGGCGCGCTCCAGCCGGCGTTCGGCGATGCGCAGGCCGGCGGCTCCACCGCCGACATCGGAACGCTGAACATCTTTGCCGCGCAGCTCCAGGGCGCCATCTACTTCGCGCCCAAGTGGGAAGCCTTCGCGCGTTACGAGTTCGCGTACATCAGTGGCGGCAACAGCAACCTGAGCAGCCTCAATTCCACCATTGCCGACCCGGACCCGCTCAACCTGCTGACCATCGGCGCCAACTACTACCTCGACGGCCATGACCTCAAGTGGACCACCGACCTCGGCTGGGCCATCACGCAGGTCAATCCGTGGTTCGCCGACGTGAACGCCGGCTGGCGTCCCTCGCAGGCGAACGAGGTGGTGTTCCGGACGCAGCTGCAGCTGATCTTCTGAATCCTGGTCGTTGGGGGAGGCATGGAAGGGCATTTCGCCCATTTCCAAGGCGTATTGCGCAGTTTCCTCCGGGCGGTTCAGGCCCGTGGATTCCCTATCATTCGGGGCCCATGGCAGCCGTCCACCGCGTCGAAGTCCGCCCCAAGTCCGGCCAGCGTGACCCCCGCGCCGACGCCGTGATCCGCCAGGCCGCGTCGCTTGGGCTTCCGCGCCCCAGCGCTGCGCAGCACGCGTCCGTCTACCTGCTGGAGGGCGACCTTTCCGAGGTCCAGGTGCGCCGCATCGCCGACGAGCTGCTGGCCGACCCGGTGACGCAGGTGGCCGAGCTCCAGGCCCGCGGTTCCGTGCGCCCGCGCCTCGATGCGCTGATCGAAGTGCACCCGCTGCCGGGCGTCACCGACCCCGCCGCCGAGAGCGTGGAAGCCGCGGTGCGCGCCATGTTCGGCACCGCCGTCACGGTCCGCACCGGCGACCGCTACGACCTTGGTGGCGTGAAGCAGTCGGACGCGGCAACCATCGGCGAGAAGGCCCTGGCCAACGCCGTCATCCACGGCATCCATTCCGAGCCGTGGCACCCCGAGCGCTTCCCTGCTGGCCACGGCTATTCGCTGCGGATCGTCGAGGTGCCGGTGCGCGAACTCACCGATGCCCAGCTCGAGAAGCTGAGCCGCGAGGCGCACCTCTTCCTCTCCCTCGACGAGATGCGCGCCATCCAGGCGGAGTACCGCCGGCTGGGCCGCGAACCGCGCGAGATCGAGCTGGAGACGCTTGCACAGACCTGGAGCGAGCACTGCGTCCACAAGACGCTCAAGAGCACGGTGCGCTACCGCGAGGCCAACCTCGGCGCGGGCCAGCGCTCGCTTGCGGCCGCTGCCGCACCCGGCCGCCCGGGCCACGTTGCGGAGGCCGACGGCTCCGTCACCATCCGAAACCTGCTGAAGAGCACCGTGGCCGCGGGCACCTTCGCGCTGATCGACGAGAAGCGCGCCGACCGCATCGACTGGTGCCTCTCGGTGTTCGTCGACAACTCGGGCGTCATTGCCTTCGACGAGCACCACGCCGTCTGCTTCAAGTGCGAGACGCACAACCGCCCCAGCGCCATCGAGCCCTACGGCGGCGCGGCCACCGGCATCGGCGGCTGCATCCGCGACATCATGGGCACCGGCCTCGGCGCCAAGCCCATCGCCGCCACCGACGTGTTCTGCGTGGCACCGCTCACGGGCACGGACGTTCCCGCCGGCTGCCTGCCGCCGCGGCGCATCCTCACGCAGGTGGTGGCCGGCGTGCGCGACTACGGCAACCGCATGGGCATCCCCACCGTGAACGGCGCGGTGTGGTTCGACCCGCGCTACGTCGGCAACCCGCTCGTCTACTGCGGCGTGATCGGCGTGATGCCGCGCACCATGGTGAAGGGCGAGACCCGCCGCGGCGACCGCATCGTGGCCATCGGCGGGCGCACGGGCCGCGACGGCATCCACGGCGCCACCTTCTCGAGCGCCGAGGTGGAGCACGGCCACAGCACGGAATTCAGCCACGCGGTGCAGATCGGCAACGCCATCACCGAGAAGAAGATGCTCGACGCCATGCTCGCCGCGCGCGACCAGGCGGACGGCCCGCTCTACAGCGGCACCACCGACTGCGGCGCAGGCGGCTTCTCGAGCGCCATCGGCGAGATGGGCAAGGACGTCGGCGCCACGGTGCACCTCGAGCGCGCGCCGGTGAAGTACGACGGCCTGAGCCCCACGGAGATCTGGATCTCCGAGGCGCAGGAGCGCATGGTGCTCTCGGTGCCACCGGCCAAGGTGGAGCGCCTGCGCGCCATCTGCGCGGCGCACGGCGTGGAGCTCTGCGAGCTCGGCGAGTTCGGCTCGGCCGACGGCACCATCCGCCTGATGTGGCACGGCACCGAGGTCGGCTCGCTCGACACGCACTTCCTCCACGAGGGCGTCCCGATGCCCACGCGCGAGGCGGTGTGGGACGCCGCGTGGAGCGCCGAGCAGGTGCCTGCCGCCGGCAACGGCACGGGCGTGGGGCCGCGGCTCCTCGACACCGCGTGCACGCTCCTTGCTCACCCGAACCTGGCGAGCAAGGAGTGGATCATCCGCCAATACGACCATGAGGTGCAGGGCGCGAGCGTCGTGAAGCCGCTCGTCGGAGTCGGCACCGGCGGTCCGTCCGACGCGGCGGTGGTGCATCCGGTGGCCGGTTCGCGCCGCGCGCTTGCCATCGGCAACGGGCTCGCCACGGGCTGGAGCGCGGACGCCTACGCGATGACGCTGGCCGCCATCGACGAGTGCGTGCGCAATCTGGTGTGCGTGGGCGCGGATCCCGCGCGCATCGCCATCCTCGACAACTTCTGCTGGCCGTCCTGCGACGACCCGCGCAACATGGGCTCGCTGGTGCGTGCCGCCGAGGCGTGCTACGACGGCGCGCTGGCCTACCGCGCGCCGTTCATCAGCGGCAAGGACAGCCTGAAGAACCAGTTCCGCACGCAGGACGGGCGCACCATCATGATCCCGCCCACGCTCCTCGTCTCCGGCTTCGGCATCGTGGAGGACGCGGAGCGCGCGTGCACCATGGACCTGAAGTCCGCGGGGAACGTGCTGGTGCTGGTGGGGACCACCGGCGCGCGCATGGGCGGAAGCCACCGCGCCATGCTGGGTGCGTGCGGCCACGCCGACATGCGCCTGCCGGACGTGGATCCCGCGCGCGGCGCGCGCACCGCGCATGCCGTGGCCGCGTGCATCGCGCACGGCGCGGTGCGCTCGGCGCACGACCCGAGCGAGGGCGGCCTGCTGCCGGCCCTTGCCGAGATGTGCTTCGCCGGCGGCCTGGGCGCACGCATCGATCTTTCGCACCTGCCCGTCAGCGGCACCGACGTCCCGGACGAATGCCGCGCATTCGCCGAGGATCCGCACCGTTACGTGCTGGAAGTCGAGCCCTCGAAGCTCGGCACCGTGCAGGCGCACCTCGACGGCATCCCGCACGCGGTGATCGGCACGGTGACGGACGAGCCCACCCTCGAACTCGTCGGCGTGCGCGTCCCGCGCGAATCCTCGCCCATCTCCGCGCTGCGTTCGGCGTGGAACACCTCGACCGGAGGATGACCATGGCAGACCACGGACCCAAGGCCCTCGTCATCACCGCCGCAGGCATCAACTGCGACCTCGAGCTTGCGCAGAGCTTCCGCGACGCCGGCGCACAGCCGGAGTGCGTGCTGCTCTCGGAGCTGGTGCGCAACCCGGCGCGCATCGACAACTACCGCCTCATCGGCCTTCCGGGCGGCTTCAGCTTCGGCGACGACATCGCCGCCGGCCGCATCATGGGCGCGCTGATCCGCCGGAGCATCTATCCGGCGCTTGCCACCGCCATCGAGCGCGGCGTTCCGATGATCTGCCCGTGCAACGGCTTCCAGATCGCGGTGCAGGCGGGGCTTCTTCCCGGTCCGGCCGCGGGCGCGCCGTGGCCCGCCGAGGCCGCATCGCCCACGGTGGCGCTTGCGCAGAACCAGGGCGGCGCGTTCCGCGACATCTGGACGCGCGTCGAGATCCCCGCGGACACGCGCTGCGTGTGGACGCAGGGTCTGGAGCTCGACGACTCCACGGGCCTGCTCCCCAGCGCGCACGGCGAAGGCCGGCTGGTGGCCACCGACGCACTGCTCGACGCACTGGAAGCCAACGGCCAGGTGGCGGTCCGCTACCACGCCGACGACCACTTCAACGGCAGCATGCGGCGCATCGCCGGCATCTGCGACTCCAGCGGCCTGGTGTTCGGCCTGATGCCGCACCCGGAGCGCTACACCCGCTGGACCCAGCATCCGCGCTGGACCCGACTCTCGGCGCACCAGCGCCATGGCGAGCCGCTCGGCCTGCGGATGTTCCGCAACGCCGTCGAGCGCGTCCTCGTCACTGCCTGAACCACCGTTCCGCCACGGCGGAACCCCACGCGCCCCGCGCGCCGAAGGAGACACGATGACCGCTTCCAGCACTGCCACCCTCCGTTGTGGCGTCGTCGGCGTCGGACGCATGGGCCGCCACCATGCGCGCCTCTGGACGCAGGTGGAGGGTTGCGACCTCGTCGGCGTGGTCGATTCGAGCGCCGAGCGCCGGCAGCAGGTGATCGACCAGTACGGCGGTGCAGGGCACGCCGAGGTGGACGCACTCATCGAAGCAGGCGTTGACGTGGTGACCATCGCCACGCCCACCGTGCATCACCGCGCGGCCGCGGAGAAGCTGCTTGCCGCGGGCGTGCACTGCCTGATCGAGAAGCCGCTCGCCCCCACGCCCGCCGAGGCGCGCGCCATTGCCGATGCCGCGGCCAAGAGCGGTGCCATGCTCCAGGTGGGCCACGTGGTGCGCTACGACCCGGTGATGGTGGCCGTCCGCAAGCTCGGGCTGGTGCCGCGCTTCGTGGAGGTGGACCGCGTCAGCCCCATGACCTTCCGCAGCGTCGACGTCGGCGTGGTGCTCGACATGATGATCCACGACATCGACGTCCTCCTCATGCTCTTCGGCGCGGAGCCCGTGGAAGTGCGCGCCAGCGCCGTGAGCGTCCTGGGCGAGGCCGAGGATGTCTGCAATGCGCGCCTGGAATTCCCGCGCATGGCCGATGGCTACACGCCCGTGGCCAATGTCACGGCCAGCCGAATCGCCATGAAGACCGAGCGCAAGATCCGCGTCATGAGCGACGACACCTACGTCAGCGCCGACTTCGTGGACCGCAAGGGAACCGTGGCGCGCAAGGGCCCCAACGCATCCAAGATCTCCGAGGTCCGCGAGCTCCTCAAGCAGGGCGCCGACCTCAGCCACCTCAATTTCCTCGATCTCCTCCAGGTGGAGCCGCTCGGCGTGGATGCCGGCGAGCCGCTCAAGCTGCAGGCCGAGGACTTCATCGACGCCATCCGCACCGGCCGCCGGCCGCTCGTGGATGCCGAGGACGGATTCGCCGCCGTGCGCACCGCCGATCGCATCGTCGCCGCGGCACGGGCTGCTGGTTCGCGCATGGTCTGATGAAGAGGCGCCGTTCCTGAGATGACGAACACTGCCGCCCAACTCCCCGCGTGGTCCGACGTGGTGCCCGCCGATACCGACGTCACCGTCGTGGGCGGCGGTTTCAGCGGCCTCATGACGCTCGTCCACCTCTGCCGCGCGCTGCCCGGCGGGCGGTTCGCGGTGATCGAGCGCCGCCCGCTGCCGCGCCCGGGCATTGCCTACGGCGGCTGCGACCATGGGCATCTCCTCAACGTGCCCGTAGCGCGCATGGGTGCGTTCCCGGATGACCATGGCGCCTTCCAGCGCTGGCTCGACGTGCATCGACCCGGCGAGTTCGCCGGACATGACTTTGCGCCGCGCATGCTGTTCGGCGAGTACCTCGTCGAGACGGTGGCCGGCGAGATCGCGCGGTCCGGTGCGCGCGTCTGCCTGGTGCGCGATTCCGTGGTGCACGTGGAGCAGATGCCCGCGGGCGTGGAGCTGATGCTTGCGTCCGGACGTGCCACGGTGGCGCGTGCGGTGGTGATCGCGCCCGGCCTGCCGCCCTCGCGTGCGCCGTGGGCGCGCGTCGATCATGGCGTCTCGCGGCTGGCGCTCGTCGCGAACCCATGGGAACCGGGCGCATTCACGCTCCCTGACCAAGCCGCGGAAGTCCTGGTCGTCGGCAGCGGCCTGACCGCCATCGACGTCGTGCAGGGCCTGCGCCGTGCCGGCCATCGCGGCCTCATCCGCATGGTGTCGCGCCACGGACGCCTGCCGCTCCCGCACGCGGCGCCCGGTGAGTCGCCGTTTGCGCTGCCTCTCGAGCACTTTGCCGGTGGACCCACACGCGTCCTCGCCGCGCTCCGCAAGGCCGCGCGCGAGCGCATGGCCGCCGGCATGTCCTGGCAGGTGGCGCTCGACTCGATCCGACCGCACGTCACCGCCATCTGGAAGTCGTGGTCCGTGGCGGAGCGTCGCCGCTTCCTGCGCACGGCACGCGCCCTCTGGGAGATCCATCGGCACCGTGCGCCCCGTCCGGTGCTCGCCGACATGGAAGCGCAGCTCGCGGCCGGCACGCTCACGCTCGAGCACGGTGACCTGGCCGCGCTGCGGCCCGCTCCGCAGGGCGCCGTCGACGCAGAGATCCGCTCGGCGGGCGGCGGCGTTCACGCCTACCGCGTCGCCCGCGTCTTCAACTGCATCGGCCCCGGCATGAGCGTGCGCGACACGGTCGACCCGATGCTCAGCTCGCTGCTGCGCTCCGGACTCGCCTCCGCGGACGAGGTTGGCCTGGGCCTGCGCTGCGACGCCGACGGGCGCCTCCTCGACAGCCACGGCACGGCGGACGCGCGCCTGCTCCTCGTCGGCGCGCTGCGCCGCTGCGACCTGTGGGAATCGACGGCGGTTCCCGAGCTCCGCGTGCAGGCGGCGAACGCAGCCCGCGCCGCTGCCGAACTTGTGGCGCGCGAGGCCCCCGCGGCTGCCGCGGCACGCATCGCTCCCCCATCCCCCGAGGCGGGAATCCCCGCAGGCTGCGGCTGATGCTCGTCGGCAGCCACCTGAGCATTGCGGGCGGAATACACCTGGCCGTGGAGGCCGCGGTGCGCCTGGGACTCGACTGCGTGCAGGTGTTCACCAAGAACCAGCGCCAGTGG